>SXGU01259566.1_pt1 | contig 11415 bp, 10 predicted proteins | sample 3174531 | NCBI WGS metagenome assembly SXGU01 (sample SAMN11356863, study PRJNA531348) | freshwater metagenome | isolation source: freshwater sample F1-140 | place: China: Fuxian Lake, Yuxi | collected 2017-12-25
GCCTGGGAACACCGGCTGGAGCTCGGCTGCTTCGACCTCTCCGCGATGCAGGCCTTTTACACCGAGCACGTGGGACACGGGCCGGAAGACGTCACCAGCGACCCGTCGTCCGCCTGCATGTGATCAGCGTTTGCACAGCCGCGTGGTCACCCCGTCCGGGAACGTGCCCTTCGCGCGTACCATTGACAGGGCCCCCGCCCGGTCGGGGTCCAGCGCGAGGAAGCGCGACGGGACGGCGCCCACGCGATCGAAGGCCTGGAAATGGTGGCGGTCCTCGCCGTCGGCGTGGCGCAGCATGACCTCGAAGTCCACCGGCAGCGGGCCCGTGAAAACGAGGTAGTACCCGTCACCCCGGGCCTCGATGCGTGGCGGCACGCGCAGCACCAGTCCCTCGGCGCTCGTACCCTGGGCGAGCGCGCGCTTGGCGCAGTCGCCCGCCACGGCCGGGATGAGTTCGCGGAAGAACTCCGACTCGCGAATCGGGGGTGCGTCGGCGGGAACGCTGAAGAGGTGCACCATCACCAGCTCCCAGATCAAGAGCCGCGGGCGCGTGTCCGGATCGGTCTCGGTGAAAAGCCAGCGGGCCAGGCCGGACAACGCGCCGCCACCCGGCACGGCGTAGGCGGCCACGTCGCGCTCGAGGTACTCGCGCAAGAACCCCACGAAATTGGAGTTTGGCCCGCTCTGGCTCGTGCCGACAGCCACCGCCGAGGGCGGCGGCAGCTCGTCGAGCAGGCCCACCTCCTGCTTGCGACGCGTGTCGTAGAGGTAGCGGGTGGTCTCGCCGAAGCCCTCTCCGCACCTTCGGAGGAGCGCGCTCTGCCCGGCCACGGTTTCTACCAGCTGGCTCGTCCACTCGACCCGCGTCCCGCCCGAGTGCGCGGGCTGTCCACGAGCAACCTCGGCCACGCGTCGTGCGGCCACGCGTGAACCGGCGCTCGTCCAGTGGTCGTCGAAGTGACTGAAGAAGGGAGGGTCGCCACCAAATCCCGCCAGAGCGTCGGCGGTGAGGTCGACGGGGAGCACCTGGTGACTCGACATCCATCGCAAGAGCGCCTGGTATTCCCGCAGCACTTGCTCGCGCTTGTAGGGCCGACCGTCCACGAGGATTTGCCCCGGGTCGCCAACCGGACGCGGCGGGACAAGCGGCACGATCACCGTGAGACCAGCTGCCGCGAAGGCGGAGAACAGTCGTTCCATGGCCTCAACTTGTTCAATGCCCATCCGGAAGCTCTCGAGCAGCTCCCAGCGCATGTAGGCGGCGCCGTCCGAGGCCGTCCAGCCCTCCGCCGCCGCCCGCGGACAGAGCGGCGCGGGCTCGGCCACGGCCATGCCGCCGAGCGCCATGCTGGCGAGGAGCGCGATCACTTCCCGCCACCCCGCCTGGACTCGAGCCCAGAGAGCGGCACGCGCAAGCGCATCGAGCGCACCTGCACCTCCGCCTCGCGCCCGAAGAGCCCGGTGACGACGCCGTGTTGCGCCACCGTGCTCACCCACACCTTCTCGCCCACGCTCGCCGCGTAGGCGGGCGCGGCCGCGGCCTGCTCCTCGTCGATCCCCGACCGGGCGGCGCGAACGAGCTGCAGCCCGGCGTTGGTGGCCTTCAGGCTGGGCGCCGCGTGGAGCGACTTCACCAGGTCGCGCAGCTCCGCTTCCATCCGCGAGAGCTTATCTCGCGTCGCCTCCACCAGCCGCTGGCGTTCGCCATCGATCTTGTCCTGGAGTTTCTTCTCGCGCCCCCCGATCTCCGCCTCCCGCGCGAGGAGCGCCGCCCCGTGGACCTCTAGCTGTCGCGACTGCTGGCGAACATCCTCGCGTTCGGCCTCGAGCTTGGCCATGAGACGCGCCACTTGCGCCGCACGCTCGTCGAGCAGGCTCGTGGCGCGCGCGAGCACGTGCTCGGGCATGCCCATCCGCTGCGCCACCACCAGCGCCTGGCTGCCCGAGGCCTGGCCCACCACGAGGCGGTAAGTGGGCTTGCCGTCGGCGAACTCCATGCCGGCCACGACGATGCGCTCGTCGGCGGTGGCCTTCAGCTCCGGGTAGTGTGTCGTCACCACCACCCGCGCGTTGGCGTCGACGAGCGCCTCCACCACGGCCGCGGCGAGTGCGGCCCCTTGCGCGGGGTCGGTGCCCACCGCCACCTCGTCGACCAGCACCAGCACCCCGGGGCGCGCCAGCTCGATGGCCTCCTTGAGCCGGAGCACGTGCCCCGAGAACGTGGACAGGTCGCCCGCCACCGACTGAACGTCGCCGATGTCGGCGACGATGGGCTCGAAACAATCGAGTCGGCTCCCGTCCGCCGCCGGGAGCGGGATGCCGAGTCGCGCCAGCACCGCACAGAGCCCCACTGTCTTGAGCGCCACCGTCTTGCCGCCGGCGTTGGGACCGGTGAGGACGAGGCAGCGCCGGACGCTGTCGAGCCGCAGGTCGTTGGCCACCACGCTCGCCCCGGGACGCAGCGCCAAGACCGGGTGACGCGCCCGCCGCAAGTCCACCACGCCATCCGAGCCGACGCGGGGGATGGTCCCGTCCCACCGGAAGCCAAGATCCGCCTTCGCCGACGCGAGATCCAGCTCGCCGGTCAACTCGACACAGGCGAGCACGGGCACGGCCACGCGCGCCACCATCCCGGACAGCTCGCCGAGGATGCGGAAGGTCTCCGCCTCGATGGCGTCGCGCACCGCGCGCAGGTCGTTCTGCAACTCCACCGTGTGACCGGGCTCCACGAATGCGGTCTCGCCGCTGTGGGAGCTCCCATGCACGATGCCGAGACCCTTGCGGTGTGACATCTTCACCGGCACCACGAGGCGCCCGTCGCGCTCGGTCACGTAGTGTTCCTGGAGCATGTCGCCCCAGCCCTCGTCGGCGAGCACCGCCTCGAAGGCTTGCTGCACCGATGCGCGAAGAGCGTCACACTGGCGGCGCAAGGAGGCGAGCTTCGGCCAGGCCGTGTCGCTCAGCTGCCCGTCCCGGTCGAAGGCCGCGTCGAGGCGCACGCCGACGCCGCCGGGCACGTCCATCGCGCCCGCCATCGCCTGCAAGGCCGGCCCCTCGCGACGCGAGAGCCACTCCGCCACGTCGACCAGCCCGCTGATCGCGCCGCCCACTGAGATGAGCGCCCAGGCCTCCAGCACCACCCCGCGCGCCGCGCGGCCCACCTCGGGGCGCACGTCGGCCACCCCGTTCACCGGCGGGCTCTCCCCCTTCATGCGGGCCGACATGAGCTCGCCGACGAGCCGGTAGGCGTCGTTCACCGCCCCGGCGCTCGGAAAGAGCACCATCTGGCGCGCCCGCTCGGCCCCCATCGGCGTGTGTACACATTCCAGGAGCGCCGCGAGCACGGCCTCCCAGTCAAGGGCCGCGCGCGGGTCCATCAGAGCCGGCGAGGATCGGTCAGTTGCCCCGTCACCGCGCTCGCGGCCGCCACGGCGGGGCTCACGAGGTAAACCGGCCCGGCGCTGCCCATTCGGCGGTCGAAGTTACGGTTGGTGGTGCTCGCGGTCGTTTCCCCGGGCAGCGGGATCCCGGGGCCGTTGCCAATACAACTGCCGCAGCCCGGCGGCGACACCACCGCCCCCAGCTCGCGGAACATCGCGAGGATGCCCTCCTTCTCGGCGGCGGCGGCCACGTCGGCGCTCGAGGGGGTGACCGTCACCCGGACGCCCGGCTTGATGACCCGCCCGCGCAAGACATCGGCGGCGGCGCGCAGGTCCGAGAGGGAGCCGCCGGTACACGACGCGATCACCACGTTGTGGATGGCCACGTTGCCGAAGTCTGCCAGCGGGGCCCGGTTACGACTGTCGCCCGGCGTGGCCACGGTGAGCGGCACCTCCGCGAGGTCGATCTCGATCACGCGCTCGTACTGGGCGTTCGCGTCGGGGTGGACCAGCTCCTTGCTCACGTCCACCCCGCGGCGAGCCTGGATGAAGTCGACAATCGGGCGGCAAGGCTCCACCACGCCGGTCATGAGGCCGCCCTCGACGGTCATGTTGGTGAGCACCGAGAGCTCGTCGACGTTCCAGTGGTCGAGCCCCGGGCCACCGAGCTGGATCACACAGGTGTCGGTGGGGCCCGAGCGCCAGTGTTCCTCGCGGAAGTAGGGGTCGCCGATCACGTGGAGAATCAGGTCTTTCGGCGAGAGGCCGCCCTCGGGCTTGCCGCTCACCACGATCCGCACCACCTTGGGCACGGTGACGGGGATGAGCCCGGTGCGGAAGGCGAAGGCCATGGCGGTAGAGCCCACGCCGAAGGCGAAGGCGTTGAGCACGCCGGCGGTGGGGGTGTGCGAGTCGGTGAGGATCACGATCTCGCCGGGTCGGCAGTAGTCTTCCACGACGATGCGGTGACACACGCCGGGGGCGAAGGGGCGACCCGGCCCATGGAGGCGGATGCCGTACTCCTCGCAGGCGTCGACCATCTCGCGGGTGAGCTGCTTGGCCGGCGCGAGGCGAGCGCGCTTGACATTGTCGGGGACGGTGGCCTCGTCGATGAGCACGAAGTGATCCTCGAAGGCCGCCACCATCTCGGGACGGTACATCGGCTCGTTGCCGAAGGCTTCCCGGTAGAGCGCCACCACCATCCCCGCGGTGTACTCGTGCACCCCGCGGAAGCCGGTGCGACAGAGCACCTGGTCGCCCGCGCTCACGGTGGCGATGCCGTCGGTGTCGCTCCCGGTCCAGGTCTTGGCGGCGATGATCTTCTCCACCGCGTTCATCGGGCGGGCGGGCACCGCCGTGTCGTAGGTGGGCGCGATCTCGCCCTTGAGCAGCTTCTGCCCGTAGGCGAGGAGCCCTCCACCCTCGGCCACGGCGCGGAAGACGGTGGGGAGCGCAGCGAAGAAGCTCCGCGTGTCGACATCTTCCCCGGCGCGGAGGCGGTCGACCACCGAGAGGTCGGTGGTGAAGGGCATACCGCCGTACACCATGTTCTCCTGGAATATCCTCTGGAAACTCTTGGCCACCACCAGTTCGATGCCGGCCCCCTGGTGGGCCACCACCGCCACCTCGCGGGAGCTACCACTGCCGTAGGCGTCGCCGCCGACGATCACCTGGAAACCGCCGTCCTTGACCGAGTCTTGCTTGACCACTTCCTTGAAGTTCTCGAGGACGTAAGGGCCGAGGATCTCCCCGGTGTAGCCGAGCGTGCACGCCGCGCCGCTGATCATGAGGTCGGTGTTGACGCCGTAATGCAGCGCCTCGCCGGCGTAGGCGAGATCCTGCCCGGCAAGCTGCGTTTCCAGCTTGCCCGCGTTGTCGGTGAGGTAGAGCACGCGGCCGGTGAGCTTCATGGCGACGGGCATCTATCCACCGCCGCAGGCCTGGGCTAAGGTCGCGCCATGCTGCTTGTTGCCCTCGCCCTGGCCCTCGATCTCGTGCCCCGCGAGGCCGGGCACCGCACCATCGCGGCCACGGTCTCGACGGGCGGTCGCACGGTATCGCCCGCGGAGTTCACCGCCGCGCTGCTCGACTGCGCCAAGTACCCACTCAGCGCCACCTACATGGGGGTCCAGGCGCTGGTGGAGTGTAAGACACTGGCGCCCGCGAACAACGGCACCGCAGTGATCTACCAGCGTACCGGCGGCAACGCGCTGGTGGCGGAGCGTCACTGGGTCGCGCAAGTGCGCGTCAAAGAACAGACGGACACTCGCGCGGTGGTCGAGTGGGACCTCGTGAAACACACCATCGAGAATGGCAAGGTCACCGCCGGGCCCTACGCATCCGTGGTCCAGGCCCACCCCTCGGCGGTTTTCACCCCCTACACCACGGGCTCCTGGGTGCTCGACAACGTGGCGGGCACGGTCACCTACACGGTGACGAGCGATCCCGGCGGTTCTCTCCCGGGTTTCATGACCACCCAGGGCGCGGTGATGGCGTTTCCGATGGAGGTGTTGCGGGTGCGATGGGGGATCGAGGGGTAGCTGCATCGATCTTGCACCGGGTCGCTTCGAGTCCGGCACACCCCGTCGCCGGACGCTGCACACCCGGGCCCTAAGCTCCTTCTCGTCCCAAGGAGCACCATGGTTTCCGCCCTCCGCGTCGAGTCACTCCCCCCGGCTGTCGAGGTGGCGCCCGGGCCGCCTGCGCCTCGATTCCCCCTGCTGCGCGCCGTGGCTGGCGTCGCGGGCCTCGGCCTCGCCGGCGGCCTCGCCGGGCAGACCAGCGCGCTAGCGTCTGCCCCCGCGGGCTTGCTCGCCGGGGCCGGGGTCCTCTGCCTCACCACCCCGGCGCTGGTGGTGGCGCAGCAATACCTGCGTTTACACGCCACGCCCTCCGCCGTGGTCGGCGCCGTCTGGGAGGCATTCACGCGCGCAGGCCTCGTGGCCCTCGGTGTTGTCCCCGCCGTGGCCTGGCTCGCCGCCACCAGCGACCTCGGGCCCGGCTTCGCGAGCCTGCTCTTCGCAGCCATCGGCGCCTTCGCCGCGCTCCTCGCCATCGAGGGCCTCGGTCGTGCCGAGCAGAAGGCGGGGGGCAGCTTCGCCGCCGGCACCGGACTCGGCATCCTCTGGGCCGGACTCGCCTCGCTCGTGGGCCTCCGCCTCCTCTTCCTCTTTTCCGCCTGAGGTTTCTATGCACACCCTCGAACTCACCGCCGCCGTGCTGCGCGATCCCGACGCGGTGGCCCAGTCCGACGACCCCCGCGCACTGGCGCGCCTCGCGCCCCCCTTGCTCGCGATGAGCGTGGGCGGCGCGCTGGTGCTCGGCCTCGCGGCGGGAGCCACCCATGGGCCCTTGCAGTCCGCCTTCGCCGCCGTGAAGACCCCGGCGCTGTTCCTGCTGCCGCCGCTGCTGGTGTTGCCCCTGGTGCACGGCTTCGCCACCGCCTGCGGCGTCACCGTGAGCTGGACACGCCTCGGCATCGCCACCCTCGCCGGCCTCGCGCGCAGCGGCTTGCTCGCGGGCGCCGTCGCCCCGTTGCTCTGGTTGCCCTTCTCGCTCGACACCGACTACCACCTCGCGGTGCTCATGTTCGTGGCCGCCTTCGGCTTCTCGATGTTGCCCGGCCTCGCCACCATCGCCCGCGCCGTGCCGAGCGGCGGCACCATGCGCCTCCCGGCCGTGCTCGGCACGATGCTGGTGCTCGGCGTCGTCACCGCGCAGACGGGCTGGGTGCTCCGCCCCTTCGTGGCCCGTCCCCAGGCCGAGCTCACCTTTCTCCGCACGGTCGAGGCCGACGTGTTCTCGTCACTCGGCGCCACGACCCGCAGCGCCACCGGCGACTACCGCGAGGACTGGGCCCCACGCGGGTCGGGGATCATGCGCGGCGGCGGCGCCGAGTAGCCGCCAGCCCCGCCATCACCGCGAGGATCGGCCCCCCGCCCGTCGCGTCACAGCCGCAGGCGGTGGGTTCCTCGCCCGGGCTTTCCTTGCGTCCCCCGGGGCGGTCGCCACTGTCGCTCGGCTCCGCCGTGTCCGGCTCGCCGGTGTCTCCCGTGTCGCCCGTGTCGCCCTCGGGCGAGGCGACGCGCAGGGTCCACGCCGCACCGCGCTCGCCGGTGGCCGTCACCGCGAGGATCTCGCCCGGCGCGACCGTCAGCGTGTCGCCTGAGCCCGCCACCCCGGACAGCACCACGTCGCCCTCGCTGACATCGGCGCTCACCTCCACGGCTTCGCCGCCGCGCAGCCGATAGTACACCGTGCCCAGCTCGTCGGCCTCGCCCTGGGCGCCCTCCTCGAGGGTGTTCTTCTCCACGTCCGGCCAGGACTCGCCGCGACTGTACAGCTCGTTGCCAAAAGCGCCCGTGAAGCCCGCCCAGATGCCCGTCCGGTCGAGCCCAGTGGCATCTTCGAGCACGACGTCCCACGGCTGTCCCGGGAGCCCGGCCGAGGCTTCCCACGCCGCCTGCATCGTGCCCGGTCCGGGCCCGAGCGTGTCGAGCCAGCCATTGAGCGGGAAAATCCCGTAGTGGTGGTAACCCTCGGTGCTGTCGAATGAAAGCTCGCTCTGGTTCACGTACCAGCCCACCACGTAGTCGCTGCTGTCGCTCTCCGGCTCCACCAGCGTGGCGCCCCACATGGCGGAGGCCTCCCAGTACCAGGACTCCCCGGCCTGGCCGGTGTACTCGCGCTGGCGGTACTGGAGCGCGTGGTTGAACTCGTGCTCGGCGAGCGCCCGCCACCAGTTCCAGTCGGTGGCGTAGGTCGTGTCGAGGTAGATGACCGGGTATCCCTCGGGGTACAAGCTCGTGGTGTACTCGGTGGTGAAGCCGGTGCCGCCCAGGTCGGTCACCAGGAGCACCCACAAGTAGTACTCGTCGCTGCTCACCGGCGGGTCCCAGCCTTCCTGCTCCACGAAGTAGGTCCACGCGGCCTCGAGGCCCTCCGCCGCCATCTCGGCTTCTTCCTGCGTGCCGTCGCCGTCCGACCACTGGATGGTGAAGTTCTCCGTCTCGAGGTGGTTCTCGTAGTTGTTGCCGTACACCTGCTTCCCCGCCCGGGTCCGGGGGCCGGGCAGGCCGAGCCCCGGGGGCGCCGCGTGGAACCGTTCGTCGTGGGCGAGCCCGGTGGGCTCGACAATCTCGGGGGTGAGGCAGAGCGGGAACATCGGCGCCATCGTAGCTTCGCCGCGCCGAGCAAGCGACCCGCAGGGCCGGGCCGGGGCGGCGGGGCAGGCCACGCCCCAGGACGAGCGCCCGTGCGCGGCGGGTCATGACTCGACCGAGTGTCCGATTATCGGCCACATGACCTCTGCCCACCACGTCGCGACACGGAGACCAGTCGCCTCGCCCAGTGGCGGCCGCCGGTCCACCCGCGCCCGCCAATCACCCTCGGCCTGGTCTCTGGCCCTTGCACGAGGCTTGCACACCCCCCGCACCGGCTCGCCGCATCGAGCGCCTAGCTTGGGATCGTCCCCCGGAGCACTCGTGGCCTCGTCCAACACCCTGCTGGTCATTGCCGGTATCTGGCTCGCGCTCGGCCTGGTCGTGGCCACCGCGCTCTCTCGACAGGGCCACCCACCGCCCACCGCCCTCGCCGCGATCGTGGCCTGGCCCGCGATGATCCCCTTGCTTGGCCCGGGGGAAACACCGTCCGCCGGGCCCTTCTCGCCCCGCATCCACTCGGCCTTCTCTGCCTTGCGCGCGGCGCTCACCGACCCCGCCCTCGCCGGGGTGTCCGACGCGCCCACGCTGGCCGCGGTGGAGTCCGCTTTGCACCGCGCCGATGCCCGCATCGCGGCGGTCGACCGCCTGCTCGCCGACGAGGCCCTCGCCGCCGACCCCGAGTCCACCCGCCTGCGCGAGGCCCGCGCCCGCGCTGCGACCGAGGTCGACACGGTGTTGCACCAGGTGCTCACCCTCCGCGTGCAGCTTGGCCTCGTGGCCCTCGCCGGCGACACCAGGTCCGTTCGCGCGCACCTGAGCGCCCTGGCGGCGCAGGCCCGCGCGCTCGAGGAGGTGGCCGCTTGTTAGCTTCGACCCCGATGGCCCGCGTGCTCGTTGTCGACGACGATCCCCACCTCCGCGAGGTGCTCCGCTACGCCTTGGCGCGCGACGGTCACGAGGTGGCCGAGGCCCAAGACGGGCAGGCTGCGGTGCTGGCCGTGGCCGCGCGTGCCCCCGACCTCGTGGTGCTCGACATCGTGATGCCGGCGATGGACGGGCTCACGGCCTGCCGGGAGATCCGCAAGAACAACGCCGTGCCCATCGTGTTCTTGTCGAGCCGCGACGAGGAGCTCGACCGGGTGCTCGGGCTGGAGATGGGCGGCGACGACTACCTCGCCAAGCCCTTCTCCACTCGCGAACTCTGCGCCCGCGTGAAGGCGGTCTTACGACGGGCGCGACCTGCGACCCCCGAGGCCCCGCGCGAGACGTTGTCCCACGGTCGCCTGCGCATGGACACCGGCGAGCATCGCTGCTGGGTGGAATCGCAAGAGATCGTCCTCACCGTCACGGAGTTCTCCCTCCTCCGCGTGCTCATCTCGCGACCCGGCCGGGCGTTTACTCGCGACGAGCTCACCGACCGGGCCTACGGCGACGGTTACCACCTCGCCGAGCGCACCCTCGACAGCCACGTGCGACGGATCCGCGCCAAGCTACGAGAAACCGGCATCGATCCCATCGAGACGGTGCACGGGCTGGGTTACCGACTCGGCGACGCCGGCTGATCGACCGACTTTTCCTTTCTGCTCTCCGGCGCTCGCGGTTCGAAGCCACATGAAGCTCCTCCCCCTGGTCCTCCTCGTCGCCGCCTGCAAAGAAAAAAACCCGCCCAGCAGCACGGAGGAGTTCGTCTACGAGTCCACCTGCGACAACAGCGACGTGGTGATCGAGGGCGAGGTCACCTGGGCAGACGACGTGGGTCCCATCGTGATGGAGAAGTGCACCGGTTGCCACGTCGACGGGGGCATCGCGCCTTTCGCGCTCGACAGCTACGGCGCCGCCTCGCCGATGGCCTCGGCGATGTCCGGCGCGGTCACGGCCAAGCGCATGCCGCCCTGGCCGCCCTCGTCCTGCGGCGACTGCCAGACCTTCGACCACGATCGTTCACTCTCCGACGAGCAGATCGCCACCATCGCCGCCTGGGCCGAGCAGGGCGCCCCCGAGGGCGGCAGCGCCGACCTCGATCCCACCGAGCCGCCCGCGCTCGAGCGAGAAGACGCGATCGTCACCTGGGCGGGCGACGACTACACGCCAAGCGACACCGCCGGCGACAGCTACCGTTGTTTCCTCGTCGACTCGCCCTCGGCCACCGACGCGTACTTCACTGCCTACGAGGTGCGCCCGGGCAACCCCCAGGTGGTGCACCACGTGCTCATCTACCACCCCAACACCGACGACGCGGTGGCCGACGCGGAGGCCCTCGACGCCGAGGACGAGGAGCGTGGCTACGAGTGTTTCGGCGGGGCCAAGGTCGACGCCGACCCGCTGGTGGCCTGGGCCCCCGGCGGTGGCGCCACCGAGTACCCCGAGGGCACCGGCCTCCCGATCAAGGGCGGCCGCCCGCTCATCCTGCAGCTCCACTACAACACTAGCAACGGCACTGGGGCCGACCACACCGAGGTGGCGATCACCGTGGAAGACGAGGTCGACCAGCCGGCGGTGCTCGCGCGCATCAACAACACCGAGCTCGAGCTGCCGCCGGGGCAGTCCGCCGTCACCGACAGCTACGAGGTGCCGATCAACCAGGACATCACCGTGTGGGGCGTGCTCCCCCACATGCACGAGCTCGGCCAGTCGATCCAGCTCACCGTCGACCAGGGCGGAGAAGAAACCTGCATGATCGACGTGCCCGACTGGAACTTCCACTGGCAGGGCATGTACTTCTACACCGAGCCGGTGAGCGTGAACAAGGGCGCCAGCGCCGAGATCAGTTGCGTGTTCGACACCACCAGCCGCACGGAAACGACGGTGTTTGGCGAGAACACCAGCGACGAGATGTGTCTCGCCTTCGTTTACGTCACCGGCGGGTAGACCGC
>SXGU01077122.1_pt1 | contig 11414 bp, 9 predicted proteins | sample 3174531 | NCBI WGS metagenome assembly SXGU01 (sample SAMN11356863, study PRJNA531348) | freshwater metagenome | isolation source: freshwater sample F1-140 | place: China: Fuxian Lake, Yuxi | collected 2017-12-25
CACCGGCTGGACCCGCTCCAACCTCATGTCCAAGACCATCGAGATGGCCAAGCAGGGCAACATCCTGGACCGCTGGTCGTTCAGCCTCCTCTACGCCACCGACTTCGCCGACCGATTGGAGCACCAGATCATTCCGGCGCTCCGTTCCGGCTTCATCGTGCTGGCGGACCGGTACATTTACACGGCCTTCGCCCGGGACTTCGTCCGCAGCGGGGACCGGTCCTGGATCAGGGACGTGTTCGGTTTCGCGGTCATTCCCGACCTGGTCTGCTACCTGCGGATCGACGTGGACACGCTGGCCCTGCGGGTGATCGAGACCAAGGGGATGAACTTCTGGGAGTCCGGGATGGACTTGCGGCTGGGGGGCGACCTCTACGACAGCTTCAAGAAATATCAGGGACTGCTGATCGAGGAATTCGACAAGATGGCGGAGGAGTTCACGTTCGAAGTGGTGGACGCCCGCAAGCCGCCGGAGGAAATCCAGGAGGCGCTGCGGCTGAAGATCGAGCCCCTGCTCAAGAACGGCCGGGCCCAACTGGCCCCGGCGGGAACCGGGAGTCCCGTCAAAGAGTCGGCTACTGCTCCCCCAGCTTCCTGAGCTGCGAGGGCGTGAGCCACCAACGCAACATCCCCGGTCCGGCCTTGGGCGGCCCCTCGAAGCGGACGCAGCAGGCGCCGGCTTTTTTCAGCGACAGGCCGGCGACCGGTTGGCCGAACAGCAGCACGCCGGCTGCTTCGCCGAGATGGGGTTCATGGCCGACACAGATCGCGCAGGCGTCTTCGGGGAGGCCGGCCAGCAGAGGCAGGAGCTTGTCGGGAGGCGCGTCGGGCACCAGCTCGTCGCAGATCCGAATTTCCAGACGGAGACGCAATGTGTCACGGATGATTTTCGCGGTATCGAACGCGCGGAGCAACGGGCTGGACAGGATATGGGTCGGGACCACGCCGAGTCGAACAAGCCCCGCCGCCCCTTCACGGACCCGCTCCGCCCCCTTGGGCGTCAGCGGCCGTTGGGCTTCAGACCCCTTCCACTCCTCCGGCTCCACGGCAATCCCATGTCGAAACAAGATACAGTCCATTCCGCTCTCCTTCAACGCAAGGACACGAGCGGCTACTGTACCATACCGGCTTTGCCGACTTGAAGCCCCGACGAGGGTACAGGGGCATGGCTGAAAAAACCCAGACACGACAACAGGTTGAGCAGGACCGAGCGTCCAGATACAGGACTGTGGCCTTGCACGCCCTGGCCTCCCTCTCGGCTGGAGACCGCCGCGCCAAGACCTTGCATCGGTTGCGCACCCACCTGCGACGGCTGCAAGCCTACCTGGAACTCGTGGGAGAAGAAGAGAACGCCAAGACCATCGCCCGCTGCGTATCCCGCTTCAGCCGTCTCCGCACGTTACACGTGTTCGACCAGTATCTGGACCGTTGCGATGCCCCGGGGCGGGATCGTCGGCTCGTTACGCAACGGATTCGGGTCTTGGAGAGCAAGCTGAAGAAGAAACAGGCCTACAGGAAAGTCGAGCGCGTAGTGGAGCACTATGCCCTTCCCCCCACGCCGGCCCCTTCCGATTGGCTGGGCCGACACCTCATCGCCTTGCGAACCAGGCATGCCGGCCGCCTGCGCGAACTGATCGCCCGGGCCGACGCCGATCCCCGCCGCAAGACGCTCCATCGTCTCCGGCTCATGATCAAGTCCGTCCGCTATCAAGAGGAATGGGCTCTCGGCGAACCCTATGCCAGGCCTGATCTTGTCGCCTGGCTGAAACATGCCCAGACCGTTCTGGGTGAATATGAGGAACAGGCGCAGTTCCGGAAGCTGGCGACGAAGCTCGGGCTAAAGTCACAGCCCGCCATCGACAAGGAGTGGCGGAGGGCGCGCGACCGGGCCCATGCCATGCCGGACCATCTCCACAAACGGATCGGCACCCTGGCGACGACCCGGTTGCGGCTGCTTCCCGGCCGTCGAACGAGCCTTGCCACGGCCTGACCGGAGAGCGGCCCTTCACGAAATCCCCCCGCGCCGCCGGGACAGGCGGACGAACGTGATGGCGGACAAGGAAGCCGTTCCCGCGCCAAACCAAAACGGCGCGGCAGGCCCGATATAGTCCCACAACAGCCCTGCCATCACGCTCGCCGGCAGTATGGCCGCGCCCACGACCAGGTGAAAGAGGCCGAACCCCGTGGCCTTCCGCTCTTCCGGAACCAGCGTGGACAGATAAGCCCGCTGCACTCCGTCCGTCAATCCCATATAGGCTCCATACAGCCCAAATAACAGAGCGATCTGCCAGGGAGCCTCGGCCAGGGCGAATCCGGCGGACAGGCCCGCGAACAGGCAGAACCCGCCGGCAATTACCCGACGTTTGCCGAACCGGTCCGCCAACATTCCGCCTGGGATCGAAAGCAAGGCATAGACGACGTTGAGCGTCAGGTACACCCCGGAGATCCTGGCCGGGCCCAGGCCCACCTGCTCGGCTTTCAGAATCAGGAACGCGTGGCTGAAATTACCCAGGGAGAAGAGACCGATGACCAGGAGAAATCCCCTAAAATTCCGATCGAACCCGCCCAGGGACCAGGAGAAGGCCGGCCGCGGCGGGGGCGACGGCCCATCGGCCGAAATGAACAGGACGATGAAGGCAACCGCCAGTAGGCCCGGAACGATGGACAACCAGAAAACCTGCCGATAATCGGGGGACCAGGCCGCCAGGATCAGCAGCGCCACAGCGGGCCCGACGATGGCCCCGGCCGTGTCCATGGCCCGATGGATGCCGAAGGCCAGCCCCGATTGCGCCGGCGGAGTGGACACGGCAATGATGGCATCGCGGGGAGCCGTTCTGATTCCCTTCCCCGCCCGGTCGGTGAACCGCGCCGCCAGCACCATCCCCCACCCGGTCGCCAAGGCCAAGAGAGGGCGCGAGGCCACGGAGGTCGCGTAGCCGATCCCCATCAACAGCTTGTTCTTGCCGAACCGGTCGGCCAGCAGGCCGGAGAATAGTTTGAGCAGGCTCGCCGTTGCTTCGGCCAGCCCTTCGATGACGCCGACCAGCGACTTGCTGGCCCCCAACGTGGAGGAAAGAAACAAGGGCACAAGGGGATAGACCATTTCGGAGCTGACGTCCATGAAAAAGCTGACCCAGCCCGTGGCCCAAATGTTGCGTGAGAGTCGGCTTGTCATGGTTTGATCGGATTGCTAGGGCGCAGGGTGGCGCGATGGCGATTCCTTGCGGCCGTGGATAGACGAAACACCGAGCGCGCCGAGAGGCAGGCGCGGGCGACTCACGAATCCCGGTCGGCCCGGCCTCACGACGCAGGCGCGAGGGGGCGGGGCGCCACTGTCGTCCCCGCTCGGAGTTCGTCGGTCCCCCTGGCCACGACCGAATCCCCCGCGCTCAGGGAACCGAAGACCTCGACCAGGTTGCCGACCGACCGCCCTTTCTGCACCTTGACCCACTCGACGGTCTCCTGCCGGATGCGGATGACGAACGTGAGTTCGGTCGTCGTCACGACCGCCTTGGCCGGCACGAACAGAGTCGGCTCTAATCGGCGCACCGGCCATGCCACCTCCGGAAACATGCCCGGCGCCAGAAGGCCGGACTGATTGTCCACGTCGATCTCGACCGGCATCGTCCGCGTCTTCATCTCCACCGAATGGGCGATTCTGGCGATGGTGCCGGAGAAGGCCCGTCCGGGAAAGGCCGGAACCGTGAACGTCACGCCCTGGCCCGGCGCGATCCCGCCCGTGTAGGCCTCCGGAACTGGCACCATGAGCCGGAGATGGGCCGTATGTTCCAACCGAACCAAGGGAGGGTTCGCTCCCGCTCCCCCGCCGCCGGCCGGACCCACCAACGCGCCTGGATGCACGTTCCTCGTGGTTATGACTCCATCAAAGGGTGCCGTAATAACCAGATAGCTTTCCATCTCTTTGAGCGTTTTCACCCGCGCGCGATCTGCCTCCACAGTCCGCTGGGCGATATGTACATCGTTGGGCGCGATAACGCCGGGAGTGGCCGCGGCGGTAACCAATCGCTCATGCGTGATGTCGTCGGAATGCAACTTAGCTTCGGCCTCAACCCGCTGCGCAGTCAGCTCGGGTGCCGTGAGTCGAACCAGCACCTGTCCTTTTTTTACCTGCGAGCCTCGGTCAACGCCAATCCAGTCCAAGATCCCTGTGACTTTCGGGTAGAGATCCACGCTGAGGAACGGCTGCAATTCGCCGGGCAGACGGACGGTCTCGTCCAAGCGCTGCGCGACGACCGGCACGACGGCCACCTGGGGAACGGTTCCGCCCGGGCTTCCTGCAGGCGATCCTTGACCGGAGAGCACGGCCTTCTCGACCGTGCTGCCATCGTTGTTTTCGATAACCAGCACCAGCACAGCAATCAAGAACACCGCAAGCAGACCGCCGAGCACGAACCATCGTCTCATGAGAGGAGCCCCTTCCGTGGCGGATCGCCGGGAGGATCGTAATAGGCGCTCTGTGGATCATCCGGGTCCAGCGAGACGGCGACAGGCCGGCTCCGGCCCTTGATCAGCGCGAAGACGGTGGGCAGGATCAGGAGCGTGGCCAGCGTGGCAGCGGCCAGACCGCCGATCACGGCCCGACCAAGCGGCGCGGTCTGCTCCCCCCCCTCGCCGAGCGCCAGAGCCATCGGGATCATGCCTGCGATCATGGCCGCGCTCGTCATGAGGATCGGGCGCAGGCGTCCCTGCGCGCCCTCGATGGCGGCCTCCTCGGCGGAACGCCCGGCCTGCCACCGCGTTTCGGCAAAGGACACCAGCAGAATGGCATTCGCCACGGCGACGCCGATTGCCATAATGGCGCCCAGAAAGGACTGGATATTCAACGTCGTTCCGGTCAGCGCCAGCGCGACCATGATGCCGGCCAGGACCGCCGGCATGGTGGAGAGCACGATGACCGCGTTCCAGACAGATTGGAAATTCGCGGCCAGCAGCAGAAAGATGACTCCGATCGAGAGGACCAAGCCGACCCGCAGCCCGGCAAGCGTGTCCCGCATCGGCGCGGCCTGCCCTCGGAGGGCGACGGTCACCCCGCGGGGCGGCTCGCCGGCCCGCGCAATGGCGGCTGACACTCGATCGGCGGCATGACCCAAGTCTTCCCCCGCCACATTGGTTACGATCGTGACCATCCGTTGCATATTGTACCGCGCATACTCGCCGATCATTTTCCCTGGGGCGACCCGCGCAAGATCCCTGACTAAGGGACCGGCAGCGGCATTGGGCATGACCGGCACGTTCTCCACGTCTTCCATGGAGGCCATCCGGTGCTGAGGAATCTCGATCTGCACCTGATAGGCGTTGCCGGAAGACGGATCGCGCCAGTACATGGGTTGGATAAAGCGGCTGGAGGAGGTCGCCGAGACCAGCGAGCGCGCCACATCGGCCATGTACAACCCGAGCTGCCCAGCGCGTACGCGATCCACCGCAATATCCACGGTGGGGTAATCCAAGGGCTGGCCAAATTGGAGGTCTCGCAGGGAGGCTATCTGCGCCATCTCTTGTCGCACGCGCTCCGCATAGGCCCGATTCGCCTCGAGTTTGGGGCCGCTTATCGCCACTTCAATCGAGGTCGGCGACCCCATGCTCATGACCTGGCTGATCACATCGCCCGCCTCGAAGAGATATTGCGTGCCGGGAAAGCGCCGGGGCAGCTTCTCCCTGAGCCGCTCCTTGACGGCTTCGACAGAGAGGCCGCCGCCCCGTTTCAACGCAACCAGCAGCACGGCTTCATGCGGTCCGCTGGTCCAGAGGTGGATCAAGTTGACCGGATAACTGGGCGGCTGAACTCCGACGAACCCCTGGGTAATGGAGACATTCTCAGGCCCGACTTCTTCGGCAATGGCTTCAAGGACTTGTTGGGCCAGGACCTCTGTCCGTTCGATACGAGTCCCGTCCGGAGCACGCACCCGCAGTTGAAACTGCCCCGTGTCCACGCCGGGGAATATCTCCATGCCCAGCCGATCGCTCACCATCCAGATCACCGCCGCCGCACTGAGCACATAGACCGGGAGCACGATCCACCGAAACCGGACGAGCATCCCAACGAGCCGCCCATACCTCCGCTGAAACCGTCCGAAACGATCCTCTTCTTGCTCGACCTGTCGATCTGAACGGAGGAGCCAAGTGGCCAACACCGGAACGAAGGTGCTGGCCAGGAGATAGGATGCCGCCATGGCAAAGCCGACGGCAAGCGCGAGAGGGACGAACAGGGCCCGCCCCACGCCGACCATGAAGAACGAAGGGACAAAGACCGCCAACACGCTCAGCATCGCAACCAGGCGCGGCACCGCCACGTCGCGGCCCGAATCCAGGATGGCACGCGCCCGATTCCCGCCTCGAGCCACATGAGCGTGGATGTTCTCGATCGCGACGGTGGACTCGTCCACAAGAATGCCGACGGCTAAGGCGAGCCCCCCCAAAGTCATGACGTTGACGGTTTGCCCGACTGCCCACAATGCGACAATGGCCGAGAGCAGCGCAAACGGGATCGTCAAGAGGACGATGACGGCGCTGCGCCAGTCCCGGAGGAACAGCAGGATCATCAGTCCTGTAAGAAACGCGCCCAAGCAGCCTTCTATGCTCAGAGACCGAACCGCATTCTTAATAAATATCGACTGATCGAACTCGAAACTAATGGAGATGTCATCGGGCACTAACGTTTGGAATTTCGGGATAGCCTCTTTGACACGATTCACGACTGCCAGGGTGGACGCGTCCGCCCGCTTCGTGACCGGGATATACACGGCGCGCTTCCCATTGATGAGCGCGTAGGCGGTCACGATGTCGGTGCTGTTCTCGGCGTAGCCGATGTCCCGCAAAAAGACCGTGGCGCCGGCTCCGGTCCGGATCGGAATGTCGCCGAACCCCTGCATGGTCGGGATCACGGAATTCACCGTGGTGATGGTGGTTAGGTCTCCGATGCGGACATTGCCGGCGGGCACGATCAAATTGCTTTTGTTCACGGCTTGCACGACTTCGTCCGGCGCCATCCGGTACGCGCGCATCCGTTCGGGATCGGCGTGAATCACGATCGTTCGGGCATTCCCACCGAAGGGCGGCGGGGCGGACACGCCGGGAAGCGTGGCAAACATCGGGCGGACTCGGAACAGGGCGAGGTCCTGAATCTCCCCCACGCTCTTGGTCTCGCTGCGGAACACCAGAGAGCCGACCGGGACGCTGCCTGCGTCAAACCGCACGATAAAGGGCGGGACGGTTCCCGGCGGCATAAAGGCCCAGGAGCGGTTGACATAGGCCACGGTCTGGGCCAGCGCCTGGTTCATGTCCGTGCCCGGATGGAAGAACAATTTGATCAGTGCCGCGCCTTGAATCGATTTGGACTCGACGTGCTCGATCCCGCCGATGTAGAGAAAGTGGTACTCATAGAAAGAGACCAGATAGCTTTCCATCTGGGCTGGGTCCATCCCGGCATAGGGCTGCGCCACATAGATCGCCGGCAGACCCAAATCCGGGAAGATGTCCACCGGCATGCGCTTGAGCGCCAAGACGGAGCAGAGCGCGATCGCGACAATCGCCACCAGGATCGTGATGGGCCGCCGCATGGCAGCCAGGATCAGCCACATAGATCGCCGCCTTTACGGATTCCGTTGCCCGGTCGAACTCCGTACCAGATTCAGAAAAAGCTCCAGATCGCCCCTGGCCCCGGCCAAGCCCAGGATTGAACGCCAGACACCGAGACGCGCCAGGGCATCATCAATGCTCGCCTGGACGACCAACTGTTGGGCCTCCGCCACGTCCACGGCCGTGGCCAGCCCCGTCTGATAGCGGGCCCGCGCCTGGACCTCCGTGTCACGTGCGGCGGTCAACTGGATGGGCGTGTTTTCGGCGATCCGCGTGGCGCCCTTCACCGTTTCCACTGCCTTGAAATGCTTTCCCGTCAAGGCCTGGATCACCTGATCATAGGCCGCCAACTCCGCCTGCTGATTGTGCTCTTCCGTGAGACGCTTGGCGCGGATGGATGCAAAGTCGAATAACTGGAAGGACATCGTCCAGCCCCCGACCCAGTTCGGCACGTCCGGAAACAGCCCCCCATAACCTGGCTCCCGGTTCCCATTCCGTTCCCATGAACTCCCGCGCGAGGAAAACCCGGCCATGAGGTCAAACCGCGGCACCCAGGCACGGTCCAGCGCCTCCTTGCGCTTTTGAAACACCTCGGCCGTCGCCTTCTGGGCCACAGCCAAAGGATGGGCCCAAGGCGCCGGCTCCGGCAGCCGATTTGCTCCCGGCAAGGTCATGAGCGGCCCGGGATGAATTTCAAATTGCTCCCCGGCGGCGCCGAGTACCTCGGCGAGGGTCGCCCGCGCGATCCCTTCCGCCTGCTCGACCTGGATGAGCTGCGTACGCGCCATGGCCAGTTCCGCCAGGGCACGGGACGCGTCCACCCCGGGACGCAAGCCGTTCTTCACCAGCACGTTCGCCGTGTCGGAAAATATGCGCCGGCGCTCCACGTTACCCTTCATCGCTTCGACCGTCTGCTGAGCCATCAAGACCATGAAGAAGGCGTCCCCGACTCCCAGGCCGACATCGAGTTGCGTGAGGGTCACTCCCGCCGCCGTCTGCCGCTCGACCGCGCGGGCGGCTTCCACATTGGCGTCCCGCAGCCCGAAATCGAAGGGTTCCCAGGCAGCCATGGTCCCGGCGGCGCTGCCCCATGCCCCCCGATAGGAGACACCGTCCCCTTGCCGACCCCAGATCGGCGGCGTGTACGGAGTCATGAAAAATACTCCGGACGCCTTGTTGAACGTACCCATGTTTTGTTGGAATCCCATTTCCACGCGCGGGAGGTAGGCCGTGCGTGTCAAATCAATGCCCGACTTCGCCGCTTCAACCCGGGCCAGGGCGACACGCACGGAGGGGTAATGGTCGAGGCCGAACTGAATGGCCTGATCGATCGTCAAACCGGAAGGCAGCCGATCAGGGGACTGAGCCGATACCGCATCGGTCGAGAACCAAGCCGTCAGCACAAGCCCCAACCAGAACCAGACTGAGCCTCTGCCCACTGGTGCGCTCATTGATGCCGATCCTCCAACACTTCTTCCACCAATTCCCTAATTCGCTTGCGCGCCTCTTCCAAGGCCCAACGGCCAGCCTTGGTGATCCGATAGCACTTCCTGCGCCGCCCGTCGCACAGTTGCGACTCGCACCGCAGGAAGCCCGCCGCTTCCAGCGCATGGAGCGTGGGATAGAGGGTGCCGGGACTCAACCGGTACCCATGGGTGCCCAGTTCCTCCGTGAGGTCCGCGCCGCAGACCGGTTCCTCGGCCGCATGGTAGAGGATGTGGATACGGACGAATCCCAGGAACAACTGGCGGGTGAGACGGCTCGACGCCGGAGCCGCCGCGGACCGGCCGGCCCGGCGCTTGCGATGGAGAGGCGAGGATGCGGCCACGGGGTCTCCTAATATCGAAATTAGATATCGAGTTTAGATAACATAAACAAGCCGACCGAGGAATGCAAGGAAAATTTTCGGCATGCGCGCCCCGACCGATGCCCGGCCATGCCGGCCCCTGCATGCGCGGCGGCTCTCCCGTACGGAAGCCGCCCCCATCCTCCCCCCCCATTCACCACGGCGCCGTCCCGCCGCCTTGACTAATCAATAATCATTGATGTAATCTGTCGCATGCCCGCGACCGCTCACAAGAAACTGGCGCATAGCGCCAAATGGTTCCATGCGCTGGCGGACGAGACCCGTCTGCAAATCATCGACTGCCTGACCGACGGGGAACAGTGCGTCTGCGACCTGACCGAAAAACTCGCCGCGGCCCAATCGCGCCTGTCTTTTCACTTGAAGACGCTCAAGGATGCGGGCTTGGTGAAAGACCGCCGCGACGGCCGCTGGATCTACTATTCGCTGAACGGCGAGGCCCTGGAACAATTAAGCGAGCTGGTTGCCGATCTGAAAGGCCAGAGCCGCAAGGGCCAATCGCTTTCGCCCTGCTGCGAGTGACTTTTTTTACCTTCTACTATCAAGATTTATTGATGCATCCCGCCAAAAGGAGGCCCCACATGGCAGATCCCAGCGCCAGGGACACCATCAAAGAGAGCGTCAAGGCCGAATACCGGCAGGCCGCCTTGCAGGTCAAAAGCGGCGGCAGTTCCTGTTGCGGCGACAAGACCTCCGGCAAGTTCGATCCGATCACGTCCAACCTGTACCGCTCGAGCGAGATCGGCTCCTTGCCGCCCGAAGCCCTGCTGGCGTCGCTCGGCTGCGGCAACCCGACGGCCCTGGCCCAATTGAACCAGGGCGAAACCGTGCTGGACCTGGGTTCGGGCGGCGGGATCGACGTGCTGCTGTCCGCCAAACGCGTCGCCCCGACCGGCAAGGCCTATGGCCTCGACATGACGGACGAGATGCTGGCGCTCGCCCGCGACAATCAGCGCAAGGCCGGAGCGGACAACGTGGAGTTCCTGAAGGGCGAGATCGAACAGATTCCCCTGCCCGACAATTCCGTGGACGTGATCATTTCCAACTGCGTCATCAACCTGTCCCCGGACAAGGATCGGGTCTTCGCCGAGGCTTTTCGGGTCCTGAAACCGGGCGGCCGTCTCGCCGTCTCGGACGTGGTCGTGCGCGGACCGGTTCCGGCCGAGATTCGCCTCAACATCGAGCTCTGGATGGGATGCGTGGCCGGAGCGCTGGAAGAGTCGGACTACCTCGGCAAGCTGGCTCACGCCGGGTTTACGGACATCAGCCTGGAGCCGACCCGCGTCTACCGGACAGAGGATGCGCGGGAGTTCCTGGCTGGAGCCGGGCTCGACGTCGAGACCGTCGCCCGGCAAGTAGACGGCAAATTTCTCAGCGCCTTCATCCGCGCCCGCAAACCGCCTAGAGGAGACAAGGCCCCATGACCGGACGCCAACGAGACATCATGATAACCTTTCACAATAAAGGATAACTCATGGATATTACGATAGATTCATATGTTTCACTTCCAAGCGAAAAGCGCCTCAATCTTTTTGAACGCTACCTAACCCTCTGGGTCGGGCTCTGCATGATGGCGGGGGTGGCGATCGGGAAGCTCCTGCCCGGCCTGGTGGACTCCCTGCGGTCGCTCAAGCTGGGAACCGGCAGCCAGGTGAACGTCCCCATGGCGATCTTGATCTGGCTCATGATCGTCCCGATGATGATGAAAGTCGATTTTGCCTCGGTCCGCAACGTCGGCAAGCGACCGAAGGGACTGGCCGTGACCCTCCTCGTCAATTGGCTGGTGAAGCCCTTTTCCATGGCGTTCCTGGCCTGGCTCTTTTTCCGCCACCTCTTCTCGGCCTGGATCGGGCCGAACGAGGCGGACCAGTACATCGCCGGGGCGATCATCCTGGCGGCAGCCCCCTGCACCGCCATGGTGTTCGTCTGGAGCTACCTGACCGACGGAGATCCG
>SXGU01129898.1_pt1 | contig 11410 bp, 4 predicted proteins | sample 3174531 | NCBI WGS metagenome assembly SXGU01 (sample SAMN11356863, study PRJNA531348) | freshwater metagenome | isolation source: freshwater sample F1-140 | place: China: Fuxian Lake, Yuxi | collected 2017-12-25
CCCTCGCCGGCTGCGTCGCCGACCCCGCACCCGTCGCCGCACCCGAGCCGACGCTGCCAACGGGCCACCTCCAACGCCTCGCCCGCGCCGCCCTCCAGCCCGACCCGAACGCACTCCGCACGGTCTTTCCCCCTCCCGCCGCGCCGTGGCCAGGCAACGACGTCGCCACTCAGGCCCGCGCCGCGCTCGAATCGCTCCCGCTCCCCCTCACTTCTGCCGTCCGCGCCGCGATGGTCCTCGAACGGGTCCATCCTCTCCGCAACGGTGGCGGCATCGCCGTCTTCGGTGCCCGAATCGACGGACTCGTCGTCCGCGACGGCCGCGTACGACTCCTCCTCGACGGCCAGGGCCACCTGCGCGCCTGGAATGCCGACGACGCCGTCTGGGGCGGCCTCGGCGAGCACCTGAAGGAGACCGGCCCCGGCGTCGGTCCCCTCGACGCCAAAGGCCTCGCCGCCGTGGCCCTCGGCCCCGTCACGGGCATCCCCCGGGCCACCGAGGTCGTCCGCGCCGACGCCGGACGCATCCGTCGCGTTTGGGAAGTCGAACAATGGGTCGGACGCGCGGATTCGACCGAGGCTACCCTCTGGCGCGTCGACATTGACGCCGCCGCAGGCACCGTCGCTGACGCGGTCCCCCTCACGGTGGACGGCTGGCAGTACCGCGCCTACGCCGACCCCGTCAGCCCTTCCATTCCTTCCGACGGGCCGCTCGCGGACGTCTCCCCGCATCCGACGGAATTCCCCGACGGCGTCTTGCCGGGTTTCACGGGCGCGTCCCTCGTCGCACAGGACGGATTCGCCACCCCTCCCGGCGGCCTCACGGACCCCTGGCTCGTGGACGCTGCCACCGACACCGTCGGCCTCCGCGCCGACGTCTACGTCGACCATTACGCGCCTGACGGATTCTCTGACGGCGATTTCCGCGCGTCGATTACGAGCCCCACCACCTTCGATCACGTCTACGACCCCGTCCTCGGGCCGACGGACAGCGAAAGCCAATCGGCGGCCGCCATCGTCGCGGCGTTTTACACCGTACACTGGCTCGGCGACTGGTGGTACGACTCCGGGTTTGACGAAGTCGCAGGAAATGCCCAGGCCGACAATTTCGGACGCGGCGGCCTCGACGGCGACGCCATGCTCGTCGAAGTCCAAGACGGCGTTTTCGAGGGCCTCCGCAACAACGCGTGGATGTCCACGCCTGGCGACGGCCTACCCCCGAAGATGGCCGTCTACGTCTGGTCCGGACCTTCCGTGGAGAGTGTCGAAGTCCTGCACGGAGGGCCCGCCTACGGGGCCGGCGTCGCGGATTTCGGTCCAACGAGTTTCCTCGTCGAGAGCATCGTTTCCGAAGTCGGCTCCGACCCGAAGGCCTGCACCGTGATCGACGGCGAGGTCGCAGGACGCATTGCACTCGTCGACCGCGGCGACTGCACATTTCAGAGCAAGGCGGCGCTCGCCGAGGAGGCCGGCGCCATTGGCATGATTCTCGTCGACAACGTCGTCAGTTCGACTCCCCCGGGGATGGGCGCCACGGCGGAGGATTTGCCGGTTTCGATTCCCGCCCTGTCCCTCACCCTTGCCGACGGGGACGCACTGCGCGCGGAGATGGCCCTCGGCGAGGTGGACGTCCGGCTGACGCGCACAGGCGTCGAAGTCGAAGGTGCGCTCGATCACACGATCCTGGCCCACGAATGGGGCCACTACCTGTTCGGGCGGCTCCTGAGCTGCGGCCTGCCCCAGTGCGGGGCGATGAACGAAGGACACGCCGACTTCACCGCCTTGCACCTCATGTTGCGCGAAGGCGACGACCTCGACGGCGTCTTTCCCATCGGCGTCTACGCGGCGTCCGGCCTCACCGACCAGGCCGGGTATTTCGGCATCCGCCGCGTTCCCGCCAGCCGCGAGCCCGCCTTCAACGCGCTCTCTTTCCGCCACATAGGCGAAGGCGTCGATCTGCCGGACGAATTGCACCCCATGGCGCTCAACGGCGCGCCCAACACCGAAGTGCACAACGCCGGCGAAGTTTGGGCGACCACGATGTGGGACGCGATGGCCGCCTTGCATGAGGCCGGACCCGCCGCCGGCCGTTCGTTCGACGAGGTCCAACGGCGCGTCGGGGACATCGTCGTCGCAGGGTTCACGCTTGCACCCAACGATCCGACTTGGCTGGACACGCGCGACGCGATGCTCGTCGCCGCATCCATCGAGGACCTGGACGACGCCGTCGTCTGGGCGACCGCCTTCGCCGGCCGAGGCATGGGGACGTGTGCCACGGGGCCCGACCCGCTGTCGCTCGACTTTACCGACATCGTCGAGGACTTCGGCCTCCGTGGGCGATTGGATCTCACCGACCCAGCATTCACGTCCGGCGACTTCGCGTGTGACGACGACGGGGTCCTCGACGGCGGCGAAGACGGGTGGCTCCATACCGTTGTCACCAACGCCGGCCCGGTCGAGCTCGCAGGCGCCACCCTCACCTGGTCCGTCGATCCCGCGGTTCCGGGCCTCGAATGGCCTGAGGGAACGACCGTCGCCCTGCCCAACCTCCCCGCCTTTACGGCCGTCGAGGTCGACGTCCCGGTTCACCTCGACCGCGTGCTCGCGGCCATGGGCGGCGCCACCGTCACCGTCACCGTCGTCCACCCCGACGCCTGCACCAGCGAGGTCGCATCGTCGCTGTTCCTGCGAACCGAAACGGACGTCGAATCGGCGGCGACCGCCATCGACAGCTTCGACGCCGACGACGGCAGCTGGCTGCCAGGCGGCCTCGGCAGCGAGGACATCTGGGCACGCGTCGTGGCCCCCGACGGCGTTGCCTCCTGGCACGGCGTCGACGTCTCCGGCGTCACCGACACGTGGCTCGAAACGCCGGTCCTGTCCGTCGCCGAGGGCGCGCCGTTCGTCGTTTCCCTGCTCCACCGCTACCGATTCGAGGGCGACCCGTCCTATTGGTGGGACGGCGCCGTGATCGAGGTCTCCGTGGACGGCGCCGACTGGGTCGACGTCTCGACGTGGACCGACCCCGGTTACGACGGCATCATCACCCCGATCGCCGACAATCCGCTTGGCAACCGCCTCGCGTTCTCGGGGGCGTCGGGCGCCTGGCCGGACCTTGAGACCCTGGCCCTCGACTTTGGCGAGGCGCTGAGCGGCAGCACGGTCAAGCTGCGTTTCCGCATCGGCACCGATCAGGCCGTCGGCGACTTCGGTTGGGAGATCGACGAAGTCGACGCCACCGGTCTGACGACGCCGCCCTTCCCCGCCCTCGTGGCCGACGCGATCGACTGCAACGCCCCGCCCGTCGCCGTCGCGGGAGACGACCGCACCGTGCTCGCTGGCGACCTCGTCGCACTCGACGGCTCGGCCTCGTCCGACCCCCACGGCGACCCGTTGACCTACGCGTGGTCTGTTCAGGCGGGCCCGCTCGCCGCGCTCGATGCCGCCGACACGCCGTTCCCAAGCTTCACGGCGCCCGACGTCGCCGCCGCGGAGGCCATCACGATCGACCTGACGGTGTCCGACGGCGCCGCGTCGTCGTTCGACACCGTCATCGTCTGGGTCGAACCGATCCCCGTCCCCCCGGACACCGACTCACCCGTGGACACCGGACCCAGTGGCACCGACGAGCCCACCGACGACCCGACGGATGAGCCCACCGACGGGCCGACCGACGAGCCCACCGACGACCCGACGGATGAGCCCACCGACGGGCCGACCGACGAGCCGACCGGCGAGCCTACCGACGAGCCTACGGACGAGCCGACGGACGACCCCACCGACGGCCCGACGAACGAGCCCCCCACCGGAACCCCCGCGCCCGATCCGGCCTGTGGTTGCCAGTCCGAGCCGAGCGCCCCCGCGGGCCTCGGCTGGGCCCTCGCCGCAGGAATTTTGGCGCGCCGCCGGCGGTCCCATTACACCGGCGTCGTCTGACGAAGGTTTCCTTGCTGTCTTGCCTCGCCACCGTGTGTTGCTGCTGTGCGACCCGGGGCGAGGTGCGCGCGGCCTGAACCACCGTCCGATTCGCACCCCGCCCCGGCCGACGGCCGGGGGATGTCCTCTCGGTCGCCAGCCCGGCACCCTGGAGGTTCTATGTGGGTCCACATTCTCTACGAAAATGAAGCCTGGCTTCCCCCGCTCGTCGACGCGTTGAACCGCGCCGGGCTGACGCCCCGCCCCTGGTTCGTCGACGGCACCGCCATCGACCTCAGCCGCCCGGCGCCCGAGGGGATCTACATCAACCGGATGAGCCCTTCGGCCCACACGCGCGGCCACCAGGGCGGCATCGCTGCCACCCGCGACGTGCTCGCCTGGGCGGAGGCCTACGGGCGCCGCGTCCTCAACGGCACCGCTGCCTTCGGGCTCGAGGTGAGCAAGCTGCGCCAAGACATCGCACTCCGCGCCGCCGGCATCCTCACGCCGACCACGGTGGGCGCCGTGGGCCGCGAAGGCCTGCGCAAGGCCGTTGAGCACATGGACGGCCCCTTCGTGACCAAACACAACCAGGGCGGCAAGGGCCTTGGCGTCCGCCTGTTCCACGACCGTGCCGCCTTCGACGCGTTCGCCGACTCGCCGGACGCGGACGAAACCCCCGACGGCGTCTGGGTGCTCCAGCAGTACATCGCGCCGCCAGAGCCCTTCGTCACGCGCGTCGAAATCGTGGGCGGGCGCTTCCTCTACGCGATCCGCAGCTCGACGGCCGGCGGTTTCGAGCTGTGCCCAGCCGACGCCTGCGCGGTCGCGTCCGACGCCTTCTGCCCCGTCGGCGGGACCGGCAAGTTCCAACTCAGGCCCGACATCACGGCCGACGACCCGCTCGTCAAAGCCTACGTCGCGTTCTGCGAGACCCACGGTCTCGACGTAGCCGGCATCGAGTTCGTCGAGGACGCCGACGGCCGCCGCTACACCTACGACGTCAACGCCAACAGCAACTACAACGGCGACGTCGAGCGGGCGCACAGCCTGTCCGGCATGGACGCCGTCGCTTCGTTCTGCGCCGCCCACGCCTTGCGCACGGCGGCCTGACCGACCGAAGCCAGCGGGCTTCCGTCGCCATCGTCGAGGTCGATCACCCTGCTCGCGTTCCCCTGGAGCGCGAACATGATCTCGACCCTGTTCCTCGTAGTCCTCGCCGCCTGCAAGCCAGAATCGGCGAATCCAAGCGCGGCGACCCCCGCGCCAAACCTCGACGCGGACGCCGACGGCTACCGCGTCCTCGACGGCGACTGTGACGACGCCGATCCGACGGTCCACCCGGCCGGGATCGAAGTCTGCGACACCCTCAACCGGGACGAGGACTGCGACGGGCTCGACGACGACGCCGATCCCAGCGTCGACCCCGCGACGCGCGTCGCCACCTACGCCGACCTCGACGGCGACCAATTCGGGGGAGCCGCCCTCGCCTCCGTTTGTGACCCCACCCCCGGCACTGTCGCAACCCCAGGCGACTGCAATGACCTGCGAGCGGACGTGTCGCCCGCAGCCACCGAAGTCTGCGACCCGGCGGCCACCGACGAAGACTGCGACGGCCTCGTCGACGACGCCGACCCGTCCGTCCAAGGCCAGCTCGTCGCCCACGCCGACACCGACCTCGACGGCTTCGGCGACCCCTTGGCCTCCGTCGTCGCCTGCACGCTGCCCGACGGCCACGTCGCCGACGCCACGGATTGCGACGACTCGCGCGCCGACGTCCACCCCCTCGGCGTCGAGGTGTGCGACGCGGACGACACCGACGAGGACTGCGACGGCCAAGCCGACGACGCCGACCCCGAAGGCTCAGGGGCGCCGACCTGGTACGCTGACGCCGATGCTGACGGTTTTGGTGCCGGCGAACCCGCCGTCGCCTGCGACGCCCCCCCAGCGACGTCGCCAACGTCCGGCGACTGCGACGACCTGAACGGAGCCGTCCATCCGCTCGCCATCGAGGTCTGCGATGCCCTCGTCACGGACGAGGACTGCAGCGGCGCGGCCGACGACGCCGATCCCGCCGTTTCCGGCCTCGCGCCCTGGTACGCCGACGCCGACGGTGACGGCTTCGGCGACGCATCCAGCGAGTTCTTTGCCTGCTTGCCACCGGCCGGAACCACGGCGGACGCCAACGACTGCAACGACGCCGTCGCCACGATCCACCCCGATGCGGCGGAGGTCTGCGACGCAGCCGACGTCGACGAGGATTGCGACGGCCAAGCCGACGACGCGGATTCCGGCGGCGCCGACGGCGGCGTGCTCCGCTACCTCGACACCGACGGCGACGGTTTCGGCGACGACATGGTGGCCGTCACGTTGTGCGACCCCACCGAGGAAACCGTCGCGATCGGCGGCGACTGCAACGACCGGGACGCCGCGTCCTACCCCTTTGCAGAGGAGATCCTGTGCGACGGTGTCGCCCAGAACTGCGTGGGCAAGGACGGCGACTTCATCGTCCCGAGCGAATTGCCGAACCTGGACCTCGCCGTCGCGGTGGCCCATGAGGGCGACGTGATTTGCGTCGAAGCCGGCACTTACGATGCGCCCGTCATCGACCAGGACCACATCTCCATCCTGAGCATCGCGGGGTCAGCGGCGACGACACTGCAACCCTTCCTCGGACGCGGCGTCGAAATCACGGGTGCGGAAGGGGTCACCCTTCGAGGGTTCACGATCCTCGGTGGGGACGCCGAAAACGGAGGTGCGTTGGCGGCCACGAGTTCGGACGACGTGACGCTCGAGGACCTCGTCATCATCGGCGGCACGGCCACCGTCTACGGCGGCGGCGTGTTCCTCCACGACTTGCACGGCGCCGCCCTGACCGACGTCGAGGTCACGGGCGGGACGGCCGCCTACGGTGGCGGCATCGCGGTCTGGGCGGCGGAAGACGCCGTGTTCACCCGCGTCGAGAGCCACGCCAACACCGCGGAGCTTGGCGGCGGCCTCGTCGTCTACGACGCCTCGGACATCCAGTTCGTCGACTCCGAGCTGTCCGAAAACACCGCCACGAGCACGGGTGGCGGCGCCTGGGTCTCGGTCACCGACGACTTCGCCTTCGTCCGCAGCGTCGCCGCTGACAACGAAGGGTCGGGTTTGTACTTGGTCCTCACCGATGGCGCGTCGATCGAGGACAGCGTGCTGTCCGGCAACGAGAGCGGGTCGGGCGCCGGCCTCGCGCTTGCGTTCACGGACCGCACCGAGGTGTCGGGAACGACGATCGTCGGCAACCTCGCCACCTTGTACGGCGGTGGCCTCTGCACGCTCCTCGACTCCGAGACGACGCTGAGCAACTCGACGTTCTCGGCGAACAGCGCCACCCTGGCCGGTGGCCATGTGTACCTTGGTGCGGCCAACGAACCCGTCCTGGACGACGTCGACCTGCTGGCAGGCACGTCGAAAGACGGCGGTGGCCTCTACATCACGGCCACCTGGGCCGCCGAGATTCGAGGCGGCCGCATCGCCGACAACGTCGCGACGTCCGGCGGTGGCGGCGCGGCGGTGTTCGACAGCGACGACGTCGTGTTCTCCGACGTCGTCGTCGAAACCAACCAGGCCACCGTCGGCGGCGGGATTGGCGCGGACACGACCGACGGCCTGGAGGTGACGCGCGTCGACATGGCGAACAACGCGTCGACGGGCGACGGCGGAGGTCTCTACGTGCTCGACAGCACCGACCTCGCCGTCGGCGGCGGCACCTACGTCGGCAACACCTCTGGCATCCGCGGCGGCGCCATCCACGTCAAGCGGTCGATCGCTACGGAAATCGTGGGGGTCGATGTCGTCGCCAACGACGCCACGGTCGCCGGAGGCGGCGTGATGTGCACCGACGGCGACCTCGCGACCCTGGACGGCGACATCGAGGACAACGGGCCCGACGACATCGCCTGCACCGCATGTGGCGGCTGCGAGCCGCGTTGAGGGGTCAGGGCTCCCAGGCGAGGCTAGCAGGCCGTATGGCTGGCACCTCGTACTGGGACTACCTGCATCTGGACCAACTGCTTGGCGCTCAGGGCGGCGTCGACGGGACGAACGTGAGCTCCGACGAGCTCACGTTCATCGTCGTTCATCAGGTCTTCGAGTTGTGGTTCGTCATCGGGCTGCGCGAGGTTCGCCTCGCGCGCGACACGTTGGCCTCCAACCACGTCGACGAGACCTCGATTCCCACGGTCGTCCACCACCTGCGCAGGCTCGGAGAGGTGCTGCGCCAGGGCGTGGCCCACTTCGACCTCGTCGAGACGCTGGCCCCCCAGGACTTCCTCGCCTTTCGCGACAAGCTCTTTCCCGCGTCGGGCTTTCAGTCTTTCCAGATGCGCGAGCTCGAGGCGCTGCTTGGGCTCGATGACGCACAGCGCGTCGCTGGCGGGCCGGCCGACCCCATCCAGCACATCCTCGATGCGGCGGGCAATACCCCGGCCGGACGCCTCGCCATCTCACGCATCCGCGCCCTCGCCACCGAAGGGACCTTGCACGCGGCCCTGGATGCGTGGCTCCACCGCACGCCGATTGACGGCTCCTCGCCGTCGGACGCTCAGGACGAGGCTTGCGTCGACGCCTTCGTCGATCGCTGGTTGGGCGCGTTCGACGCCCACCTCCACCGCACCGAGGAGCATCTTGCGTCCACACGCGGGCCCGACGCGTCGATCGCCGCCCGTTTTGCGTCCGCGCGCGCGTCGGCGCGCACCTTTCTCCACGCGACCGACGTCCAAGAGGCGAGTCGCGCCCGCCGATCCCGCGTTCGCGCCGCTGTTCTGTTCATTGAATCCTACCGCCACCTGCCGCTGCTCGCGTGGCCGCGACTCCTGCTCGACACGCTCGTCGAGACCGAGGAACAGCTCGTCCTGTGGCGCAATCGCCACGCCCGCATGGTCGAGCGCGTCATCGGACGCCGCATCGGGACGGGCGGTTCTGGAGGCGTCGAGTACTTGGATCGCACCGCGACGCTGCGCATCTTCCACGACCTTTGGACCGTCCGCACACTGTTGCTGCCGGCCGAGGCCAACCCCGCGTTGCTCCACGCGGACGCCTATGGCTTTTCCAAGGGCTGATGCCTCGGCCAAGAACGGCCGGAAGCACCGCGTTGCGCTCGCCTTTTCACAGCAGCCTGCTAGGTCTCGCCGATGATGGACGGCCCTGGATCACGCGACGAACTCGACTCCTTTCACGCCCTGCAGGCGCGAATGCCAGCGCTCTACCGGGCGTTGGCCGCGAATCCACGGGCGCCCCAGGTGGTCGTCATCGTCCCTTCGCTGTCGATGGACCCACGCGAACTGGAAAAGGTGACCGGGGTCTACCACTACGAAGAGCGCATGCTCGTCAACCTGATGCTGCTGCGGCAGCCTCGGACGCGCCTCGTCTATGTGACGAGCCAACGCCTCGACCCGACCGTCGTCGACTACTACCTCGCGCTGCTCAGCGGAATTCCGCGTTCGCACGCCATTTCCCGCCTTGTCATGCTGGACTGCAACGACCGGAGTGCGGTCCCGCTCTCGGCCAAGATCCTGGCCCGCCCACGCCTCGTCGAGCGCATCCGAGCCGAGGTCGCCAACGCGGAATGGGCACATATGGCCTGCTTCAACAGCACAACGCTCGAGCGTACGCTCGCCGTGCGCCTCGGCCTGCCCCTGCACAGCACCGATCCCGAGCTCGCGCGCCTTGGCACGAAGTCGGGCTGCCGCGAGGTCTTCCGGACCGCCGGCGTCACCATTCCCTTCGGCTTCGAGAACCTCCACCGGCCCGACGAAATCGGCGAAGGCCTCGCGGAGATCAAACGCCGGGCGCCCGAGGCCCGCCGCGCCGTCGTCAAGCTCAACGAAGGGTTTTCCGGCGAGGGCAACGCCCTGTTCCCGTACCTTCCCGACGACGACCCGTCTGACCCTGCCTTCGCGCGCCGCCTGGCCGACCGGCTGCCGACCGGCCTCCGCTACGAAGCCCCCCAGGAGAACTGGTCCAGCTTCTCGTCCAAATACGCCGACATGGGAGGCGTGGTCGAGACCTTCGTCGAGGGCGAGAACAAGGAGTCTCCGTCGGTACAATGCCGGGTCAACGCCGTGGGCGAACCTCAGGTGATCTCGACGCACGACCAAGTCCTCGGTGGCCCGTCAGGCCAGGTCTACATGGGGTGCACATTCCCGGCCGCACCAGCCTACCGCATGGACATCTGGCGGGCGGGCGACAAGATCGCGCGCGCCATGGCCAACGAGGGCGTCGTCGGCCGCTTCGGCATCGACTTCGTCTCCGTGCCGCAGCCCGACGGCACCTACGAACATCACGCCATCGAGATCAACCTCAGGAAAGGGGGTACGACCCACCCCTTCCTGACGCTCAAGTTCCTCACGTCGGGTTCGACGTCCGAAGAAGACGGCGAGTTCTACAGCCCGTCTGGCCGCACCAAGAGCTACTTCGCCACCGACACGCTCCAATCCGAGCGCTACGTCGGCCTTCGCCCCGAGGACCTCGTCGACATCGCCGTCTTTCACGGCCTGCACTTCCACGCCCCGTCCGAACGCGGCGTCGTATTTCACCTCATCGGCGCGCTGTCCGAGTTCGGGAAGCTCGGGATCGTCGCGATCGGAGACAACCTGCAACAGGCCCAGTTCCTCTACAAACAGACCCTGCAGGTTCTCGACGAAGCTACCGGCGCGCTGGCCGCCCGATGACGTGGCGCAACTGGCTTCCGCTCGTCCTCGTCGCGTTGTTGGCCTTTGGCCTCGCGCGCAGCTTCAATGAGCCCACCCCCACGCCGGTCGATTGGAGTGAGCTCAAGCGACGCATCGCCGACGGCGAGGTCGAGCGCGTAGACATCCACATCGATCACGTGGCCGTCCACGGCAAGAACGACGCGGGTCCGCCGGCCCGCGTGACCCGTTTGACCCAGGACGCCGAGTTCATTGCGCTGCTCGACGGCGCCGGCGTCCCCTACACGGCCGTCGAACCCAGCGGCTGCGCCGAGGGCCTCGCCATCGCCCCGTTCCTCATCCTGCCGCTGGCCCTCCTCGGCATGTCCTGGTTGGCGCTGCGCTCCGCCAACGGGGGCGCCCGATCGGCGGCCGCATTCGGCCGGTCGAGCGCCACGATGGTGCCAGAAGCGGGCACGGGCGTCACCTTCGCGGACGTCGCTGGCGTCGAAGAGGCCGCGGAAGAGCTCCAGGAGATCGTCTCCGTCCTCAAGACGCCGGAGAAGTTCACGGCGCTCGGAGGACGCCCCCCCAAGGGCGTGTTGCTCGTCGGCCCACCGGGAACCGGCAAGACCCTGCTCGCCCGCGCTGTCGCCGGCGAGGCCAAGGTCCCATTCCTGTCCATCTCGGGCTCCGCGTTCGTCGAGATGTTCGGGCCGTATCCGTTCCCCCAGTACACCGTCGTGGTCACCGACGACGAACTCGAGATCCCCATCGAGGCACAGAGTTTCTCCACCTTCGGGGCCAATCACTGCGACGGCAGCCGGC
>SXGU01109388.1_pt1 | contig 11407 bp, 7 predicted proteins | sample 3174531 | NCBI WGS metagenome assembly SXGU01 (sample SAMN11356863, study PRJNA531348) | freshwater metagenome | isolation source: freshwater sample F1-140 | place: China: Fuxian Lake, Yuxi | collected 2017-12-25
CGACCATTATAACCTACTTAATCAACTTGTCAATAATTTTATTCACTTTAATTTCAAATGAACTTCCTGCCGGAGCACCCTGCCCCGAAAGAACTGCGCATTATACAGCCTTAATTATCCCGGTCAAGCTGTTATTTTCACAAGTTGCGATTCTCATTATGAGACTAAGCGCCTAAAATGTTCCTATGAGACCGATTCATGAGTACGTCCTTTAAAAAAAACGCCTTAACCTTTAGCGATATGGCCAAATAATTGCGAACGACTTTCGAAATATTCCCTGACCGGTAAAAACACGATCTATATGATGACGGATGCAGGATTGAGTGCTTTTTCGGTGTTTTTTTCAAAGCCCCTCTTTTTTGGATTTTCAGCGGACGATGCAGGAGAGGCAAGGGAAGAATAATGCAAAAACCCTGTTCGATGTTTTCAAAATACCGACCGATAATCACATCCACAGCTTGTTTGATCCGGTAGAACCGGCGACAGTGTACCCGATGTTCGATTTTATCTGTGGCGGTTTTCAACGTGCCGGCGTAGTCGACTCTTTTCGCACCACAGATCAGCTATTGCTGCCGACATGAGATGGAACCTAATACTTTTCCTCAGAAAAACTGCATGGTTCATGCTGCTCATGCAAAACGCACAGCAACGGCAAAGTCACCTATTCGCATACGGCGGTCGTCACGCCGGTATGGGTTAAACCCGGCAGCGACAAGGTCATTTCATTGACTCCTGAATTTATGTACCCGCAGGACGGCCATGAAAACAGGATTGCGAGATCAATTCCTCGCTACGCCGACGGAAAGACAAGGTAGTCGGCTTGCGGCGCTGGGTACTACGGTAGTCGGTGACGATCTTTACTGTCACGAGCCTTTTTGCCGGGCGCTGCTGGACAAACGATTTGAATTCATCCTGATGACTTGGAACGAAATGGTGTCGTCCAAACAATGGCACGCGAACGCTGGACTGGCAAGCGGCACGAAATAGGTACCTATCGTTATGTGGGGCGATACCCTTGCGCGATACCTATGATGCGCTACTCGTAAACGGGGGCGAAATTATCACTCGCGCAGAAGACAGCAAAGTTCTGTACCGGAATGCATTCACCACCTCCTTGACCGTTAACGATGACAAATGCCGCAGAAGTAATTACTTCGGAGCGGACAGACTAACCACAAGAGACAAAAACGATCGGATTTGAAGAAGTATTATGGCGGTTAGCAGAAAAAAAGGTTGACACAAGACTTGATTCAAGTCCCGTGTGATTTCTTCTATTAGCTTTTTTATGGTACTCATAACTTCTCAGAGGAAAATTCGAGATACTTAATACTAACCTAAATCATGTGATAGATGAGAGAGGAAACTTTGTGTCGTGATACCAAATTCGGACTCTATAATAAGAACGCGCAGGCGCAGTTTTTAAGATAAAAATATCCGGCGGCTGATTTGCTTATTTACTTAATTTTTACACCGCTCAACCTACCCGACACTCATTAAAATGCTTTATGAAAAAGAAATCGCTGCCGGATAGCCCGAAACTACAAGCTTACAGACTCACCGAAAAACTCGGCGAAAGTTTGCAATCGCAAGTGTATAAGGGCTATCACAAAAATCAGCCAGAGCAACCTTTGGTACTTAAACTGCTCAAATTACTGTCCGGCTGGGACGAGCAGTCGCGCCATTTGCAGCAAAAAATCGAGCGGCTCAAAGTTTTGCACGACCCGCGCGCCTGCACACCGATAGCGCTGGACTCTGATAACGGCGTACATTTTATCGTGCAGCCGTGGTTTGCCGGACAGACCTTGGCCGATTGGACGGCTCAACATCCAAGCATCAACCTAAGCGATTTTTTTACCATTGCCTGCGCACTGGCCGATACCTTGCAGGCAGTACATGAGGCCGGCATTACTCACGGCGGCATCAAGCCGCACAATATTCTGGTACAACCGGGCACGCTGACTTTGCGCCTGTCCGATTTCATCACGCCGCTGGACATCCGCGATGTCAGCCACTTTATCTACGATCCCGAATTTGTGCGCGGGACGCTGGCCTATACTTCGCCCGAGCAAACCGGGCGCATTAATTACCGGGTGGATTTTTCCACCGACCTGTATTCGACGGGCATCGTGTTTTACGAATTGCTCACCGGCAAACTGCCGTTTTTTTCCCCTGATCCGCTGGAGCTGATTCATTCGCATTTGGCGGAAGAAGCGCCCAAAGCGCATGAAAGCAATCCCGATATTCCGCATCAGCTGAGTCATATCATCGCCAAGCTGGCGTTCAAACAGCCGGAAAAGCGCTATCAAAGTGCCGCCGGCCTGTTGGCCGACCTAATCCGTTGCCGCGACGACTATGCCGCGACCGGCACCATTGCCGAGTTTCCGGTCGGCTTGCGCGACCGTAGCAAACGGATGATTTTTATTTCCAAAATGGTCGGTCGCCAAGCCGAGTGTGAATTGATCCGGCGCGAATACAACGAGGTCATGCGCGGAACCTTCCGCGCCGTGTTTATTTCCGGCCTGTCCGGTATCGGCAAAACCCGCTTGATTCAGGAACTGCAAAAACCGTTGGTGCGCCACCGTGGCTATTTCACTTCGGGCAAGTTCGACCAGTACCAGAAAAACATTCCCTACAGTTCGTTGATTCAGGCCTTACGCAATCTGATGCGGACTTTTTTGACCGAAAGCGATGCGCAGGTAGCGCAGTGGCAAGGCAAAGTTCTCGATGCGGTAGGCAACGACGGCCGCGTGATTATCGATGTGGTGCCGGAACTTGAATTCATCATCGGGGTACAGCCGGAAGTGGCGCATCTGCCGCCGGTGGAAGCGCGCAACCGCTTCAATAATTTATTCGGACGTTTTCTTGCTTGCCTGGCCGACGAAGCGCATCCGCTGGTGCTGTTCATCGACGATTTACAATGGTGCGACACCGCTACTTTCGATTTTTTACAGAATATTTTCGCCAATCATAAAGAACATCCTTATTTGTTTTTCATGGGCGCTTACCGCCACAACGAGGTGGACGCCGCACATCCACTGACCAAACTGATCCGCAACATTCAACAGCGCCAACAATCCTTGCAGGAAATCAGGCTGGAGGCGCTGGAGGATAAAGATTGCCAGGAAATGGTGGCTTATATTTTGGACTCGCCGTTGGCGACGACAGCCAACCTGGCTCAATTTATCGCCCGGCTGACCGAGGGCAATCCGCTGTTTGTCAGCGAGAGTCTGGCGTGGTTGTACAACGAGAATTTGTTGCATACCGATGAACAGCTGCATTGGCATTGGGATATGAACAAGATCCGCGATACGCGCATGCCGGCGACTGTGGTCGAGCTGTTCAGCTCCAAGGTCCGCACCTTGCCGGCCGCCACTTTGCATATCCTCAACTACTGCGCCTGCATGGGTAACCGCTTTACGGTAATGGAGATTGCGCAAGTGCTGGATATGGGTCTGGAACTGCTGTTCGAAAACCTGAAACCGGTGCTGACGCTGGGCATGCTGCTGGAAAATAAATCCGACCTGCAATTTGTCCACGACCGGGTGCAGGAAGCGGTGCTGCGCCAAGTCGATGAACGAGCGCGTCCGGCTATCCACTGGCGCATCGGCAACCGCTTGCTAAGCGAGATTCCGGCCGATGCCGATTTTGAAGCACAGGATAATGTGTTCAGCATTGCGATGCACCTTAATCGGGGGCGTCCCGAAGACCTGGATCCGGTTATGCTTTATCGCTTGGTCGACATTAACTTTCATGCCGGCAACAAAGCGCTGGATGCGTTGGCCGGCGACGCCGCCAACGATTTTTTTCTGACTGCGCACGCCATGCTGCCTTCGGATTGTTGGGATAGCGCCTACGAGCTGACTTTCCGCATTTATCAGCGTCTGGCTAAAACCGACTTGATGCGCGGCCGCTACGAAGCTTCCGAAGCGCTGCTCAATCAACTTATTGAGCATGCCGTCAGCGATTTCGACAAGGCCGAAGCGCTGGCGGAACAAACCACTTCACTGTCTTCTTTCGGCAATTTCAATAAGGCGATCGAAACCGCCAATCGCGGTCTGGCCTATTTCGGTAAATCCATACCCGCCGATTCGGATCAAGCCCGGCGGCAGATGCAAGCCTTGATGACGCAGATTGAAGCTCAGGGCGATGTCTGGAATACCATTTTGTGCATGCCTTTTACTCAGGACCGCAAAAGCAAGATCGAACTCGCTTTTTACAGCGAGCTGATTCCCGATCTGTACATGTCCGGCCTGGTCGCCCAACTGTATTTGTCCGCCGCACAATCCACCCAGCTTTGTCTGGCAGGCGGCATGGACGAATCGGTCATTTATTCTTTTTCGATCATGGGGCTTAATCTGGGCGAACAGGAAAAATTCGAACTCGCCTTCCGTTACGAAGATTTAGCCCACGATCTGTGCGCCAAGTATCCCAATACTTTCGGCGCGACCCGAGGTATGAACGGCATCGTTTGGTGCAATATGCATTCGCGCAGTCATCCCGCCGTTATCGTCGACTACTGTTTAAAAGGCATTCAGTGCGGCAAGAACTGCGGCGACCTGTATAACGCCGGTTTATCCTACGGCCCGCTGATGTGGAATTTACAGGTCCAGGGCAAAAATTTGCGCCTGATCGAAGAAACCGCCGAGGAATGCTTGAATTTCTCGCGCAAAAATCAGCTGTCCTTTTCTCTGGCTTTGGCCGAGGCGGTGCTGGCCGGTTGGGTGGCGCCGATGAAGCCGGATTACCAGCCGGTGCCGATGGAAGATACGCTTGAACGTTGGGCGGCCGACAATTATGTCGCCGCCTCCGGCAGCTATTTTGTGCTGCTTGGCATCAGTCAGTATTATCTGGGCGATTATGCCGCGGCGGCGACTTCGCTGTCGGCGGTCGAACGTTATCGGCACGGCCTGACCGACAACGTGCTGAAGCGTTTGTGGTTTGTGTTCCGCATCGCTAATCGCTTACGCTTGATTGATGATGAAACGGCCTGGGCGGATATCGAAGCGGACATCGCTCCGCTGTTGCAAAACCTCGAAACCTGGGCGCGACTGGGCCCTTTGCTGAGACCTTATCTGGCGTTTATTCGTGCCGAAACGGCCCGCGTTAAAGGCGAGTCGCGGGAAGCGCGTAACCTGTATCTGGATGCGATTGCCGAAGCGCAGGCGCAACACTACGATTTGCTAGCCGGACATTTGTTCGAAAGCTTGGGCGATTTACTGAGCAAAACCGCTCTGGGCGATGCCGCCATTTATTATGCCGAAGCACGGCGGCTGTATCGTGTTTGCGATGCCGAGAGCAAGGGCGGCCGCTTACAGCAACATAACGAGCTTGTCCCCGCAGCTCCCGTGTTACAGGAGCCGAATGAAACCGAGATGCTGGAATTGTCCACCTTACCCAATCTCGATATTAACTACCTGATGAAATCGGCATTGGCGCTGTCCGCCGAAATCGATTTGGCGCAACTGCTGCAAAAAATCATGAACGTGGAACTGGAAAGTTCCGGCGCGCAACACGGCTATTTGCTGATCAAAGAGCAGGACGCGCTGGTCATTGTCGCGGAGCACCATGTCGGCAAAAAGCAAGCCCTTAATATTCAGCATTACAGCCTGACCAAAGCGGTCGGCGTTTGTCAGGCCATCGTCAATTACGTGTTCCGCACCCATGAAAAAGTGCTGCTGCGCGATGCGGGCGTCGAAGGCGATTTCCAGAACGCACCCGAAGTGCAGATGCTGGGCTTGCGCTCGGTGCTGTGCCTGCCGGTGATCAAGCAAACCGAACTGATTGGCGTGCTGTACTTGGAAAACCGATTGTCGGAGGGCATCTTCACCGCCGAAAAAAGCGTGATGACCGAACTACTGACCTCGCACGCAGCCATTGCGTTGGAGAATGCCCGCCTACTTGAAGAAACCCGTCATGCCTATATGCAGTTGCAAGAAAACCGGGAACACATGATGCAAATGGAAAAACTGTCCGCACTGGGCACCTTGGTCGGCGGCGTCGCCCATGAAATCAACAATCCGTTAATGGGAGTGATGAATTATGTCGAGTTTGCCGAAAGCAAAGTGACCGATGACAAAACCCGTGAGGTGCTGGGTAAAGCGATGCACGAGATCGAACGCATCAAAACTATCGTGCGTAACATGCTGATTTACGTCCGGACCAAGTCGAGCCCGACCGGTACTTGTCAAATCAGCGATACTGTCAACCAGACCCTGTCGCTGCTGGAAGGCGAATTTAAGCGCGCCAATATCCTGATACAGACCGAGTTAGCCGATAAATTGCCGCCGATTGTTTGTAGCGCCGACAGCCTGCAACAAATATTAATCAACCTATTGCTCAATGCCAGAGATGCTTTAGCGGAACACGAGCAACCTTGCATCGAAATCATCGCGTATCGGCATGATGCAGTGGTGGAACTGAGCGTATGCGACAACGGACCGGGCATTCCCGAGGCCATTCTCAGCCGGATATTCGATCCCTTTTTTACCACCAAACCGCCAGGCAAGGGAACCGGCCTGGGTTTGTCGGTATCCCACCGTCTAATCGAAGAAAGCGGGGGAAATATAATGGCGTATAATAAAAAGGGTATAAGCGGCTGCTGCATGAGATTGCAGTTTAGGATAGCTAATTAGTTTATTAGGAACAGTGATGACAAATAAAATTCTGGTTATTGATGACGATCCCGCAGTGCGCGGGGCTTTTAGCCTGATACTGGGCGAGGCCGGCTATGAGGTGCAAGAGGCGGATAACGGCTTGCAAGGCGTCGAAATGGCACGGGCCGAACGTCCCGACTTGGTCTTTCTCGACCTCAGAATGCCGGGTATCGACGGCGTCGAAACCTTGCGCCGTTTGAAAGCAATAGATGAGGGCATGAATGTCTATATTGTGACGGCTTTTGCCAATGAATACATGGATCAGCTTAAAGTTGCCCATGAGGAAGGACTAAACTTCCAGCTGGCCAGTAAACCGCTGTCATCCAAACAAATCAAACATGTCGCTCACTCCATCAGCCGCGCAAGAGAAATCAACAAGGACAGCGATAAATTGCTGTTGACGCTGTATATCGTTTCGCTGAACGCTGAATTCAGAAAACTGGTTGAGCAACTCAGTACCGTATTGGCCGCTACCTATAAACCGGGGTATTGGAAACTGGATGTGGTGGAAGTGCTGGAGATGCCGGAAAAAGCGCTATCGCAAAACATATTCGCCACGCCGATGCTGGTGCGCGATCTGCCGACGCCGGTGTTGAAGTTGCTGGGTAATTTGTCCAAAATGCCGGAAGTGATCGCGTCCATTACGTCTCAGCATAGCAATGGCTCGGATACTGTCATCATGTAATTTATCTTGGTTCCCACGAACTATTACGTAGGCGCTTAACTGAATGGCAATGACGGATTTCATCAAAGCCGAAAAAACAAAATTTTCAGCAACAATGATTCCAGGCAGAAAAGCGACCAAGCAATATTTTGGAGATAATTGATGAAAAAATTCAGATTAGATGAACAAGTACTTTTAGACGCGTTCGAAGCGGGCTTAACGCCTGAAAGAAGGCTGTTTATCGCAAAACCCGCCGAAGCAACGTTTAAAAAAGATAAAAAAATCAATGTCAAAATTTCAAGTCGCGATTTATCCGCCATTCAAAGAAGGGCGCTTAAGGAAGGCATGCCTTATCAAACCCTGGTCTCCAGTATTATTCATAAATATGTTTCCGGTAGTTTGTGTGATGCTTTGTCTAATAAACCTACAAATAACACGTAACACGAAAAACAACCTAAACCAATGACAGCCGCCTTAGCCAATCTCAACCTGATTCTTGAAACCATTACCGACGGCATTTTGGTCGTGGACCGATTGGGTTTTGTTCTGTATACCAACCGAAGCGCCGAACGTATTTTCGATCAGGACGCACTGCTGGGCACCAAGCTGGCTATTCCGGTCAGCCCGAGTGACGCTCCCCAAGAAATCAACCTGGTTCGCCGTAGCGGTTTGGGCTGGGCGGAATTGCGTTCCGCTCCTATCGTATGGAACGGCAAACGGGCCTATGTCATCGGCGTCAGCGATATTACCGAACGCAAGCTAAGCAACGATCATCTGCTTCAGGCTGCGGCGGTTTTTGAAAGCACCCGCGAAGGCGTATTGATGACCGATGCGAATAAACGCATCCTCAGAATAAACCGCGCCTTTACCGACATCACCAGTTACAGCGAAGCCGAAGCTATCGGCCAACAGCCTTCGATGCTGCGGTCCGGTCGCCATGACGCGAAATTTTACGCCGAGATGTGGTCCAGCATCGCAGAAACCGGCCATTGGCAGGGCGAGATTTGGAATCGGCGTAAAAACGGTGAAGTCTATCCCGAACTGCTCAGCATTAGCGCTATCGTCAATAAATCGGGCGAAGTAACCAATTATGTCGGCGTATTTGCCGACATCTCACAACTCAAAGCCACCGAATCGCAACTTGATTTTCTGGCCCATCACGATCCGCTGACCCGCTTACCCAACCGTTTATTACTGCTTTCGCGAGTGGAACACGCCGTCGAAATCGCGTTGCGCCATGGAAAAATGCTGGCCTTGCTGATGATCGATTTGGATCGGTTTAAAGATGTCAACGACAGTTTCGGCCACCTGACCGGCGACGAACTGTTGCAGCAAGTGGCTAAGCAACTTAATTCCCGATTACGCGGCATCGATACCGTATGCAGGCTGGGCGGCGACGAATTCGCCGTGCTCATCGAGAATGTCGCGCATCCTGAAGATGCCGGCCGGGTCGCCAATGACATCATTATTGCATTAGGCGAACCTTGGCTGTTATCCAATGGGCAAGAGGTGCGTATCGGCGCCAGCGTCGGTATCAGCCTGTTTCCGGAACATGGCGCGACGCCGGTGGAGTTGGTGCAACAAGCCGATACCGCGCTTTACCAGGCTAAGGCCGAAGGCCGCGGCCGCTTTAAATATTTTTCCGAGGATCTGACCCGCTCCGCCCGCGCCCGCATGGCCCTTGAGGTGCGTTTGCGCCGGGCGATTGAGAAAGGCGAACTGCGGGTGTTTTATCAAGCGCAGGTCAATATTGAAACAGGCCGCATTATCGGCGCCGAAGCATTGGTGCGCTGGCAGGATCCCGATGAAGGCCTGATCCCTCCGCTACGCTTTATCCCGGTTGCCGAAGAAACCGGGTTGATTACCGCGATCGGCAACTGGATCCTGAAAGAAACCTGCCTCCAGGGTAAACGCTGGATTGATGCAGGCCTGGCGCCGTTGACGCTGGCGGTGAATGTTTCGCCACGCCAGTTTCTGAACAGTAATATAGAACAAATCGTCGCCGAGACCTTGGCTGCAACCGGCTTTCCCGCCGCCCGACTGGAACTGGAGCTGACCGAGAGCGCCTTGATGCAGCGCGAGGACGAGGCGATTCAGGTCCTGAACCGCCTGCATGCGCTGGGTGTACGCCTTGCGATTGACGACTTCGGCACCGGCTACTCTTCCTTATCTTATCTGAAGCTGTTTCCGCTGGATGTGTTGAAAATCGACAAGAGTTTTATCGACGATATTCCGCATCATCGCGACGATATGGAAATCGCCGCCGCCATCGTTGCGATGGCGCATACCCTGCGCTTGAAAGTACTGGCCGAAGGCGTGGAGACCAAGGCGCAACTCGACTTCCTGAAAGCGCAAGGTTGCGATTTATATCAGGGTTATTTAACCAGTCCGCCGGTGCCTGCGGCTCAATTCGAGAAATTACTGTCGGCTCAGGGACAGGGGTAATTTATGACCAACCTCACCGATATATTTCCCTGGAGCGACAATTTTAAAACCGGCATCCCACGCATTGACGAGCAGCATCACCGCTTGGTCGACTTAATTAATATGCTGGCCAATCATTTGGCGCATCAGTCGGATATTCAAACCTTGAACAGCATTTTTACCGAACTGTCCGAGTATGCCGCCTATCACTTCCGTACCGAAGAAGCCATTTGGGCGCAATATTTTCAGCAAGATAAGCTGGAGACCGAACACAAGCAAGTCCATCTCGGTTTTATTGACGCGATAGGTGAGCTGAAGAACGAGGAAAACACCCAGACTCCGGAACAGATTATCGCGGACATCCTCTCCTTCCTGACCCATTGGCTGGCTTACCATATTCTGGATAATGATATGAACATGGCCAAAATTGTGTGTTATATGCAGTCGGGCTTATCTCTGGAACATGCCAAGAACCAGGCAAGACAGGAGATGAGCGGGGCGATGAAAGTGCTGATTGAGACCATACTCTCAATGTACGACAACCTGTCGAACCGAACGCTGCATTTAATGAAGGAAATTATTGAGCGGCAAAGGGCCGAGGCCAAGCTACGCCTTGCCGCCAATGTCTTTGAAAACACCCTGGATACGATTTGCATCACCGACGCCAAAGCCAACATCGTCGACCTTAACCCGATGTTTTGCCAGAGCTGCAATCTTAGCCGCGAAGACTTGCTGGGCAGAAATTTAAATACGCTCAAGTCCGGGTTTGAAGATCACGATTTCTCGTCGGCTTTATGGAATACGGTCGATAGCAAAGGGCACTGGTGCGGAGAAATCCAAAACCGCAAGGCTAGCGGAGAACTTGAGACCGAGTGGTTGACGCTGTCTTCAATCAGAGACGAGCAAGGAACGATTACCAATTATGTCGGCGTGTTTTCCAACGTATCCCAATTGTTCCAACGCCAGAACAAACTGGAGTTTATCGCAAATCATGACGCCTTGACCGGTCTTCCTAACCGATTCCTGCTTGCCGATCGCCTGGATTTAGCTATCGCCCATGCCGAACGATCCAGAGAAATCTTTGCGGTTTGCTATCTCGACCTTGACGGCTTCAAGCCGGTCAATGATCGTTTCGGCCATGCCGCCGGCGACCATTTGTTACGCGAAATAGCAAAGCGCTTTAAAAGCGTAGTACGCGGCAACGACACGGTTGCCAGGGTCGGTGGCGATGAATTCGTTATTGTGCTCAGGGACATGAAAGCGCCGGAGGATTATAAGGTGACCTTGGACAGACTGTTGGCCGAAGTTAGCCTACCCGTGTCTATCGGTAACGAAGTCGTCTATGTCACTACCAGCATCGGCATTGCTATTTGTCCCGATAACGGCAGCGATTCCGAGTCATTATTAAAGCTTGCCGACCAGGCCATGTATTCCGCTAAAGATTCGGGTAAATCCCGCTACCATTTTGCTCAAGCGCTTGGGCAGTGACTACGATTCGATATATAGATACCTCAGTTGATAAAGCGACGTAAAGCCCTCTCGGCAATTGCTCCTGCATTGCCCTACCTCCTGCATCCTTGCAAGTCGTCCAGCGGGAGAGGGTTGGGTGAGGGGGAATCTAAAATAAGGAAAATGCTATTTATATTCCCCTCATCCCAACCTTCTC
>SXGU01203256.1_pt1 | contig 11406 bp, 6 predicted proteins | sample 3174531 | NCBI WGS metagenome assembly SXGU01 (sample SAMN11356863, study PRJNA531348) | freshwater metagenome | isolation source: freshwater sample F1-140 | place: China: Fuxian Lake, Yuxi | collected 2017-12-25
ACGTCAATCCGCGCGTTTTCTTTTATCCAGATGAAAAAACGCGGCTGATGATCGGCAATTCGACGACTTACCAAAATCGCGAAGGCGGCGACGTTTTCGTCATTAAAAACCGCGCCGACGATTTTCATCGTTATTTTGAAAACAACAATTCCCTGCGCAATATTACGACTTTGCAGTACGACCGCGATTTCGAGGATGGCGGAAAAATCATAGCCAAACAGAGCCTCGCGTTTTTTAATCGCCGCATCGAAATTCCCGATTATCGTTTTGCAGGTCGGCAATTTAACGCTTACACGGACGTTTCGTATTTTCGCCCGGTGAAAAATCACGCGCTCGTTTTCGGTTTGAACGCCGTTTATGATCAGTTTCGCGAACGGCAAACCGGCGCGAATTTCCCGAATCGCGACGAAACGCGAACGACGTTCGGCGGTTACGTTCAGGATCGTTTCGACATTTCAAAAAAACTATCGCTCGAAGCCGGTTTTCGTCTTGATGCCGTTAAAGATTACGGCGTTTTTCCGCTGCCGCGCGTTTCGGTTTTGTATCGTTTTACCGATAATTTAAGCAGCCGCGCGAGTTTCGGTCTCGGTTATAAAACGCCGAGCGTTTTTACCGAAGAAGCCGAAACGCGTCTTTTTGAAAACGTCGCGCCGATTGGAAATTCTTTGCGAGCCGAACGCAGTCAGGGCGGAACTTTCGACGTCAATTACCGCAACAACATCGGCGAAAAGTTTTCCTATTCGGTCAATCAAATGTTTTTTTACACGCGCATCGAAAATCCGCTCGTGCTTTTGCCTGCGCAAAACGGAGTTTTCGGTTTCGTCAACGCCGCGCAAACGGTCAGAAGCGCCGGTTTTGAAACGAACGTGCGCGCGGGCTACGACATTGTTAAACTCTTTGCCGGTTACACTTACACCGACGCGAAAGCCGGATATTTGAGCGGCAATCGTTTTTTGCCGCTGACGCCGAAAAGCAAATTAAATTCCGCGCTGCTACTTGAAAAGGAAGAAGATTTCAAAGTCGGTTTCGAGGCTTATTACACGAGCAGACAGTTTTTAACCAATCGCCAGCCGACCGAACCTTTCTGGGTTCTGGGCATTTTCGGCGAAAAGAATTTCGGCAAATACAGTCTGTTTATCAACGCCGAAAATATCACTGACACGCGCCAGAGTCGTTTCGGAACGGTCGTTTTCCCGCCGCACCGTAATCCGACGTTCAGCGAAATTTACACGCACATCGAAGGCAGAATCTTCAACGGCGGAATAAAAATCAGGCTTTAAATTAAAGAGTTCAGCGAGCAAGTAAAACTTTTGGATTTAAAAGAAAAAGGCTCCGTCCGAAATTATCGAACGAAGCCTTTTTTATTTATCAATCAGCCGAATTTGATTAGTCCAGAATCGCGCTGAAAATTCCCGACAAAATGTTGCCTAAAATGCTGTATCTGCCGTTGTTGTATCTGCCGTAACGACTGCGGCTGTAATAACCGTCTTCGTAACCGCGCTCGAAACCCTGGCGAAAATAGTAATTGTATTCGCTCTGATCAACGTAATAGCTGTCGTAGCCGTAATTTCCATCCTGATAACCGTAGGAATTCTGATAATCGTAATCCCAGTTATCTTCGCGGTCGGATTGTCCGGCGCGAAACCCTTCTTCATAACCGTATTCGACCGCCTGACGCAACATCTGCGCGCCGTATTGGCTGGTGTAATAATAATTTCCGCCGCGATTGTAACGGTAATCGTAACTTAAATTATCGTAATATCGCTGTTGTTGCAGACGCAGTTGATCCTGACGAATGCGATCTAAATACCTTTGTTGGTAACGATATTGATTGACGCGTCGCTGCTGCTGCAAAAGGCGCGCGCGCTGCTGCGAAATTTGTTGCTGCTGACGCCAATACTGATTGTATTGACTGTCGCGCGTGCGCCGAATCGCTTCCCATTGATTGCGGTCAATTTGTCTCTGATTACTGGAACGTCTTTGATCGTTGCGCCAATCTCTATTTTGATTTTGCTGCTGATTATTACGGCGCGTTTGATTCTGATCCTGCAGCCGGTCGCTGCGCCAGGTTTGGTTCTGATTTTGCTGGCGCTGCGCTTCAATCTGCCGTTGCTGTTCGGCGCGGCGCTGCTGATTCTGCCGACGATTCGCCCAATCTTGATTCTCTTGATTCTGCTGATTTTGCTGCTGACGACGTTCTTGTTCAGCGCGATTCTGTGCTTCGCGTTGTTCGGCTCGATTACGGCGCTGCTGTTCGTACTGACCGTTTTGCGCCGGATAATTGCCGCGTTCCTGCCGCTGATTCTGTCGCTGCTCGCGCTCGGCTCGCCGCTGCTCCTGTTGTTGCTGAACTTGCTGCTGTTGCTGCGCCTGACGCTGATCGTTTTCCTGTCGGCGCTGTTGCTGTTCAGCCTCGCGCTGTGATTGACGCTGTTGTCTTTCCTGCGCGCGCTGATCTTGCGATTGATCTTGCCGCTGACCGCGTTCGGCTTTTCGCGATTCTCTCTGCTCTTCGCGCTGTTCGCGGCTGCGGCGCTGCGCGTCGGCGGTTTCACCCGTTCCGATCAGCAGTGCCGAACCGACGATGGCGGAAAAAGCGATGCGCTTGATGTATTTCTTTTTCATAATTTTCCTCTTTGATTTTAATTAACCGCAATTTTCTGATAACTCTCTGCTCGATTTTCTGCAAAATTCGTTCCAGAAAGCTAAGTGTTGTAACCACGGTTTTTCGGGAAAATCATTGAATTATTAAATACGATTTACGACAGCGACGCGACGTTTTCGTTTATGATTTCTGAAATTCGTAAACAACGCGCACGTTCAAAACGCCGTTCTGAATATCGGGTCGAATGGCGACGGCTTTCATTCGCAGCGAACCGGAATTTTGAATCGGCACGACGAACGAAATTTTGTCGGTTTGCAGAATTTGAATCGGATTAACGCGTTTATCAATCGCGCTTTGCACGAGCTTGGTTAAAAAACTGCCGCCGACGCCGCCCGTTCCGCTCAAACTGACGTTTGTAACAATCGCGCGCCCGATCAATCTTTGGTTGTTTTGGTCGAATTCCAGCTCGATATTTGTTTCCGCCCAACCGGAAAATCCGATGCAGCCGACGAGCGGCGGATTGTAATTTCCCGAAAAAGCCAGCGGCGCGTAAATTTTCCCGTCGCGAAACCGAACCGCCGTGCGCACGCCGTCAATTTCGCGCTGCAATCGAATTGATTCATTGCACGGCAAATTCGACGCAGCAGCATTAGACGGCGACGAATTGTCGTTGAAGCTCGAAAAAAAAAGAGAATTTCGAGCTTTGATTGCCAAAACGTGATCGGCATTTTTTGAATTTTGAATTTTGAGTTTTGAATCATTACCCGCAAGCGGAAATTCAAGCGGCGTCTGACTGTTAAAAATCGCATCGAGCAGCGCGTCGAAAAACTGCTCGTTAAGCTGAATCGTCACTTCGGCACGCTGCGCCTGCGCGACTGAAACAGACAACAAAAATACAAGAAACACACCGAGATATTTTCTCATTAGACAAGCTCCGAAACTTAACAGTAATCGAATTGATTTTAACTTTAGAAAGCAATTCGAGGTTGATGGCAACAGCTTTTTCTTATACGTTTTTTCCCTTGTGAATTGATGCGCTCGCGGATAGTCGCGCCGCAAAAAACATTCAGCAAAGCGAAGATTATTTCGGCAACCGGCGGCGAGCCATTTGATTTTAACTGAAAAACCGAAAAATTTAACTGAAACGAAAAACGGATTCGGCTGGACATCAGCCGAATCCGCTCAATTTTATCGCAGTGATTTTTACCGCGGAAAAACGTTCGGAATCGGCGAATCGCCGTTTTGCCCGAATTGCAGCGCTTTGAAACCTTCGGTCGAATTCAGCAGATACCAATGTCCCGAAGACGGACGAAAAACGGCGAAGTCGGATTTGTGATCGCCGTCGAAATCGCTGACCAGCGGTTTATCGCCGATCATTCCGAACTGGATGGCGGAAAAAGTATTCGTTGCCGCATTCAAAACATACCAGTAACCGTTTGACGGACGCCAGACGGCAATATCAATTTTTGAATCGCCGTCATAATCCGCCGGAACCGGATGATCTTCGCTCATCCCGAATTGCAGCGAGGTGAATGTATTTCTAATGAAATTATAGCGATACCAAACTCCTTCAGACGGGCGGTAAACGGCAATGTCGGCGAAATTGTCGCCGTCGTAATCTTTCGGAACCGGAATGTCTTCGGCAGCGCCGAATTTGATGGTCGCGGGACTGAGGTTGGGACTTCTGCTGATATGCCAGGTTCCCTCGCTCGGGCGGTAAACGGCGATGTCGGCTTTTTTGTCGCCGCTGTAGTCGGCGGGAACCGGAATATCACCCGTTTGTCCCCAGCGAACAACCATTTCTCCGCCGGCTTGCAGCTTTATTTTCCACGTTCCGGTTTCCGGCGTGAAAACAGCGATGTCATTCATTCCGTCTCCGTCGTAATCAGCCGGAACAATTTTGTCAGTCGTCGCGCCGTAAGATTGAGCAACGTAATCGGCGTTGCTCCGACCGATGTACCAATTGCTGTTTGAAGAACGAAATACGGCTAAATCACCTTTGCCGTCGCCGTCAAAGTCCGAAGCCGGATTAAAAAATCTTCCGTCCTGCTCGACGGCGGCGAGCGTTTGCGTTTCATAACCGAACATCGAAAAATTTGTCTGCCGAAGGCGCGCTTCGCTCGCGGGATGAATTTTATACCGAATTTCCGCCGAACCGACGCCGTTGTAATGCGACAACTCAATCCAGATAGCGCCGGAATACAACCGCCAGGTGCAGTTCGGCTGCGTGGTAAAGGAGAAAACGCCGGTTCGTCCTTCTTTATTGCTCGTGATTTTGTTCGCCGACATCGCGTAAGTGCAGTTTAATCCGGCTTGCGTAATCGTAAAAATCTGATCGCCGACGCCGATTTTTCCGGTTCGCGCCGCGCCATTATTCGTTTGCACTGTAAATGTCACAGTTCCGTTCCCGGGTCCGTAGCCTCTCGTCACCGATACGAAATAATCGCTCGAATAAGCCGTCCAGGTGCAGTTGCTTGCGACGGTGACAGAAAAAGTTCCGCTTGTTTCGAGCGCGCCGATGTTAAGGCTTGTCGAACTCAGCGCGTAAATGCAGGCGGCTGGCTGCATTATGGTAAAAACCTGTCCGCCAATCGTGACGGTTCCGGTTCGCTGCACGCCGGTTTCGTTGCGCGTCACCGTCATCGTAAAAGTGCCTGAACCGGTACCGGAACTGCCGGTCGTGATAAACGATGAATTTGAAGTCGCCGTCCACGGACAGCCGTTTTGCGTCGAAATCGTGGCGCTGAACGTCGTGCCGTCGCCCCGCACGTCGGCGTAATTCGTCGGCAACGAATAAGTGCAGTTGCTCGGAGCGTTCGTGTTGCTTAGATTCAACGCATAATTTCCGGTTTGCGCCGGGTGATACGAAGTGGCGAGAATAACATAAAGTCCGGTTTCCGGTAATGTCGTGCTGATGCGCGAATCAGTCGTGTTATTGTGCGCATCGTCATTTTCGAGGACAAAACTGCCCGATTGATTTGCCAGTCCAAGATATGCGTCAAAAAACGGCGTTCCCAGAGAAATATTAGCGGTTTGCCCTTTCGTTCCCTCAAAAATATAAAAATCAGCATAAGATCCGTCGTCCAAACGGCAATCGGTCGAAGACAATACTCCGTTGATCGTTTGATTAAAATTTATCGCGGCGGCGCTCATGCACGGGTCGAGGCTGAAAAAATCTTTCGTCGCGTCGGTGAAAACAGCCGACAAATCTTCAGGCGAGAGCAGCGTCAGTCCGCGATTCGACTGCTTGGCGAGCGCGAGTTCGCGTAGTTTCGGTGCCACCGATTTTGACGCCGGCGATTTACTTTTCGCGGGCGCTTGCCCTGCGATCGGGGCTGACTGAACGGCGACTAACGTTAGAACGAGGCAGATCAATGCGACAAAATTACGTCGTATTTTTTTCATTGTGTTTTGAATAGAATGTATTTTATTTAGAGAATTTCAGACTCACGCTTCGGATTCGGTAAAGATTCGGCGTCTTTGGAATCGGGAAACTGCTCTAACAGGATAAACCAATTAATAAAAAACTGTCTATTAAAATTTTGCGTGCGGCGCAATCGCCGGAACATTTAATAAAGCCGGTTAATTGAAGCAAGTTCAGAGAAATTTGCGTTGATCTTGACGGGATGACGAAAAATTTATGAAAGCCCGCTGCGCACAATATCGTGCAGGCGGAGCAAACCGACGCATTTGTTTTTTTCAACGACGGGCAAAACTGAGATTTGACGCGGGCGATTTTCCATTAGTTGCAGCGCATCGTAAGCGAGCATTTCCGGCGCGGCGACGGCGGGCGAAACCGTCATCATCTGCGCTGCTTTTAAGTTTGAAAGATTTTCCGGCGCGGTTTTTTCGATAGTTCGGCGCAAATCGCCGTCGGTCACAATTCCGAGCAATTCGTCGTTTTCATCAACGACATTGACCGCGCCGAGCGCGTGTTCGGAAATGGCTTTGACGACGGCGAGCCAATTGGCATCGGGCGCGACGTTCGGACTCGCGTGCATCAAATCGGCGACGCGCAAAGTCAATCTTTTTCCCAAACGTCCCGCCGGATGATTCGCCGCGAAATCTTCCGGCGTCAAATTTTTCGCTTGCATCAAAGTCATCGCAATCGCGTCGCCGACAGCGAGTGCGACGGTCGTCGAAGTCGTCGGCGCGAGATTGAGCGGACACGCTTCTTTATCAACCGACGCGTCGAGCACGACGTCCGATTGCCGCGCCAGAGTTGAATTCGTGTTGCCGACAATCGAAATCAGTTTTGTGCCGCGCGTTTTCAAAGTCGGCAAAAGCAGCAAAATTTCGTCGGTTTCGCCTGAATTGGAAAGCGCGATGACGACATCGCCGCGAGTGATGACGCCGAGACTGCCGTGCAGCGCGTCCGACGGATGGACGAAAACGGCAATCGTGCCGGTCGAAGTCAGCGTCTGCGCGATTTTCTGCGCGATCACGCCCGATTTGCCGACGCCGATCACGATCACTTTGCTGTCGCAACAGGCGAGAATTTCGATTGACTTTTCGACGGCTGCCGCATCGAGAATGTGCGCCGTGCGCTCAATCGCGGCGGCTTCGAGTTTCAGTAATTCGACGACTTTTTTAAAGGATTCGTTCACGAAAATAATTTAACACAACCGACAAAGAACAAAACGCTTTCGGTTTCAAACAAGCGGCGAGACGCGCCGTTTTTCTATTCAACAAACTCAAAGAACGCCAACCGGGCGCGAAAAAATCGTAATCAATAAAAGAGCTGCCTTCCAAAAAAAGCGAATCGGCACGGCTGCAAAAATACTGCAACGCTGCCGATTCGCTTTTTTATAATTCGCTAATTCGGATTTTTTCGCCTGAATTTATTTTACTTTTTTTCGGGCGCCGGCATAAAAGCGTCCATTACCAGCTGCCATTTGCCGCCGCGCAATTTCCAAATCTGAACGAAATTCCCTTTTTCGATTGAATTGTCGGATTTCGTCGCCGTGTAGGAATTCGCCGTGTAAGCCATATCCGCCGCGCCGAAAAACATACTGCGTTTGGCAAAAGCGATGCGTTCTTTGCTTTTTTTCACTTCGGAAAGCAGATTTTTTTTGCCCGTTATCGGCAGCGAACCTTCACGGAGAGCGCGCACGTCGTCCGCCGCATAATTTTTATACGCCGCGCTCATTCCGCTGCGCGTCGCCGTTTCAAAAAAGACGTTAACGCTGTCGGCAGCGGATGATTTTTGCTCGTTTAATTCTTTAGATACATTATTTAAAGGTTTCCATTCGGATTCGACGGTCGCCGGTTTCGGATGCGAGATTCCGCCGTCTAAAACCGCTTTGTAAGAACCGTCGGGCTGTCGCTGCCAGACGGTCAAATATTGTCCGTAAATGGCATTTTGATCGTCTTTGCCTGCCGGACGATAAATCGAAGTGCCGGTCGTATAAGCAAAAATTCCGTTTGAAGCGACATCAACGTAAGTCGGATTCCAACTGAGCGCGGCGGCGGAAGCGGGCTGCGCTTTGAAGTATTCGCGGCAATTAACCGGATAGCCGGGAAAAAAACACGTTCCGTCTGGGGCGGAAAATTCGAGAAACGCCTGATTGACGCCGCGCTCGGCGACGGCGCGTGCAAAGTTTTTTTCGGTTTTGTAGATTTTCTGCGCGTTCGCATCAGCTTGTCCAAATGCGCCGACGCTGTTGAAAGCAATGACAAAAAGTAAAAAAAATTGTTTCATAATAAGGCGATTTTATCACAGAATCTAACTCTTTCTCATAAATTCAGCGGCGCGCAAATTGCCCGCGCAATTATAAAATTGCTATTTTTAGAGTTTCAGCGAACGAAGCTGTCAATTATCAAAATCAGAGATTTTAATGAAACTCGAAACGAATTTAATTGCACCATACGGCGGCGAATTAATTGAGTTAATGGTCGCCGAAGAAAGCAAACGAGAACTGACCGACTACGCCAATCGGCTGCCGTTTGTGCAGCTCACCGAACGAGCTGTATGCGATTTGGAAATGCTGGCGACCGGCGCATTTTCGCCATTGCGGACATTTATGAATCGCGCCGACAACGAACGCGTCACGGCGGAAATGCGGCTTGCCGACAAACGGATTTTTCCGATTCCCGTTTCGCTTCCCGTCGAGCGTTTCGACGGTTTGCGGCTCGATGCCGACATCGCTTTGCGCAACACGCACAATGAATTGCTCGCCGTTTTGACCGTCGAAGAAATTTACGAATGGTCGCGCGAAGACTTCGCCGCCAATGTTCTCGGCACCGCCGATTTGCGCCATCCGCTCGTTTCGGAAATCGAGCATTGGGGAAAATTCAACATCTCCGGCAACCTGCGCGTTATTAATCTGCCGAAACATTTCGATTTCCAACATTTGCGTTTTTCGCCGCAGCAAACGCGTCGCAAACTGATCGAATTCGGCAACGAAAATGTCGTCGCTTTTCAAACGCGCAATCCGATTCACCGCGCGCACGAAGAAATCACCAGACGCGCCGCCGAAAAAACCGGCGCGACTTTGCTGCTTCATCCGGTTGTCGGGCTGACGAAACCGGGCGACGTTGATTATTTAACGCGCGTGCGGACTTATACCGCACTCGTCGAAAATCATTATCAATCGCACGACGTTCTGCTCGGTCTGGTGCCGCTCGCGATGCGAATGGCGGGCGCGCGCGAAGCCCTCTGGCACGCAATCATTCGCCGCAATTACGGGGCGAATCAGTTTATCGTCGGGCGCGATCACGCGAGTCCGGGAACGGATTCGCACGGCAAACCGTTTTATCAGCCGGACGCCGCGCGCCGACTCGTCGAACAATACGCGGCGGAAATCGGTGTGCAGCCGATTTCTTTTGACGAGATGGTTTTTCTGCCCGAAGAAAATCGCTATGAAGAAATCAGCAAAATTGATAAAAATGCGAAAACTTTCGCGCTTTCCGGCAGTCAGATTCGCGAAGACTTCTTGTATCAAGGAAAACCGCTGCCCGAATGGTTTACGCGACCGGAAACGGCGGAAATTCTCGCCGAAAGTTACCCGCCGCGCCATAAACAGGGGTTTTGCTTGTGGCTGACCGGTTTGAGCGGCGCGGGAAAATCAACGACCGCTGAAATTCTGACCGTTCTACTGATGGAACGCGGGCGGCGCGTGACGGTTCTCGACGGCGATGTCGTGCGCACGCATTTATCGAAAGGTTTGGGTTTTTCGCGCGAAGACCGCGACGCGAATGTAACGCGCATCGGATTTGTCGCCGCGGAAATCGTGCGGCACGGCGGCGCGGTGATTTGCGCGGCGGTCAGTCCGTATCGGGCGACGCGCAGCGAAGTGCGGCAGATGGTCGGCGGCGAAAATTTCATTGAGATTTTCGTTGACACGCCGCTCGAAGAATGCGAACGGCGCGACACCAAAGGAATGTACGCGAAAGCGCGGCGCGGCGAAATCAAGGAATTTACCGGTATCAGCGATGTTTACGAAACGCCCGAAAACGCCGAAATCGTGCTTGAAACAACTGCCGTGAGCAGTTTGGAAAACGCCGAAAAAATCGTGCAGTATTTAATTGAAAAAGGATTTCTGCGCTAATTCGTCGAAATTTAACGAACGTTAATTATAATGAACGAATCGAAAACATTTGATATCGCGGCGACCGAAGACGAACTCGGTACGGCGCAAAAAATTCAGGAAACGGTTGATCTCGGCGTCGAATATCTCAACGCTCGCCAGCCGGAAGCCGCGATTCTGGCTTTCAAAAAAGCGCTCTCCGGCGTGAGCGACGCGTCGCCGGTCAGCGATATTATCAAACATAATTTGCTCACGGCTTACCGGGCACGAATTGAAGAAATTTTAAATTCGTGCGACGTTGCGCCGGTCAATCGGTATTTACCCGAAGTCAGCAATCTGAATTTGACCGGCGCGCTTGCCGCCGACCGGGAATTTAGAAGTAAGTTTGCCGATACGTTCAAAAATCTCGCGCTCGATTTTTTTCAGGCGCGCCAATACGAAGCGGCGCTTTTTTTTATCCGTAAAGCGATTTCCATCGAGCCTTCACCGGCTTATTACGTTGATTTGACCAACGCGCTCGCCTGGATTAAAACGCCCGCGCGTCTTGCCGATTACACGAAAAATTATTCGGAAGCCGAAATCGGTCATCATATTTTTATCACCTGCACGCCGAAAAGCGGTTCGACTTTTCTCAAAAACGTTTTGGTCAGCTTAACCGGATTCAAAGATTTATTTTCGGTTTACGCCGCGCTGCAAAACGAGCACGAACTCGATTTGCCGCAATTCGTTAAGTTCGGCACGGAAAACACCGTGACGCAGCAGCACGCGCGCGCTTCGGAAGCCAATATTCAGATGATGCAGGCATTTGGCGTCACGCCAATCGTGCTGGTCAGAAATATTTTCGATTCGGCGGCGAGCTTGCTCGATTTTTACACGAAAGGTTTTACGTTCAGCACGTTTTTCAACAAAGAAGAATTTCTCGGCTTCGATGACGAGCAGAAAATTGATTTGCTCATCGAATTCGCGCTGCCGTGGTATTTTCAATTCGTCGCTTCGTGGCAGCGCGCCGAACGCGAAAATCGTCTCGAAGTGCAGTGGCTGACGTATGAAGAAATGATCGCCGACAAACCGGCGGCGATTGAAAAAGTGCTCGATTTTTACGGAATGAACGCGCCGCGCGAAACGATCCGCCAAAAAATCGCCGCCATCGAAGCCGACGCAGACAAAAATCGTTTTAATAAAGGCGTTGCCGGACGCGGGAAAACCGTGCTTTCCGAAAATCAAAAAACACGCATCAGAAATTTGGCGCGGCATTTTCCCTCAACAGATTTC
>SXGU01062467.1_pt1 | contig 11405 bp, 8 predicted proteins | sample 3174531 | NCBI WGS metagenome assembly SXGU01 (sample SAMN11356863, study PRJNA531348) | freshwater metagenome | isolation source: freshwater sample F1-140 | place: China: Fuxian Lake, Yuxi | collected 2017-12-25
CCAGGAACGGCCCGTTGGCCGTGCTGCGGGTGATCGTCCACTCATCATAGACGAACTGCCCGCCGAGCAGCTTGACGGTGCCGTACGAGATGAAGACCACGCCGAGGAACCGGCGGATCATCACGAGGGCAATCAACGCGCCACCTTCCCCCGGGCGAGCATCGCCTCGATTCCGTTGTTCGAACCCGGCGTTACCCGGACCCGCTTGAACCCCTCGACCGTCTGGACGATGAAGGTCAATACCCCGTCGGCCCCCACCTGCCAGTTCCCCTTGTCGGCGAGCGGGCCCCGCCCCTGGCCGTCGAATTCGAATACCACGGTGCCGTCGAGAAGCACCTGCATGTCCTGATTGTTGGGCGCCATCGCGAGCCAGAAGAGGTGTTTCGCGTCCGGCGTGAAGGTGGGCAACTCGATCCGCGGGGTGGTGCCGTGCGCCACGGAGCGATTCCCGACGAACAGGGCGAACTGGCCGGTGTACTGGGCGCCGGGTGAGCCATAGTGCATGGTGTACTTCGAGTCAGGGCTCCACACGTACTGGACCGGGAGGCCGCTCCGGATCTGTCCGAAGGCCGCCGATCCGCTGACGGCCGCCGGCTTGTGGTCGACCATGATCGTTCCCGGGCCGCCGCCAGGGGCCGTGACGGCGTATGCGGTTCGGAGCCCGTCGGGGCTGAAGCGGAGCTCGTCCGCCCACATCCGGGCGGGCACCGGGGTGACCTTGCCGTCCACCACCGCGACCGTCGCCTGGTTGAGCGTCGCCACGTAGCCGACCCGGCCGCCCTTCCCCAGCGAGAAGGCAAGCTCGCTCCTTGGGTAGCCGTTTTCGGATTCCTGGTCGCCGGTGATCACGAACGACTTCGCGCCGGCGCCGACCGTGTAGACCGGCTTGCCGGTATCGGTGAAGCGCACGCTGTCGACCGCCTCGTACTCCCGCTGCTTGATCCCGTCGACGATCAGGTAGTTCGGCACCCCGGGGAGGCCAAATTTGGCGACCCAGTGTTTCCCATCGTCGCTGAACTGAATCGGCCAGATGAATTGGGCTTCGCTGCCCGGCACCTTGACGCCGCCGGCATGGAGGAACGAGGGCCCTCCGCTCTGACCCACTTTGATCACCGCCAGCGAGCCCGCCGGGGCGGTGAAAACTTCGGTCGTGAAGGCACGGATGATGGGGCGGCCGTCGAGCAGGAGCTCGGTCACCTGGGGGCCCACCGCCGGGCGGGTGATTCGCTGGGTGTAGAGGCGGAGCCCGTCGCCGGTGAAGACCGGGGTAAAACCGAGGGTGGGCGCCGGCTTCCCGTCCACCATCAAGACCTTTTGGTTGGGGTTCGCGGGGTTGGTCAACGTGTAGGCGTAGCGCTCGCCGTCGGCGCTGACCACGATGTCGGGATTGGCGCCGCCCGGACCCGAGACCCTGTCCCAGATCAGCCGGGGCGGATCGGCGCGGGGGTTTTGCTCATTCGGGTTGTTGTAGTGGAAGAACCAGTGCTTGCTGTTCGGGGTGAATTGGATGGCAATCCCGGCGCCCCGAAGGAGGGTCTGGTTGGTGCCGATCGGACCGCGGAGCGCTTCCTTGCCGTCGATCACGACCACCCATTCCTGGCCCTGGCGGCCCGCGTAGCCGAACCGGGTGCCGTCGGGGCTGAAGCTGATCCGGCCGCCACCGCCGCCGCTGATGATCTGGTCGAAGAGGGGACCGGGGACGCCGTCGTGCAGGACCACCCACCGAGTGCCTTTCTGGGTGAAGGCGACGACGTGGGCCCCTTTGGGGCTGATGCTGTAGGCCATGTCCTGCTCGTTGGGGGCGACGACCTGGACGTCGACCTTGGGCTGGGCGCGGGCCCCGGTGGGGGCCAGGATCAGGCCAAGGGCAAGGGCGGCGAGGGATCGGACCGGACGGGTCGGGCGCATGGCGGAGTCTCCTGAGATCGGTTCACCAGACTATTGCGAAATGTACTGGCGAATCCTGTCATCGTGGAGTGTGGAAGGGCGGACCCTTAACCATGTCACGCTGAGCGTCGGCGCCGCCGCCTGATATCAAGTTTGTCGTGCAACAGCGGGGGTCAGGATAGAGCCGGCAGGTAACGCGGCAGCCGCCTACCGCTGCTCCCGGCGGATGGTCGTGAAGCGGGCGACATCCAGCCCGAGGGCCTCGACCACCGCGGCGAATCGCGAACTGTCCCGCACCGGGTCGAACATCTCGTCCACCAGCGGCGTGGTGATCGCGAATGGCTGGCCGGCAGCCAGGGTCCGCTCCATCGCGTCGAGGGCGAGGGTGTGCTCGCCGACGCCGAGGTAGCCCCGCATCAAGGCGAGGGCGGTGCGCGCGTCCCGGGGGTTTGCAGCGAGTTCGACGATCAGGGATCGGGCCCGTGCGGTATCGCCGATGCGGCCGACGGCGTACACCACCTGGCCACGGGTGCCCAGGTCGCCGCCGGCGAAGGCCAGGATCCGCTCCGTCAGCGCGCGTGCCTCTTCGTGCCGATGCGACCGGACCAGGGCGAAGAGGAAACTGGTGCGCGCCGCGTTGACCAGCGAGTCGAGTTCGAAGGCGCGCCTTCCGATGGCGACCGCCTCACCGGCCCGGCCCGCGGCCAGGAAGGCGGTGGCGAGCGTCGCCGCCATGTTGGCGTTCAGGGGGTCCAGGGATTGGCCCCGCTCCAGGTACTGCAGCGCTTCATCGACCCGGCCGACTGCCATCAGGTAGCGGCCGAAGTGCATGTGGCCCAGCACCAGGGTCGAGTCGAGCGCCAGGGCGCTCCGATAGGCCTTCTCGGCCAGTGCCCATTTGTTGGCATACGCGTTGATGACACCCATCGCCAGGTACCCGTCGGCCAGGGAGGGCGCCAGCGCCGTCGCCCGTTCCGCTGCCCCCATCGCCCGCGGGAGGACCTCATCCGAGCGAGTGTTGGTGTAGATCGTCAATGCCGCGAGGGAGAGCCCCAGTCCGGCCCAGGCCCTGGCGAACGATGAGTCCTTGGCGATGGCCGCCGAGAACGCCTCGACCGCGAGCGGGATGCGGGCGCCTCGCTTCTGATAGGCGTGAAGGCCGCGGAGGTAATCGTCGTACGCTTCCAGGTTGGCGGTTCCACGCCCGGCCGCCGCCATCGGGGCTGCTCCGCTGGCGAGGGTAAGGCGCAGAGCGCCGACAATCGCGTTGGCGATATCGTCCTGGACGGCGAACACGTCCTGGCGCTCCCGTTCGTATCGGTCGGTCCACACGACCAGGCCGGTGCGGGCATCGGTGAGTTCGGCCGCCACCCGCAAGCGATCGCCGGCACGACGGACGGTGCCCTGGATGACGGCGCCGATGCCCAGCGCCCGGCCGATCTCCTGGACTGTCGCCTGGCGGTCGCGCAGCGCGATCGCTGAACTGCGGCCGGCCCACTGCAGTCCGGGGACCTTGGCGAGCGCGGTGGCTACCTCGTCCGCCATGCCTTCGGCGAAGTAGACGTCGGACGTGTCGCCTCCAACGGTCGCGAACGGGAGGACGGCCAGAGAGGTGAGCGGGGGAGCCGTCGCTCTGCCTGCCGCCCGGCCGAGGATGAGGAAGGCGGCGATGCTGGCCAGCACCGCGACCGCTCCGGTCATCACCGTGGCGCGGCGCCGGAAGGAGAACGGGGGACGTGCGGTTTCCACTGCCGTGAGGGCGGTGAGGACCTCCGCGGCGGTCGCCGGGCGTTGCTCCGGCTCCTTGGCCAGACATTGGTTGATGAGCGCGACCAGCGACCCCGGCAGCTCCGGCCGACGCGAGGCCAGGGAGGGCGGCGGCTCGGTCAGGTGGGCCGTCACCAGGGCCTGGGGTGTGGTGCGCCCGGCGAAGGGGTGGGCCCCGGCGAGGAGCTCCCACGCGACCACGCCCCAGGCGTAGAGATCGGCCCGGTGATCGGTGCCGGGGTCGCCGAAGGCCTGTTCCGGGGCCATGTAGGCTGGGGTGCCGATGGCCCCCCCCACCTGGGTGAGCGCCGGGCTTACCCCGGAGGGATCACCGGCCGCCTGAGTCCGCGAAGCGCTCAGCGCCTTGGCGATACCGAAATCGGTGACCACAGCGGTCCCGCCGGAGAGCAGGATGTTCTCCGGCTTGATATCCCGGTGCACGATTCCTTCGGAATGGGCATAGACCAATGCCCGTGCCACGGCGCCCAGGATGCTGACGGCCTGCCCCACGGGGACCGTTTCGCCGCGGGCCAGGGTGGCCCGCAGCGACTCGCCACGGACGAATGGCATGATGTAGTAGGGGAGACCACCGGCCTCGCCGGTCGCGTACACCGGGATGATATTCGCCTGCTGCAACCGGGCCACCGTGGCGACTTCGCGCGCGAAGCGCGCGGCGCTCACTCCGGCGGCGAGCTCCGGGGCGAGCACCTTCACCACCACCTCCCGGTCCAAAGCGTGTTCCCGGGCCAGGAAGACCCGCGACATTCCGCCCCCACCGAGTTCGTCTTCGATGGTATAGGCTGCCCCGAGGGCAGCCTGGATCTGCACCCGAAGGTCAGGCATCCGGCGCGACCATCCCTGGGAGGATCATGATCATGGGGCCTTGGGGTGGTAGGGTCCTGGTGGGGTCCGGACCGCCAGAGGGTGCGGGGAGGCGGCCAGGAGCCGGACGGGAGAATATACACCGCACCCTGCAGGCCCAGTGGCCCCGACGCCGCGCGGGCGCCGACGCAGGTGGCGATGGGCGAACCCGAGGTGCTCGACTGCCTCAACGAGGACATCGACTTCACCCGCCGGGATGGCAATGGGAATTTGCTTCGCTCCTCCCCAGCTATCCCGTGAGGGGCGGACGGTCTAGGCGGGCCCCCGCGGTGGTATTGGAACGCCTCTTCTTGATGGCGGCGTAACCCCATGGCGTCGTGACGATCAGCCCACCGGCCTGCGCTGGTGCACCGGCCGTGAGGACCGATGACTGAACCGCTGAATCGCCTGACGCAGGCGCTCGCGGACTGCTACCGGATCGACGCTCGAACTTCAGCACAGCGTTTGACACGTGCCTACGACCACGACATACTTGGCCCAGGGGAGTTCTGCCGGAGTACTTTCCCGACCTCACTGGGTTCAACTGGGACCCCGCAAACTCGGAGAAGAACTGGCGCGCGCACGACGTCGCCGAGCCGCGGTACTTCGTTCTCGGTCGCACGAACTCCGGTCGGCGCCTCACGATTCGCGTGCACCATTCGGGGCACCTTGGTCCGCCCCATCCTGGCTCGGGACATGAGCCGGCCGGAACGGAGGTTGTATGGCGACGAGGAGGCGGCGGAAGGTGGCCCTCAAGTCCATTCCGCGATTTGCGAATGAGGCGGCCGAGCGAGACTTTTGGGCGACGCACGATACGGACCGAGTCCATCGACTGGTCCCAGGCCAGGCACGCCGTGTTTCCGAACCTGCACCCCTCCACTGAGACGATTTTGCTGCGGTTACCGGCGCCGCTGCTGGCGGATCTGAAATCGTTGGCGAATGAACGGGACGTACCATACCAGTCAAAACCGACCTGCAATGGGTGTCGCCAACCGAAGTCGCGTTCCGCACCCAGATTCCGCCCTACTGCTTTGATCGCGTCACCATTTTCCCGTCGCCCGGAGCGCCGGTCGGCCCTAGGCGGTCGTGGATCGAGGTGCCCCGCTTCGTCGACACCTTCAACCAGTCGGCCACGGCGACCCCGGATGGCCGGATGATCTACCTGCAGGCCGATCTCGAGGTGCCGGTCCGCTCGCTCCGGGTGGTACCGAAGTGGGTAGCGACGATGAAGCGGGCCGTCGATGTGGCCAACCAGTGAGCGGCGCCGTGGAGCGCCTGACCGCCGCCCTCGCCGAACGGGACCGGCGTCGAGCACCTGATCCTCGAGACGAACATCGGCGGCCGAATTCCGAAGGCGCCCTGAGCCGAACAACAACACCACCTGGAGACCGACAATGCCGACCCCTACCGGACTCGCCCTCGCCGCCGCCGTCACCTTGAGCGGCGCGTGGCTCGTCGCGCCGAAGAGCCCCGCGCTCTCGGCGGACGACATGATCGCGATTCAATCGCTCTACACCCAGTACAACTGGTCGCTCGACACCGGCGATGCCGACGCCTGGGCCGACACCTTCACCCCGGACGGCGTGTTCACCCTCGTGGATCAGGGCCCGGCCGGGGTCAATGCCGGTCGCGAGGCGCTTCGAAAGTGGGCCACCGGATTCAGCGCCAGCCTGGGCGCCCGCGTCAAGCACTGGAACACCAACCTGATGATCACGCCGGTCCGAGGCGGCGCGACCGGCCGGGTGTACCTCGTCCTGGTTGACTTCGGCACCAAGCCGGCGTCGCTCCTGGCATCGTCGACCTACGCGGACGAGCTCGTCAAAACCAAGCTGGGTTGGCGGTTCACCAAACGCGCGGTCAAGGGCGACGTCGTGGCGGCCAAGCCGTAAGTCGCTTGCGAAGGCCGTGACCGAGCGTCATTCTTGTCAGATGCGAAACCACCACGTCATCTCCCTTGCCCTCCTGCTCGCCGCGACGTCGGCGTGCGGGCCCCGACCCGACGCGGCCCCGGCTGCTGCCACCCGGGTCTCCACGTTCGGCGACTATCGCGGCTACTCGGACTCGCTCTATTCGGAGTGGGTTCGCGAGTCGCACTACGTAACGATGCGGGACGGCGTCAAACTCGCGGTCGACATCATCCGCCCGGCGGTGAACGGCGTGGCCGTTGCCCAGAAGATGCCGGTGGTCTGGACCCATTCCCGGTATCACCGCGGGGCGGCTCCGGCGGGGGCGTTCCAAGCGAGCCTCGATCCGACGGCCAAGCCGGTTCCGGTCTGGCGGACCGATTCGATCCCTCCGAAAGTCAATTCGCAGGTCGACGGGAACCCCGCGCTCCAGCGCCTCGTCAAACACGGCTACGTCGTGGTCTCGGCCCAGGTCCGGGGCGGCGGCGCGTCCTACGGCCGCTATCAGGGTCTGTTCTCCCCGGCCGAAACCCAAGACGGGTACGACCTGATGGACTGGATGACTAAACAGGCCTGGTGTGACGGGAATCTCGGCATGTTTGGTGGTTCGTACCTCGGCGTCACCCAGTATATGGCGGCCAGCACCAAGCATCCGGCCCTGAAGGCGATCTTTCCGAACGTCGCCGCGTTCGACATGTACGACGTCCTCTATGACGGCGGGATCTACCGCCAGAACATGATCGAGCACTGGGGCCGGCTGACCCACGCTCTCGACGTTGGGTTCCCCGAGCCTCCGGTCGACGCGGACTCGACCGGCGCGATGTGGCGCGAGGCGCTTGGCCAGCACGCCAAGAACTGGAACGTGATCACGGAGTGGCGCGCGGCCAAGTTCCGGGATCACAAGACCGCCAATTTCGACTTGATCCAGTTTCAGCCCTCCACCTTCTTGATGGCGATGAACGAGTCCGGGGTGGCCGCGTACCACTGGGGCGGCTGGTACGACATCTTCGCCCGCGACGAAATGCTGTGGCTTAGGAATTGGAGCGGGACCGACCGGGTCACGATGGGGGCGTGGTCCCACGCCCGGCCGGACAGCGCCATGGGCGTCGAACAGGGCCGGATCATCGCGGCCGAACAGCACCGGTGGTTCGACCGGTGGCTCAAAGGAATCCAGAACGGCATCGATAAGGATGCACCGGTCAACTATGCCCTGATGGTCGATCCCGGCCGGTGGACCTGGGAGCACGCCGACGCATGGCCGCTCCCCGCGGTCCGGAACGTCGACTATTTCTTCGGCGCCGGACCCTCGGGGAGCGTCAAGTCGCCTAACGACGGTATCTTGGCGCCCGGCACCGCCGGCGCCGCCGGCCATGATCTCTGGAAGGTCGATCTCACCACGACGACCGGCACCGCTTCCCGGTGGGATAACGCCGTGGGCCAAGGCGCCATGAAGTACCCCGACATGACGTCGAACGACGCCAAAGCGCTAACCTATACCACGGCGCCGCTCGCGGCCGACGTCACGGTGATCGGTCATCCAGTGGTCACCCTCTTCGTCTCCTCCGATCAAACCGATGGCGACTTCTACGCGTACCTCGAAGAAGTCGACTCGACCGGCTTCTCGCGGTACGTGAGCGAGGGCATGCTCCGGGCCTCACACCGGACCCCGGCCAAGCCGTCGTGGGACAACCTCGACCTGCCTTGGAACATGAATCAGAAGAGCGACGTCACCCCGCTCGTCCCCGGGACGATGGTCGAATTGGAGTTCGATCTCCAGCCGACCGCCACTGTGTTCAACGCCGGCCACCGGATCCGGGTGACGATCGCGGGCGCCGATGTCGACAACACCGAGAAGCCGCCGGTGCGCGGGCGCCCCACCGTGACCCTCCACCGCGGCGGAGAGATGGCATCCCGGATTGCGCTCCCGATCCGATGACCGAATCTTCGATTTGCTACTACAACGGCGCTTGGCACGACGGGCCGACGCCGCTCATGGATTCGGATTCCAATGCCGGCTGGATGGCCAACACGGTCTTCGACGGCGCCCGGGCCTTCGGGGGGCTGGCACCCGATCTCGGCCTCCACTGCGAGCGGATTATTCGGTCGGCTCGGACGCTCGAGATGCGGCCCCCGATCACCGCGCCGGAAATCGAAGCCCTGGCGCGTGAGGGCATCAAACGGTTTCCGGCCGGTGCCGAGCTCTATGTCCGGCCCATGATGTGGATTCAGGAAGGGACCACGATCATCAACCCGGATTCCACCCGGTTCGCCTTGGTCATCACGCCGGCTCCCCTGCCCCCGCCCACCGGGTTCTCCGCCACCCTGGTGCCGTTCCGGCGGGCGGCGCCGGACCAGGCACCCACGGAAGCCAAAGCCAGCTGCCTCTATCCGATGTCGATCCTGGCCCTGAGCTATGCCCGGGCCCGCGGGTTCGACGCCGCGGTGATTCGCTCGCCGGACGGGACGGTGGCCGAGTTTGCCGCGCAGAATCTCTGGTTGGTGAAGGACGGCGTCTATGCCACCCCGGTGCCGAATCGGTGTTTCCTGGCCGGGATCACCCGGGCCCGGGTGATGAAGCTCCTCACGGACGCGGGCCATCGAGTAGAAGAGCGCGTCGTGACGGTCGAAGACCTGGCGGCAGCCGACGAGATCTTCTCAACCGGAAATCAGGGCAAGGTGCTTCCGGCCAACCGTTACGAGGATCGAATGCTCGCGGATCACCGCGGCGCGATGGCGGCCCGGTCGTTGTACTTCGAGTTCGCCAAGTCCCAGCCGGTCTAGGTCGGTAGCCCCGCGCTCACCTCGGGGCGGCCGCCGGATCGAACCACCACGTCATGCGCCGGTTGGCCCGCGCTACCTGGGCCACCGGCCGCGGGTCCGCGGGGTCCAAGGGCCGGGGCAAGCTACGAAGAAACCGGCGTGGTCCGCGACGTCATCCAGAACCACTTGGTCCAAGTCATCGGCTTCCTGGCCATGGAGGCCCCGAGCAACGCGTGCGCCGAAGCGATCCGGGATGAGCAAGCCAAGTTTCTCTAATCAATCCGGCTGCTCGATCTGGATCGAGAACCGGAGCCGTACCGCCCCGGCACCTGGGGTCCGCTCGCCGCCGACCAGTTGACCGATCGGGTCGGCGGGTGGAACACCCCGTCATAGGGGGCTCGGCCATCGAACATGCCAGGCCGAACCCGCAGCAGCACCGCGAAACGCCCGAGCTGCGGGGCGGAACTTGACAGAACTCGAACAACTGCGACTGGCCCTGCCAACCACGGCGGAAGTGGGCGATCCCGCCGCAACTTCTGGCTGGAACGGTCGTAGGGCCTGGTCACCACCTCAATCACAGGAACCCGACAGCCATGCAGAGTTCATTACGGACCGGAACGGCAATCCTCGCGCTTACGACGGGCGCCCTGACGGCTGCCGCCCAGTCCCCCCGGACCTTCCCGCCCGATTCGCTGGTCAACACCCTGGTGCTCCCCCATGACACCCCGGTCACCCAAGTGATCGGTACCATGCGGAATTTCTCCGGCAACCTCGGGGTCCGCTGTCAGTTCTGTCACGAAGGCGAAGAAGGCCAGCCCTTGTCGAGCTTCAATTTCCCCTCCGATGCGAAGCGGACCAAGCTGGTGGCCCGGCAGATGATGCGAATGGTCGCGGACATCAATCGGCGGCTGGACTCGTTGCCGGGGCGAGCAACGCCGGGCGTCATGGTGACCTGCGGCACCTGCCACCGCGGCATCACTCGCCCGGTGCCCCTCTCCACGCTCGTGGCCGATGTGGCCGAGGCCTCCGGCGCCGACTCGGCGGTTGCGACCTACCGGACATTGCGACAGCGTTACTACGGCGGCGACGCCTATGACTTCCGCGAGCTCTCGCTCAACATCGCCGCCTTTCGGTTAGGCCAAGCCAGCAAGTTCGACGAGGCTCTCCGTCTCCTCGGGCTCAACGCCGAGTTGTTCCCCAATTCCTCGGGAATGGAGGTCTTTCGGGGCAACATCCAGTTGATGCGAGGCGATACCACGGCCGCGACGGCCGCCTTTCAGGAAGCCATCCGACGAGATCCCAAGAACGCAGAAGCCATCGGGCGGCTCCGGTCCGTGACCCGGCAGCCGTAACGGGATGCTCCGCGATCTCGATTCCGCCGATCGGCTGTTCTTGTTCCGGGCCTTGGCGACAGCGATGCCCGCCGGCCTCATCATGGGTGCTGCGGCGGGCTACTATCTCCGCAAGACCGGCGACTGGTCCGGGTGGATCGTGCTGGGCGGCGCCCTGGCGGGGCTGGCGATCGGCGGGGCTGCGGGTTGGTTCGCGTACTGGTCCGCAGGCAAGACCAGTCGGGGCCTCGTCCATGTTCTGACCGCCGCGGGCAACCTGCCTGCGGCGCCGTCGTTTTCCTATCAGGAATCTCTGGTGGCACGGGGACGGTACCAGGAGGCGGCGGACGCCTTTGCGGCGCACTTGGTGGATCACCCCCTCGACCATGACGCCCGCCTCGCGCATGCTTCGATTTTAGCCGATCACCTCGGGCACCCGGACGCCGCGGCCAAGCTGTATCTGGCTGTGCGCCAAACGAGCGGGGACGCCGGGTTGGAGTACCGGGCATCGCAGAGTCTGATCGACCTGTACGCTGCCGCCGGCGATCGGGGCCGCCACCTGGCTGAGTTGGCCCGTTTTGCCGAGCGGTTCCGCGGAACGGCGGCGGGCCGGGCCGCTAAAGAGGCGGTAGCCAAACTCAAGCTGCCTCCAGGCCCGTGAACGACTCCGAACGGGACCCGGCCTGAGCAGTCGGCCGGGGCCGGCGCCGCTTGGCAGCGCCGCTGGGTCGGAGTTACTGTATTACCGACTCTTTCCGGCAACTCTCATGACCATCCGTATTGGCGACGACGCCCCCGACTTTACCGCCGAAACCACCCAAGGCGCCATCCGCTTTCACGAGTGGATCGGCGATCAGTGGGCCATTCTGTTCTCGCACCCGAAAGACTTTACCCC
>SXGU01360905.1_pt1 | contig 11403 bp, 9 predicted proteins | sample 3174531 | NCBI WGS metagenome assembly SXGU01 (sample SAMN11356863, study PRJNA531348) | freshwater metagenome | isolation source: freshwater sample F1-140 | place: China: Fuxian Lake, Yuxi | collected 2017-12-25
GCTACGCGTGGCGCAGCCACTTACAGGCGAATTGGTGCAACGCAGCGTTGAATAAACTTTATTCTGCGATTGTTTTCGGCTAAACTAACGGGCATGAGCAGCACAATCACCAAACTGGCAGTTACTCCTTTGTCGCTTTTGCGGCAAATCCGCGATATTATGGCGAGTGCCGCCAGTGCGCAGTCGCGGCTTGACCAAGTGGTGACGATTATTGCTAGTGGTTTTGAGTCCGAGGTTTGCTCGGTTTATTTGCTACGGGCGGGTGATATTCTGGAGCTGTTTGCCAGCGAGGGGCTTAACAAATCATCGGTGCATTTAACTCGCCTTACGGTGGGGCAGGGGCTGGTGGGGTCGGTTGCGGCTTCGGCTGAGCCGCTTAACCTTGCCGATGCTGACGCTCACCCCAAATTTGAATATCGCCCTGAAACAGGCGAGGAAATCTATCAATCATTCGTTGGCGTGCCGATTTTTCAAAGCGGGAAGGTGATTGGCGTTCTCGTGGTGCAGGGCAAAGAGCAGCGCGAATATAGCGAGGATCAGGTCGAGGTGCTGCAAACTGTGGCGATGGTGCTTTCCGAGCTGGCGATTTCTGGGCAATTGGTGAATATTAGCGAAATTCAGAGTGCGACAGGTGGTCTTTCTCTGCAACAGCTGACTGGTGTTTCGTTGTGCGGTGGCGTAGCGAAGGCAGCGGCGGTATTGCACAAGCCGCAAATGGTCATCACGCAGTATGTGGCGGCGGATACTAACCTTGAAAAAGAGCGTTTTACCCAAGCCATACACCAGCTTCAGGAATCATTTGATGATTATATAAAAAATTCGCAGGATGAAACTCAGCGCGAAATTATCGAGACCTATCTGCTGTTCACACAGGATAGAGGTTGGCTATCGCGGCTGAATGAGGCGATAGCTTCGGGGCTAACGGCGGAAGCGGCAGTGCGCAAGGTGCAAGACGAGTTGCAAGCAAAAATGAGCCAACTCGCCAGCCCCTATATTAAAGAGCGCATACAGGATCTGGAGGATCTCTCCAATCATTTGCTACAAATTTTGCTTGGCAAGCCGCTTGCTCCCAATTCGGTTGATTTGCCGCCAGAGTTCATCTTGGTGGCGCGGACATTGTCGCCCGCCGAGTTGCTCAGCTATGATCACACGCGGCTTAAAGGGGTGATTATTGAAGAAGGTTCGACCAGCTCGCACACGGCGGTAATCGCCCGCGCTATGGATATTCCAGCCCTTGCCAAAGTGGAGGGGGCAACGGATTTTATTCAAGCAGGTGATACGGTGATTCTGGACGCGGAAAGCGGCGTTGCTTATGCCCGCCCGAGTGAGGATGTGGAAGCGGAAATGGATAAGCATATCGCTATTTTTACCCAAAAAGAGGCGGAATATGCCGCCCTGCGCGGCGTGGAGGCGATTAGCAAAGACGGCGTGCGTATTTCGCTGAATGTCAATGCGGGTTTGTTTGTGAATAGCGCGAGCGTTGAGCAGGCAGGGGTAGATGGCATTGGGCTATATCGAACCGAGCTACCATATATGACTTCGCAAACTTTCCCTGATGCGAATATGCAGGCTCAGCTTTACGCCGCGATGTACGCGCAAATTCCAGATAAACGCATTATTTTCCGCAGTTTTGACATTGGCGGGGATAAAAAAGTGCCATATCTGCACGCTGGTGAGGAGGAAAATCCTGCCATGGGCTGGCGGGCGACGCGCATCGGGCTGGATAAACCCGCAATACTCCGTACGCAGTTTCGCGCATTGATAACCGCGGCGGCTGGCAAGCCGTTGTTTGTTATGTTCCCTTTCATCGCGCAGGTGGCGGAATTTGACGCGGTGAAGCAGATTTTGCAGCGAGAATTGAAAGAATTTGAGATGGCAGGTAAGCAGCCGCCAACCAAGCTTAAAATCGGCGTGATGATTGAGATTCCCTCTATCCTCTGGCAGCTAGACGAGTTGATGGCGAAGGTGGATTTTGTGTCGATTGGCAGCAATGATTTGATGCAATTTCTATTTGCCTGCGATCGCGGCGCGGCGCACATGGCTGGCAGCTATGATACCCTATCGCCAACCATGTTGAATGTCGTGCGCCAAGTTGTTGACAAGGCAAAACAATATGGTGTTGAAGTCAGTTTCTGCGGTGAAATGGCAAGGAAGCCACTGGATGCGCTGGCACTAATCGGCGTTGGTGTCCGCAGTCTTTCGGTGTCCTCGGCGGCGATTGGTTCACTCAAAGCTATGATTATAAGCCTATCAGTTAGCGAGCTGACGGACTATCTTAGTTACGCAACTAAATTGCCACAGCGCAGCACCCGCGAATGGCTATCCGCCTATGCACTCGACCACGGAATCGTTATTTAGTCAGAATTAATCATTATTTAATAACTGATAGGCTAGAATTATATGAGTAATATTACTACAAAAATTTGGATAGAAATTTTATGACCTCAGAATTCCCATTAAAAATAACTAATAAATCAGCCTTTAGTTTGGTAGAGCTATCTATCGTGCTGGTGATAATTGGCTTTATAACTGGCGGAATATTGGGCTCAATGGAATTGGTTAGAACAGCGAGGCTTCGGGCGCAAATATCGCAAATAGACTCATACCAAACCGCACTTGGCATGTTTCAGTATAAATACGACGCCATTCCGGGGGATATAAAAGCTACAAAAGCTGCGGATTTCGGCTTTACAAGTCGCACTGGTGCTGCGGATCACGGGGATGGTGATGGTAAGGTAACCAATGTATGTTGTTTTTATATAGGGATTGAATCCGTATTGTTTTGGAAGGATCTCGCTGAATCTGGCTTGATTGCTGGTGGTTTTGGGTCGACAACTGAGGCGGTTATAACCGCGGCGGACGGAGAGGCAATAGCACTATATCTACCCAAAGGAAAGATGAAGGGGAATTTTGTAGAAGCCTTATATACCATGGGCGCAACATATGGAACTTTATATGCCAATGTGTTTTTATTAGTTGGTGATTCTGCAGTCGCTGCTGGATCGCGAACAGCTTCTAATAGAATCACTCCGCAAGATGCCTTTTATATTGATTCAAAGATGGATGATGGAAGGCCTCAAGCGGGTTTTGTAAGGGCAAATATAGGAAGTGGTTGGACACCACTGCCTGGGGCTAATGCCCCAGCCGCGCCAGCATCTGGTGTTTGTGTTAGTAATGCTACTGGTACGCCTTACAATACAGCCTCAACGACTGGTGGAAAGTATGAATCATGCTACCTGTCTTTTGAGTTTGCATCCTAAGATCCTGTTCATAATCTCTACTGTGGCTACAAAACGCTTTGCTTTTCAATAATTTTGTCCTCATGTACTTGCGTGTACACTGCGGGAAAATTATTGAAAAGCTTCGCTTTTTTGTTACGCTACAGCGAGATTCTAAACAGGCTCTAATAATAGTCTCTAACGAATTCCGAGTATCCGACACACCGCTGCTGTTAGGTCGGCGCGGTTTAGCGTGTAAAAATGGAAATGCTCGCAACCAAACTCCATCAGCTTGTTGCACTGCTCGGCGGCGACGGAAACCGCAACCAAATTGCGCTGCATCGGGTCGTCGTCCAACCCATCAAACAGCGCAGATAGCCAAGCGGGAACGCTCGCGCCGCACATCGCGCTGAATTTTTTCACCTGTGCGACATTACCCACTGGCAAAATCCCTGGTAAAATCGGAATGGTGATGCCCGCCGCACGAACTCGTTCAATAAAGCGGAAATAATGCTCAACATCAAAGAAATATTGGGTGATAGCGCGAGTTGCGCCAGCATCAATTTTTTGCTTCAAATAATCAATATCAGCTTCAAAGCTAACGGAATCAGGGTGTTTTTCGGGAAACGCCGCAACGGTTATTTCAAAATCAGCGATGCGTTTTAACCCTGCCACCAGTTCGCAAGAATATTGGTAGCCATCAGGATGCGGAATATAAGAACCATCACCTTGCGGTGGATCGCCGCGCAGAGCAACGATATGGCGCACTCCCGCCTCCCAATATCCGCGAGCGACAGCGTTAACTTCCTGCTTGCTCGCTGCAACACATGTCAGGTGCGCTGCGGGTTTTAGCCCTGTTTCCTGCACCATGCGTTTTACCGTGTGGTGTGTGCGTTCCCGCGTTCCGCCGCCTGCTCCGTAAGTCACTGATACAAAGCTGGGGCGCAGTTTTTCTAGCTGCAAAATTGCATCCCATAATTTTTTTTCCATCTCGTCTGTTTTTGGTGGAAAAAATTCAAAAGATACGGAGGGCGGTGTTTTGGTGAACGATTTTTCGAGTAGTGTCATTATATTCCCCAGCTTTATTTCTGTGATAAACTTATGTGACAAGTCTGCAACAGATTGTATTTATTTATATTCTATAGGAAAACTTCATTGATAGAGTAAGTCAAGCATATTAAACATGAGCGGTAAAAAATATATCCAATGTTCACTATTGCTTAATTTATTGTTCATATTTGCTTAACATATTTAATGTTAAGCTGGTGAAGTTAAATAATATAAAGCGGTATAACACCAAACAATTACGATGGGAATTCTGTGATGAAAAATCGGGTAAAAAATCTAGCGTCTTACTTTGCGCCGTTGCTTGGTGCTGTGGCTTTATTTGGCTGTACGACAGTTGCCGAGCCGACAGAGCGCGACCCGTATGAGTCCCTCAATCGCAGTATTTTTGAGTTTAACCGCGTTGTTGACGGAATTATTCTGCGTCCGATTGCCTCTGGTTACGGCGAAGTTATGCCAGAACAGGGCAAGGTTATGGTGTCTAATTTTGTGAGCAACATCAAAGAACCTGTGACATTCGCCAACTCTGTGTTGCAAGCTGACCCAACAAATAGCTTTGCTTCGCTGTGGCGTTTTATGCTTAACTCAACCTTTGGTCTGGCTGGTTTGTTTGATGTGGCGACCGCGCTCGGGCTTGCTGATCGCGAAACTGGTTTTGGCGATACTTTATCAATCTATGGTGCGGATTCTGGGCCTTATTTCGTTATTCCAATTATTGGGCCTTCAACCACTCGTGATAGTTTTGGGCGGTTGGGCGATGTGTTCCTTGACCCAATCAGCTATACCAGCAACCCGATTTTCTATAGCGTAGTTGGTGTTAAAACTCTTGATACTCGCTATCATAAACTCAAACTTCTTGACAGCGTATATTCGACATCGCTTGACCCTTATGCAACGCTTCGCAGTCTTTATCTGCAACATCGTGATGCGGAAGTGGCAAAAGCGAAAAAACAACGCAAAAAATCGCAAGATGCAGCCTTTAGCGGAAGTGCAAAATAATGAGAAATTTATCTATGACTAAAATATTTTTTACTTCTGTTTGTGCTGTTGTCGCATCTGTATTTTTACTTGCTGCTCCTGCCATTTCTGCGCCAGTTGATGACGCTAGCAAATTCGTTGAAAGCGTTGGTAATAGCGCGGTAGCAACTCTTGCCAGCAAGGATTTAAGCAAGGACAAAAAGCGCGTAAAAATTGAAAAATTATTCCGCGAAAATGTTGATATTCCATGGATTGGTAAGTTCGTTCTTGGTCGCTTCTGGCGCACGGCTAGCGAAGACCAGAAAAAGCATTATCTAAAAGAATATGATGCCTTTTTGGTTGAGCATTATGCTGTTCGTTTCACCGATTATACTGGCGGCAGCTTCAAAATAACTGGCGCACAGGATGATGGCGAAGGCGAGTTCACCGTTTCAATGCAAATTGAATCTGGCGAGGCTTCCAGCAAGCCAGTTTTTGTTGATTACCGAGTTCGCAAAAGCGGTGGCAGGGGCTATGCTATCTTTGACATAGTCGTAGAGGGTGTGAGCATGATAACCACGCAACGCTCCGAGTTTTCCTCAGTTGTCAGCAATAAAGGTATGGATTATCTAATCACCCAGCTTGCTAGCAAATCAATCGCTGCGGACGCACTAGCCAAGTAATCTTACTCTGATACTAGCTCTTCAACTTTTCTCCCCGCTGCGCGAGCTGGCAGCATGTCCGCGCTGACCTCGCGTTCATTGTCGCCTTTTATCTCTAATAAATGGGTTTCATAGGCTGCTTTTTTATCAAAAGCTTCTTCAGCGTAGCTTGCTTTCAGTTTCGCATTTTCATTAATAAAAGCAGGGCGTTTATTATCCGCAGGGCGCACCATATAAATCAGCCCGCCAATTATTTCGCTATTCGCGCCATTTTTATTGTTGAGAACCGTGCAGTTTCCTTCGGTTTTGATGCCAAGCACCCAAAATGGCGCACCGTTATTTACAATGCGCGTACTGCCGCCACCGCCCTCGGTGTCTAGCTGTCGCGCCCACACGCCAGAATCGCCAGAAATATCCGTAAGCCCGCCAGCGACGCTAATATTTTCTAGGAACAGCTCGCCGCCAGTTGCGCTGCGTTTGATTCCTGCGCCAGCACCCACAACATCGCGCAGAACCGCCGTCCGCTTGCCCGAAAGTTCAAAACCAAACTGGTCGCCAAGATAACTGTTGTCAAATGCCAGATGCTCAATGGTTAGCGGTTCGCCGCCGCCTGTCGCCCGCAGCAGCCCAAAATCACGGCGCAGCGTTGCAGGTCGCGGTTTTAATGGGCGGATGGTAGAGGTCATACCAACAATGCGGCGCACGCTTGGCGGCACGATAATATTCTCGCCGACATAATAAATTCCATGCGGGAAATAAATCGTACTTGCGCCGCTATTAAATGCCTCGCGGATGGCACTTGCCGCGTCAGCATCAGGATTTTCCATATTTTTCACCCGCACCGCTGCCCATTTTTTCGGTGCATCATTTGGCGCAAGTGGCGCGGATTTAATAGGCAATTTCCATTTCTGGCGGTCGTCCGCCTGAATAATCATGCCGTCTGGCGATTTATTCACTATTTTTTGTGGTGCGCCGTCAATCACCAGCCCATGCGCGGAAATAATATTTTGATTATTGGAAAGCCCAAATTTTTTCTGGTTTTTCAGTCTAACATTATCAAGCGTCACACCATATTCGCTGTTATCAACAGCAATCCCTGTGTCAAAGCCAACCACTTCAACATCGGAAAGCAGCGCAGGGCCAATCCATTTGCGCTTCATATTGATGCCGATTGCGCCACTTCCCGCGCCAGCTTTAACCGTAACAGCGCGGATTGCGCCGAGATTATTTGCGAGATAATCAATGCCCACCGCGCCAGCATTGCCTATTCCAACATCAATTGTCATATTTTCCACAAAATTAGCGTAAGCGTCGTTGCCTTCGCCTTTGTTGGTGTAGTCTTTGCCGCCGCTAGTTGGGCTGCCGTCCAGCAATTTAGCGGTGGTGAAAATAACCGCTCTCGGCGCGGCTGCATACGCATAGCCGTCCGCGTTATCTTTCAGTTTTATAATAGTTTTTTCGCGGCTTTCACCAACCATAATCGCGCCGCTGGCATACCGACCTTCGGCGTAGCGTTTGCTGATTGGCGCGGAAACAATGTAAGTTCCATTCGGGAAATAAACGATTTTATCCTGCCAGAACAATGTTTTGGTGTCCTCGCCGCTGGCGGCAAGTGCGGCGTTGATGGCGGCGGTGTCGTCGCTTGTTCCGTCGCCCTTCGCGCCAAAATCGCGCACATTGATAAAACCAGCATCAGCGGGAAAAGCGATGTTTTCTGCGGCATATACAGGTGCAAATAGGCAGTAAAAAAGTGCAAAAAACCAAAAAAACACAATTCGCATAAAATTTCCTGTTAAAGTGTATAGACAAGCCGCATCACTTCTTATATAAGCCATAACTCTTTTAGAGTATATAAGCTTTGAAATATATTCGCCCAGATAGCTCAGTCGGTAGAGCAAGGGACTGAAAATCCCTGTGTCGGCGGTTCAAATCCGTCTCTGGGCACCATTTTCTCAAAAAAACAGGAATTTACTTTTTCTCCTTCATCTTGCGGTAAAAGGTGGATTTGGCGATGTTTAGGACATCGGCGGCTTTGGTGATATTGCCTTCAAAATGCGCCAGCACCGCGCTCATCGCCTCTACTTCAATATCCACTATATTCTTGAAGCTGCCATCGGGAAGCCGCAAATTAATGTGCAGCGGCGGCGTAGCGCGGCGTTCCTCAATTTTTTCAGTGTTTGAGCTTGATAGCTGGATATTCGCCAGTGTCGCGCTGTCAATATATTCGCTGTCCGATAGAATCAGTGCGCGGTGCAGCAGATTTTCCAACTCGCGGACATTGCCCGTCCACGCGCTATTTACCAGATATTCTTTCGCATCTTTGCTTAGTGTTTTTGCGGAAAGGTTGTCCATCGCCGATAGCCGCGCAATAAAATGCTCCGCTAGCGGAATTATATCCTCTTTCCTATCTCGCAAGGCTGGCACAATGATCGGCAGGACATTCAGGCGGAAATATAAATCCTCGCGGAATTTGCCATTTGTCACCTCGTCGCTTAAATAGCGATTGGTAGCGGAAATTATGCGGACATTGACCTTTACAGGCTTTTCCGCGCCAACTGGCTCAACTTCTTTTTGTTGCAAAACGCGCAGCAGCTTTACTTGCGCTTCCAGTGGTAATTCGCCGATTTCGTCAAGGAATATCGTGCCGCCGTCTGCCTCGCGGAATTTACCGATAGTGCGGTTTATCGCGCCAGTGAACGCGCCTTTTTCATGCCCGAATAGAATGCTCTCAACCAAATTTTCGGGGATTGCGCCGCAGTTGATGGCGATAAACGGTGCGTCGGCGCGTTTGCTTTCGCCGTGAATAGCGCGGGCGAATAGCTCTTTACCAACGCCCGTTTCGCCCAAAATCAACACGGGAACATCGCTAGCCGCCGCTTTCTGCCCGTAAGCAACGGCTGCGGATAAGCCTGAATTATAGCCAACCAAATCGCTAAAAATCAGCGAGCCAACCTTGTCGCGCTTTAATTTCGCCAATTCTTTTGAAAGGTTGGCGATTTTTATGGCGTTTTTTAGCGCAACATCAAGCTGGGCTGGCTCGATGGGTTTTACAATAAAATCATTCGCACCTTCTTTAATCGCCCGCACGGCAAGGCTTATGTCGTCACTGCCCGTAATCATGAGGATTGGCAGGTCTGGGCGATACTGGCGGATGGTTTTTAGGCACTCAAACCCGTCCATAATCGGCATCTGCACATCCAGCAAAACCGCGGATATTTCGCCGATATTGCTGTCTTTTACGCGCCGCGCCGCCTCCATGCCGTTGCTGGTCACCACCGCGTCATAACCCAGTTTTTTGGTGAGCAGGGTACTTATTATCCGCCCCTGAACTGGATCATCCTCCGCTATGAGTATTTTCTCCACCTACGCCCCCATTGTTGATAACGATTATCAAGTGCAATCAAAAAAACACATTTAATTCCCGCCCATTTTATCCATTTGTTTTTGTTAACTCCCTGTTTTTCCAGATATAAAGCAATTATATCATTAAAAAACCTGCCCCGTGAGCTGCAAAATCTTTTTATTTAGCGTTCTATATTGAGAATATAACATATATTTTTCTCAAAATCAAACGCTGTTTTGAGAAATCCGCCTTTGTCACCTATGCCAACATATTGATAATAATCAATAAAATATTTGGCACGGTCTATGCAATTAATAAGTTAGTTGCATAACATAGAAAGGCAGGATTTTAACCCAATGATTGTAATAGACCAACTAGCCGATATAAAATTAACGCAGAGATTAGAGGCTTTGCGAGCCGAGCCAGACGCTTCGCGGATTATTTATTTCCCGCTGGCGAACAAGCCAAGCATTGCTGGCATCAAAGAAAAAATTCTTGAAGCCGCGCAGAAACATATATTTTCCACAAATTTGCAGATTTATTTATGCGAGGACGGCGATATTTTCCTCCTCGCGCCCAATATCCCCACCAAGGAAGGCAATCTTTTTATCTTGGAAATGGCGAGCTTTGCCAAAATTCCCGCAGGCGAAAACTTTGCCCAGCTTTATGAGGTAAGCGTTCATATCAATAAGTTATTACTCGTGCTTGAGCAAAAGGAATTAAAACGCCGCAAAGCCGAAGAAGCCATAAAACAAGAACAGGAAAAACATCGCGCCGAACGCAAACGCCAAGAAATTTTAAGCGGAAAAACCCTCGGACAGCTTGGCGATTTTGCAAAAATTCGCGCCGAACGCGAAAACGCGCAGATTATGATTATAGAGGACGATGCTTTTTCGCGCCGCTTGGTGGAAAATGTGGTGAAAAGCCAATATCAGCTAACCGCGCTGGAAACTGCGGATTTGGCACTCGCCACCTACGCCAAAATTGCCCCTGATATTTTGTTTTTAGATATAAATCTGCCCGATGTAACTGGGCATGAATTGCTGGAAAAAATCATCGCCATAGACCCCAAAGCCTATGTGATTATGCTCAGCGGCAACGCGGATAAAGACAATATATTGAACGCCATTAACAAGGGCGCGAAGGGCTTCATCGGTAAGCCATTTAACCGCGACAAGCTGTTTCAATATATTGACCGCTGCCCGACCATAAAACAATCACAAGCCGTAAATGCCTAAACCAACCAAAATCAACAACCATAGGAGAAATTACAATGCGTATTTATAATGAAAATTCAGAAATCTATATCCACTCTCTTTCCTCGTCTATCAGCAAAGACCCAGCCAGTCTTGAAAATTGGCGGTGTTTGCATATTCAAAACAAGGAGGGTTCAGACTTTGCATGGTATGATAATATTCTGATTATGGTGAAGGAATTATATAAAGATGCCGACTGCGACATTGTTCATTGCTCGGATAATGATGTTTTATTCATCAGCAAAAACATGAGCGCGCAGCAGCTTTACGAGCTAGCCGATGAAGTTATGAAAACCAATGCCGCCGAGGGAAGCAAAGACCAAGTAGTGATTTACGATTTATTTCGTGATTGGCACGCGGTTCGTGATTTACTGCTTAGCAAAAACACGGAGGCTTTCGTCCCTGTATTCACCCCTGAAAAAGAAGCCTATAATTTTGGCGAAATTTCCGCCTTGCAGGAAGTTTTTGATGAGGCAAAAAAACTGCGGAAATCGCGTATGCCGCTGCATGTGATGATCGTCGAGGACGACCCGCTAACGCGCCGCATTGTAAGCAATGGCTTTAAGGAAAACTACGCGCTTATCACCGCCGAAAACGCACAGGAAGCAATTGCTAATTACCTGCTCCATGCGCCAGATATTGTGTTTCTTGATATTGGCTTGCCTGATACCAGCGGGTTTAATGTACTGCGTCAAATTATGACAAGCGACCCAGATGCTTATGTGGTAATGTTCAGTGCTAATAGCTATCTGGATAATATCAACGCCGCACTAAAAGCAGGCGCAGCAGGTTTTATCGCCAAACCATTCAGAAAGGAAAAAATGCAACATTATATCAATGATAGTGCGCTGCATCATAGGAAATACGCTTGAGAACCTATGTTAAGCACAGACTTAAGACAA
>SXGU01521028.1_pt1 | contig 11402 bp, 9 predicted proteins | sample 3174531 | NCBI WGS metagenome assembly SXGU01 (sample SAMN11356863, study PRJNA531348) | freshwater metagenome | isolation source: freshwater sample F1-140 | place: China: Fuxian Lake, Yuxi | collected 2017-12-25
AACGATTGCGTGGTACTCCAGCAACTCGAGCAGCCAAACCCACCCCGTCGGCCAGAAGGCAGGCAACGGCTTCGGACTGCACGACATGAGCGGGAATGTGTGGGAGTGGGTGAAGGACTGGTACTCGTCCAGCTACTACGCCAGCAGCCCCGCGAACGACCCACAAGGTCCGATAAGTGGTTCGAACCGTCTGTTCCGCGGCGGCAGTTGGAGCAGCAGCTCCAACAACTGCCGTGCCTCCTTCCGCAACTTCATCTCGCCCGGCGTCTCGAGCTACGACATCGGCTTCCGGGCCGCCAGGACTCCGTAACTTTCCTTTTCCCATTTTCCCTTTTCCCTTTTCCTTTTTCCCTTTCAGGACTGCATGAGCCGCCGCCATCACGGCCTCGGCACACACCCGGTGGATTGATCAGAAACGACCGTTTTTCGGTGCATTCTGATCAATTCAAGGGAGGGTGCGGCCTCGGCCCCTTTCTGCGAAAATGCGGTGATGCGCACGGATGCCCCAGTTGCCCCGACCGCCCCGACCGCCCCGACCGCCCCAGTCGCCACGAGTTGTTCGGGCCCTTGCTCCGGCTCTGATTCTGCCGGCACCCCCGAACCCTTCTCCCGAGTCCCCGCGGAGTCGCCGCTCGTCGATGTGATGCAAGGGGCGTCCAGGTGGGAGACCCGCCTGCACGAACATGGCTTCGTGGCCCTGGTCGATGCGATGCCGCGCCTGGTGCCCGAAGGGAAGACCGCCGACTTTGCCATTGTCCAAGCCGCGCGCGTCTCCTATGGCCAGGGCACCAAGCAGGTCAATGAGGATCGCGGGCTGGTTCGATACCTGCTGCGCCATCGGCACACCACCCCCTTCGAGATGGTGGAGTTCAAGTTCCACATCGCGATGCCGGTATTCATCGCGCGGCAGTGGATTCGACATCGCACCGCCAACGTCAACGAGTACTCCGCCCGCTACTCCATCCTGCCCGACCGCTTCTACCGGCCGCCGATGGAGCACATCCGCAAGCAGAGCAAGTCCAACCGGCAGGGGGGCGATGGGGCCGTCGATGTCGGCACGGCCGAGGACTTCCTCAAGTTGCTTGATCGCGCCGAGGAGCTCTACAAGGACTACACGGACCTCAGCGAGCGGGGCGTGGCGCGCGAGCTGGCGCGCAGCGTCCTGCCGGTGAGCGTCTACACCGAGTGGTACTGGAAGTGCGACCTCCACAACATCTTCCACTTCCTTTCGCTCCGCATGGACGAGCACGCGCAGCTGGAAATCCAGGAATACGCACGCGCGATGTACGACATGATCAAGTCGATCGTGCCGATCTCGTGCGAGGCGTTCGAGGACTACCGCCTCAACGCGATGCACCTCACGGCGCTGGAGATCGAGTCAATCAAGTCCGGCAAGCCGCTGGCCACCGAGAACAAGCGCGAGCAGTCGGAGTGGGCCGAGAAGCGCGCGCGGCTGGGGTTGTAGGGCAGCGCGCGCGGCTGGGGTTGGCGTAGCGCTCCGGCCTCCGCAAGCGCAAGCGCACGCTCGCTCTACCGCTCTTCGGTCGGCGGCTCGACCACCACGAGGCCAAGCAACGGCTGGTCCTGGCCGGGATCGATCTCCACCAAGACGATGGGCGTTGGCGCGTGCAGCCGGAACATCGTGGACGGGTACGGCGTCTGGCCCCACTGGTCCCGCAGGTTGATGAGCGGCACGATGACCGTCGCGCCGGGTGCGATATCGGCCAGATCGCAAACATAGCGCCGATTGACCCAGAGCCTCGGGGCCTTGAAAGCCTGCACCGTAAGGTTCTCAAGTCGGAGCTGGTCGCCCTCCGGCTCCGCCTGGATCTGGAGCGTGGGCCCGGTGGCGCGCGCGACGGGATAAGGCTCCGTGGCCAGCGCGTAGTTGGCGTTGGGTGTGCAGGCCGACGCCGCCGCGAGCAGCGATGCGCCCAGGCCAGCAATCGTGATCGACGCAGGGTGTGCCATGCTGCCGCGCACTCTACCGCGCACTCTGCCGCGCCGTTCGGACCGTCGAGGCGATCGCCGCCGTAGGATTCTCGCCCCATGAGCGTCGAACTGGACAGCGCGGATCGGCCGTTGCGAGAAGTGTCTCGCTCGGTGGCCGACATCGCGCGTCGTTGGGCCATTGATGCGCGAGTTCCGGCCGTGGTGCCGGGCTTTGATGCGCCGTTCTTTCAGGCGGGATTGGCGGGGTATTCCGATGGTGCGATGCGGCTGGTGGCGCGGCAGCACGGGTGCCCCTTTTGCGTGACGGAGGCGCTGCTTGACCGAACGCTCCTCAACGGCGGGAAGGGGAAGAATCGGGAGGACCCGGACTTGATTGCTGCCGCGGAGTCTTGCGGCACCGGCGATGTTGCGGAAAACCGAATCGCAGGCGTGGAGGATCACCCCATCGCCGGGCAGATCATGGGGACGCTCCCGGGCGAGATGGCGGAGGCGGGGGCGATGTTGGCGGAGATGGGCTACGACATGGTCGATGTCAACCTCGCCTGTCCAGTCAAGAAGATCAAGTCGCGCAATCGAGGAGGGCATTTCCTGGCGCACGCCGACGATGCGATTGGGCTGCTGCGTGCCGTGCGCGAGGGCGTGCCGCGCGAGGTGCCCTGCACGGTCAAGCTTCGGCGCGCTTTTGATGACTCGCCGGAGATGGCCCGGAACTTCGAGCGCATTTTCGACGCGGCGTACGACCTCGGCTACGCGTGGGCCACGGTGCACTGCCGCACCGTGGAGCAGAAGTACCTGGGACCGAGCCGTTGGTCGTTCCTGCGAGAGTTGATGCAGCGGCACCGCGACCGGGTCGTCTTCGGGTCAGGCGATGTCTGGACCGTCAGTGACATATTCGAGATGCTGGACTACTGCGGTGTCACGGGCGTGAGCGTGGCTCGCGGGTGCATCGGGAATCCGTGGATCTTCCGCCAGGCTCGCGAACTCATCGCGGGACGGTCGGCGCTGGCGCCCACGCTTCCAGAGCAGCGTGCCGTGCTGCTGGAACACCTGCGGCTGGCCAAGGTCCTGCATGGCGAGATGGCCGCGGGCCGTCGAATGCGCAAGTTTGGGATCAAGTTCGCGGTGCACCACCCTGATGCGGAATCCACCAAGGCAGACTTCATCAAGTGCAGCACGCTGGCGCAATGGGGAGAGGTGGTGGAGCGGCGCTATGGGGCGGGTGCGTAGGCTGGCCCGGGCGTCGCGACCAACACGTAGCCAGCCTCTGGCGTCGACTCGGGGTCGCATCGCAGCGGCAGCAGCGCCTCACCATCCAAGACGGCGGCCCCGTGCCCGAGCAGCCACCCTCGTGGGATCACGGCATCTCGTAGCCAGGATTGGTCCCAGGATGAGGGCGTCTGCTCTCCACCAGGGCCGCGACAACCACCGGCCCCAGTCACACGCTCAAGGATTGCGATGCCGCCGGTGAGTTCCAGGACTGTCTTTCCACCGCCACTGCCACCGCCGCCACTGCCACCGCCACTGCCACCGCCACCTCCGCCCGCTGCGTCGCCGCCACGCGTTCGTGCTGCACCCAGCATTCCGGTGGCGCCGACCACCAGCGTGTTGCCGCTCGGGTCGGCGGCGACCATGGCGCCGAAGTGAGAGTCCGGCAATCCAGCGAACGAGTGCGAGAGCCACCAGTCGCCCGGGACGCGTTGCATGGTGTGGCAGAGATGGACCGCACCGGTGCGGACTGGGTCGGGTGTGCTCCCAGTCCCGGAGGTGCTTCCAGTCCCGGACGCTGATGAGGACTGCTGCGCCGCTCGTGGTTCACCGATGGCCAGGCACGTCGGGCCGCCTTCTGATTCCACGACGGCGACCGCTGCGCCAAACCAGGCCTGCGATGCCGGCGCCGGGCTGTGCAGTCGAGATCGGAGTGTCCACTCGAGGCTCGTGACACTCACGACGCGATCGAAGACAAGCACTTCTCCCGCGTTGGCCATCCAGTCGGGAGGGTTGAGTCGATCGTGCGTTCCCCGACCGGAATCGGAGAGTGCGACTGGCACATCGACCCATGGCGCGCCAATCGCCATCGTGGTCTTGCCCAGCGCGACTGATGCCCCGAAGCGATCACCGTCAGCCGCACATGGGTGGACGATGGTGGTGGGACCATCCAGTTCGCCTGGCCACGCGGTGAGTCGGTAGACGCACACGAGTCCAGCCCGGTTGAGACCGTGGATGTCTGAGTCAGGCACGCCGACCGCCATCACATCGTCATGCAGCGCGACCGATTCGCCGAAGTGGCCGCCAGGGCAGGGGTCCGGCGGTTCAAGCGTCGCGACCCACTCCCAGTGGCCGGGTGGTTGATGCGCTGACTTGCCTGACGCGCCTTTCGTGGGCGAGTCGATCAGCCTGTAGACGAACGCCGCCCCCGACTGGAACGCGCCGCTGTCGGCGTTGGGCGCCCCAACGATGAGGTGGTCACCGTGCACGGCGATAGCGCACCCAAAGAATGCCCACGGGTCGTTCCACTCTGCTGGTGGAGTGATCGACGGCGCCTCGCGCCACTCCGCGCCGGTTGAACTGCTGCGTGGATCTCGCCAGAGGACCGCCACGCCGGTTTCCGACTCGCCGGAGTCGTCATCGCGGGCTGGTCCCCACAGGAGCCAGTCGACGGCTCGGCCACCGTCGCTCGTGACACCCGTCCCCGCAAGAGCAGCGACCGAAAATCCTCTCGCCGACGGCGCGTTCCCCTCAGGGGCGAGGACTTCACGAACGCCCCACGATGCGTCCGAGCCGTCCCCGCCCCCGACCGCTCCCCACGCCCCCAGGGCTGCCAGCCCGAGGAGGGTTCCCAATGATGCCATCGCGGCCTGCTTGGCCGTCACTGCGCGCGCGAAGGCGGTTGGCCCGCCGTGCGCCCCTTGTCCGTCACTCTGTTGTCTCATGCAAGCCACAGTAACCGCGAGGGAGATCGATCCGGCAATGCGTTCCCTTTTTTCTTTCAATAGGATTGCGCGGATGACCTCAGCCGCCGAATCACGATTGGAGTATCGAGCCGGGGACTTCGCGTGCGAGGGATTCGTCGCGCGACCCGCCGAGGCAGGGAGCAGCGGTCCCACCCCCGTCGTCCTGGTCTGCCATGCATGGGCCGGCGAGGACTTGTTTGCCGACGAGAAGGCGCGCGCGCTTGCGGCGCTTGGCTACATCGGGTTCGCCATCGATGTGTACGGCAAGGGTCGCCGCGGCAACTCCAACGATGAAAACATGGCGCTGATGTCGCCGCTGGTGGAGGATCGAGCCCTGCTGCGAGGTCGCCTCGCCGCAGCCGTCGCAAGCGCCGCGACGATTCCCGGCGCAGACGCCTCTCGGCTGGCCGCCATCGGCTACTGCTTCGGCGGATTGTGCGCAATCGACATCGCTCGCGCGTGCCTCCCCGGCGTGCGCGGCGTGGTGTCGTTCCACGGGCTCTTCACCGCACCTGATGCTTCACAAGTCGGTCCACAGCGGCCGATCGCAGCGAAAGTCTTGGCACTGCACGGATGGGACGATCCCCTGGCCAAGCCCGAGAGCGTGCTGGGGTTCACTCGGGAGATGTCGCAGGCCAAGGCCGACTGGGAGTTGGACGCGTACGGCGGGACGTTGCACGCGTTCACCAACCCGCTGGCCAACGATCCCGTGTTTGGCACGGTGTATTCGGCGCAGGCTGATGCCCGGTCGTGGGCGCGGGCGGCGCAGTTCCTGGCCGAGGTGTTGCGGTGATGGGGACGATGGAGTCCGAGGCGGCGATGCCGAGTTCGTGATGCGTGCTACCGCGCCTTCCGTCCGCGTCGACCTTGCTTGAATCCGCCGCGCTCGCCCTTCTCGTTGCGAGTGCGCCGGCGCCACCGTGAACCGGACTCCGGCGAGTCAGCGCGATGGTCGCGCGTGATGCGGGTGGTTTTCTCCGGTGCGTGGCCGTCGGCGAGGTCGCCCTGTGCCAGCCGGTCGCTGCGGGGCTTCCCAAGCCGCTCGACCGTGAGCGAGAGTTCGCGCGCGGGCAGGTCGATCGCCGAGATCTTCACTTCGACGGGATCGCCAAGTCCCACGCTGAGGCCGGTGCGTTCGTTCACCAGTCGCCCGGTCGTCGGCGCCAGGGTCCATCGATCCTGCCCCTTGGCGCTGGCCACCTCCCGGAATCGGATGAGGCCATCGACCAGGTACTTGTCCAGCGTCACCGCGACGCCGAGGCCGCTGCCAAGGAGCCCCGTGATGACGCCGCGCATCGTGGCGCCCATGAAGTGTTCGTGCAGGAACTGGAGCACCAGGAAAGTGCGCAGTTCGCGCTCCGCCTCGGCCGCCTCGATCTCCGTGTCGGAACAGTGGCGGCCCAGGCCGACCAGCACTTCCTCGTTCGCGACGCGAGTGTCGTCGTGGAGGAGCGACGTGATCTCGCGCCGTCGCTTGCCGGTGGCGGCTCGATCGCCATTGGACGTGAGTTCCAGGTACGCCTCGACGGCGCGGTGCACGAGCAAGTCCGGGTAGCGGCGAATCGGGCTGGTGAAGTGCGCGTAATGCTCGCTGGCCAGCGCGAAGTGGCCGATGTGTGCGGGCGAGTACGACGCCTTGGAGAGGCTCTTGAGCACGGCCAGGTGGACGGCGCGCGATCGGTCCGTGCCGCGCACGGCATCGACCAGCCGCTGGAGGTCGCGACGATCCGGCTCCTCGCCGATTCGGACTTGCGCGCCGCGCGCGAAGACTCGCAGCTCTTCCATCGCACCGGGACTGGGGTCTGGGTGGATGCGTCGAAGGAGCGGCACCTCCAGCGACGCGAAGATGCGCGCGACGGCCTCGTTGGCCTCCACCATGAACATCTCGATGAGCGTGTGGGTGAAGGCATCATCCTCGGGGACGACATCCTTGACCTTGCCCTCATCGTCAAAGACCAGCTCGCTGTCGGGCAGCTCCAGCGTGATCATCCCGTCGGCCAGTCGGCGCTTGCGAAGCACCTGCGCCAGTTGGTTGGCGCGCAGGAGCGTGGCGCGAACCTCGTCGTCCACGGGCGTGTCGGTGCGCGCATGCGCGTGCGCCTCCGACTTGTCGCCATCGATGATGCCCTGGGCCTCAAGGTAGGTGAATCGCTTGCGCGACGTGATGATGCCCTGGCGGAGCCACTCGCTGCGTCGTCGGCCATCGGCGTCGAAGGTGATGTACGCGCTCTTCACCAGGCGCGGGACGCCCTCTTGCAGGCTGCACACGCCGTTGGAGAGCGACTCGGGCAGCATGGGGATGACGTGGCGGGGGAGGTAGACGGAGTTGCCGCGCTTGCTGGCTTCTTCGTCCAGCGCGCTGCCCGGCGTCACGAAGTGCGAGACGTCGGCGATGTGGACGCCAAGCGTCCACTCGCGGCTGGATTCGTCCCACGAGACCTCGATGGCATCGTCAAAGTCGCGCGCGTCCGGCGGGTCGATCGTGATGATGCAGTGCGACGTCAGGTTGACGCGATCCTTGAACGGCGTGCCACGCGCGATGGCCTGCTCGTATTCGCGACTCTTCTCGCGCGCCTCTTCCAGGGCCTCTGGCGGGAACTCCTCCCTCAATCCGTGCGAATGGATGACCGATTGCGTCTCCACGTCGGGTCGACCCGCCTCGCCCAGCACCTTTGTCAAGACGCCCTCGGCAAAGGCCGTGTCCGTGGGGAATCGAGTGACCTCGAAGACGACCTTGTCGCCTTCTTTCGCGTTCTTGGCGTGGACATCGCGGACCAGCACGGCGCCCGAGAGCAGTCGACCATCTGGATCCACCACCCACTCGCGCCCCTGCTTGCGAAGCGTGCCGGCGAAGGTAGTCTGTCCGCGCTCCAGGATCTCCACGACTCGACCGCTTGGCCCTCGTCCGCTGTTGCGGGCTGCCGCGCCCTTGCCTCGACGAGCGCCAGGCCCCATGCCAGACTTCGCGCCGCCGCGACTGAAGGTGCCCGAGCCGTCGTAGTCCGTGACCGTCGCGCGAACCAGGTCGCCCGTGACGGCATCGCCGGTGAACCCCTCGGGAATGAAGAGGTCGCCGTCGGCGGTCTTCGCCGGCGGAATGACAAACGCAAAGCCGCGCGCGTTCACCTTGATGCGGCCGATGACCTCGCGCCCCATCGGGGGCAATCGAACCGTGTTGTACTTGTCGACGGAGAGGAGTCCCTCCAGGCCCATCTGCGTGAGTGCGGCCATGAAGTGGACGACATCCGGAGCCGGGATGGCCAGCGATGCGGCCAGTTCATCCGCCTTGATCGGACGAAAGGATGGATGGGAGAGTGCCCCCGAAATGCGAGTGCGCCAATGGAGGCTCATTGGGGGACTCTACGCTTTCCTCTTGCGGGGCTTCATCGATGCTGGTTTGGTCGTTGCATTGTGCTTCAAGTACGAAGCCTTCCCCCGCCCAATCTGCAGCACGTTGCCGATTCCACGGCCTTCGCGGGCGTGGGACTTGCCGGTGCGCGAGGGGTCGGGCTTCTCGGACTTCTCGGTCTTTCCTGCTGTCCCGGTCTTTTCGGTCGTCGTCGGCGTGGCCATGGGCGTCGAACCTGACTTCGACTCGGTGCCAGGCTTGGCTTCGCTAGGAGCGTTGGCGCCAGCCGCTGCCGAGGTGTTCTTGGGGGCAGCCTTGGGATCGCCCTTGGGATCGCCCTTGGAATCGCTCTTGGGATCAGCTTTGGCCCCGGCCTCGAAATCAGCCTTGGCCGCGGCCTGTGCCTCCCCCGCCTTCCGCTCCTGTTCCTCGCCCTTCCTGAACGAGTCGCTGCGGTAGTCGGTCTCGTAGAAACCGCCACCCTTGAAGATCACGGCCGCGCCGATGCTGATCTTGCGCTCCACCTTGCGCTTCTTGCACTTGGGGCAGACCTTGACCGGGTCCGCGGTGATTGGCTGGAACTGCTCGAACTCGTGGCCGCAGGCGTTGCACTGGTATTCGTAGGTTGGCATGGTGTCTCGGTGGCGTCAGTATGGCGTGGTTCGGGAGAGCCGACTGGTCCAAGGTCCGCCCTCGGTTATCGGTGGAAATGTGCCCCTCAGGGGCACATTTCCACCGATAACCCCCGGGGGACGTTGCGCGTGAGCCCACGCGACAGCCGGGAACGGGTCAAAGGGTGGTGCATGGACTTCAAGAGCTGCGCGGATTACGGGGCGACCGCCACCTTGGCGCTGCGGATGGGTTGGTCGCGCAGTCGATAGCCCGCCTGGAGGCACATCGACACATGTCCCGCCGCCACACCCGGCACGGCTTGCTGCATGACCGCTTCGTGGAAATGCGGGTTGAACTCCTCGCCAACTGCGGGGGACACGCGCTCCACACCGTGCTCGCTCAGACCCTTCAGCAACTCTTCCTGGAGCATGGAGACCGCGGCGACCAGTTTCTCAGCCGGCATCGACGCCAGGTCGTGACCCGCCGCCATGTCAAAGTGCTCCAGCGCCGGGACAAGGCTGCGCGCGACGGCCGCCGCGCCGTACACGCGGGCCTTCGCTTCATTGTCATGCGCTCGGCGCTGGAAGTTCTGGAAGTCGGCCAGGACGCGGAGGTACTTGCTCTCGAACTCGGCGAGCTGCGATTCCAGTTCGCTCTCTCGCGAGGACTCTTCCTCGGCCGTCGGTTCCATGGTCGACTTCTCCGGCTGCTCCGACCCCTCCGGCCGCTCCGACCCTTCCGGAGCATCGCCTGGGCCGTCCTCGTGCGTCTTGCCGTTCGCTGCTTTGTCCATGGTGCACCTCGCCGGCCTCAGCCGCCGATCGATTCCTTGATCTTCTGCCACACGCCCTTGCCCTTGCCGTCGCCGATGGGGTCGCCCTGGATCTCGGAGAGTTCCTTGAGGAGCTCGCGCTCGCGATCGGTGTGCTTGCGCGAGACCTCGATTCGAATGCCGATGATGAGGTCGCCGCGCGTGCCTGACCGAAGGTTGGGGATGCCGCGACCGCGCACGCGAAGCAACGTGCCGTGTTCCGTGCCAGGTGGAATGTCCAGCTCGATGTCACCATCCAGGGAGCTCAGCGGCACCCGGGCTCCCAGCGCCGCCTGCGGATAGTGGATCGCACGAGTGGTGATGAGGTCGTCACCCTCGCGTGCGAAATGTTCGTGTTCGGCCACCCGCACCACGACGTGCAAGTCGCCATGCTTCCCCTGGCCCGTGGGCGACTGTTCAGGCGGCGGCGGCTCGCCCTCGCCCGCGATGCGGATCACTTGCCCGTCAGAGATGCCCGCGGGAATCTTGACCGAGATGGTCCGCTTCTGGGGCACGCGACCTGCTCCCTTGCAGGACTCGCAGCGTTCCTTGATGACCGTTCCGCGGCCTGAGCAAGTCGGGCACGTGGTCACCATCCGGAACATGCCGCCCAGGCCGCTTTGCATCACCTGTCCCTGGCCGCCGCATGTCGCGCACTTGTCCGGCTTGGTCCCGGGCTTCGCGCCGGAGCCCGTGCATGGCTTGCAGACATCGAGTCGCCGGAAGGGGACGTCCTGCTCGGTTCCGGTCAGGCAGTCTTCCAGCGCGATGGATACTTCCGTCTCCAGGTGGTACCCCTGCGGGACACCGCCGCGACCGCGACTGCCGCGACCTCCTCGACCGCCCGCGCCACCAAACCCTGCCCCGCCCGCGCCGAAGATGTCCGCGAACATCGAGAAGATGTCCTCGGCGTGCATGTTGCGGAAGTCGTGACCCGGCGTGCCGCGCAGGCCGGCACGTCCGTGCTGGTCGTACCGCTGGCGGCGCTCCGCGTCACCCAAGACCTCGTAGGCCTCGGCACACTCCTTGAAGGTGGCCTCGGCCTTCGGGTCGCCTGGATTGCGGTCCGGGTGGAACTTCCTCGCCAGCCGTCGATACGACCGCTTGATCTCCTCGCCGTCGGCAGTTCGCTCGACGCCAAGGACCTCGTAGTAGCAGCGTTCGACGGCCATGGATCAGGGGTCGATGGGCACCGGTCAGGAGACGCTGCCGGCCACCGGCTTCGAGTGCTCCTTGAGCTCGGTCACGACGACATCGGTGGTGAGCATGAGGCCCGCGACGCTGGCCGCATTGCGCAGCGCCGTGGTGGCCACCAGCGCAGGATCGATGATCCCCGCCTTCACCAGGTCCTCGTACTCGCCGGTCGACGCATTGAAGCCGAAGGAGCCCTTGCCTTCAAGGACCTTCTCGACGACCAGGTCGCCGTCGTATCCGCCGTTCTCCGAGATCTGCCACAGTGGCTTGCGGAGCGCCTCGGCGACGATGTCGTGCCCGAACTTCTCGTCGCCCTTCGCCTTCTTGCGGGCATCCTCGACCGCAGCGATCGCGCGGATGAACGCCACGCCGCCGCCGGGGACATAGCCCTCCTTGGCCGCTGCGCGGGTCGCGTGGAGCGCATCGTCGACGCGATCCTTGAGTTCCTTCATCGCGATCTCTGTCGCGCCGCCGACGCTCAGGATGGCCACGCCGCCAGTGAGCTTCGCCAGTCGCGCCTGGAGCTTCTCGC
>SXGU01118874.1_pt1 | contig 11399 bp, 10 predicted proteins | sample 3174531 | NCBI WGS metagenome assembly SXGU01 (sample SAMN11356863, study PRJNA531348) | freshwater metagenome | isolation source: freshwater sample F1-140 | place: China: Fuxian Lake, Yuxi | collected 2017-12-25
CGAATCGAGAATGTTCCCAGTCGTGGAGAGGAAGACGATGACTTTGAACTGCGCGAGTGATTCCGGTGTGAAAAGGGCCGCGTCTTCGCTCGCGGTGATTTGGAATTGGGCGCCGAGCAACTCGCGAACGCAAGCGATGCCATCGGGAATCGAGTCGTGGCGAAAGCCGGCCGTCTTGGAGAAGAGAAGGAGTTGGGGGCGCGCAGTCTCCTTCCCAGGTGGCGCACTCGCCGGCGGGGTCTGACTGGCACCGACGAGCACGCCCAGGCTCAGGAGACTAAAGGCGGCTACGGCGCGGCGCGGCGAGGTGGGTTGCTGCATCGGTACACCCTAACCGCCCTCGAAAATCGCCTCCAGTGCTCCAAGAAGCGAGGTTTTGAGGTGGGGTGAAAACCCCAATTCGAGCGTTCTCGGGCGAAACCAACTTTGAGCGGCGCTCACAAGCGGTACTTTCGCCGTGCTGATCTGCGCCCGCGAGGGTTCAGGGTCGGTGCGTGGCTGAGGAGGCACGCGAGAGCCCCAAACGAGCTTCAAGTATGGTCGTCCCGCAAAGATCCAACCTACCAGTGGATCCGAATGCAAATCTCGGCGCTGGAGTCGAAGCGCGTCCCTCTGGGGGTGGTGCGCATCATGGGCAGGAGAGCGTCAATCCGGGGGCGCTCGCCTCGCCCACCTCCACTGTGCACGCGGCCACGATGTTCGCAATCGAGCGATTTGGAACTCGACTACTCGCGAGCCGCTTCTCATCAGAGTGTTTTCAGAGCGCCTCCTCCTCACTCCGCCAGATCGTTCACGCGGAGCGGCTCTGGGTCGAGCAGCCGAGCGAACCAAAGTTGAGCATCGTGACGGAGCGATTCCGCGTCGCGATCACCGTCGAAGGTGAATATTGGGGCGACTTGTGCGCGACCCTCTCGAACGGATTGGATGGGTTCGGCGAATCCGAGAAGGCCGCACTCCAACGGATCGCGGAGATCGTCGGCATTGCGCTCCTGCGTGATCGTGTGGACGCGCGCGAGCAGCGGTCGGCGCAGGAGCATGCGGTTCGGGTGGCGACCGCCGATGTTGCTCGAGAGTTTCGGAGTTTGTTATGGCCTGTGCAGTTGAACGGCGAGATGTTAGAGAGAAGCCCACAGCTGCAAGGTCGGGAGCGACAAATGCTTTCCGACATCATGCATGTCACCGCGACGGCCTCCACGCTGGTCGCGCGTTTGCTCGCGGATGCCCCGCCGTCGCTTGCAGACTGCACGCTGCCCACCGGGAATGATGCATCCGGCGAGTTGCCGTTGGCTCGGAAGGGGGAGCGAGTGCTCTTCGTAGATGATGAGCAAGTCGTTCGTGAAGTCGCGAGCGAACTTCTGCGAGAACTTGGATACGAAGTACGGACTGTGGATTCAGCAGAATCCGGTCTCCGGCTGCTCGAGACCGACAGTGCGTTCTCGCTCGTTGTGACGGACCTCATTATGTACGAGATGGACGGCATTTCGTTCGCAGAGGAGGTACACCGTCGTTGGCCATCGCTTGGTGTTGTCTGCTGTACAGGTTACGGCGACGCTTCCGATCAGAGCCGCGCCGCGGCTGCGGGGATCCGCCAACTCGTTCGAAAGCCCGTCCCTATGGAGTCGTTTGCGCGGATCATTCGCACCGCGATCGATTGCGCGTAGCCGCACTTCATCGCGCGCCGGGATAGGTGATGAAACCAAGATGCAACTGTGAGTGGATGAGATTCACATGCATCCACTTTGCATGCGTCATGGCGCCCAGAAATGGACTGCGCTTTGTCATGAGCGCACCGTTGTCGAGGCGTCCAAGCACGAGACGCATTCGTTGCATGCCTTGCTCAAAGGTGACGCCGTCGCTCGGAAGTAGCTTGGCATCCTTTGGAAGTTGATACCCCGCACGCATGGAACTCGCGCGGAAAATCATCCCTCTGAAGAGAAACCCAAAGAGTCGCGCGAAGGCGCCGAGTTTTTCCTCGGTTCCGTCAAGCCCAACCTCGAACAATTTGGCGCAATGTTCCAAGATCTGCCCAGCGTTCCAGTTGCCCGTCGTCACAATCACGCCCGAATCACTGGCGAACTGGACGCGATCCAACTCGCTCTTGAGGCACATCGTGCAATGGAATGAGAGCATTCGCCGGGGCGCGGTTTTTGTATTGATCGGCATAGGTGCTTCGAGTGAGCACGATACGGGTTCTGCGGTGAAGCACCTTTCGGTATCCGGATAGTGTGCTCGTCATGCGCGTGATGTCGATCCCTGCCGATCCGTGGCGATGGCTCAAGAATCGCTCTCTGCCACTGTTGGTTGCGCTGGTGGCGTTGCTTGCGTTGCATCCATTGTTCATCGACGGAGAAGGGCGTTCGATGAGCATCTTCCCAGCGTTGATTGGCGTGGTGCCACTTGTCGGAATCTCCGTGCTCTCAAGTTGGAGGCGCGCCGCCCCACTCGTCATCGTGTTCTGCACGGTGGTGTCAATCACGGGGCTCGGGTATGGGTTCGATCTCGACGCGGTCGCACGGAGCCCGCTCGAACTTTGTGTGTTCGCGTACTACGCCTATGCAACAGTACTCATTGGCGCGACACTCCTCGGTAGTTCGGCACAACTCGATGATCGCGTCTACGGCGGATTTGTCGTCTACCTCCTCACGGGGATCGCGTTCGCGACACTCCATCGCCACATTTCGGTTGTTGACACAACGGCATACTGGAGCACGATTCACGCGCAGGGCGAATCATTGGAGTGGGACGATGCCTTGTACTTCTCGATGGTGACGCTGACAACGCTTGGCTTCGGCGACATCGTTCCGATGAACGCATGGGCGCGTGCGGTGACGACGCTTGAGTCCACGACCGGCCTCTTCATCACCGCAGCCGTGATCGCGCGCCTCGCAACCCCACCGGTGCGCGTCGCAAATCACCTGCACCCGGTCGGTGAGAAGCAGAGCCATTGATCGTTGTGGCGCCTGAAATTCTCGCGCAGTTCACGCATGCGAGTGGGCGTAAGATGCGACCTTCCTTCGTTCGGAGACTTCGACAACCATGATTGCACCCACTCTCGCTATGTCTGCCTCATTCAAGACGAACGCGGGCACGCCCGCGAGCACCGCCGACATCGACAATCTCGCGATCAACACGATCCGTACGCTGTCGATGGACGGCGTGCAGGCGGCAGATTCCGGACACCCTGGAACACCGATGGCGCTTGCTCCTGTGGCCTACGCGCTATGGCAACAAGCGCTGCAGTACGACCCTCAGGTGCCGCAGTGGGCAAACCGAGATCGGTTTGTACTCTCGAATGGGCACGCCTCGATGCTCCTCTACTCGCTCATTCACCTTGCCGGAGTTCAGGCACCCTCGACGGATGGTGGAACCAAGCCCGCGCTCACGCTCGACGATCTTCGCCAATTCCGACAGCTTGGAAGCCTGACGCCTGGGCATCCTGAGTACCACCACACGGTTGGCGTGGAGACAACCACGGGTCCGCTCGGGCAAGGCTTAGCGACAACGGTTGGCATGGCGATCGCGTCACACGCACTCGCCGCGCGATACAACCGTCCCGGGTATCCGATGTTTGATTTTCGCGTGTGGTCGATCTGTGGCGACGGCTGCATGATGGAAGGCATCAGTGGCGAAGCGGCGAGCCTTGCAGGTCACCTCGGGCTTGCGAACCTGTGCTGGATCTACGACTTCAATCTCATCACGATCGAAGGAAAGACGTCACTCGCGTACTCGGATGATGTTGCGACTCGGTTCCTTGGCTACGGATGGAATGTATTGCGTGTGGGAGACGCCAACGATCTTCCAGCGCTCCACCGCGCCTACGCCCACGCGCGGGGATGCACGGATCGACCGACGCTCATCATCGTTGATAGCCATATCGGTTGGGGAAGCCCGAAGCGACAGGACACGAAGGAAGCGCATGGAGAAGCGCTCGGTGCGGCGGAAATCGCCGCAACAAAGACGGTTTACGGGTGGCCTGTGGAGCCCTCATTCCTTGTTCCGGACGGCGTTACCGAGCGTTTCGATGAGTTGCTCGGCGCACGAGGCCGAGCCGCTCGCGCGGCGTGGGATGCGCTTCTTGCGTCCTATGCGAAGGCGTATCCGAATCTCGCAAAGGAGATCGTGCAGATTACCGATCGCGGACTGCCCGAGGGTTGGGACGCCTTGATCCCCGTCTACCCTGCGGATGCCAAGGGCGACGCGTCGCGCAACACCGGCGGTAAGGTCTTGAACGCGATCGCGAGACAAGTACCGTGGCTTGTCGGCGGTTCTGCGGATCTTGCGCCGAGCACCAAGACCACACTCACCTTTGAGGAGAGTGGCGGAAGCTTCAGTGCCGAGAATCGCGCCGGACGAAATCTGCATTTCGGTATTCGCGAGCACGCGATGGCTGCTGCGATCAATGGCATGACGCTGTGCGGATTGCGTGCGTACGGCTCTGGGTTCCTGATCTTCAGTGATTACGCGCGCGGCAGCATTCGCCTCGGCGCGTTGATGGGCATCCCTGTGATGAACATTTTCACCCACGACTCAATCTATGTGGGTGAGGACGGTCAACGCATGAACCAATCGAGCAGTTGATTGGACTGCGTGCGATCCCCAACATGGATCTCTACCGCCCTTGTGATGCGAATGAGGTTGCGGAGTGCTTCCGCGCAATGATGCAGCACACGCACCACGCCGCGACGATTGCGCTGACGCGTCAGAATCTTCCGACGCTCGATCGGACGAAGTACGCGGCGGCGAGTTGCACGCAGCAGGGGGGATACGCCCTCGCGGACTGTGAGGGAGTACCCGAGATCCTCTTGATCGCGAGTGGGAGTGAAGTGCATCTCGCGCTCGGCGCCCATGATCGACTCATCAGTGAGGGAGTGCGGAGTCGCGTTGTGAGTCTTCCGTGCTGGTCGCTCTTCGATCGTCAAAGCGACGCGTATCGCGAGAGCGTCTTGCCGATGAGTGTTCGCGCGCGCGTGACGGTCGAAGCGAGTTCAACGGTTGGTTGGGATCGCTTTGCGGGTCTTGATGGCGAGGCGATTGGGATGCACTCGTGGGGCGCGAGCGGCAAGGGCGCGGAAGTTGCGAAGCACTTTGGATTCACGGTCGATGCGGTGTACGCGGCCGCCAAGCGCGTGCTTGCGCGAGCGGCGAAGAATCCAGTGGAGTCGCGCTCATGAAACTCGCGCTCGCCTCCGATCACGCAGGTTACGTTTTGAAGGAGCAACTCAAGCCATTCATCATCGCACTCGGTCACGAAGTCGTTGACCTCGGAACCGATTCAACGGCGAGTGTGGATTACCCTGACTTCGCTAAGAAGCTCGCGATCGCGGTCGTGAATGGAAGTGTTGAGCGCGGCATCCTGTTCTGTGGATCTGGCATTGGTGCGAGTGTCGCAGCGAACAAGATTCCCGGCGTTCGCGCGGGAAATTGTGCGGACCACTACAGCGCGCATCAAGGGGTGGAGCATGACGCGATGAATGTGCTCGTCCTCGGAGGCCGTGTCATCGGTACGGCCGTCGCGGAGGAGATGGTCACCGCATTTCTCGCCGCGAACTACACGCACGAAGCGCGTCATCAGAGGCGGCTTGACAAGGTGCTTGCGATCGAGGCAGAGTTTTCCAAGCGATCTTGAGTCAACGGGTGTTGATGAAAAAGGGACGCTGCACTCGCAGCGTCCCTTGTGTTTGCCATTCTTCAACTTTGTCACTGAGGCGCGGGTGATCCCGGAACCGGCGGCGCAACCGCGGGCTCGGTGATTTCAAGCAGCTCGACATCAAAGATCAACGTTGCCTTCGGCGGAATCGGACCGCGGCCCCGTTCACCGTAGGCGAGCGCCCAGGGAATGATGAGTTTTCGCTTGCCGCCAATCTTCATGGAGCCGACACCTTCGGTCCAGCCTGGGATCACGCCACCAAGCATGAACTGCGCGGGCTGATCTCGGTCGTAACTCGAGTCGAACTTGGTGCCATCCACGAGCCAGCCGGAGTAGTGCACCTTGACGGTTGACTGCTTGCCCTGCGGCATCGCGCCTGTGCCTTCCCGCAAGTCGTAGTACATCAGTCCATCGGGAAGCGTCGTTGCTTCGCCGACGACTTCGGAACCTGGGAAACGGGGAATCTCGCGATTGCTCACGCTGCTTCCATCCACGGCGTTGAACACAACCATCCAGTGCTTTCCGCCTTCGTACACATCAACGGTCGCGGTGGGCGGCTCGGCTGTGAAGTCAAATGTCGTACTGCGCACCGCGCCCGCATGAAGTTTGCATGCCGCGGCGGCTGCTGCGGCGGCGGTGAGTTTCGGGAAGACGCAGGCGCCCGTCGAACCGTCGACGATGACTTTCTTCGTCACACCTCCAGCCAAGACGGTCACCTCATACTTCACCGGACCATTGCCTGTCCCCAAGATCGCGCGCGCATCGATTGTGCTTCCGCCACTGGCGGACTCGGCGGCACTGATCGCGCCCGCGAGAGTGAGGGTCGCGGAGGTGAGTTGTTGCTCAACTTCCGCAGGTTCAGGAGGCAGTGTGGTGTAATCCATGTTCGGGTTGAATTGAGCGCAGAGCGATGCGCTCAGCGTCAGCGCGGTGATTCCGGCGGTGAATGTCGAGGGGAGATTGATCATGGCGTTGATTCTGGCGGAGGGAACATGGGAAGGAGGCGGTCTTGCAGGCGGGGTGGTAGTATCGGTTCTTGCAGCGGGTTCGCTTCGACGGAAGTCCTTATGCTTCGACTGCACCAAAACACTCAATCGCATAGCGGTGCGCGAACAATCTTACGGGTTGGCATGGTGTTCGCAAGCCTGTCCTTCGCCTCGCCGATTCTCTTTTTGACGGGTGGCTGTGAGGAGTACACCGTTGCGCCTGCGCCTCCGCCGCCGCCTCCTCCAAAGGACCCAAGTGATCCGGATGGCGATGGATTCAAGAAGAAGAGTGTGCTTGGAAAGGCGAAGGAGAGCGCTGAGAATCGCATCGACGAAATGAACGAGTACCAGAAGAAGGTAGGCGACTTCGCGGATGAACTCTTCGACCAGAAGAGAACACCGACACAGAAGCCTGTTCCGAAGCCAACCGAGAGATGATGCGTAGTCAGGGCCATCCACTTGACGCTGTAGTCGCGGCGCTCCTCGCCGAGTACCGCGACGATCCGCCACCCATTGGCGGGCCTCCAGAAATGTCGGAGGTCGCGTGGTGCATTGAAACCCTTCGGCTCACACTTTTTCCTCGACTGCTCGGTCGGGTGGAAGCATCTGAGTGGCTGCGCCGTACGATGCCGGAACTTGAATCGCGTTTCTGCGCGCAAGTCGCAGCGGCGTTTCGTGTCGGCGAGGCGCTTGACGCGGATACCGCACGCGGCCGGGCACTGGCATGTACTGGGGCGCTGTTGGCGGCGCTGCCGAATGTGCGCGGTCTCTTACTGACCGATCTGCAGGCGGCATACCAAGGCGATCCGGCGGCCACGAGTTCGGATGAAGTCCTGCTGTGCTATCCCGGTTTCTTTGCGCTCACCGCCCATCGCATCGCGCACGAACTGCATTGCGCCAAAGTGCCACTTCTCCCTCGCATGATCGGGGAGTACGCGCATCGATTGACGGGGATTGACATCCACCCCGGCGCGCAGATCGCGCGTGGTTTTTTCATCGATCACGGAACAGGCGTCGTGATTGGCGAGACGACCGTGATCGGTGAGCACTGCAAGGTGTATCAGGGTGTGACGCTTGGGGCGAAAAGTTTTGATCGCGAACCGGACGGGTCGCTGCGCAAGGGATACAAACGACACCCGACGCTTGAAGCGGACGTCACGATTTACGCGGGCGCGACGATCCTTGGTGGTGAGACGGTCATTGGACGAGGATGTGTCATCGCGGGCGGAGTTTTTCTGACGACAAGTGTTCCCGCAGGACACGCTGTTCACGGACAGCGTGCCGAACTTGGGTTGCGAGCGCGAGGCGACGCGCTTTGACGAGGCGTTCGCGGGAGCAAGTGCAAGCGTACGGATGGCGCGCGCGTCCCGATGAAGTTGTTCGGGAGCATCGTGAGTCACCCGAAGGGCACGGCGCGTGACGGGGAACCCGAGTGGTCAGCATCGGGGACGCGCGGGGATTTCGTGGCCCTTCGTCATCTCCGTGGGGGTACTCGGTTTCGCGAGTGGATTGCCGAATGTTCTCGTGAATGACACGCTGTCCGCGTGGCTTGCCGACATTGGAGTTTCACCGACCTCGATTGGGTTGCTGGCGCTTGCCACATTGCCATACGGGTTGAAATTCCTCTGGGCGCCACTCCTTGATCGTTATCCCGCGCCGGTGTTCGGGTTTCTTGGTTTGCGCCGAAGTTGGATCGCGCTCCTCAGCATCTTCCTCGTCATCGCGATCATGGCGCTCGCATGGATGGGCCCTGCGTCGTCGTCGTCGCCAGTGCTTCCGGTTGGAGTCATCGCGCTCACCGTCGCAGTTTTTTCCGCGACACTTGATGCTGCGATTGACGCGCATCGAACCGACGGTGCAGCAGGGGGTGCGGAGGGTGCGGCGGCAAGTGCCTTTGTGATGGGATATCGGATTGCGTTCGTTTCGATCGGCGCCCTGATCTTGATTCTGGTTCCGCGGGTGGCGGAGTGGTTTGGGCCAGCCGGGGATCCGCATGCGAGAGACCTCGCATGGCGTTGGCTTGTCGCAGTCGGCGGTGGAGTCATGTTGATTGGAGTCGGGGCTGCATGGTTTGCGCCATCGCCGCCGACGCGCGTCGCAGTCCAGAGCATGGAGATGGCAGTCATCGAGCCAGTCCGCTCGTTCATTCGTGCGTTTGGATCGAGGATCGTGGTCGTGCTCGTTGTCGCGCTGTTGTTTCGATTGCCCGATCTTCTTGGAAATCGGATGACGATGTCGTTCTTGAAACAAGAGATCAAGTTTGAGATCGAGGACATCGGAACCGTGCGGCAGGCGGTCGGGTTCGTCGTCACAATCCTTGGCGCGCTGGTCGGCGGATTGTGTGTGCAGCGCTTCGGATTGTTCCGATCGCTGGTGGTGTTTGGGATTCTCCAAGTCGCGTCGAACGCGGGTTACATCGTGCTTGCCTCCACAGGAAAATCGATGCCGACCTTCGTGAGCGTGATCGTCGCGGAGAGTCTCTGCAACGGGCTCGTGAGTGCTGCGTTTGTCGCGTACTTCATGGAACTCTGCGAACCGAGGTTTGCGGCAGCGCAGTACGCGATTCTGTCGGGGTTGATGTACCTTGCGGGAGCGTTGGTCGGCGCCTATTCGGGTCGGCTCGTCGAAGAGGTGGGGTATGAGCAGTTTTTCCTGATCTCCATTCTCGTGGGTATTCCGCCGCTTCTGTTGCTTCCATGGGCCATGCCGAAGCAGACAGCACGGCATTCGCGAACGGAATGAGAGGCGCCAGCATCTCCTTGCATCGCAGATTGGGTCCCCGCGCCGGATTTCACGGGCGCAGTGACGGGCAGGTCTGGTCTGCATCCTCGGCGAGGGATGAGGTCGAAGGAGTGAGAACGTCTGGGAGAGCGCCACGGCACGGGCTCAATCAACGCTGGGTTCGATCGAGTCTCGGACTGCCACGATGAGCGCATCTACCCGCATCGCGCCGGCTTCGCGGAGAAGCGCGGCCGCCGACTGAAGGGTGCTGCCAGTCGTTCGAACATCGTCGACCAGCCCCACGCGGAGTCCAACAACATGCCTTGTGCACCGATTGACGCGAAAACGCTGAGCATTGAGCAGGCGTTTGGTGCGGCTCGTTCCCATTTGCCGACGAGCGAGACACTGCGAAAGCGCGCGGCAGAGTGGAACATGCAGCGCATGGCTCAAGGCATCAGCGATTTCAAAGGCATGGTCGATGCCTCGCATTTCCCGACGAAGAGGATGCATGGGTACGGGGACGATCATGTCCAACGGCGGCGCTCGGGCGGCGAGTCGAGCACCAAGCTCGTGCGCCATCAGTTTCCACGCGTTGCTCTTTACGAGCCTTACCCAAAGATCAAGCGGATCGCGGTAGGAACCAAGTCGTGTCACCGATTGGTAGGCGAACCGTCGCCCGCGGCATTCAGCGCACGCGCCATCCGCGCCGATCGTCGGCATATGGGTTGCCGCGCCGCATTGCACGCACCAAGACCCGAGAGGGTCGGGCGACCATCGCGCGAACGAGATTGCATCCTCAGGCGTCGGTAGCCTCCAGAGCAGCAAGCTATCGAAAGCGGAGGCGAGTCGACGAGGCCAACCGCGATGCCAATCACGATGAGAATCGAGCGAGCCGCCCTCGTGCCTACCGGAGTTCCTTTCCATGCGACATGGTGTAGCGCCAATGCATGGCGCATCCTGAATCCGTCACCTTTTTTCTGAACCGAGTGCGACGAGTTTGCACGCGCCGCCGCCGGAGTTGAGCGCGTCACATCATTTTTCGAAGGACAGTGTTGAGGATGCCACCGTTGCGGTAGTACTCCACTTCGACGGGCGTATCGACACGACAGAGTGTGTCGAACTCGATCTTGGATCCATCCGCACGCGTCGCAGAGACACGGATGTTCTGTCGCGCCTTGAGGTCATGGGGAATCTCGATGTCGAAGTGCTCGTCGCCCTTGAGATCGAGCGTGTTGCGCGTCTGCCCGGAGACGAAGACGAGGGGAAGAACTCCCATGCCCACGAGGTTTGAGCGATGGATACGCTCGTAGCTCTCTGCAATAACCACTTTGACGCCGAGGAGGAAAGTTCCCTTCGCCGCCCAGTCGCGACTCGAACCCATGCCGTAGTCCTTGCCAGTCAGGACGATCAGCGGAGTTCCCTTGGCACGGTATTGCATGCTCGCATCGAAGATTGATTTCACGACGCCATCGTTGAAGTCCATCGTCAATCCTCCGGTCGTTCCCGGCGCGAGTTCATTCTTGATGCGGGTGTTTGCGAAGGTGCCGCGAGTCATGACGCGATCGTTGCCTCGTCGCGATCCGAAACTATTGAACGACGACACAGGCACGCCGTGCTCAAGAAGGAACTTGCCTGCGGGACCATCCTTCTTGATGTCGCCCGCCGGAGAGATGTGGTCGGTCGTCACAGAGTCGCCAAGCCGTGCGAGGCAGCGCGCACCGTGCACCGAGGCAATCGAACCCGCATGTTTCTTCATGTCGAGGAAGAAGGGCGGTTCTTGGATGTAAGTCGATGTGCTATCCCATTCATACATGGCGCCTGTGCCGACCGCGATCGCCTGCCACGCACTTGATCCCCGGAAGACCTCTGCGTACTGCCGCTCAAACTGTGCGCGGGTGACAAACGCATGCACTGCATCTTCGACTTCGCTCTGCGAGGGCCAGATATCTCGGAGATAGACGGGCTTGTGATCGGCTGTCGTCGCGAGCACATCATGCTGCAGGTCGATGTCCATCGTGCCAGCGATGGCGTAGGCGACGCACAGA
>SXGU01067636.1_pt1 | contig 11395 bp, 8 predicted proteins | sample 3174531 | NCBI WGS metagenome assembly SXGU01 (sample SAMN11356863, study PRJNA531348) | freshwater metagenome | isolation source: freshwater sample F1-140 | place: China: Fuxian Lake, Yuxi | collected 2017-12-25
ACGCGCCGACACCCTCGCCACCGTCCGCTCGCTGGTCGGGGCCGGGCTGAGCCTCGCCGCCACCAGCGGCCCCGACGACGACCCCAGCGCGAAGGCCACGGCCTTCAACGCCATCACGCAGAATCTCTCCCGCAACCGCAAGGCCACGGTCGCGCAGTTGTTGGCCCTGGCGATGATCCGGGTGCAGCAGCGGGCGACGGCGGCGGGCAAGCCGGGCGCGGCGGCGGGGAGCCTGTCGGCGCTGTCCGAGCTGGCCGGCGACCCGGTTCAGGTGGCCCGCATCGTCGGGATGAAACTCGACGGCAAGGAGATGAGTGCCCTCGAACTGGCGTGGCACCCGGTCACGACCGTGAAGGACACGCAGGCGGCCGAGAGCGACGACATTGTGGACCCCAAGACGGGGAATCCGAAGCGCCTGTACGGGAAGGCGGCACAAGCGGCACTGGCGTCCCAGCAGCGGCGCATGGATCGCGCCGACGCGGAGAAGGTCAGCAAGGAAATCATCAAGCGGGTGGCGAAGGGGAAGGCGACCCCGGAAGAGGTGCAGCAACTCGCCAAGACCCTGCCGGCGCTGCGCAACGAGACGCTGACGAAGTACCGCGGGTACGTCGAGGCGAACCTGCGCGGCGAGCGCAAGAAGCAGTGGATGGTGGAACGGCTACTGGACCACATCGCGTCGCAGGGGAACGTGCGGGAGGCGGTGCCGAAGGAGGTGCGGGTGCCGGAGTCGGCGCGCGGGGCGAGCCGCAACCCGTCGAAGTCGAAGTACGCCGGCACGGTCACGCAGAGCGTGATGGACTTCGGCGGCATCGACCCGAACGACTCGTACATCGTGCGGGAGTTGGGCGGGGTGAAGGGGGCGGTGGAGCACGGCATCCCGCTGCTCGCGTTCCGGGGGAAGAGGGGGCGGGGCACGCGCGGGCTGGACGAACTCGCTCAGGAGTTGGCGGAGTCCGGGCACATCACCATCCCCGAAGACGCGCACTCGCCGGAAGAATACCTGCTCGAACAAATCATCAAGGGCGCGAAGGCCAACGGGGAGGAGCGCACCGACCAGTACGACGAGTACCTGAAGGCCCAGAAGCCGGAGCCGGTGAAGCTGAACGACAAGGGCTACCCGGCCGACTGGGACACCGTGGAGGAACCGGCGGAACCCGCGACGAAAACAGACGCGGGCGACGTGGCTGAGGTGGTGAGCGGCACCGACACCGATAAGGAACCGGGGCCGGTGGTCAAGGTCGCCGAACCGCCGGCACCAGAGCCCGAACCGACACCGGCTCCGGCTCCGGCTCCCGCGCCGACTCCCGCCCCCGCGCCCAAGACCGGGGCGGACCGCATCGCCGCGCTGAAGGCGAAGCAGGCCGGTCGGGTGGATGCCGCCAAGCCGAAGGACGTGCCCGCGCCCGTCGCCGCCGAAGTGGAGAAACAGGCTGAAGCGCCCGCCCCCGCGCCGGCCGAACCCAAACAGCAGCCCGCCGAACTCAAGGACCGCGTGGCGAAGGTCGTGGACCGGCGCAAGCGCACCGGGGCCGACGCCGACCCGGAGCTGAACAAGTTGCACGCCGGCATCAACTACAACATGCTGCTCGACGCCGCCCGCAGCGGGGAGGCGAAGCGCGAAATCACCCGCATCAAGAGCGACGCCCTCGCCGCCGTCAAGAACCTGCCCGACGAGAAGCGGGCCAAGTGGGAGCGGCTGATCGCCGAGGCCGCGAAGGGGCGCGGGAAGGAACTGCCGCCCCCGTCCCCGGACGTGCTGAAGTGGCTCGCCCGACAAGAGGACGCCGGCCCAGTCGAGGACGTGGACCCGACCGAGGCACTGCCCACCGAGGCCGACGACAAGGCGGGGGACGCCATCCGCGCGGCGCTGAAGGGCGGGGCGGCCGAACCCGGCACGGTCGGGGCCAAAGACCTCGAAGCGATGGACAAGTTGCTCGCCGACGCGCCGGACCCGGACGAGGAGCCGGAGGTCGCGGCCCCGACGGACGAGAGTGGCATCGAGCGGAAGGCGCGGCTCGCGGACGAGGAGTACCAGAAGGCGCTCGCCCTGTTCAACAACCCGGCGACCCCGAAGAAGGACCGGCCGGGCGCGCACACCATCAAGAAGTTGCTGACGAAGCGGGACGAGGCCCGGCAGGTCGTGGCGGCGGAGGCCCGGCGCACCGGCAAGCCGTCTCCGGTCGCGGGGATTCTCGCGGAGGAGAAGGACCGCCTCGCCCGGATGAAGGCGCTGAAGGTGACGGACACGCCCGAAGCGCTCGCTGCGCGCGAGCGGGCGCGGAAGGCGAACGCCCAGCCGGACGAACCCGACGACGAACCCGCCCCCCCTGTGGCACCGCCGCCGGAACCGCCGAAAAAGCCCGCGCCGAAGCCGGCGAAGCCGAAGAAGGCGGCACCGAAGACCCCGGCGAGCACGGTGAAGGCGCTCGCGGAGACGTTCCCGGCCGATTCGGTGGAACGGGACTTCCTCGAAAGCGCCCTGCACAACCACGACGCCCACGACCCCAAGACCGAGGGCACCGACCACGCGCGGGCGACCCAGAGCCTCGCGGAACAACTGGGGCTGTCGGTGGAAGAGGGCTTCCAGGGGCGGGACGGCAAGTTCGGCTCGCGCACCGTCCCCGACGCGGCCCATACCGCCGTTCGGCGGGCGCTCGCCGCGATGGGGGCACAGGAACAAGGGGCGGTCGGCGAGCAAACGGGCTACAACCGCCTCACGCACCAGCATTTGCCCAACGACCCGACCACCGGAACCGCCGTCCGCGTCGTGCGCCCGCCGATGGTACTCAACGGCCGCGTCGTGCTCCGGGGCGTCGTGGAACCGGCGTAGTCGCCTTGTCCCGGCCACCATCGGGGCATGGCGATTCTGGTAAACGGCGTCGGCGCGGAAGACCCCCTCTCGCTCGCGGACTGGTGCGCGAGCCAGACCCCGCCCCTGCCCACCGACCGCTGGCGCAACAAGGCCGGCACGTTCACCCTCGGCCCCGGCCGCGAACCGGGGCGCGGGTGGGCGATGCTCCGCAAGTCGGCCCTCGACGCCCTCACCCTCACGTCCGACCTGACGCTCACGTTCAGCGGCACGACGACCGCCGCGACCGTCGCCCTGTCGCCGCTCACGCTGCTCAACTCGGAGTGCGTCACCCCCGGCAGTTCCGCCGACGCGAACGCGGTGTACCTGTGCGAGTTCGTGGACCGCCGGCACCACCTGGCGCGGGTGCCGCTGCCCAACGGGTACGCCGCGTACAACGTGACCAACGCGGCCGGCGACGACTACCTGAGCGCCACCCTCAACAGCGGCACCCCGTACACCTGGGACGAGGTGGTTGACGCCCTGGCAACGATTCTGGGCGAGAGCACGACCGAGTTCAACCTGCCGTTCACGCCCGACGGCACCCCGGAGAACTTGGTGTTCGACGGGTGCTCGGCGTGGGAAGCCCTGAACCGGGTGCTGGACCGCATCGCGTGCGCCCCGGCCTACGACCCCATCACCGACACGTTCAGCGTGGTGCGGCTGGGGAGTGCCGCCGACACCGAACTGGACGCCGTGACCGCGGCGCGCACCTGGGACGGGTACTCGTCGGAGCCGGTGCGCGGGTGGCGGCCGGAGAAGGTGCGGGTGCGGTTCCTGCGCCGCCCCCAGCCCACCGACGGCAGCAGCCCGTACTACACCGCCGACGTGACCCTGACGGCGACGACGGGCGTGGTCGCGGGCACCTACGCCCAGTTGGACGACGACGCGACGGCAGAGGGGGCGAGCGGTTCCCCGACGAACGCGGCGGCGCTGGCGACGCGGGCCGCGGAACGGGCGGCGGACTGGCTCCGCAAGCGCCGGGACTACGACCGCCCGGTGCTGCGGGCGTGGAAGGACTTCGTGCCCGGCGCGACCGGGCTGGCCGGGTACGCGGTCGCGAAGGTGGTGTTCGACGACCGGGGGGAGATGCAGACGTGGGCGGGGGGAGATGCAGACCGGGCGCTCGAGGAGTTCCGTCCGCTGGGTGAGTGGCCCGCGTGGTGGCCGCTGGCGAGTGCGACGAGCGGCATCACCGCCGAAGAGGTTGACGGTAGCCCGTCCTACACCGGCACGACGACGCTCCGTTTCGACTCGGCCGACGGGTTCGTGCTGAGTCAGCCGGGGGCGGGCATCACGCGGGTTGACCTTAACGAAGCAACCATCAGCCAAAACGGGATCGTGACGACCACCAGCCAAACATGGTCCGGCGCGAAAACGGTCAGGGGCGATGTCACCGCGGAGTACACCAACGGCACCACGGACACGTTCCGCATTGCCATTTTGCGCACAGCCACGGGCGGTACGGGCTACCCGTCGGTCTACTATTACCACGATGTCGTCGGCGGCGCGCACGCCGGCACCTACGAAGCGCAACTCAGTTTCATTGACGACGGCCCCGTGTCATGCCCTATGTACTTGGGCACAACATGGTGTGACGTTCTGGGGGGTATCACTGGCCCGGCAGGAACGCCAATCGTTGCGCCGCAGTTCGGCTTTTGTGACGGCTCTGTTGATCCGGTCATGGGCAGCACCACCGTCACCGGCGGGTTGACGTTCAAGGGCGGCATCCTCGTCAGCGGCAGTTTCAGCGGCGGCACCGGCACCGTGACCAGCGTGAACCTCACGGCCCCGGCCGCGGGGATCACGGTCAGCGGCGGCCCGGTCACGACCAGCGGCAGCATCACCCTCGCGCTCGCCGACGACCTCGCGGCGCTCGAGGCGCTGAGCGGCACGAACACCATCTACTACCGGTCGGGCGCTTCGACATGGAGCGCCGTAACTATCGGAAGCAACCTGACGTTCAGCGGCGGCACGCTCAACGCCGCGGGGGGCGGCACGCCGGGCGGCAGCGACACCCACGTTCAGTTCAACGACGGGGGCGCGTTCGGCGGGCAGTCGGACCTCACCTTCGACAAGACCGGGTTGCAACTTACCGTGCCGGGGCTGACCGGCACAAAGGACGTGCTGCTCACGGGGTACATCAACCCGACCTCGTTCAGCACGCCCCGCCACGACTGGGCACCGACCAACTTCGACACCGCGTTCGCGGTCGCGGTCACGACGACCGCATCCACCGACATCACCGGCATCGCGGGCGGCGCGGACGGGCGCATCATTTTCCTGTACAACGCGACCGCCTCCTACACCATCACGCTGAAAAACGTCAGCGGCAGCAGTAGCGCCGGGAACCAGTTCTTCTTGGCCGCCGACCTGGCGCTCCCGCCGGGCGCGGGCGTGGTGCTGCTGTACCGCGCGTCGTACTGGCGGGCGGTCGGTGCCGCGGGCGAGTCGGCGGCGGCGGGCACGCTCACCGGCGCGACGCTCGCCTCCAACGTGCTCGCCTCGTCCCTCACGTCGGTCGGGACGCTCACCGGCGGCGCGACGGGGGCCGGGTTCACTATCGCCCTCTCGACATCGACGGTAACGGGGTTACTGGGGCTGGCGCGCGGCGGGGCCAACGCGGACCTGTCCGGGACCGGGCCGGGCGTGCTGCGGCAGGCGTCCGCGGGCGCGAACGTGACCATAAAGCAGGCGCTCGACCTGATTATCCTGAAGGACGTGAAGGCGGCGACCACCGAGGGCGGGTCCAACACCGGCGGCAGCTACCAGACGCGCACGCTCAACACCGAGAGCGTGGACACCGGGAGCCACTGCACGCTCGCGTCCAACCAGTTCACCTTGACCGCCGGCACCTACCGCATCTTCGCCCGCGCGCCCGCGTACCGCGTGGGGCGGCACCAGATCAAGCTCCGCAACGCGACCGACTCGACGGACGTGTGCATCGGCACGCCCGCCTACTCGGAAAACGCGAACAACGTACAGGGGTGGGCGTGGATCGAGGACCGGTTCACCATCGGCGCGTCGAAGGCGCTGGAGATTCAGCACTACACCACAACCAGCGTGACGACGCAGGGGTTCGGGCTGTACGGCGACGGGACCAACTCGACGACCTACACCGTCGTGGTGCTGTGGAAGGAACTGTAATGGACATCGCACAGGTGCTCGCCGTGCTGCGCCCCGGAGAGGACTGGGGGCCGTGCGCGCAGAGCGAATCGACCTACGCGGACCTCGCGCGGACGTGGCGCAGTTCCGAGAGCGCGTGCCCGACCGAGGCCGAAATGCTGGCGTGCTGGGCCGAGTTGGAGGCGACCCGCACACAGCGGGAGCAGCAGCGGTTGAACCAGCAGGCGCTCGCCACCATCTTCGGCGGCACGGACCCGCTCCACGTCGCACTGAAGAGAATCTTCAGCGACCTCTACACGCAAATCAACGACGTGCGCGAGCACGACTTCCGCAACGGACCGCTTGAGCGCATCTTGGAGCCGGCAATCATGGCCCGGCTGGTCGCGGCGCTGGACGGCTGACGCCGGATGGTCCTTGCCGCCCGCGTGCATGTGCGCCACCAATCGCACGCTTGCCGTCAAACGCTCGGGCGCGGGGTCGCAGTTCCCAATCTCGCAGCAAGTCCATAGCGATGCGCCACTTTCGGTCGAGCGCCACCGTACAGTCTGTGTAGAGGTGCGAAATCAGTTCCGCGGCCGCGCCAGCATGAACGGCGAATGCCCAACACCCGTTGGCGGCGTGCGGCTGCGATGTGGTGCCAGTCAATTCTTGGGTGAAGCTTGCAAGTTGCCGCATCAGCGTTTCTGACCCGACCGCTTGGACGATGGGTGAAGGCGTGTGCGATTCCTTCCGACGCCGTGACCCAAGTGACCCGTCACTATCAATCACCCCTCTCCAAAAGTGTCTGTTCTTTTCCAGTAGGTGGACCTCAGCGGTTTTCGATTTACGAGGAACCACACCGTACCTCGAAAGGTCCGATGCAAGTCGCTTTGATGCCACAGCAAGACGGTGCGATGGCTGCCGGTTCGGAAAGCCCGGATAGTGTTGAATCATAATCCGGTGCTCCGCTGCGAGAAAACTGCGGAGCTTCGCGACATGGCTGGCATCTTGCTCAGCCAATGCGAGGATCACCCATGTGCTGTGCTTGGTCACAGAGATGCAACCATCGCCCATTAACATACCTACCCAATACGCGGCTTCGGCGTCAGTCTCAGCGCCCGCGAACGCATCATCACGACAGGGGAACCGGTGTTGTCGCTCCACGCGAGTGCGGAGCGGCACGCCGGCTGCAAGAAGCCGGGATAGAACGGTGGAACGACTGCCGCCGTAGCGCCTTACGAGTTCATGCATGGACGACCCGTCGGTGTACTCACTGACAATCAGGGCGGCCTGCTCAGTCGTGTAGGGACTGGGGCGCGGCATCAAATGGCCCCCCGTGCGCCGAGTGTGGGGCGGTTGTTGAGCAGTTCTTCGACGGCATTATCCAAGTACTCGGTCACGATGCGCGGGCACGGCAGCACCGACGCAGACGCGGCCTCCACGTCCGCGCGCAGGTCGTCCAACTTCGTCAGCAGGGCGAACCACGCGGCGACATTCGCGGGCAGGGCGGGTTTGCCCTTCGCGGGCAATTTGGTAGACTTCACGGCGAACTCCTCTTTGGGGGATTGGCACCGGTCGCGGTGGGGAAGCCGCCAAGCACACACCCACCGCGACCGGAAGCAGCAGAGGGGTTGCACACCCAACCGCCGATAGAAGCAACCTAGAGCCGAAACCACTTCGGCTCTTTCACGCCGACATAACTCACAGCAGACACGGACCGAATCGCTTCAATTTGCTCAGCAGCCAGTGCGAACCACTCTTTGGTGACGTGTGCCGACAAGAAGCGGCGCATCACTTCCCGCTCCAGCCGAAGACAGTTGTTGGTTGCGATGGCGTGCAGAAGCATGACCTCACCGCGATGCTCGCGGCTAAGTTCCGTCATCCGCATTTTGGGCGGCTTGGCCGTGCGCCCGATCTTGTACAGCCCACTGTTGTGATGCTTTGCGAGGTAGACGTATCCTGGGTAAAAGCCCAGAGGCGCGCGTAGGTTCCAAGTCAGACAATCAGGGGCGCTCATATTCACGTTCTCCGTGGGTTAGCGGTACACACTTGTAACACCACTGAGCACCGCACGCAATATCCGTTGCGAATATTTCCGGAATTGAACAGAATACTACAGTGGTGAGTCTTCGGGCCAAAGAGGAGCGTATGCCTACCACAACTGAGCCGGTGCGGAATATCATCCCCGGCATGGGGAAGAAGAAGCCGACAAGTGGGAAGCACAAGACCGCGCGCACAAACGTCGGGATGCCCGAACAGTGGCACGCGGTAGCCCGCCGGCTGGCGGCGAAGCGGCAGCAGCCAGTGACCTACCTACTCATCGCACTGCTGAAGGCAGAGGCGGAGCGGTTGGACTTGAGCGAGTTGCCCGTGACGCCGTGGGAAGAAGAAACTGAAACCGGGTGATGTATGCGTGCGATGCTACTCGCGGTTACGCTGGTGCTGGTCGGGGACGCAACGCCTGCGCACGCTGACCCGCCGCGCACAACTCAGTTCCCGCCAGCGACATGGACGCATCGCGACTTTGCCGACCACATCAAGAAGAAGGGCACCACGCTGTCATTGAAACCGGCCGGCCTCGTCCTGATGGCCGGCCCCCGCCCCGTTGCCATACTTCGCGAGGGCACAGGCCCGAACGCACCCGGCTTGCTTGTGTTTCTGTGTGCGGACGAACAAGGGGCGCGTGAGATGGCGGCTACGATGGGTGAGGGGGCGTTCGCCTTCGGGCGGTTCGCCACCGGCGCGCTTAACCCGGACGCCAGTGGCGATGGTCCCGACGACGCGGGGCTTCTCAAGCGCGTAGCGGCGGCCCTCAAGTAACCGCCGGAGTCACCAGCGGGTTCGGCAGCGTCGGCATCGGCTTGTCGGGCGGAACCTCAACCACATACCGCAGGTTCCACGTCGCAACGTGCAGGGCGTTCCCGAAGGCATCGCTGCCCGCCACGCCCTGCGAAAACCCTTCCCCGCGCCCGGTGCGGTTGCACGCCGTAACGGGCTTGCCGGCGACCTCAATCAGTTCGGGGATCGCCACCGGATACCCCAGGCGCTTCGCCTCCCCGAACAGCCAGACGTACAGGATCGGCTTCCGGCGGCGCTGGGTGAACGTCCCGCCCGCCGCAATCGAACTGCCCGCGCTCACCACGTCCGTAGCCGGCGGGTAGAACGAACGCTCACGTCCCGCCGGCAGAACGCCGCGGACCGCATCCTGAACCCCGGTGCCCTGCGGCCGTTCGACCAGTGGCGAACCCGGCAGCGTGCTGGCGACCACTACGCCGTCGTCGCTCTCGATGCGATAACCGCTCTGGAAGTCGAGATAGGACTGGTCCGGGGGCGGGGGAGCGGCCATCGCCTCGAACCCCTTGACCAGCGCCGGCAGGTTCGGGTTGAAGATGTCGCCGCCACCGGCCTTGAACGGGTTGTCGGCGTCCTTGCCCCCCAGTTCCACAACCACCTTCTTCTTGGGGGGCGGGGCGACGGGGACGCCGGGACGACGACCGCCCCTCAGTTCCACCACCGGCGGTTCCGGGCGGCACAGGTCTACGATCTTGTCGTCAGCCGTGCGCATTACCAGCCCGGCCGTACCGCGCGGCGACAGGTGGCGCGGGATCGCGGCCGACCACTTGCCCCAATTGGAGTCGGGGAGCGGCTTCCACAACCCGGCCGCTCCGAGCATGTCGGGCAGCGCGCCGGCCGACACCTTCAGCACGGCCGCAAGTTGCACGACCGGGGGGCCGTAAGAGTTCACCTCGGTCAGCGTGAACTTCCACGGGATGCACACCATCGGCTTCCGGCCGGGCGCGCCCCTCTTGATGTCGGCGCGGCGCTGTTCCACCAGCCCGAAGAACGACGACCACGCCGCGTTCGCGTTCGCCCCGCGTGCCAGTTCGTAACTCGCGCTGAGCGTTGCCCACCACGAGTACGCCTTGCCCGGCTCCTGGTCGAGCGTGTAACTCAGCGACCCATCGATGATGTTGGGGGGCGGGACGTTGCCCCGGAACTCCTCGTCGCGGATCGTGAAATCGCACCGCGTCTTGGCAAAGTTGATCTCGAACTCGCCGGGGATGCGGCGGAACCCCGGCAGGAGCGGGGGGCTGATTTGCTCCCGCATCTCGTCCACGGTCCACGGGAGCCGGCGGTCGCCCGCGTTGATGCGCGTTGCGGGCACCGACACGAACCCCGAAATGACACGGTTCGTGTATCCCGCCTTGTCGATCTCGTACCGCGCCCGCCAGCAGAACTCGTGCGGGAACGTGCCCCGGTTCGTCACCGCATCGCCGCAGGTCATCGTGGACCACTCGACCGACCACATCAGCTTCACGGACTGGTTGGGGCCGCGCGACACGATCTTGCATTCGGTGCAGAACGGCCCCCACCGCACGTCGGCCAGTCGCCCGAAGTTGAGTTGGTAGTTCCCGAACCCGCGCCCCTCAATGCGCAGGCCGGCGGCCGGTTGCGTGAGCCGCGACATGATCTCTTCGATCTGCCGCGCGCCCGGCCCGCGGGCGTCCAGCCACATCGACGCCGTGAGCGAGAAATCGGTGTGCTTGACGGTGCGCCCGCTCTCGTCCTTGATGGGGCGCAGCGAAATGGCCTCGATGCTTGTCGAGGCGTTGAACTTGACCCCATTGTAGACGAGCAGCAGCGGTCCAACGGGGAAACTGGTGGCGAGTGCTGGCATACCCCGATGGTGGTCGGGACAAGCCTACGGCACGGCGATTGGCGGGCCACCGCCGGCACCGCCGGCCGGCAGAGGCGCGGGCGGCGGGCCGAGCATGTTCTTCGCGTCGCGCAGCCAGCCGTCGGCGAGCCGGTCGAAGTCGCCCATGTCGCCCGCCATGATCTTCTTCACGTCTTTCACGAGGTCGCTCAGGCCGGGGACGACGCCCGCGGTCAGTTTGTCGATGCCTTCGAGGATGCCGACCGTGACCTTGAGCGACCGTTCCATGAACCCGGCCAACTGCTCTGCGAGGAACCCCTTAATCGGCTCAAGGAGCCGCTGGAACGTCGCCTCGGTCTTGCTCTGGGTGTCGATGAGTTTCGCGAGTTGCGGCCCGATGCGCTGGGCCTCACCCATGTCGGCTTGCAGTTTGCGCACGTCCGCGGTGGCGCTGGCACCCGCGAGCTGGGCGTTGAACCCGGCCAGTTCGCGCCCCCGGTTCACGAGCGCGTCAATCGTGGCTTTGGTGGCCTCGATACCCACACTCAGAACTTTCAGCGCGGCCCCAGCCGCCGCGCCCGCCGGCCCCAAGCGGGCCAGACCCGCCGCCGCCGCCCCGATGCCCTCGGTGAGCGCGGGCGTCACCCGGTTCTGCGCCACCCCGACCCCGGCGACCCCGGCGGACCGCACCCCGCTCGCGAGCCTGTCGGCGATGAACTTTACCCACCCGTCTTCTTGCTTCGGCGGGCGGTCAGCGGCCGGGCGCGCCCCACCCGGCGCGCCGT
>SXGU01080057.1_pt1 | contig 11393 bp, 8 predicted proteins | sample 3174531 | NCBI WGS metagenome assembly SXGU01 (sample SAMN11356863, study PRJNA531348) | freshwater metagenome | isolation source: freshwater sample F1-140 | place: China: Fuxian Lake, Yuxi | collected 2017-12-25
AGCCAAGACCTCATAGAGGAGTTGTTACAGAGCAGCAATATGAACTCTTTTTACAATTCCCCGTAAAAAGAGGGCTTAAGGACATACTTGAAAAAGAATTCTATAAAAAGCATGGAAGTTGAAATGTATACTTAACGCATGTGTCTTAAGATTGATATAGCTCTATACAAGATAGTAAATCTGGACATCGCAAAAAAAATGGTGATAGAGGTCGAAATTCAACAAGATTTTTAGGACGAAAAATTAATCTATATTCTTCTTGATATTCAAAAGACTTGTCTTTAATGAAATATGGAGAATTCTTGGAACCAAAAGGAACTTTCTTGCCATCATATTTACAAGGTTCACTAAAAGTCTCAACTTTCCTAAAAAAAGTCTCTAAATTAGATCTTATACAATTAACAAATTTGGGGACATCTTTAATAACAATACAAGAATCACAATCAAAAGACTTCATAGCCTTGTCATCAAAAGAAGAAGTGCAACAATAGATATAAACATCAGGATAATTTTCTTTTCTTTCGGCAATACAATTTTCCAAAATAATAGAGCCATCATTAATTTTAATGATACTACTAAAAATTCCAGGAAGTTGATTCTGTTTATTAGCGTATAATGGTATATCAATTTTTGAAACTAAAGTCCTAGTTGCTTCATCTATATCTCTTCTTGCAATATCTTCGTAACTTCTATACTCATAAGCCGTGCCCAATTTAATATCTCCAAACTCTAACATTCTATATGCATATTCTTTTTTTAAATATTTGTACAAAAACATATTTTCAGTCTTAAAACCCTGCATAGCTGCTAAGAAATCCTACTAACTATAGATTAACTACTTCAGAAAGAAGAATGAATGGGCAAAATATTCATATAAGTGTTTAAAACTCCTATATGAATCAAGGCCACAAAAACATCATCTTCCCATCCTTATTACGATTTATGTGCCAAACTACAGTTTTACCCTCCATGTATCCTTTTTTCTTTGTCATAAACAGTTCTAAAAGTTAAGTGATTGGGATTTTCCCGCACCAGAAAAATGTAGAAATACGGCTTTCCGTCTGCATCGCTTATTATGTGAGCCTTTAAATCTCCAGTTCTGATTAATTTTCGGGCTGTTGGAGACTTTATTTTGAAGCGGTGATCAAGCTCCCGCATGTTGTACCAAGCACCTTTATTCTCAAAAACCTCCAAAGGGACAAAACCGCGTTTAACGGCTCTCTGGCAAACCCTGCATTTTACACCATGCTTGTCGAACCACAGTTCACTGCCATGAAAGCTGCTTTTACAGATACAGCAAGAATAAGTTCCAGAGTCTAAAAAAAATCCGTCAGGATGTTCCTTGAGTTTTGCTTTTCGTTTTTGGTCTTCTCGGTTAACATCCATCAAAACTTTGAAAAAATTTATTAGATTTTGTCCGGACTCTGCCGCCTCTGCATAAGAGATTTTCTCGCCAAATTGTTTGAAATAAATTTCTTGGAACTCCTTAATGGCTTTTTCAGAAAGTTGCATGGTTTAAAATTATTTTATTGCAATCATATTACAGTCGGTATAGAATTTAAACAGTCAATTGGACTAGAGGGCACACCCCTCGGTACTTTAGAAGCTCTAGAAGCTCGACCGCCAGTTTCAGTTTATGAAACTAGCGTCGGGTATTCTTTATATTCTAACCATAATTCTATGGTACCAAAGATTCAGATCCAGCAAGTTCCAGTTTCGGAACTAAAGTCAGCCGACTACAATCCTCGAAAATGGGATGAAGTCGCCATCAAAAATCTCCAAGAGAGTATAAAAAGATTTGGATTAGTAGATCCAATCATTGTTAACGGTGCCACTGAACGAAAAAATATCGTTATCGGAGGACACTTTCGACTCAAGGTTGCGAAAGATATGGGGTTTCACGAAATACCGGTAGTTTATTTAAACATACCCGAAATTGAGAAGGAAAAAGAATTAAACCTTCGACTAAATCGCAATACCGGTGAATGGGACTGGAGTCTACTTGCCGAATTTGATGAGGTATTTCTCACAGATATAGGCTTTTCAAGCGAAGAACTTGATGACATTTTTAACCTTGAAGAAAATCCAGAAAAATTCGACCTCGACAAGGAATTGCAAAAATTGAAAATCGAGAAAATAGAGGTCCAAAAAGGAGACAGGTATCAACTTGGAGATCATGTTTTGATGTGTGGAGATTCAACAATCGAAGCAGACATGCTGAAATTAATGAATGGAGAAAAAGCTGATATGTGCCTAACGGATCCTCCATATATTCTAGACTATCTCAAAGGTAAAAAGAAAAATGGCAAAGCTACAGAAGGGTTTGGATATAAGCGTGATCGTAGATATCTCGAAACGGATGTTTTGCCACCTGATTTTACTGAAAAGTGGATGAACAATGTGCAGAAAATCCAAAAAGAAAACTTTAGCATTATCGTGTACGAAAATTGGAAAAACATACCGACTATTTGGCATGAAATGGAAAAACACTGGAAGATTAAAAACATGCTTGTTTGGCATCTTCCAAATCGGGTACAAGGTTTTGCCGCCAAACATAAATTCTTTAACAAACATGACATCGCAATGGTTGGAGCATCAGGAACGGTTGAGTATAACCTCGCGGAAGAAGAGGCAGGGCTGCAAAACGAATACGAAACGGCATTATATGCCACAACTGGGAAACCACACTGGGAAGGATACGAAAAAGGCAAAAAAATCTGCCCCACGGATTTCATAGACTTTAAAGCTGATGATGCAAAACACTCTGGCCAAGGGATAATATTCGGAACTAAGCCAATAGAGATACTCATTCCATACATGAAAGTCCTGACGAAAAGAGGTGACATAGTTATCGAGCCATTTGGCGGTAGTGGATCAACCATGATCACAGCGGAAAAAATGAACCGCCGTTGCTTCATCATGGAAAAGTCACCCGTTTACGCTGAAGTCATAAAAAACCGTTGGGAACGATTAACCTCTAAAAAGGCTAAAAAGCTATGAAAACTCCATCACAAAAAAAATTACTCATTGAGCAGATAAAAAAAACGCCAATTGTCCAAATTGCTTGTGAAAAAGTAGGAATCAGCCGCGCCACTTATTACAGATGGAAAAAGGCAGATAAAAAATTCCGAGAAAAGGCGGAAGAAGCCCTGCTTGATGGATGCGCCTTAATAAATGACATGGCGGAATCACAGTTAATCAGTGGTATCAAAGACAAAAATATGACTGCCATTATTTTCTGGCTCAAGCATCGTCACAAAAATTACAGAACCCAAATTGAAGTTTCAGGAAAAATAAAAACTGTTGATGAAATCCTTACAACAGAAAAACAAGAAATGATCAAAAAGGCCATAAGGCTAGCAAATTTACTTCCTAATCCAAAAGACGATGATGTCAAATAATTCACTAAATTATGATTCCTCAAATGAAGAAATACTTTTCAATATAATCAAGGATCCAGCTTTAAGAAAAAAACTTGCCTATGAAAGTCATATTTGGTTTTTCAATGTTTACTTAAACCATTATGTGCAATATGCAACTGCGGATTTTCAGAAAGAGATATTTTCCCTCACCGAAGACCAAGGCATCCGTACTCTATCAATAGTGGCTTTTAGAGGATCTGGAAAGTCTACCATTATAACAATGTCCCTTCCAATATGGGCAATACTAGGTAAACAGCAGATTAAATTTATCGTAATTCTAGGGAAAACCCAGCAGCAAGCAAAGCAGCTCTTGAAAAATTTGAAAGCTGAACTGGAGCATAACGAATTACTAAAGGCCGAACTAGGACCATTCGAAGAGGAGGAAGATGAGTGGAATTCTTACTCCATTGTACTTCCAAAATTTGGCGCTCGTATAACAGCAGCTTCTTTTGAACAGAGCATCAGAGGTATAAGACACGAACAGCATAGACCCCAACTTATAATTTGTGATGATATCGAGGATTTATCCTCAGTCAGTACATTAGAAAGCCGAGATAAAACTTACCGTCATCTTACAAGTGAGGTAATTCCTGCTGGATCATCTGACACACGTTTGATTTTGGTTGGAAACTTGTTGCACGAGGATTCTCTGATTAAAAGAATAAACAAATCTATTGCCAGCGGCGAAATGGATGGAACCTTTCGTGAGTATCCACTGACAAACGAAAACAATGAATGTTTATGGCCCGGGAAATATCCAACACCCGACCACTTAGAGTCCGAAAGAAAGCGAATCGGCAGCGAAGTGGCTTGGAAAAGAGAATACCTATTGGAAATCGTGACTGATAGGGAGCGAGTAATATACCCAGAGTGGATTCTCTCCTATGATGAAATACCTCCTCTGGACGAAAAGCATGGATACATAGGGGCATTTACTGCTATTGATTTGGCCATTTCTCAGAGAGAATCAGCCGATCGCACTGCCATGGTCTCCTGTTATGTTTTCGGTCGTGGCAAAGAGTTTAAAATTTATATTTTGCCGAATATCGTAAACGACCGCCTAACTCATTTAGAAACTCTACAACAAGCCAAAAATATCTCCTCAAGCATTTGCATTAAGGGAAAAGGGAAGCTCTATATCGAAGAAGTAGGCTACCAAGGGTCCATTACAGAACATTTGCGAAAAGACGGATATCCAGCTGAAGGAGTTCCCATAAGAGGTCAGGATAAAAGGGGCCGACTCGTGACAATTTCACATTTGATCCAAGATGGCACAGTTCTTTTTCCAAAGAGAGGAGCAGAAAGCCTAATACAGCAACTTACAGGTTTCGGCGTGGAAAGATTCGACGATCTCGCAGATGCATTTTCAATGCTGATTTCTAAAGTTATGCATTTAAGAACTTATTCGACTTTCAACTGGGGTAGCCACAAAGATAATGACAACGGAACGATCACAGGAAATCTCTATAAAATGCGGTTTTAGGCTAGACTTCATTCATTCTTCGGGCATTGTTAGTTTGCAAAAATTAACAATGCCCTTTATGCAAACCAATAAACCTTTCAAATAGTTTAAAACTGGAATTAATCAATTAAATCTGCAACATGAACTTTATAAATTTTCGCAAATTGTTTAAGCTCCGTGACATCCAGCCGTCTCTCTCGACTTTCTACCTTAGAAACAAAAGACTGAGGCTTGCCCAATTGATCAGCTACTTGAGACTGAGTGAGGCCAAGATCCTTTCTCGCCTTTATAAGTCGCTCAATAATTTCTTTGTATTCTTTTGAGTTTATGCTGCTCATAAAGAATATCCTATTTTAGGATTGTAAATAACCCAAAATCGGATATCATATCCTCAAAAACTAACCGTAAGTAATATGACTACATCACAAAAGGCTTCTATGTTTCGGAAAATATTTCTAAGCCTATTAACGGCAATATTGGCTATTTTCCACATTAATTTTCTAATCCAGAATACAACAGCCATATGGATAGGATTCTTGCTAGTATCAGGCGTCATGATCTATAAATCCTACAAACTAGAAATCAAGGAAGCCGTAAAACATTTTCAATATAAAACTTTATCAATTTTAAGTTTTCTTCTACCGGTATCAGCTGCGCTTTATGCCTTCGTTTTTACAAGCAAAGCAGTTACTAGCTCTTCCAATGAATTTGAGCAAGCAGGTTCAGCTCTAGGCGGTATGATTGGAGGAGGAATACTAATATTCTTCACTTTTTTGATTGGAATGTCCTTGGGCATTACTTTTTTTCTCATGTCTCGAAAAAAGGCATAACTTATTAACTTTAAAAATTCCATGTTTAAAAAGATCTCAAAACTATTATCACTACTAGTAATTACAGCTTTTCTCACCACTGTAGTATCTGCAGGTAGCCTTACGGATATTTCTGGGAACAAAAATCAAACTGCCATTCAATATCTATACGACAAAGGTGTGATCAGCGGATATCCCGATGGCACATTCCAAGCAGATAAAACTGTAAACCGCGCGGAGTTAATCAAGATCCTTGTAGGAGGAAAAGGAATAACACCGTCAGTTTCAGATTATAAAAATTGTTTTCCAGACGTTAAAGAACAATGGTTTGCGCCATACATTTGTTATGCAAAAACAGAAAATTGGATTTCAGGATACCCTGATGGAACATTCAAACCAGAAAAGGAGGTGAATAAGGTAGAAGCCCTTAAAATGCTAGTGAATTCTCAAGGTTATGAATTGCCAACAGAAGTTTCGGAACAACTCTACACCGATGTCGATAACAAAGCTTGGTATGCATCCTTTGTTCAAGTAGCTAAAAGCAAAGGGCTGTTAGAAGAATCTAGTGGCAGTTTAGGAGCATCAAATCCAATGAAGAGAGGAGGGATAAGTGAGAATATTTTCCGAGCAATGATAATCAGCGAAAAAGGACTCACAAGTTTCTCTGAATTTGAAATCAACCTTTATTTAGTAAGCAAAGTTGTCGACGGTGACACGATTGACGTAAGTATGAATGGAAAAACTGTACGAGTTCGCTTAATTGGCGTTGATACACCAGAAACAGTAGGCCCAAACGAACCGGTTGGATGTTTCGGCAAAGAAGCTTCAGATATTGCTAAGTTGAAACTGTTAAACCAAAAGGTGGTCTTAGAAGCTGATGAAAGCCAAGGGGATAAAGATAAGTATGATAGACTTTTGAGATATGTGATCTTGGTTGACGGTACAAATTTCAATGAATGGCTTATTAGCAATGGATATGGCCATGAATATACTTATGACAAAGCCTACAAGTATCAAGAGGACTTTCAGGATGCCGAACTAAACGCCAGTGAGAGTAAAGTAGGATTGTGGGCAGATAACGCTTGTAGTTCAGATAGCGAATCGGATTCAACAACATCAAATGACGGATACAAGTTTTATGTAAGCAGTAAGGCAAAAAGTAAATATTACTGTGAAACCGATCCAGCTTGGGAAGAATTATCAAAAGCGAATCTGCTGGAATATGATAGCGAAGAGGAGCTGAAGAAAGATTTTCCTAATTTAGTGCTCAACCAAGAATGCTAATTTTCATTCTTTACGGAACAAAATATGTCTAGTACATAGCTAGAAAATTGTTGTAATATTAGCAGCAATGGATAAGGAAAATACAAAAACAACATCAACTGGCCACTTTGTAAAAGAAGTGGCTAAGTATTTTATGTCATTTCTTGAAACCGATTTTAAAAAACGGAGAATTCCGAAAAGGAATACAATTCAAAAAATCAAAGGAGGATTTCAAGTAGGCTTAGACCTGGACAAATATCCCACACTAAAAAAAGATATAAATCAGTTAATAAATTCAGGTTTTGAAAAAACAACTTTCGAAGTAAGTAAAGGAAAATACGTAAATCAAATCCCAGAAAATTTAATGGGTTTAATAAGTAGAAAAATAAATGAATTCAAACAAGACGATGTAATAGATGCAATAAAAGTTCTCGAAAGATCTATAATGGATCTTTGTGAAATAAACAAAAAATCTTACGATAAATTTCTAGAGCAGTCAAAAGAGGAAATTGCTAAGATCATGTCCAAGAATTTTATAATTCCCTTACTGGATCAGATTGATAAACCTCTTGAAAACCTTGATCTTGCAGATGAAAATTCTAAATATCAACTTGAAATCGAGCTCGCGGATGCTCTTTTTTCCTGCTTCGAAGAAAGGTTGACAGATATTCTTGAAAAATTTTTTAACAAACCAAAAGAAACAAATCTAAATGTAGAATTAAAGAAAGTTTTTCAAATTAAGAGAATTATTGAGCAATTAACTACTTTTTTTGAAAACTACAGTGTAAAAGATGCTTTTTTGGAAATTTATCAATTGGACAGAAATAATAAACTTATAGATAAGACAGAACTTTATCTCTATTTTTATGAATTATCCTTAGGTAAGGACGAAAAGTTCCCTCTTTTCTATATACCAATTACTTTAGAAAAGGACGAAAAGAAATTTAAGTTATCTTTTGAAAATAGAGTTTATGTTAATACAAAAGCAATCGATTATGTTGTGCAAGAATATAATCTTCAGTCAAAAAAGAAAAATACTCTAACAGGTGAATTTGATAGAATAATTTACCTGAACGAAGACAAAGCTTTTGTGAAAGATATAGAAACGCTCATTAAAGTTCTTGAAAACTTTTTCGAGTTTACCAAGAATATAAATATAAAAGATCATAATAAGCAAAGTACAGGTCATCTTATTAATGGATTATCAAATAAACAGTACCTCTATTTATTTGATAAATCAGACGAAGCACTTATCAACGATTACGAAGAAATAATTAATGATAATGGGGATTTATTATCGAATTTTACAGATTTGTTAAACGGTTTCGTTTTTGAAAACCCTGAAGAAGTTATAAGTATCGTGGAAGAGGAATGGCTTGATCAACCATATTCTGAAAAGCTCATATTTCAGAGTCCCGTTCCTCTAAACGAAGAGCAAAAACAAATTTTGCAGGCACTTGAAAAACCTGATTGTAAAAACGTAATTATTGAAGGCCCACCCGGTACAGGTAAAAGTCACACCATCACAGCAATTATATGTAAGGCGCTCCTTGATGGAAAATCTGTACTAGTTCTATCAGATAAAAAGGAGGCACTCGATGTGGTTGAGGATAAAATTTCATCCACTCTCAACAAAGTGCGTCATGAGAAAGATTTCCAAAATCCAATTCTAAGACTCGGCAGATCTGGTAATAAATTCGGGAAAATTGTTCAAGGGCAGACCATTCAAAAGATCAAAGACCACTATATAGCATATAGAACAAATAAAAGTAAATTTGAGGAGCAACTAATTAGAGTATCGGAAGAAGCAAAAAACAGCATTAAGGAAAATATAGAATACTATGAAAACATATATTTAAAGGATGTAAAAAGTTACTGCAATAAAAGTTGCAAGTACGATGACCTGTGCTGGATTGAAGAAGAAGATTCAGAAGCTTTAGGGCAAGAACTTCCCAAACTTAGAAAAATCGTTGCAAACCTTAAAAATAAAGAGATCGAACCCCTAAAGGCAGAATTTGTTACAAAGAGCAATCTGCTAAAAATAGAGAAACTTATTTCTCTATTGGAAGATATATCAGAACTCAAAGATAAACTGGTTAAAGCCGATTTTAATTCTCCAGAAATCTTGTTGATATCAAACGAAATTAATGATTCTACAAAAGACTTTTTGAAGTTCGTTGAGCAAATTACAATTCTGGTAAATGAATTAGTTACATTAAGCAATCAGATAAGCATAAAAGAATTAGCGCTGGTTAAATCAACGACTTATTTCAAAGAACTTGATACTACAGCTCATAAATATTTCTTGTACAACAATCAATATAAATCAGCAAAAAAATACTTAGAAGGATTGAAGATCAGCCCATCCATACTCAATTCAATTCATATCCCAGTGGAAATGAATTTTGAAGAGGCAATCAAAATCGTTAACACTTATATTGATGATCTCAAAGAACTAAAAAGACCGATAATAGGATTCCTGTTCCAATCAGAAAATATCCAAAAAATAACTAAACAATTTAGAAAATCTTTTTGCGATTTTAATATCAGTAATCCGACGGACTACTTAAAAGAATTAGAAGATGCTAGAGCTATGTTAGAATTTATTTTCGAGAAATCCAAAAATAATGAAGTTTCAAAAGAAGTGTGGAGCCTGATTCGTTCCAATTCCGAGGACCAAACCACATGGTCATCATTCGAGCGAGTATTCGATATGCTAAAACCATTAAATAGCCATATAAAAAATATTGAAGATTTCAAGTTGGAAGAAATAAGGAAAGTTAAATATATTTGTGAATTGTTTTCAAAAATTAATGATATTCAAGAGTTTTCGCATTTAATGGACCAGCTTAATTTAGAGGCTAAATTATCCAAAGAAGATTTATTGAAAGTTTCTCTTAAGAAAACAATTGAAGGACTAAAAAATGCTAAGGGAAGCCTAGAAGACCTTATTGCAATAAAAGAAGATATCGATTTCATTCTCAGATTTAGCGAAAAATACCCAGTCATATCTGAAAAAATTTCACTAAACATAAATAGTGAGAACCTTTCAGAATTGTCCTGCAAAATTATAAATTTGAGCGAAGAAGAAATCATTGAATATTGCAAATTTAAACAAAATGAACAAAAGTTAAATTTACAGTTTAACGGACTTCCTGAAGACAAATACTTCGAATCTATAGAAAATATTGAAGGTATAGTATCCGCCCAAATGATGCACTTTTTAGATGAACGAATTATAGATTATTCACAAAAATTTGCCGGCGACCTGGAAACTTTGAAAATTGCTATAAAGAAAAATGAAAAATTTCCAAAAGATCTATTCCAAAATCTAAAAAACGCTTTTCCCTGCATTCTCTCAGGCATTCGTGATTATGCTGAATTTATTCCATTAGAAAAAAATCTTTTTGATTTAATAATAATTGATGAGGCATCACAGGTTAGTATTGCACAGGCCTTGCCTGCACTGATTCGTGGCAAACAGGTGATTGTTTTAGGTGATGACAAACAATTTTCCAATGTGAAATCAAATAATGCCAGCAAAATTACAAATGAAGAATTAAAGCAGAAAGTTCATTCTAGTTTTAAAGAAGAATTCATAAATGATCATGATAGTCATGGCTGGTTATCAAAAGTTAAAGAAAATTTTGATATTAAAAATTCCATATTGCAGTTCATGCGATTTATTAGAAATTATCAGTGTCAGTTAAAAAAGCATTTTCGTTGCTATCCAGAGATAATTTCTTATTCAGATAAGCATTTCTATGACAATTCTTTGCAATGTATGAAGGTGAGGGGAAAGCAAATAGAAGAAGTGATAAAATTTGATATTCTCGAACATGATGGGCGAACTGAACTGAAGCAAAATGTAAACTCTTTAGAAGCGGAACATATAATTCAGCAACTTCAATCATTCAAGGAACAAGGTATAACTCAAAGTATTGGGATAATCTCACCTCATCGTGAACAAGTTACATACATTTTTGATAAAATTAACAACCTCAAAGAAAGAGATTGGCTATTTAACGAATGCAATTTGAAAATAATGACTTTCGATACCTGTCAGGGAGAAGAAAGAGATTATGTGTTTTACTCAATGGTTGCCACAGAAGAAGATGATAAGCTAAATTACATATTTTTAAAGGATTTCAAAAGCAAGGATCTAGAAACGGAAGGTACCGTTAAGGCACAAAGATTAAATGTTGGTTTTAGTAGAGCAAAAGAGTGCATGCATTTCGTCCTTAGCAAACCGATAGAGAGCTTTTATGGAGAAATAAAAAACGCTCTTATCCATTATGAAAATGAAATTGAAAACTCCAAAAAGCAAATTAGAGGCGGGACAGACGACAAGTCACCTATGGAATATGAAATTCAGCAAATCTTTTATAAAACCAAATTCTATAAGGAAAACAAGGAATCAATTGAACTTATACCGCA
>SXGU01177333.1_pt1 | contig 11392 bp, 8 predicted proteins | sample 3174531 | NCBI WGS metagenome assembly SXGU01 (sample SAMN11356863, study PRJNA531348) | freshwater metagenome | isolation source: freshwater sample F1-140 | place: China: Fuxian Lake, Yuxi | collected 2017-12-25
CCGAAGCGCGAGATGCGATCGTCGTCGCGCCCTGTCGAGCGATTGCCCGATAAATCGCTGGCCTCCTGCCGCATGCTACGAAATTTGTATATCCGGAACGGCAGGTTGTTGCGACCGACCCGCGGCTGCATGAAGAAAACTGGCCCCCGAGAATCCAGCTTGATGCAGATCGCCACCACTACCATCAGCGGCGCGAGAAACAGCAGGGCGGTCGACGCGACCGCCAGGTCGAACGACCGCTTCTTCACCCGGTCGGAAAACCGCAGCGAGCCGCGCGAAACGACAAGGGTGCTGGAATCACCGAAGGCGTCGATTCCGATCACGCCGAGATCGTCGCGGCGTTCGACCAGTAATTCGCCTTTGGCGTCGATCGTCTTGAGCAAGGTCGACCAAGCGACCTGTCGTTCGATAGGGCAAGCGACGAGCACGCGGTCGTAGAAGCTGGTAGCACGAGCGAAGCGTTCGAGCATCGCCGGGTCATTGAGATTTGGCTCGAGCTGATTGGCACGCGCATCGATGACAAACCGGGATGCGCGCTCTGGCAAGGGCACACCGTCCACGATGACCAGCTCATCGAGCAACGAGCCATCGAGCGTAGAGCGGACCCAGCGATGGGAGATGTAACGGAAAACCAGCATCGGCAGGAGGGTCGCCACAAAGACCACTGCCAAAGCCAGACGCGAAATCTCGTCTGAAAACTGGGTTACGAACAACAGCGCAAACAAGAACAGGAACGTCTGCACTATGGCCGACGTCGCGCGCCTGGCGCTCTCGGCATAATTGGTCAGGCTTTCGGGGGAGTAGGCCGCGGCGTTGCTGCTCAAAACAAAGAATACCGGCAAGACGACGAACAGCAGCGACACCCCGCCGGGCATCAGCCATGCGGAATCGCGCACCTTGCCCGCGACGCTAAAGCCAATCAGAATCGCCAGAGCATCGAACAGCACCATGCGGACTACCAAGGCGAACCGTGCCGACTGGCGCAGATGCGCATTGGCACCAGCGCTTACGCGGGGCGCTGCGGATTCGATCAAGGGTCCCGGGTGCTTCATCGCGGTCATACGTTCCTGACGACGGATCTTATAGGGCGTCCACAGCTCAAAGCATCCCCAGTTTGCGGAATTGCGAAGCCGCGCCCCGCTTTGGCGCACTCGTGACTCCACCGGTAAAAAACAGGGTCAAGCCGTCCCGCAGCCAAGTATTGGGCTAACGGTCGCTTTTTGCGCCCGCCGACGAACCAAAGCATCGCCAGCCTCACCGGCATCGTGAGTACGATGCATAATGGCGGCCAGCTCATCGACCGGCATCGGTACGCCGAGCTCGTAGCCCTGGAGATAATCGCACCCCTGGAGTTGCAATATACGCGCCTGCCACTCGCTTTCGATGCCCTCGACCACGGTCTTCATGCCGAGGCTGTGGCTGAAATCGATCATGGCGCGCACGATCCTCGTCGCCTTGTCGGTGCGGCCCATCTCCTGGATGAAGCTGCGGTCCAGCTTGATCCCGTCGAGTTCGAAATTCTGAAGATAGCTTAGGGAGGAATAGCCAGTCCCGAAATCGTCGAGCCAAACCTCGATGCCGATCGCGCGCAAGTGGTCGATCGTTTCGCGCGCCTGCTTTACGTCGGCGATCAACACCCCCTCGGTCACCTCGACGATGAGAGCGGATGGCGGACAGCGCGCCTCAATCAGTCTCTCGATCAGCTTGTCGGCAAAATCCGCCCGGCGAAAGTAGGCGGGCGACAGGTTGATCGCCACCGGCATCTTGAGCTTGGCGTGAGCCTCGAGCGCCACGTCGATGGTCCAATTGGTCAGTTCGACGATTTGACCGCTGTCTTCCGCCACCGAGACCATCAGCGAGGGAGAGATGCCCTTCATGGAATGATCCTGGGACCGCAATAGCGCCTCGACCTTCTCGATCATCCCTGTTCGTGCATTGACGATAGGCTGGTAGTGCAGCTCAAAACGGTCTTCAAATCGCGCGGTGGCTAGTTCCCTTCGAATAGCTGTCTCGCGCATCTGCCGATGCGAGAGCACGTCGTCGAATATGTGGTAGCTGCCTCGCCCGGAACCCTTGGCCTCGTACATGGCGAGGTCGGCGCGACGCAGCAGCTCTTCCCCGCCGTGAACAGCTGCGTCGCCGATCGCCACCCCAACCGAAGCACTCACCTCGACCCTCCGGCCGCCGAGGAGAAAGGGCTGCCCGATCGCCTCGGTCAACCTGGCGGCCAGCCCACGCGCTAGCGCTTCGTCGCGATAGGGGACAATCGCGGCAAACTCGTCACCGCCCAGGCGAGCCAGCGCGATGCGATCCTCCAGGACGTCAGCCGCCCGCAAGCCAACTTCACGCAGCAACTGATCACCGACATCGTGACCGAGAGTGTCGTTGACCTCCTTGAAGCGATTGAGATCGAAGAAAAACAGGCTGACCAGGGTGTTGCGGCTATCGCTTCGCGCAAGATCCGCGAGTGCGGCGGTGAAAGCGAGGCGATTGAGATGGCCGGTCAACTGGTCGCGCCGCAACTCCAGGCGCAAAGCAGCAATTTCCTCGCTTGCGGCGGACGCCTGGGCCGTCGACCGTCGACTATCGCGCGTATCCAGCCAAGCGCAGAGACTGCCGCTCAAGGCAGCCAGACCGGCTAGAAAACTTGCTGCTCCCACTTCGCCGAGACTGCCGAGCGCGGCGGCAACCGCCGCCAACAGCCCCGCGGTGACTGCCGCAGCGCGCACGAGCAAGCCGCCGCGCAAAGGAACCGACTCAGCCAAGGTTCAATCCGCCTCGCGCAATTCCATCAAGCGACGCATCTGCTCGCTCATCCGGCGGACGCTTGCCTCCCGATCGAACTCAAGCGCAGCGATGGCGTGACTGCGGCTCAAATGCGTGGCCATCCGGGCGCGGAGCACGGGTAGGCTGATGGGCTTTACGACATAGTCGTTGGCGCCGCTTTCGATCGCCTCGACGATGTTATCGTCTTCGCCGACCGCCGTGCACATGATGACCGGCAAGCAATCGGGTGAGTGGGTCTGGCGGATGGCGCGCAGCGTATCGAGACCCGACAGCCCGGGCATCATCCAGTCAAGCAGCACGATGTCGATGCTATCGCCTCCGCGCAGCACGGCAAGCGCGCTCGCGCCGTCATCGGCACAAACCGTGCGATAGCCAGCCGAGGAAAGGGAGCGATCGAGCAAGTGGCGGTTGGCCTCGATGTCGTCGACGATCAGCACTGTCCGACGCACCATTGCTGAGGCGTTCATGCCACCATCTCCCGCAAGGTGGCGGCGATCTCTCGCGGAGCGGCGTTGCCCTTCATGTAGTAGCGGCAGCCCGTCGCCAGCAGGCGATGATGCTGTGCCACCGAAAGCTCCTGGCCCGACAGGACAATCAACGGAATGGTGGCGTAGCTGGCGTTCTGCAGGAGTTGCTCGATGAACTCGAACCCGTTCACATTAGGCATGTTCAGATCGAGCAGGATGGCCGCTGGCCGGCGATCGCCAAGCGCGGCAAGACCTTCCGCTCCATCGGCGGCGCGGCGGATACTGAAGCCGAGGCGGCGGACCGTACGTTCCAGCAGCTCCGCCGAATCGCGATCGTCCTCGATGATCAGCACTTCGCCTTTGAGATCCTTTTCGTAGACAGAAATGATGTCGCGCAGACGCTTCTCAGTGATGGGCTTGCGTACATAATCCGAAGCGCCGGCGGCTAGGCCTCGGCTGCGATTGTCGTCGACAGTGACGATCAGCACCGGAGTGTCACGCAGCGCCGGCAGCGCGGTGAGATCAGGCAAAACGTCGTAGCCCGTGCGCCCGGGCATGAGGGCGTCCAGTAGCACGATGTCGGGCTGCATTTTCTCGGCGATCGCAAGACCGTCCTCGGCGTTGGTTGCCGCGCGAACGTCATAGCCGCTGCGTTCGAGCCAGCGGGTCATAAGATCGATCGTTGCGGCGTCGTCGTCGATCACCAGCGCGGACTTACGCGCGGAGCCCGGCGCGACCGGGGGGACCTGCGTTAGCGGAAGGGTGCGAACCGCCGGCCGGCCCGGCGCTCCTTCCACGTCATGAGGCAACCTCAGGACATAGTGCCACTCGGTCTCGCCCCGCTGTTCCACGTCAAGCGATCCACAGACCGCTGCGGCGAGCCGGTCGGCAAGATGGCGGGTCAGCGTTTCGCCCGATTCGTGACGTTGTGTCGAAGCCTTGCGGGCGTCCACCACCACCTCGACGCAGGCGTCGTGAGTCTTTGAGTTGCGGGTCGAGATGGTGACCAGCGCCGCCTGGCGGCTCCGGACCGCATCGTCGATCACGCTGGCGACAGCGCGGGCCACCTTGGCGCTGTTGCCGAAGAGCGTCTCGCTGCCAGCGCCCTCTTGAAGGGCCACCATGGTCCCCATCGTCGCCTGGCTGTGCTCCCCGGCAACCTGAGCCAGCACGTCGCGAAGCAGAAACGGCACCCGTTCGGCCGTTTCGCGCCCTGTACGATCTTCCGCTAACTGGAGTAGATTATCGATCAACGTTAGCAGGTTCTGACCGGCGCTACGGATTTTCTTCAGATCCTGCGGCAGGTCATCGAGCTCGCCCGCTTCGGCGTCCTCGATCGCCAGCGAAGCATAACCAAGAATTGCATTGAGCGGCGATCGCAGTTCGTGGCTGAGCCTGGCGTAAAACTCGGACTGCCGGGCAATCTGCTGGTCGAGCGCCGTGTGCGATTGTTCGCGCTCGCGCTCGATGCTTCGGTAAGCGCGCACGACCGCAGTCACATCCTCTTCGAAACGCAGCGGATCAAAGCCGTTGTTTCGATCTGCACGGGGCAGATCATTTCGCTGACTGCTGTCGTCGGCAAGTTCCGCAAGGCGCGCGGCGCCGGCTTCCATCGCTGCCGTCTGCCGGCGCTGCGAAACACCAACGACCGCTCCGGCGAGTGTGGCGGCCCCGGTACCGGCCAGCGCGGCCAGGAACATCGCGCTCGTCGACGGGCCACAAGCACTGATCAATACGGTCGCAACCAGCCCGGCGGCGAGCGCGGACAGAGCCGCCGCGGTCAAGGCCGGTCGGCGGGCTGCGAATTTTGCGAAGTTGGCCTGCATCTGTCTTGTCCCAGCCTACGCAGCTTCGCTCTGCCGGGCCGCTTCGACGGCTGGCAGGAGGATTGTGAAGCTGCTGCCCAGCCCCGGCTCACTGCGCACCGCGATCGACCCGCCCATCATCTCGGCGAAGCGCTTGGTGAGAGCCAGGCCGAGGCCTGAGCCACCAAAGCGCGAAACCGTGTCTTTCTCGGCCTGACTGAAATTCTGGAAAATGCGCTCGCGCCCTTCGCGGCTCATCCCGATTCCGTTGTCCGTTACCTCGAGGGAGAGAAAATCGCCGCGTGGCGACCGATCGCGCAACACGGTTAGCATGATCATTCCCTTGGTGGTGAACTTGGCGGCGTTGGAGAGAAGGTTGAGCAGCGATTGGCGTACCTTGAGCGCGTCGAGCTCCAAAACGCCGATATCGTCGGGCATATTGAGCACCAGACGATTGTCTCGCTTGCGAGCGAGCGGCCCGGCGGTAGCGATGACGTCGCTCACCAGCCTGCTAACTTCCACTGGCTCGGTATTGAGGGCGACCCGGTTCGCCTCGATCGAGGACAGGTCAATGACGTCATTGACCAGAGCCAGCAGGTGGCGGCCGGCGGCGTGAATTCGGTCCAGATCGCCCGATTTTCGCGCCTCGACGCCGCGATCCTCCCACATTTCCTTCAGCATCTCTGTGTAACCGATCACCGCATTGAGCGGGGTGCGCAGCTCATGGCTCATCTTCGCCAGGAAGATCGACTTGCGGTTGCTGGCGCGTTCGGCCGCGCCCATTGCCTCGCGTAGCGAGTCCACGCGTCCGCGCTGGGCGATCGTCTCGGCCTCCAGCCGCAGGCTGACACGCATGACTGCTTCATAGAACAGGCATAGCAGCGTCATGTACGTGAGCGCGGCAATGATCGAAAAGACGTTCGGTAGCAGCAGCGCTTCCGGATCGACGAGCTGGGGAAATTCGCCTTCGATGACGCGCGCCGAGGCAAAGGCCGTCAGCTGCAGCGCAATACCCGTCAAGGCGGGCCGGATCGAGTTCGCAAGGTAGAAGAAGCACAGCACCATCGCGATCAGGAACCAGGGTAGTAGCGGCGAGCTGATTCCGCCGAACCAGAACGAGCCGAACAGGCTGGTCCCGACAAGCAGCTGCACGCTGAGCATCGCCGATAAGGTCATCGACCCGCTGAGCCGGAGGATGAAGGGTATCGCGAAGAAAGACGCGACGCAGCCTTCGACCACCCAGAACTGCCACCCTGCACCGTTCCGGACGGTCAGCCACAGGAAGACCGTCACTGAATGGCCCATCAATGGGCCGAGCAGGTGGAGCAGGACGAAATTGCGGACCATCGGCAGGTCCGTCTCCGAACGCAGGATCGCGTCGGGGACGAACCAATCCAACACCCGGTTGAGTTCTTTGAGCATGCCGTTCCCTATCCAACCCATGGTTAGCGGCGGACACTTAAGAAGCGGTCAATGGCTCGTTTACCATTGTGAAAGGCAATGGACATAGAATTACGCGCAGTCGCTCTGACTGATTGTTAAGGGATTAAGGGATGGCGCTGTCGTGGGACAGGTCCGGGTGGACGCTGGGATCAGCGCTGGATCATTTCATTCCCAAGCAAATGCTCGTCGACGCTGAACAGCATCGCCGCGGGCGGATGTTCATGCTCAGCCACGCGTTCGGGCCGGTGTTGGGCAATTCGCTGCCAGCCTATCTGTTCATGATGGATATTGTGCGCGATTACCGCGTGGGGGTGTTCTTCCTCTCGATCACGGCCTTCTGGATTTACCCCTTCCTGCTCCGCGCAACAGGCCGTTACCGGCTGTTGGCCTTCATCTCGATCCAGAACCTGGCATGCTGCATCCTGTGGGCCTGCTATGCCTTCGGCGGACTGCTTTCGCCCTTCCTGCCGTGGATGTTGATCATTCCGCTACTATCATTCCTCTACCTGCCCTCGATGGGCTGGATCCGGAATGCGCTGCTAGCCCAGCTCGCCTGCAACCTAGCCCTCCTGCTGTTCATCTGTCTCGGCGGCGTCGCCCTGCCGCCGGTCGACCTCGCCGAGTTACAGGTGATCGGCCTGGTCTCGATGGGTGCGGTCGCAATCTACTTTGCAATGATGGCGCTTTATTTCGCCAGAATGTTCCATGAGCAGCGGGAATTCGGTCGCGAGCTGAACGCCCTCGTCTCCTCTTCGGACAATCTGCGCAATCTGACTTCCGCCGCCGAGCAGGCCGGAGCGGCCAAGGCCGAGTTCATTGCCAGCATGAGCCACGAGCTGCGGACGCCCCTGAATGCGATCATCGGATACAGCCAGCTGCTGCTCGAGGAAGCGGCGGATGAGGGCGACGATGAAGGCGCTGACGACCTGGGCAAGATCCACAGGTCTGGGTCCAATCTGCTCTATCTGATCGATCACATCCTCGATTATTCGCGTATCGAGGCAGGCAGAATGCCGGTGAACTCGCGCGCGGGCCGCCCTGCAACAGAACACCTTGGCTGGCTGGACGCTTGTGCCAAGCTTCCCCGCCCTGTCGAACTTGTTTGGCGCAAGGGGCCAGGTGACGAGCAAGCGCTAGTCACCGACTGGACTGCTTTGGGCGCGATCGTGCTCAATCTGGCCGCAAGCCTCCGAGCGACCGAGAGTGGGTCGTGCCGCGTCGCCGTGGCGTGCCACCGCGGCGCGCAGGGGGCGTTCTCGTTGGAGTTCGCTCAGCTCGGCCGCGTTGGCGATGCCGCTGCGATCGACTTCAGCTCCGAAATCTTCGACGCGTCGGACGACGTGTCGCCTACGCGATACGGCACCATGGGTATCGAGTCGGCGCTGGCCCTCAAGTACATTTACCTCCTCCGTGGAGAAATTAATCACGGCGCAAAAGCCGACGGATCGCTTCGTATCGCGTTTCCGCCGATTGAAACCGTAATTCCGCTAGAACAGGCCGCCTGACGGCGCGCATCAGGAAAGGATTCCGAGCGATGACATTGGTACTCGTCGTCGAGGATAACGAGATGAACCGCGACATGCTGACCCGCCGCCTCGAGCGCAAGGGGCTGGCGGTCGAATGCGCCGTCAACGGGCCCGAGGGCATCCGCATGGCCGGTCAGGTGATGCCCGACATTGTCCTGATGGACGTAGCTTTGGGGGAGATGGATGGCTGGGAAGCCACGCGCGCCATCAAAGCCGATCCGAAGACCACGCACATCCCGGTGATCGCGCTTACCGCGCATGCGCTTGAGAGCGACCGCAAGAAATCGCTGGAGGCCGGCTGCTCCGAATTCGAGACCAAGCCGGTCGATATCGAGCGCCTGATCACCAAGATCAAGTTCCTAATAAATTAACCGTATTCCTTGGCTCAACCTTCAAGACCGCCGGAATAACACGGTTCAATATATTAGGGACTTTTCCATGGTTTCTGCGACCGACTTTGACGCGCTGTCTGGCAGCATGAAGGATTTCCGGCACTTGCCCGGATCGAACTTGCTCGACCGCGTAACCGCTTTCTACGACTGGCAGGAAGCGCGCCGTGCGATCGGCGTGTGGCCCCTCGGCCGCTCGACCGAACAGGGAGCATTCAGCCGCTGCTCCGCGCGTACTGACGAGGGCGCGCTGTTCACCGGCGTTAATTTCGCCAGCCAGGATTATCTGAGCCTCAATTCGCACCCTGCAATCCTAGAGACTGCCATCCGCGCCATGCGCGACTATGGCGTCCATAGCGCTGGTTCGCCCGCGCTCGTCGGCAACACCTCGCTGTCACTGGCGCTCGAGGACAAGATCGCCGAATTTCTGGGCTACGACCACGTGGCGCTGTTCCCCACCGGTTGGGCGGCGGGGTTTGGGGTGATCAAGGGCCTCGTACGGCAGAAAGACCATGTGGTCATGGACGCGCTCAGCCACGCCTGTCTCCAGGAAGGAGCTCAGGCGGCCACGCGCAACATCCATCTGTTCCGTCATAACCTGATCGACCATGCGCGCGAGAAGCTCGCCGCGATCCGGGCGCAAGATGCGGACAACGGTATCCTGATCGTGACTGAGAGCCTGTTCTCGATGGATTCGGACACTCCCGACATTCGCGCGCTGCAGGACCTCGCCAGTGAGTATGGCGCGACGCTGTTGGTCGACGTTGCCCACGACCTCGGGAATCTCGGCCCCACCGGCCGTGGCCACATCGAGATGCAGGGCATGCTTGGCCAGGTCGATGTGGTCATGGGCAGTTTCTCGAAGACCTTTGCTTCCAACGGCGGGTTCGTTGCCGCGCGCGGCCGGGCGATCAAGGAATACATGCGCTATTACAGCTCGCCGAATACCTTCTCCAACGCGCTGTCCCCCGCGAGCGCCGCGATTGTGGGCAAGGCGTTTGACATCGTGTCCTCGCTGGAAGGCTCGGTGCTGCGCGGCAAGCTGATGCACAACATCGAGATGCTGAGGAAGATGCTGCGCGGCTGCGGCATGGAAACCTATGGCGATCCTTCCGCGATCGTCTGCGTCAAAATGGGCACGGAAGCGCTAGCGCGGCTCGCGAGCCGCCGCCTTCCGGCGCTCGGCATGCTCGCCAACCTGGTCGAATTTCCTGCCGTTCCCAAGGGCCAGGCCCGTTTCCGCCTCCAGGTGATGGCCAATCACTCGATGCACGACATCGTCGATGCCGTGCACCGGCTATCGGCTGCGGCAAATGAAGGCGCCAGCGACCTCGCCGCGCTGGAGAATGGCGACATTACGCTGGCCGAACTGGCCCGGATGCCCGGGTTCGCCATCGCTGAGGGCGCAGATGCCGCGCTAGTGGAGCCGATTACTTCCGGCGATATCAGTATGCTTCGACAAGCTGTCGGATAATTTAACACTCATTTTACTTGCTGAGGGTAGGGTCGCCAAAACCTAACGAGGGCATAACCATGCTTGCCAAGTCTTTTCTGGCGCTGTCGACTACAGTGCTTGCCATTGCAGGGGTCGCACCCGCAGTCGCCCAGGAAGCCGGCGAGGTGGCCGTTCACGCATCCCTTGCGCGCACCAAGCTCGTCGACAAGGGCGAAATCTTCGTAAACGGAACGCAGGATCCGAATGCCGCCTATGCGACGCGCGAGGCCTATCATTCGATCGTTGGCGTCAGTTGGTTTCCGATCGATCACGTTGCGCTAGACGCCACCATTTCGACCCCCGCGACGACCAACAATATTCCCGCCGGATCGCTGGCTGGAACGCCGAACCTGGGGGATGACGAGTTTGTGCTGGGCACGATAGGCGGCTCGGTCCACCCTTTCGAAGGTCGCGTGCGCCCCTACGTCGGAGGCGGCTGGGCATTGCAGTTTACCAGCCAAGAGCGCGATGCTCTGGCAGTCGACCTCGACATTTCCAACACTAGCGGACCTTATGCGAACGCGGGCGTGAAAGTCGGGCTGAGCAAGCGGCTCGACGTCTTTGCCGATGTCCGTAAGGCTTGGTACACCACCAAGGCGACCGGCCAGCTTCCGCTCGACGCCACCTACACGTCATTTGCCGATGTTGAGGCCGATGCGCAGCTCGATCCCCTGACCATCCAAGTCGGGCTCAGCACGCGCTTTGGCGCGGCGGAGGATGACGGCGCCGAGGTGCCGCCGCGCGAAGCGGGCGATCTTGTCGTCAAGCTCGGCCTCACGAACCTTGTCCTTGCCGACGAGATTGACCTGACGGTGGGAGGCGCGCCCTTCCCCGGCGCCGGCCTTTCGACCTTCGAGCACCAAACCGTCTCGGTTCAGGTGGCCTATTTCCTCGCCGACACCCTCGCCCTGAATGCAACCCTTGGCTTCCCGCCGACGATCAGCATTTACGGCGCCGGCACCATCGGCGCGCTTCCGATGCTGGGCAAGGCGACCTATGGTCCGACTGCGTTCACGCTCCAATGGCACCCCGTAAGCACCGGCCGAGTGCGGCCATATGTCGGCGTGGGTGGCAGCTACATGATCACTTTCGACACGCAGGACGGGGCCTTCGCCGATCTCGAGGTCGAGAACGATTTCGGGTTCGCCTTCGAAGCCGGCGTCGCCTTTCCCCTCGACGAGCGCTTCTCCCTGGTCCTCGATGCCAAGAAGGCGCTGTTGCGCCCCAAGGCTACGGGCACCTTCATGGGCGCCCCGGTGGTTGGCCAGACGCGGCTTGACCCCTGGGCACTGACGGGCGGCGTGTCCGTCAAGCTGTAATCTTGGTGCAGCCCCTTCATAGGGACTGATACAAGACCATATGGACGTCCAACCATCACCAATGGAAGGACACACCCATGGCCGACGCCCCCGATCCCGCGCTGAACCAGCCCGCCGGCTATGTCCCACCGAGGGTCTGGAGTTGGGATAAGCCGAGCGGC
>SXGU01164692.1_pt1 | contig 11391 bp, 8 predicted proteins | sample 3174531 | NCBI WGS metagenome assembly SXGU01 (sample SAMN11356863, study PRJNA531348) | freshwater metagenome | isolation source: freshwater sample F1-140 | place: China: Fuxian Lake, Yuxi | collected 2017-12-25
ACCGCCACGCGGGATCTGGTGGCCATCTACGCGGATGAATCGTGCCTCGGCAACGGGAAAGAAGGCGCAAACCCGGGAGGCGCGGGCGCGCTGGTCGAGTATCAGCGCGCCGGCGGAACACTTGTGCGACGCGACATCTGGCTCAGTGAGCCCGCGACAACGAACAACCGGATGGCGCTGCGGTCGGTGATTGCCTCGCTTGGCCAACTCGCGGCCAAGGGCACTGCGTTCGACGTCGTTTTCACGACGGACTCACGTTACATCGTGGACGGAATGACCGCGTGGGTCCACGGCTGGGCCCGGCGCGGCTGGACACGCAAGGGCGGCGCAATCGAAAACCTCGGCCTGTGGGGCGACGCCATTCGGGCCGCAAGCGCTCACGCCGTGGCCTGGCGTTGGGTGCGGGGCCACGCGGGACATGCCCAGAACGAGTATGCCAATCACCTGGCCACCCGAGCGGCCGCAGACCAGACGTCATCGGATGGGTTGGTTGAATCGGGGTTCGATGCGTGGGTGGCTGCTGCTGGCGCAAAGCACTCGGCACCAAGTCCGTTTCCGGATCGCGACACCTTTCGCGCGCACCCCGCGCTTCCAGCGCCGCCGTCGCTCCTGCTCTGAAAGAGACAGCTGCGACACCCGCGTGACGCACCACGCGTATTACGTTGGAGTTGAGGAGACCACTGCGTGACTGCACCCGATTCCGCATCCGACGCGCTCGACCAGCTCTTCGCCATCCTGGTGCGCACTGTACGCGACCAGCGTCCCGAATATCTGGCGTCGGCTTTCGACGTCTCGGAACTGCTGGGCTTTGTGCCGTACAAGACGGTGCGCACGATGATCGGCGCCGACACCAACGACGATTATGGCCACACGGTGACTCGCCTGCTCGCGGGCGAGAAGGGCCTGCTGTTCGTGGATGACCTGATGCAGGACGACCTGCTTGCGGAGCTGAAGTCGAAAAACCCCGACCTGCAGGCGTACCGGTCGTATCTCAACTCGAAGGTGAAGCTCGCGCAAGAGCGCGTGCGGCTGGTGCTCGATGCCGCCGGACCAGCGCCCCTGCGCGAGTCGTCTGCCGCGCCCGCTGCCCCGGCGGCCCCTGCTGCGCCTGCTGCAGCGGCTGCACCGGTCACTGCGCTGAAGTCCCCCGCAGCAGAACCCAAGCCGGCAGCAGCCTCCAAACCTGGCGCGCCCGCCGCAAGCGCGCCCCCGAAACCGCCCGCCGCTACTGCTCCGGCCGCGCCGCGTCCACCGGCAACGGCGCCAATACCGCCAAAGCAGCCTGCCAGCACCCGCGATCTCTCGATTGTGATGAAGCCGCGTGCCGTGCCCGATGCCACAGCCTCCGTTTCTGCGGGCGTGGATGCCCGGTCCGCCCGTCCGGGCTGCAAGTATTGCGGACAACCGCTTCCCCAGAGTCGCGACATCCGGTTCTGTCCGCACTGCGGACAAGACCTCACCGTGCATCGCTGTGCCGCGTGCAGCGCCGAGCTCGAGCCCGGGTGGAAGTTCTGCGTCTCGTGCGGACGCTCCGCCACCGGATAGTGTCGGTGTCGGCCCCTTCAACGCAGCATGCGCTGTCCCGCACGCGATTCCATATCGCGGGATGTCTTGCGCTTGCGGCAGCGCTGGCCGGAGCGCCGATTACCCGCGCCTCCGCGCAATCTCCGGCGGCGCGTTGGCCCGTCAAGGTTCGCGAACACGTGGACCTCTGGCTCCACGCCTTCGCGCTCGTCGGCCGCGATTCGTCCGATGTGCCGATCTTCCGCAGCGGATACCGCGACGCCATGCTCGCCCGGCGCGCGTCGGCCAACATCGTCACGGAACTCGACGCGAATGCGGCCGCGCTCCGCACCACGCTTGAGAACCGCCCGGGACTGCTCGCCGCGCAGTTCCTTGCGCAGGAGTTCGCCAGCTGGACCGCCCTGGAATCGGTCCTCGAGGTCGTCGCGCAGTCCGACGAACCCCGCCGCGCGCTGCCGCAGTCGCCCGGCCCCGGCATTGCGCGCGTCGCCGCGATCTTCCGCACGCGCGAGGAGCGCGATTTTCTGCGCCGCTTCCTCGCGGGGCTTCGCTCAGAGCGCGAGCAGTTCCATCACGAGTGGTGGGTGGCCGAAACGCGGCGGCGCGACGCGGCGCTGGCACGCGCCGACTCGCTGTGGGTGAACCGGTACCGATCCGTGTTGCAGCGGTTCCTGAACCACACGCAGCAGGCCGACGGCGAAGTCATCCTCTCCACCGTGCTCGAAGCCGAAGGGCGCACCACCAGCGACTCCAGGCAGCGCAATACCATCGTGGTCGGATTTCCGGTGGACGCAGCCCAGGCCGAGGACGCGATCTTTGCCCTGATGCATGAGCTGGTCGGTCCGCTCACCGGGGCGGCGGTCGAGGATCACGTGACCCCCGCGGAAAAACGCAGTGGCGTGGCCGATCGACTGCAGTCTGCCGCCCTGGTCCGCGGCGGTGCCATTCTCGCAGCGCGCGTGGGGGCGGACGCCGCCGCCGGATACATGCGGTTCTACCTGCGCGCGACCGGACGCAGCGCGGGGCCCGATCTTGCTGCCAGCTTCGCCTCGGCATTTCCGCTGCGCGACGGCATGCTCGAGTCCATCGACCGCCAGATCGCGGTCGCGTTCAGCGGAATCTGACCGTGCCCAACCTGCCTGAGAAATCTCCGGCCATCGCGCGCAACGCGGTGGAGCGCGTGCTGGCGCGAGCCGCAGAACTTCAGGCGCGCGGCGGCGGTGCCGACGAGGCACCGGCGCTCACCGAAGCCCAGTTGATCGAAATCGCCGGTGAGGTGGGCCTGTCGCGTGATCACGTGCGGCTGGCGCTGGCCGAGGAGCGCTCGCGCATTGACGTCGCCCCCGAGTCGGGATTCGCGCACGCCATGCTGGGTTCGGCGGTGGCGCAGGCATCCCGGGTGGTGCCCGGAGACGCACGGACGGTGCTCGCCCACATCGACGGATGGATGCAGCGCACAGAGTCGCTGCAGGTCAAGCGCCGATTTGAGGGGCAGCTCTCCTGGGAGCCGCGCGTCGACTTCCTCTCCTCCGTGAAACGCACGCTCAAGCTCGGCGGCCGCGGATTTCACCTGGCGGGCGCCACGGAAGTTCATGCCATCGTTGCCGACGGTGAGGCCAAGCGCAGCCACGTGCGCATCATCGCACGGCTCGACGATGCGCGATCCATGCGCGCGCGCGTCGCAGCGGGATTCGGTTTTGTGGGCGCCATGGTCGGTCTCCCGCTGTTCTGGATGGCGGCCGATGCGGCGCTCTGGGTGGGCGCCGGGCTCTCGCTCGTCCCGGCGCTGGCGGTGCCACTCATCGCCGTATCGTTCGCGCGTCGCCAGTTTCGCGCAGCGGTCCGGCGTGCGCAGGTGGCCCTGGAGCAGGCGCTCGACAGCCTGGAGTACGGAGACAAGCCACACCGTGGCGCCTGAACGGCTTCCCGGCGTCGGGGCATCGATTGCTGACGCCCACCGCTGGTCGGTCGGCGCGCTTCCGGCCGTGTCGCGCACCTTCGCGCTCTCCATCCGCTTCCTGCCGGGTACGCTCGGCACAGCCGTGATGACGGCATACCTCCTGGACCGCATCGCCGACACCGTTGAGGATGACGGCGCGATGGCCGCCCCGCGCAAGGCCGAGCTGCTCGATGCATTCCGGGCCGCCCTCGATGACGCCGCAGTCGCCGACGCCTTTCCGTCCCTGGCGCGCGATGTCACCGGCGACCGTACACACGTGGACCTCGTGCAGCACACCCACCTCGTGTGTCGTGTGCTGCGCTCGCTGCCGCCGGCCACGCGTGCCATCGTCATCAAGTGGGTCGCCGAGATGATCGCCGGAATGCGGAAGTTCGTGCTGCTGTATCCGCATGGCATCCGCATCCAGACGCTGGATGAGTATCGCGAGTACTGCTACTACGTCGCGGGCACCGTCGGTTGCATGCTCACTGAACTCTGGCGCGAACACTCGACGGCCATCGGCGACCGCGAGTTCGCGGGCCTCTGGGAGCGCTGCCAGAAATTCGGCGAAGCGTTGCAGACCGTGAACATTCTCAAGGACATCGCCTGGGACGCCGAACACGAGAACGCCATCTATATCCCGGCGCGCGCGCTGGCGGAGCACGGCAGTGGCCACGACACCATCCTCGACTCGAACTACGCCGAGGGCAACAAGGCGGCCGTGGACGGCTTCATCGCCTTGGCCTGGGCCGATCTCGACGCCGCGTTTGAATACCTCGTGCGCCTTCCACGCCGTGCCGTGGCGATTCGCGCCTTCTGCGTGCTTCCACTGCTCTACGCCTACGCCACGTTGCGGGAACTTTCGGCGTCACGCGCGATGTTGCAGACCGGCGGCAAGGTGAAGATCTCGCGCAGCGAGGTGCGCTGGCTGATGATCGGCGGGCTGGCACTGCTCCCCAGCAACGCCGGGCTTGGGTGGCTCGTGCAACGCGTACGGGGCAACAGCAGGGGCTGAGGAAGTGGACGGGTACGGACAACGGAGGCGGGCGACGAAGCGTCGCTGCCTCCTTTTTTTGCGCGCGTGCCGAAGTGACCGGGCGGCCCGGTCAACTCGGCAAATCCGTTTGCCAGATCGGCAATCCCGGCGTGGCACATTGGTTGCGCCATTCGGGGCCAACGGCGCACTGAGGCGCCGCACTCGCAATCATCCAACCGGAGGGCTTGTCCGATGTTCACCACGACCAACTATCCCACACTCTTCGACCGCATGCTGGACTGGAGCCGCCAGATGGAAGAGGCGACGCAGCATCGCTCCACCGCCGGCGTCACCGATGCGCCGAACCGAACGCAGCTCTGGCTCCCGCCCATCGACCTCTACGAGACCGAGAAGGCGTTCGTGATCGAGGCCGATCTTCCTGGCGTGCATCAGGAGAATGTCGAGATCAACTTCGACCGCGGCACCCTGACGATCTCCGGCACGCGCGGCGCCACGCTGCCGTCGCAGGAAAACAGGGATTCCCAGCTCCGGGTGTTCAGCGCCGAGCGCATCAGCGGCAACTTCTCACGCTCCATCCGGCTGCCGCAGCATGTCGATGCCGACCGCATTGAGGCGACCTTCGCCCACGGTGTGCTCTCGCTGAACGTCCCGAAGTCACAGGGCGCGTTGCCCCGCAAGATCGCCATCACGGTCGAGAAGTGATGCCGACGCAGGCCCGCCGCAGAAGTCTGACAGCGCGCGGTTGAAGGGCCGGTCGCCGTTGGGCGGGGAGTGAGCGCGGGGCTCGCTCCCCGCCTGCATTTCGGGGATTAGTTTTCTCCCATGCCACAGTTCTATGAAGCCCCGGTGGTCACTGTGCTCTCGCGCCCGTCGTTCGCGGAGCCCGCCCACCTTCCCGTGCAATGGCTTGGTGATGCCACGGACGCGGAGAAGCTCTCGGAGTTTGCCGGTCGCCTCTGCTACATGAGCCAGAAAAACCCGGCCAACCGCACCACGCGGGACTACATCGAGAACATCAAGAAGCAGCAGCACGGGTCCGTGTTCGAACATGCCAACTGGTCGCTGCTGATCGAAGGTGTGAGTCGTTCGCTCACCCACGAACTGGTGCGGCACCGCGCCGGCTTTGCCTACTCACAGCTCTCGCAGCGGTATGTGGACGAATCGCACGCTGCGTTTGTCATTCCCCCGGCGATCAACGGTGATGACGCATTGGTCGCCGCCTGGAAGACGCAGGTCGAGTCCGCGCAGGCCACCTATGTGGCGCTGGTGGAGCAGTTGATGCAGCGTTACGCCTGGGTGGACGACAAAGTCCACCGCCGCAAGATGGCGCGCGAAGCCGCGCGCGGCGTGCTGCCCAACTCCACCGAGACCAAGATCGTCGTCACCGCCAACGCGCGGGCCTGGCGCCAGACGCTTGAACTCCGCGCCGGCGAAGGAGCAGAGCAGGAAATCCGCCGCTGGGCCATCGCCGTGCTGCGCGTGCTGCAGGCCGAGGGACCGAGCTTCTTTTCGGACTTCGAGGTCTACGTCGCGCCGGACCGCGTCGAGGCGGCCCGGGTGACGCACCACAAGGTGTAGCTAACGACAACTACGAGTGCACGGTTGACGGTTCACAGTTTTCGGTTGACCGTCCGTTGACCGTGAGCCGCCAACCGCTCACTCGTCCTTGTCCTCCACGCGATTCTTTTCGTAAGCCGCAATCACCTTCGCCGCATGCTCATGCGGCATCTGCTCGTAACCGTGGAACCGGTGCGTGTACGATCCGCGCCCGTGGGTCAAACTCGACAATCGTGTGCCGTAGAGGTGCAAGTCGGCTTGCGGCACGATGGCTTTCACCACGGTGCCCGCGCCGTTCCCTGACGGCTCTGTGCCGTGCAGCTTGCCGCGACGGCTGCTCAGGTCGCCCATCACGTCACCGAGATATTCGTCCGGCGTCAGGACGTCCACTTCGTCGAGCGGCTCGAGGAGCACCGGCCGGCACTTGCTCGCCACCGCCTTGAAGGCCTGGATGCCCGCCATCTTGAACGACGCTTCGTTCGAATCCACCGAGTGGTAGCTGCCATCAAAGCACTCGGCGACGAAGTCCACCACCGGGAACCCGGCGATGAGCCCGCGCGCGGATTGTTCCTGAATACCCCGATCCACGGCCGGGATGTATTGACGCGGAATTGCACCGCCAACGATTGAGTCCACGAACTGATAGCCCGCGCCGCGCTTGTTGGCACGAATCTTCACCCAGCAGTCGCCGAACTGACCGCGCCCGCCGCTTTGCTTCTTGTGGCGCCCCTGCCCTTCCGCAGCAGCCGTGAGCGTTTCCCGATACGGGATCCGCGGCGCCGTCAGCTCCGCCTTCACTCCCCACTGCCGAGCCAGGCGCGCCATCGCGACTTCGATATGCCGCTCGCCGAGCCCACCGATGATTGTCTCGTGCGTCTCGGAGTTGTAGTGCACCTGAAGGGTGGGGTCTTCGTCGTGAATCCGATGCAGCCCCTGCTGCATCTTTTCCTCGTCGTGGCGAACGGCCGAGCGCACGGCAAACGTGACGAGCGACTCCGGGAAGGTGATCTGCGGCATGCGCACCGGATGCGCTTTTGTGGAGAGCGTGTCATTGGTGTGCGTGTTGTGCAACTTGGCCACGCAGCCGATGTCGCCGGGGTGGATGCGCGGCACCTCGATGCGCTCCCGCCCTTGCGGCACCCCCAGATGGTTGAGCTTCTCGCCGATGTCGCGCGTGGCGTTGTACACCTCCTGCCCCGACGCGACGGTACCGCTGAACGTGCGGAAATACGTCACGTCGCCGACATGCGGCTCAGCCGTCGTCTTGAAGACAAGCGCCGTGAAGGGCGCGTCATCGTTGGGGTGAATCTCAACCGTCTTGTTTCCCTCGGCCCCCTTGAAGGCGTGGAGTTCTTCCATCTCGTAGGCGTTCGGCATCAGTGCCATGAGAAAATCGAGGACGGTGCGAACGCCAATCATGAGTTGGGCGGAGCAGCAGAGCACGGGAAAGAGATCTTCGCGCTTCATCGCTTCCTTCAGCGCATCCATCTCTTCGTCGCCCGGCAGATCTTCACCACTGAAGAAGCGCTCCAGGAGCTTGTCGTCCGTGGCCGCGACGGCCTCCACCATTTCCTGGTGGTAGCGCTCGAATCGCGCCTGCTCCGAAGCCGGGATCTCCGCCTCGTCGTACTCGCCGGCCCTGCCGCTCTTGCGCGGAATGTGGGCCTTCTTCGTGATGAGGTTGATCACACCACTGAAACCGGAGGCCGCACCGATGGGAATCTCGACGGGCACGATTTTCGACGTCAGCCGATCCTTGATCGCCTGATACGCGCGGTCAAAATCGGCGTGTTCCTTGTCCATCATCGAGATCACGAACAGCACCGGATCGCGGCGGGCGATGGCCTCGCGGAACATCCGCTCGGTGCCCGCCTCGACACCGGTGGCCGCTCCCACGGAAACCAGCGCTCCGTCCGCAGCCGTGAGCCCGGCAATGGCATCGCCCTGGAAGTCGAGGAATCCGGGCGTGTCGATGAGGTTGATCTTGGCATCCTTCCACTCGGCGAACGCGCACCCGAGCGAGATGGAATACTTTCTTTCGATCTCCTCAGGCGACGTGTCGGTCAGGGTCGTGCCATCCTTAATTGATCCATGTCGTTTGGATGACCCAGACACAAAGGCGAGCGCGTCGACCAGTGTGGTCTTCCCGCTCGCCCCATGTCCCACGACGGCGACATTTCGGATGGCTTCGCTCCTGTACTCCCTCATTCGGATACCCTCCATCAGGCTGGACTCTGACCTTGCTTCCCGGCTGAATGGGCGTCAAGGGTGATTAACAGGACGGCCGTGTAGGGCGTCTGAGTAGTACGAACATTCCGGAGGGCGATATGCGGCGTTCACGGCTCGCGATGGCGATGCTGGCGGTGGGTCTTGCGGCGGGGCTCTCCGCCTGCGCCGGAGCAGGCCGGCAGCCGTCGGCATCAGCGCCCCCGGGGCCTGCCGCACCCGATCGCGAACAGACGGCGGACCAGCAGGTCGTCCACCTCCTCAATCGCCTCGCCTTTGGCCCTCGCCCCGGGGATGTGGAACGGGTTCGCGCGCTTGGCGTGGACGCCTGGATCGAGCAACAACTCCACCCCGAGCGGGTGGACGACTCGGCGCTCGAGCACTTCATGGCGGCGAACTACAAATACCTCAACGAAAAACCGGCGACGCTCGAAGTGCAGTTCCCGCCTCCGGGTCAGATCCAGAATCAGGCGGCGGCACGAGGCGGAATGAACCGCGCGGACAGCACACGTCTTGCAGCGTCGCAGGCAGCCCTCCGCCAGATCTCGATGGAAGTGCAGAGTTCGCGCGTGGCGCGTGCCGTCATGAGCGAACGACAGCTTCACGAAGTGATGACCGATTTCTGGCTCAATCACTTCAGCGTGTTCGACGGCAAGGGCCCGCGCCAGCGCTACCTGCTTGGCGAGTACGAAAACCGGGTGATCCGACCGCATGTGTTCGGCAAGTTCCGCACCCTTTTGGGTGAAGTCGTGAAGAGCGACGCCATGCTGTTCTATCTCGACAACTGGCAGAGCCAGGCCGAAGCCAATCGGCCGCGCCTCGCCGCTGTGCCGGGACGAGGTGGACGCGGCGGACGCGCGGGGCGCGGGGCGCAACCACAGCTGCCGCCGCAAATCAGGAACGGGGGACTCAACGAGAACTACGGTCGCGAACTCCTCGAGCTGCACACGCTCGGAGTGGATGGCGGCTACACGCAGCAGGACGTGATCAATGCCGCCCGCGCGCTCACCGGCTGGACCTTCAAGGGCGCAGCGCAGGGGGGCGGATTCCAGTTCGTGCCGTTCATGCACGATGCCGGCGAAAAGAAGCTGCTCGGCCAGACGCTGAAGGCCAATCGGGGCATTGAGGATGGCGAGCAGGTGCTCGACATCGTCGCACGGCATCCGGCCACGGCCCGCTACATCAGCTTCAAGCTCGCGCGGCGCTTCGTGGCCGACTCGCCCTCGGCCGCGCTGGTCGACCGTGCGGCAAAGGTCTTCACCGCAACAAACGGCGACATCCGTGAGACGCTGCGCAGCATTCTCACGGGTCCGGAGTTCTTCTCTCGCGCGGCGTACCGCAGCAAGGTGAAGTCGCCGTTCGAAGTCGTCACCAGCGCGGTGCGCGCGCTGGGCGGCACCGGCGACCCCACCGCTCGCACCGCAGCACTCGTCGGCCAGCTTGGGCAGCCCATCTTTGGCCATCAGGCGCCGAACGGCTGGCCCGAGACCGGCGATCAGTGGATGAACACCGGAGCGATCCTGAATCGGATCAACTTCGGGATGTTCGTCGCGGCGGGCCGGTTGCAGGGCGTGACGCCATTTGGATTCGCCGATGCCGACATTCTCCGCACGGCAACCACGCCATTGCAGGTGGACGGTGTCATTGACGCACTGCTTGGCGGCGACGTCTCGGCGGACACCCGGGCGCTGCTGATCAGCGGCGAGAACCCACTCGCCCGGGCTGATGTGCCCGCAGATCCGGCGCCCGGAATGCAGCCGCCTGCCGGCCGCGGCGGACGTGCGGGACGAGGGGGCGGCGCAGCGCCCCCGGCCGCGGGGCCGCCCGGCGGTGGAGGTCGCGGGTTCGGCAACCTGCCCCAGCTGCGCAGCCTTCCCCTCGTGGTCGGGCTCGCGCTGGGCTCACCTGAGTTCCAGCGGAGATAGCCCATGCAACGTCGATTCTTCGTCAAGTCGGGCGCCATTGCGCTCGCGACAATGGGGCTCAGCCCGTCGTTCCTGCGCCGCACGGCGTTTGGCATGGAGCTTCCGGCAGCGCAGAAGGGGAAAGTGCTGATCTGCCTCTTCCAGCGAGGCGCCGCCGACGCGTTGAATGTCGTCGTGCCATTCGGGGAACGCGCGTACTACCAACTCCGCCCGAACATCGCGATCCCGGCGCCGACCGGCGCGGCGCGTTCGGCGATTGACCTCGACGGGTTTTTTGGACTGCATCCCTCGCTTGCGCCACTGAAGCCGCTCTGGGACCGCGGTCTGCTTGCCCCAATCCACGCCGTGGGAAGTCCGAGCAGCACCCGGTCGCACTTCGATGCGCAGGATTACATGGAGAGCGGCACCCCCGACGTGAAAGGCACGACCGACGGGTGGCTCAACCGGTACCTGGCGACATCAGGGACCTGCGAGCAGTGCGCCCCGAGCCCGTTCCGCGCCGTGGCCATGGCGCCGCAGACGCCGCGGGTGCTGCAAGGCGGCGCGCCAACAGTGGCGATGGATTCCCTGGACCAGTTTGCGGTGCGCACCGGCGGTGACGCCGCTGCACGCCTCGAAGCGCTCTATCGCACGGGCACGCCCGACATCGTGCATGGGGCGGGAAACGACATGTTCGAGGCGGTGAAGATGCTGCGGGCCGCCAATCCACAGCGCTACCAGCCCGAAAATGCCGCGGAGTATCCGCGGTCACAGTTCGGCCAGCGCCTTCGTCAGATCGCCCAGCTGGTCAAGAGCAACGTCGGACTCGAGATCGCGTTCGCCGACATCGGCGGCTGGGACACCCACGTGAATCAGGGCGGCGTGCAAGGGCAGCTGGCGAATCGGCTTGACGATTTTGCCCAGTCCATTGCGGCGCTCACCACCGACCTCGGCGATCGGATGGAGAATGTGGTGATCCTGACGATGTCGGAGTTCGGGCGCATGGCGCGACAGAATGGCAACGGCGGCACCGATCATGGGCACGCCGGTTCGATGTTTGTGATCGGCGGCGGCGTTCACGGCAAGAAGGTGCATGGCCGATGGCCGGGCCTCGCCCAGGAGCAGCTGTTTGAACGGCGCGACCTCGCAGTGACCACGGACTTTCGCGCGGTGTTCGCCGAAGTCGCGAAGGCGCATCTCGGCGCCACGAAAGTGGATTCGCTGTTCCCTGGATTTACGCCCAC
>SXGU01283298.1_pt1 | contig 11391 bp, 15 predicted proteins | sample 3174531 | NCBI WGS metagenome assembly SXGU01 (sample SAMN11356863, study PRJNA531348) | freshwater metagenome | isolation source: freshwater sample F1-140 | place: China: Fuxian Lake, Yuxi | collected 2017-12-25
ACAAGTAATATTGCTGGATTTAGAACTATTGTTTCACCAATAGAAACTGATGAGAATAGTTCTGCAAAAATATACGGAATTTTTGTTGGAGCATTTAGGAATAATGTTAATGATAAATCATTATTAACAACAAATGCGATATTTGGAAACGCAATTTATTATGGGCATAACACATCTGATTTATTAAATACAGTTACAACAAACGATGCTTTTGGATCGTTAATTCAGGGTTATTCAAATTCAGGTAAAATAACAAATTGTTTTGGACAATCTATAAGATTGTTATTTTCTAATAATTCAACAATTACAAATTATATTTCTTTACATTTAGCAAAGCCATCACAAGGTGTTGGAACACCTAAAATTACAAATCGTTGGGGTGTTTTCCAAGATGACACTTTGAGCAGAAATTATTTTGCTGGAAATATTGGTGTTGGTATCTCATCTCCAACAAAAGCTAAAATTGAAATATTGGGTGGTGTCTCGTATAAACCCAGTCCTTCGCAATCATTTAAACTAATGTCAGCAACATCCAATTCAATTGGATCTTCAAATACAACAACTTCTACTACGACATATTCAATTTGGGTTAGTAACGCAATTGCTGCAAGCGAATTTCAGGCCTTCTCGGATGCGAGATTGAAGAATATAAATTATAAATTAACTCCTGATGTAGCTTATCAATTTATTAACAAGATTAATTCTTATTCATATACGTTAAAGTCTGATGAAAATAAAGATGAAAAATTTGGGTTTATTGCGCAGGATCTTATAAAAGCAGGCTTTGGAAATTTAGTTGGATCATATGAAGATAAAACTGCAAAAGAAATTATAGATGAAGATAATTTTAAAAGTCCTGCGAATATTACATTAACTGTAAATTATGAACAAATAATTCCAATATTAACAACAGCGATAAAAGATTTGAAATTTCAAATAGATGAATTAAAGAAAATAATCTCTGAACAAAGATTTACAAATAATTCTTCATAAATTACTTTCTTTATCATGGAAGAATTACAATCAAAACAAAATGAAGCATTAAATGTTTTAATTGAAGCTGTTAGATTTGCACAATCTAAAGGTGCATTTTCAATTGAACAGGCAGCGTTTATAGCATCAGCTATAAAAACATTTCAAATAGAAGAAGTTCAGGAAAAAACTCCTGAAAATTCAGAAAATAAATAATTAAAAATTTAAATGAAAAGATCTGAATTAAAAAGTATCATTAAAGAATGTCTTGTTGAAATTTTTCAAGAGTCATTTTCAGTCAATGAAAGTTTTAAAGTTGAAAAGCCAAAAGCAACTCAACTTTATAAACAATTAGAAAATAGACAACAACCTGAAAATTTAGTTAGACAACAAAAACCAAAAACTTTAATGGAAGATATTTTAGCAGATACTGCACGTACAACTTTAAAATCACAAAATTCAGCAGAATCTCGTGGTTCTAAAATAGCCAATTATTCAGATAAAATGTCTCAAATTGTTGATCAAACATCACCCGAAGAATTATTTGGTAATGAAAATGTAGTAAAATGGGAAAAATTAGCTTTTTTTGATGAAAAAAATAAATAATTGATCTTAAACAGATATATTTATTTTTGCGTTTATAGCAAAGGTACATTCACATGAAATTAACAACTGGACTTTTAAAAAGAATTATCGAAGAAGAAATTGAAAAACTCGAAGGCGAATATATTGACGGTACTGAAAGACCATCATCTGAAACAGATGCAGATGAATTTGCAGATACTCTCGCAGACAAAAAAGATTTTCAGCCTTCTAATCCAAAAATGAATGAAGCATCTGAACTTAAAAGAATTCGTGCTGCTAAAAAATTAAAGCTCCGCGAATCTGCACTTGAAAATGAATTGAAAAAAGTTAGAGCAATCAGGGCAAAAATCATTAAGAGCCTTATATAATATAATAAGGAATTAATCAAATGGCGTTAAGAAACAAATATACTATCTTTAATCCAAATAAACCAAATTCACAGGGTGATTTTGGTTCTAGGGCTCACGATAGATTAATGAAAATGTTTCCAAGAACGCTTTCGTGGTTTGGTGGTGAAGGTAAAATTGAAAGTGATCTAGGCAAAGATTTAGATTTAGAAAAACATTCATTAGTAGTATTTACACCTACCTTTGTTAAAGGTGATAATGATATGTGGACATACGATAATACTAATTTATATGGTGAAACTAAACCTGGTCATGTAGCTAGAAATTATAACGGCGCACCCGATGTTTATAAAGATGTTTTAGCGGGTAAACAAGGTTTACCAGGCGGACCATATATTCCAAATGTCGCATCTGCAATTGGTACAGATCCTGCAACTTTACCCGAACCACCAGAAGTTTCAAACTATAATAATATTCAACAATCAAATGTTGATTCATATACAAATAAATCAGGTGTTTTTTCACCAAAGGTTTCTTCAGATAGATCAAGACAAACGCTTGGTTCTGTTCTGAAAAAAGGTAAATCAAAAAGCTCTGATAATACTTAATATTTTTTTAATTGGTGATAAATGTCAAAATCAATTTATGATGAAGCTCTTGCAGATGCAAAACAATTAAAAGCGTTAGCAGAAGATAATGCTAAAAAGGCTGTAATTGACGCTGTGTCTCCTAAAATTAAAGAGCTTATTGAAAAACAACTTCTTGATGATGATTCTATTAATGAATCAGTCAATTCTTATTTATTTGATGACGGTGTTCCTCAAAAGGATTATGCGCTTGAGGTTTTATCACTCGAGGAGTCATTAAATGAAATTTCTAAACCACTTTCATTTAGAAATATATCAGAATTAAAGAAAGAGCTTCACAGGGTTACTGATATGGCAGAATCACTTGATGAATCTCTTTTAAAAGTTTTTGAATCACTTCAAAAAGATTCAACAATTACACAAAAAAAGAAAGCAATCCTGGAGTCACGTTTAGAGGAAATAAACAAAAATCTACATTCACATAGGGAACAAACAATGGGTAAACTAAAAGATTTATTTGAACAAACATTAACAATCAACTTTCCCGATGATAAAATGGGATCAGAAATTACTCCAGAAGAAATTGAAGTTTTATGGGGCGACGGAGGAGATCAACCCGTAGAGATGGGTGGTCAAGAACCAGGTGCAGAAGGTATGCCTGGTGCTGAAGCAGGAGCCCCTCCTGGTGGTGAAATGCCACCTGCCGGTGGGCCTGCCGGAGCTCCTCCAGGTCAAGAACAAGCCCCTGTTGCAGAAAGAAGATTTAAAAAAATGTCATACAAAGATAACACAGTTATTGAAATTTCAGAATCAATGTTAAAATCAGAAATTAATCGTTTACGCTCAAAACGCAAGCTTATGGAATCAGAACAAAATCTTGGATTCTCAGGTGAAGAACAAGATGTTATTGATTTAGATGATCTTGATAATATCAAATTAAATGCATCTGATGGTCATAAAGGTAGAACATCAATCCCACAACGTCCTGAACTTCAATTAGAAATGGATGAAGAAGATGATGATATCTTAATCGGTGGTGATGATTCAGAAGATTTTGATATGAAAGATTTTGATTCAACTGATGATGGTGATTGGGAAGGCGAACCAGGTACAACTGGTGACATGGACGATGAAGGAATGTCACATGGTGGTTTCTCAATGGAAGGTGATTCATACGAATCAGCGCTTCATGAATTAGACCTAGAAGAAGAAACAGAAGATGCTCACGCAAAACAAGGTGATGATCAACAACCATTCATGGATGGTGAAGAAGTTACCGAATATTCCGGTGGTGGTGTTCCTGGATCTATGTCAAAAGAAATGAATGAAGCACGTTCTTATGCACAACTTCGTAAAGTTGCTGAACGTTGCTATAAAGAATCAAAACTCTGCTATGAAAAGAAAATGTCATGTGAAAAACGTGGCAAAAAAGCAGAAGCAACTCAATGGGAAAAGAAGGCCCGTGGGCTTGAAGAAAAGAAAGATTTCTATGTTAGAAAGGCTGAACAGGCCAAACTTAGAGAAACAAATAGCAAGAAGTTAAAAGAATCAGCTGAATACTTCGCTGGTCGTACTTCACAGCTAAAGGAGAAGCTCGAAGAGTCAAATCTCTTTAATGCCAAACTCCTCTGTTGCAACAAGTTGCTCCAGAATGAATCACTCACTGCTCGTCAAAAAGCTTCTGCAATAGAGCGTTTAGATGAAGCACAGTCGGTTCGCGAGGTTAAGCTTGTATATGAAAGCATTGTAAAAGCTCTCGGTCGCGAGAAATCAAAGATCAATGAGAGCGCACGTGGTGGAGTTGGTTCTTCCTCACGTCCAGTTAGCTCAGGCGGTGCTTCCGTCCTAAATGAAGGTGCGATTGTTGACCGTTGGGCAAAACTCGCAGGAATTAAGTGAACCATACAAACAAATAAAAAAACTTCTGGAGAATTATAAAAATGTTTAAATTAGATAATCTTTTAGCTGGTATCAAAGATCGCCAGTTATCTGAAGAAAACTCAAGATTAGTAAATAAATGGAGCAGAATGGGTCTCCTCCGTGGCCTCGAAGGTGTCAAACGTGAAAACATGGCAAGACTCCTCGAAAACCAAGCAGCTCAGGTTCTTCGTGAATCTGCATCACTCTCAACAGGTGGTGGAGCTGGTACATCAAGCGGTCAGATTCAAGGCTTTAGCAATATCGCTTTCCCAATCGTTCGCAGAGTATTCGGTGGCTTAGTTGCAAATGAACTCATTTCAATTCAGCCAATGAGCCTTCCATCAGGTCTCATCTTCTACTTAGATTATACCTACGGTTCAAACGTTGGTGGTGATCAAGGCGTTGACCTCCAAGGAGGGTCTTCAGCAACCTACCCACGTGGTGAATCTATCTATAATAACCCACGTGGCAAAGGTATCCAAAGTGGATCTCTTGCAACAGGTGGTATGTATGATCTCGTTAACACAGGTTACTCAAGACTCCATAATAATGGAACAACTGCAGCAAGCACAATAGTTGCAGCTGACTTTGGTTCATGGAGTGGAGCTTCAGAGGCTTGGTTATCAGGTAGTCTTGTTAATGCATCAGCACAGTTTACTGGCTCAAATGCACTCAACGGACAATTTGATATGCAACTCGATAAGGATATGAGAGCAGGAACATTTGGCTCAGGTGGTGTATTCTTTATGCATGCTCCGGTTGCTAAGTTCTCAGGATTCACAACAATGGACTTTGGTGCAGTTGACCAAATCGCAGTCACTGGTATCACAACCCTTTCAAATACGACAACCTGGGGTGAAACATACCAAACAGGTACCGGTGTTCTCAATCTTCGTAGATTAACACGCAGAGGTAACTGGGATTCTTCAACTGGCGTATTCACACCAAATCCAATGAATGGTACCCACTACCAATTCGTTATGAGAGCATCAGCAGCTCTTAGCGCTCTTAGCGGTGCAGGAACTCTTGCAGTTTCATATGCAACAGCTGATAACGTTACAGCTCTCGATACTCCAGGCGCAGTTCTCACTGTTCCAACGTACGAATCTGATTTCGGTGGAGTTGATGGAACGCCAGTTCGTCCAGTAATTCCAGAAATTGATATCAAGATTGAATCAATTGCAATTACTGCAACAACCCGCAAACTCAGAGCTCGTTGGTCACCAGAACTTGCTCAGGACCTCAATGCTTACCATAGCATGGATGCAGAAGTTGAATTAACACAGATTCTTTCAGAACAAATTGCTCTTGAAATTGACCGTGAAATTCTAGCTGATATCCTTACCCAGGCAAATGGTGCAAACTACTACTGGTCCAAGGCTCCTGGTAAGTTCCTTGATAAGAACACTGGCCGTGAAGCTCGTCTTACAAGCTCACTCTCAGTTGGTCCAACCTTCACAGGTACAGTTCGTGAATGGTACGAAACACTTGTTGAATCAGTCATCGACGTTGCTAACACCATCCACCGTAAGACGCTCCGTGGCTCAGCTAACTTCATAGTTACAAGCCCAGACGTTGCAACACTTCTTGAAGCATCAATTCTCTATCGTCCTAAGTATTCTATGGACGGTGAAGGACAAGTTGGTAACCCAATGACACTCGGCTGCGAACCAGTTGGTACCCTTTCAAACCGTTTCACGGTCTACAAGGATCCATACTTCCCACGTAACAAGCTCCTTGTTGGATTCAAAGGCGGAAGCTACCTCGAAACAGGTTATGTTTACGCCCCATACGTTCCACTCATTGTTACACCAACAATCTTCGCGCCCGAAGACCTTACGCCTAGAAAGGGCATCATGACGAGATACGGCAAGAAAATGGTCCGTAGTGACTTTTACGGTTCAGTTACAGTCCTCGACATGAACATCCGCTAAGGAAAAATCCTTAATAAATATAAAAAGAGAACTTCGAAAGAAGTTCTCTTTTTTCTTTTTTAAAAATTGTACAAAAGGGTATGATGACATTATATATATGATATGGGTAAAAGTTATGAAAAAGAATCATATCATAAATGTTTGATATGTCATGATGAATTTAAAAATGGTAAGAGATTTAGTAATCATTTAAAAAAAGATCATGATTTAAAATCTTTAGAATATACAATAAAATATCTTTATAATGGAATTATACCTAATTGTTTAGAATGTCATAAAGAAACAAGATATACTTCTTTTACTTTTAAAAAGTATTGTATTGATCATTCTCACATTGCAGAATCCATGGCAGGCAAAATTGGTGGTAAAATAAAAGAGACGTGGAATAAAGGTAAAACTGCTGAAGAAGATCCAAGAATTGCTGCACTTGCAAATACATTAAAAGGTGAAGGTAATCCTTTTTATGGTAAGCAACATTCAATAGAAACTATTGATAGGATTTCTTCTATAAAGAGATTATCATATGAAAATTTAATTGAAAAAATTAATGAATGTGCACCAAACATTACATTATTAAGTGAATATTCAGAATATAAAAAAGTTTCTACTGAATTAAGAATTAAATGTAATTTTTGTAGTACAGAAGATAACGTTTCTTTATTTAATCTAAATAGATGTTGGTCTTGTAAAAAATGTCATCCTAATGGATCTAAAGCTCAGGTAGAAATTTTAGATTATGTTAAATCATTAGGATTTGATGCTGAATCATCAACTAGAAAGATTATTTCTCCATTAGAAATAGACATTTGGATTGCTGAAAAAAATATTGGTATAGAATATCATGGTTTATATTGGCATTCAGGTGGAAAATCTGATGTATTTAATAAAGGAAAACATAGGGAAAAATTTAAATCTTGCGAAGAGAAAAATATAAAACTTATTCAAATATTTTCTGATGAGTGGAGAGAAAAAAAAGATATTGTTAAATCTATTATTAGGAATGCACTTGGAAAAAATGAATTAAAGATTCATGGAAGAAAATGTGAAGTTAAAAGAATAGAACAAGGTATATCAAAAGAATTTTTGGTATCTTCTCATATCTCTGGATCTACTCGAGCTCAAGTGCATTTTGGTCTATATCATCCAGAACATGGTTTAGTGGGTGTTATTACGGGTAGAGTACCTATTCAAAAGAAATGGGGCAAGGTGTTTGAAGTTGCTAGAATGGCATTTTTAAAAAACACCAGTGTTGTTGGTGGTGCATCTAAATTATTGAAGCAGTTAGAATTATATGCAAAAGAAAATGGATATGAAGGCGTATTGACTTATGCTGATCTTAGGTTTGGGGATGGTGGTGTATATCAAAAATCTGGGTATGAATTAAAAGGTGAGACAAGTACTAATTATTGGTATACTGAGGGTTTAAATAGGTATAATAGATTTATGTATCGTGCCAAAGAAGGTAAATCAGAGACTGAAGTTGCATTAGAAAATAAAGTTAGGCCTGTTTGGGGTGCAGGCAATAAGATTTATTTAAAACATAATATTTAGCTATATGAGAATTACTGTTAATGAACAAGGAATTATTACACATTCTGATAATAAACAAGAAATTTCTGTTGACATAAATTTAGATATTAACAGTGATATTGATTTCACTAATGCAAATATTATTGGATTAAATCAAAGTGGTTCTGGTCAAACTGGCGCAACAGGGTTACAGGGAAATGCTGGTCCAACAGGACCAATTGGCGCCACAGGCGCAATTGATAATATAACAAATTTAAGTTTTGCTGGAACTTTAGATATAGGTCCAACTATAACTGCAGGTTCAAATCAAGGTAATGCAACTCATTTACCTACAGGAAAATTTGCTTATGTTTGTAGAAGTGATAGTTTAAATAAAGGTATAGCATTAACTACTGGTCATGTAATTTTAGGTTTGAATTTTATTGTCATAAATGATGATTTTTCTAATAATGATTTTAAGTTATACCCACCGCCAGGTGGAAAACTTAATGATGTTAATATTGACGCTCATATAAACGTTCAGGCGGGTAAAACATTGATGTTAACATGTTTTAATGCAACACCAGGTGCATCAAGGTGGTCAGTTATAGGTCTATAGAAGACATTATAAATAATATTGTTTGAATATACCGATTTTAATAAAAAATTTATTAATGATATTTTATGATGATTTTTTATAGAAATAGTTAATTAACAATTAATTTATATATGTGGAACTTGGATCTCTAGTTATAGACATAGAAACAGGTACTGTTGGTATTGTTGTTGCAAGGGAGCCAACTGCTGGTATTTTTGTATTATGGGGTTATAATGGTTTAATAACTGAATTTCCGTGGAACATATTTAAAAAAGCAATAAAAATTATATGAAAATTGGATCTATATATAGCACTAAAGGTGTTGTTGTTATATGGAATGATCCGGGTAAATTGATAATGGGTAAGAATGAAAAAGCTGTCATTGGTATTTTAAATAAAGGTGATTTTTTTATTGTTTTAGGTATTGATAAAAATGACGTTGAAGTTCAAAGATTTGATGGATTTGAAAGTGATATTATAACACGTGGAATTGCTAATATAATGACATTCAATGGTGTAAATGGGTGGATAATATCGTATAATGATTGGATAGATTTTATTTATGTCGAATAATTTTTCTTGGAATGAAGATGGTTGCCCACAAATTGGTGATCTTGTTTTTCTTGCAAATAGAAAAGTAAGATTAGATAAAAAAACTTCAAATTATGGAACTATTATATGTCATTCTAATATTGGAAATGAAAAACTATTAAGATTAAAAAATCAAACACCGGTTATTATTGCTGGTGTTACAGTTGTTGGTGAAATAGAATGTTATGTTATAGGAAAAAATACGGTAAAATATATCACAAATTCTGATTTAATAGATTTAAATGGTATTAGGTGGCAGCAGCATAATAGTCATTGGAAATTTAGATTAATTAAAAGAAAATAAAAATTAAATTAATAGATATTTTTATGGAGCTGATGACTATTGGTGATGAATTAGTCATTAAAGTAGATTGTATTAATATTGTTCACAAGCAATCTGGCGAATACACAGAATTATACAATCTAACAATTATACATTGTTTTAGTGATTTTGAAACTTATCTTTGTTATGTTCCTTTAAATTATCTTTATAAATTTAAAAGTCAATTTAAAATAGAGAAATCTTTTTCTGATAGAACTTGCATTGATTCTAAGTTTATAGGACAATTTGCGGTTATTGTTCACGATGATCAAATTTTTAAAAAAATAAAAGGCGTACAAGGAAATAAATGCATTAGCTGTCATACATTTATTTCACATGTTGATTCAAATTATATGTGTTACAGTTGTAGACAAAATCCATTTCCAACATGGCGTTTACATAATGATTAAAATTGGTGAGTTAAGACAACACGTAATTTTAAATGAAATTATCTACGTTATGATTTGAAAATGTTGGACATTTTCTCATACGTTGATTAATTCTGAAGAATTATTTACGTACATCTTCTGAAATCCCTGTAGAAAATCTACAAAATTTTCAGTTTGGGCAAACCATTTGCCCATATGTCGTTTGGCTATATTTGTGGCTGAATTCAAATCTCTATCAACCATTAAACCTGGGATTAGTTCGACTTCCCTTGTGGACAATTCTGAGCTTAATGTTTTTGTTCCCGTTAAACAATTGATTTGAGACGTATAACTTTCATCAACAAGATGAAAGCCGATTTCTGCACTTCTTGCTTTGTAATCAAGAAGTGTTTTGAACCTAGATAATGTACCTTGGTTCTGAGTAGATTTATTTAATCCACTCGTTGAACGTTTTCCTTTAGTGAGTTTTTTTGTTTGAATGTCTCCTAGAATTAACGTTCCAATATTTTCTTTTATACACTTTTCTATAACGATTTTACTAACTTTATGTTGAAAATCTCTGTTTTTATTTGAGTTTTTCTTGCAACATTTTTTGTGTCTAAAAGTTAGTTTTTTATGTCTTCTTGATCCTTTTTTCTTTTTATCTCTAAGACCAGATTTTAGAACAATAGGTTTTAATGTTCCATCTTCTTCCCAACGATAAAGGGTTTTTGTAGACAAACCACACATTTTAGCAAATTTTGTAATTGAATACATTTAATAATAATTATTAATTAAAAGTAAATTTTTGTAAATTGTCCAAACTTGTTTCAATGGATTATGCTATAATAGATTTTTTTGATCTAGAATTATGTGAGCCAACATACAATTATGTTCTTGCTGTTATTTTTTGGGAAAATTCACCATTAAATGGAAAATTAGTTAGTGGAAATATAAAATGGTTTCTTGAGTAGACTATATCTATTAATAATGGACCGTAATAGGAAGAAACCTGAATTTAATGGTTATGTATTACCTTCTAACGGCTCAGAAAAAGAAATCGTAACTCTTGTAATAAGTGAATTAATAAAAAATGGTTCGCTTTCAGAATTAGAAATAAGAAATTTGTCGATGACAATAGAGCCTTCTATGTCATCTTCATGGTTATTTTATTCATACACAAGTACTTGGATACATCCTGCAGGAAGATTGTGGTATAAAATTGGCGATAAATGGTTACCAATTAATGGATTAAAAAAATTTTATGATGAGATTATTAAATATGATGAGCATATCATAAAAAAAAGAACTAAATTAATGAAAATTTGGGAGCATATAGTTCCAGTAATTGGTGATCTTTTTATGGAAGATTTATTATCTAGTATGTCAATGGTAATAAAAGTAGAAGAATATGCAAAATCTTTCCCACAAGGAGGTTGGAAGATATATTTAACAAACGAGATGTTTGTTGTAACTGTACCAGCTATCAAGGCATGGTATTATAAATACGGCAACGTTAAATATGGAGACCCTTCTGTTTGGAAAGTAAAATGAAAGATAATAAGAATATAAACGTAAAAATTAATAATAATATAAGATCTACTGTTATTTTTGAAAACCCACCTCCTGATTATTGGGCTCAGGTCAAAGAATATGTA
>SXGU01082913.1_pt1 | contig 11390 bp, 9 predicted proteins | sample 3174531 | NCBI WGS metagenome assembly SXGU01 (sample SAMN11356863, study PRJNA531348) | freshwater metagenome | isolation source: freshwater sample F1-140 | place: China: Fuxian Lake, Yuxi | collected 2017-12-25
AGCGCGTCATACCGGCATACCCTCTGGGGCACAAGTGGACTGCCGGTATCCAGGTCACAGGGATGTGATCCAAGCCTTGCCATCCGTGGCGTCTGGATTTCGGCAATCCCTGCCGAAATGACGAGCTAAGAAATTGATAGGTGTTAAGGTAATCATGGATCACGGACAGTATTCATTTTGTAGTCTGTTATAATGCCCGCCCTCGTCGCGGCAGGTCTGGTGATCGCGTATAAAGCGATGCCGAACGATGTTGCCGACCTGCATTGATGGCGCTCTTGACCTCAGAATTGATAAAGCGGCATTCTGTTCTCTCTCCAGGGGGAGGGGTTCTGCCATTAAGTTAAGCGATTTAGTTCCCTCTATATTGTTTTATCCACTGCGCAACTATTCCGGCAGGTTGCGACATATACGCACCCGCCTTGTTAAAAAGTTCCTTCACTGAAAGTCGTAATGAACCATCCAAACTATCCTGTCAGTTCCCACCCTGTTAAGTTAGCTCGCAAAGATTTGCGCCAGATGATCAGGGTCGCCCGTTTACTGTACCGGCTCAGTGAAAACAAGGCTTATCAGGCGTTGATCCAGGCGGATCTACCGGCCAGTGCGCTTATGAATCCAGGGCATTATTCCGTCATGATGGGCTATGATTTTCATCTTGACGCATCCGGCCCCAGGCTTATCGAAGTCAATACCAATACAGGCGGGCTGTGGCTTGCCTGTTTAAGCGCCGATATTAACGCGCTTGCTTTTCCTGAGCGAGTGGGCAGGGCATTGCTGAACAGTTTTATCAGTGAATTTGCGTTATTCAGTCAAAATACCAACGCCCGTCCTGCCTTTATCGTGATTCTCGACGATCACCCGGAAGCGCAATTCCTCTATCCGGAAATGCAGGTTTTCGAAAGGCTGTTTCGGCAGGCGGGCATTGATGCCGTGATTGCTGCGCCGGAATCGCTTAGCGCCAAAAACAATGGCCTTTATATCGGCGATAAACGCATCGATATGATTTATAACCGCCATTGTGATTTTTATTTGCAAACCGCCGGAATGCAGGCCGTGCATGATGCCTGGATGAATGCCTTGGTGTGTCTCAGTCCGAATCCGCATACTTACGGCTTGCTTGCCGATAAAAAGCGCATGATTTTGTGGTCCGATCCGGAATGGATGCAAGGGCTTGGCTTAAGTCCCCGGAACAGGGCGCTGTTAGCCGCCGCGATACCCGAGACTCGCTTGCTGGACTCTTTGTCCTCAGAAGAAGCTTGGCGTACCCGTAAGCAATGGGTGTTTAAACCTGGTACCGGCTACGCCAGTCGCGGTGTTTATGCCGGTGACAAGCTGACCCGGACAAAATTTGCTGAATTAATTCCGCATGACACGCTGGTTCAGCAGTATGTGCCTGCCTCAATCACGCATGCCGACAATGATGACGGTTTCAAAACCGATTTTCGTTTATTTGCGTATCGTAACCGTGTGCTTTGTGTGTCGGCCCGCTTGTACCGGGGGCAGGTGACCAACCTGCGTACTGAAAACGGCGGCTTTGCGAAGGTTTTACTTGTTTAGCGGGGAAGCGGTGCAAAAATTTGCTATTAAACTGCGTGATATGACCTATCTATTGTGCGTGATATAACACAGTTTAATTATAGGTCACTGAAATAAACGCCCGAATTGGCGAAATAATTCAAAAATAACAGGTGATATAACACGGCATGAACCGTTACCGATCGAGGTTTTCGGTAATTTAAGCGCCGTATGACGCCTGTAAGCCCTTCACGGCGCAAGCGGTTCAAAGCCGCAATTTCTCTTCTTCGATGCCGTGTTAAGGCAAAAATGTCATTAAATTCATTATGATAGAAATCAGTTGATAAAGTGCGTCTACGCTTATTGTTTTCAAACAGACGCCAATGCGGCCTTGGCGCGTTAAGCTGACAAAGCGCAATTTGAGCGCGTATTTTTGGCACCATTTATGCTCTATATAGCAACAGTTGAATTGTATTATGACTAAATACTGCACTTAGGAGAGGACAAAATGAATCAACAAACAACGACTGTTGCCGCAGAAAAACAAACAGAAAATAACGGCTCATTATTGCTGGGTACCAGTCTTGCTTTGGTTTCCATGATTTTAATTCCGGCCTTGGCAACACGCATAGGTTTGGGCGCCAGTTTAACGGGTGCGTTAAGGATCGCTATGATGAAGGCCAGTAATCAGGCCTTGCGAGGGTAGGTTGATAGCCTGTCATATCAGTTTAACAACGAGCGGATAAATGATTTCGTTCTTTTAATGCCATTGGATTTGTAATGGATAAATCGGTTGAGTAAAGATTTTCTGTCTGATAGCATGACTTATCATCCGATCAATCTTAAATTGTAATGAAAGAAACTAAAAAAGCATGTGACCTTTGCGGATTGGCAGTCGAAGTCAGCGGGTTTAAATTACTCACCAGTGACGGTGAGAAAGAGTTTTGTTGTGAAGGCTGCAAAGGTATTTATCAGATGTTGCATGACAATTTAATTTTGGAAACGCCTGATAAAAAGAATCAAACAGAGTAATAATTCAGCGATTAGAGGTGCTATGATGGCGCATTCACACGGTAAGCAAATGATGCAGGGCATGAGTAACGGAGAGCATTCGATGGGTAAAGAAATTGTTAAAGGGTCAGTCGCTACCGCAACGGTGAGTGTTGGCGGAAAATTGCTGAGTAAGGCTGCTAAACATCCGATACTGGTTTTTGGCCTCGGTATGGCGACCGGCTTTATGATCTATAAATATCGAAAAGAAATTATTTCCAGCACCACTAAAGTCGTTGATGCCGGCAAGGATTTCGTCTTGCAACAAAAAGAGAATCTGGAAGATATTGTTGCGGAAACAAAAGAAGAGAATCAGTAGATCATCCCTTAGCACGTTCAACTATGAAAACGGGTGATTCCTGATCTAAAGGGAATCGCCTTTTTTTATCTCTTAAGTGTTTGTTTTTAAGTTATGGCTATTCAAAAACAATTTATTCTGCGTCTTAGGGAAGAAGGTCATCTTCGTTTTCAAATACCCGCCCAGTTTTGCAGTCCCGCCGTTGCCAAGGCTTTAACCGACGCCCTGTCAGCGTTGGACGGCATTTATCGGGTCAGGGTGTATTCCAGTCAAAAAAAATTGTCTATCCGCTATCAGGAAACGGTATGTGATTTTCATACGCTGGCAAGATCGCTTTTTAGGATCGTGGCTGACCTGGAAAAAGCAATGCTGCTTGATCAACAACGCGAGGCAAGCAACAAGGCTATAAGCAAAGGGCAGGAAAAGCTTAAAAACTTAACAGTCAGTAAGTGGTTTAGCCAAAAATATGAGGACACTAAAGAAACGTTGCAGGCGGCGAAAATCTTGACAAAGGTGGGATTAAAGCAACGCAAGCCCCTGGGCAGCGATCCCGAAAAAGCCGTTATTGATTTTTTAAACGACGTGCTGGTGCTGTTCCTGATCAGGTTGCACTGGGATCATATTACCAAGTCCTGGATTCCGAATCCAATCAAGTACCGCTACGAATGGATGGCGGTCTTTTATATGATTTATTTATTGATGCGCTCGCGTAGGCCAAAACCGAAATAAACAGTCAGGGCAGCGGCTGGCTCGTTCTCAAGCTTTATAGCTTCACCGCCTAAGTTAAGCGATTGAGTCCCCTCTCCCTCCGGGGAGAGGGCTCGGGAGAGGGGTATTTTAAAAGCATTTTTTCCTTAATCTATTCCCCTCTCCCCAACCCTCTCCCCCATGGGGAGAGGGAGCTTTCTTCCTTAACTTAACGGCAGTGAAGCTGGAGCTCGGGAATCGGCGATGACTGGGCCTGAGTAGTTACCAAAAACAGCCGGCGCCTCCAGATTCTCCAGTCTTGCAGTAGAGACCTTTGTGCTGATAATTCCCCCCCATGGGTTTAATGATATGGATACAACAACGCCGCATTACCTTAATTTCAAACTGGTTCATCAATTAAAAAGACGTATCCGAATTATCGCGCCGGTCTTGAAGAACGATCAGGAACGCGCCTACATCTTTGAGATTCTGCTGAAAAAACGTCCAGAGATCAAGCGGGTGCGTTCTACCTTCGCAATAGGTTCCGTGGTGATTGAATTTGATTCTGCCCACCTGCCTGTAAACAATTTATTGATTTTAATTGACGCCGTGTTGGGGAATATTGCCGCCAAGCCCGGCGCCGTTATGACTGAACAAAAAACAGCCGAAGTTTCGGGCCCCGTGCAGGAAATTGATCTGGCCGTCGAAGGCATGACCTGCGCGTCGTGCGCATTGCTGCTGGAAATGGTGCTGAAGCGCGATCCACGGGTCAAGCGGGCCAGTGTCAATTTCGGTACGGAAACCCTGACCGTTCATGGGCAGCTCAATAAGGAGGCTGTTTGCGCCAAGGTCGATAGTCTCGGCTATAAGGCTTTTTCAATGGATACGCTTTCGCAGCGTAAAAAAATGATTGAGAAAGAGCAACTACGCATTGATTCTGCGCGGCGTCGGTTTTTCTGGTCGGCGCTGTTGAGTGCGCCGGTCATTGCCGTGGCGATGACGATGTCGCGCTCGCGCGGGCTGCATTGGCTGCAATTTTTATTGACGACGCCGGTGGTATTCTGGTCCGGCAAACCGTTTTTTGTTAAAGCGCAACGCCTCGCCAAACACCGTGCCGCCAATATGGACACGCTTATCGCATTAGGCGTGGGTTCCGCCTATATCTATAGCCTGCCGGCTTTTTTCCGCCGACAAGGCCATATCTATTTTGAAGCCGCCGCCGCGATTATTACCTTTGTGTTATTAGGGCGTTACCTGGAAGAACGGGCTAAAGGTAAAGCCGGTGAAGCGATACGACAACTGGTTGATTTGCAACCGCAGACCGCTACCCTGATTAAGGACGGCAAGGAAATGACGGTGGATGTCGAAACCTTGCAGGTCGGTGATATTTTACTGATTCGTCCCGGTGAAAAAATACCTGCCGACGGGGACATTATTCACGGCCTGTCTACGGTCGATGAATCGATGGTGACCGGTGAAAGCATGCCTGTGGTTAAAGAAATCGGCCATCGGGTTATCGGCGGCTGTGTTAACGGCAGCGGTGTGTTACGCATCCGGGTGACGGCGGTCGGCATGGATACCGTGCTGGCGGGTATTGTCCACATGATCGATCAGGCCCGTTCAACCAAATTACCGATTCAAAAACAGGTCGATCAGATTTCCGCTGTGTTTGTGCCCGCCGTCATGGGTATTTCCGGTTTGGCCTTCGCCGCCTGGATGTTGAACGGGGCGCCGTTTGCGTTTGCATTCGGCAACGCTATTACCGTGCTGTTGATCGCTTGCCCCTGCGCACTGGGATTGGCTACCCCTGCCGCGATTATGGTGGGCACCGGGCAGGCGGCCAAAAAAGGCATTTACATCCGTAACGGCGAAAGCCTGGAAGTAGCGGCAAAACTCAATGTCATCGTCTTTGATAAAACCGGCACGATTACCGAAGGCAAGCCCAAGGTCAGTGATTTACTGAATCTTTCATACTTGAGCAACGCTGAAATCATCACGCTTGCGGCATCGGCTGAAAATAATTCCGAGCATTTTCTCGGTAAAGCCATTGTTGACTATGCGCATGAACAAGCGGTCGGCATAAAAGAAACCAGCCATTTTTACAGTGAAACCGGGCGCGGTATCGCCGCAGGCATGGACGGCAAAAAGCTGCTGTTGGGCAACAAGGCCTGGATGGATGAACAGCACATTGACGTGTCGGGATTGATCGCAGCGGCAGGCGATTTTGCCGAACAAGGCAAAACGCCGGTTTATATGTCTATCGATGGAAAGGAGGCCGCCGTTTTCGGTATTGCCGACAAGCCGAAGCAACAGGCCGGGCAAGCTATCGCCAAATTACATAAGCTGGGTATAGAAACGCTGATGGTCACCGGCGATACCGAGAAAACCGCGCATTATATCGCCGCCAAAGTCGGCATCGAACAGGTGATCGCCAATGCGAAACCGGAGCAAAAACTGGCGATTATCGAGCGCTTAAAGGCGGAAGGAAAACAGGTCGGCATGATAGGCGACGGTATTAATGATGCGCCTGCGTTGACGGCGGCCCATGTCGGTTTCGCGATCGGCAGCGGTACCGATATCGCCATTGAGTCGGCGGATTTAACGCTGGTGCAGGGTGATATCTCCAAAGTCGCCGACGCGATTGGCTTGAGCACCGATACGATTCATATCATTAAACAGAACCTGTTCTGGGCCTTTGCCTATAACACGATCGCCATCCCGGTGGCCGCAATGGGCAAGTTGAATCCAATGGTGGCTTCCGCCGCGATGGCGTTGAGCTCGGTCTCGGTGATTGTTAATTCATTACGCTTAAGTAAAAAATAGGACTACAGATGGATCATTCAACGATGGATATGGGCATGACTCATGTCGTTGCCGCTGCGGGAGGATTTGATTACAGCCTGGCCTTTATGGCCGGGGTTTTGGGTAGCGGACACTGTTTGGGAATGTGCGGCGCTCTGGTTTCAGGATACTTTATGAAATCAGGAGCCTCCAGAAGTTATTTCCCGTATTTTGCCTATCAGCTTGCCCGGATATTCGTTTACACGATGGTCGGATTTGCTGCGGCGGCGCTTGGCGTTGTGCTGGTTTCGAGCGGCGTATTCGGTAAAGTGCAAAGTATTTTGCAAATGTTTATCGGTACTGTCGTGATCATTCTCGCCCTGGGTATTTTAGGCTGGCTTCCTTTTCAGGGTTCGGTCAGGCTGATACCGATGGATGCATTGCGTAAAGGGTATGCCGCATCAAGAACCAAAGGTCCCATACCCGGCGCGATGATTGCCGGACTGTTAAACGGCTTGATGCCGTGTCCGTTAACCTTCGCCATGGCGGTCAAGGCGACATCAGCCGCGACTATCCCGGAAGGCGGTTTGTTAATGCTAACCTTTGGCGCCGGTACATTACCGACCATGTTGTTTGTCAGCGTCGCTTTCGGCAAGATGAGCGCTCATTTCAGAGGCTTAATGTTGAAGTTTGCCGCATTGATTATGATTGTCATGGGCTGTAATACCATCTATATGGGCTTGTCGTTTTACGTCGCGGAAAGCTTCCATCAACATAATTTCATCCACGATATAAAAAATGAAATTGACGCCGTTATTGTCTTTTTGCAACAGATGGTCGATTACTATGCCGGCATGATAAAAAGCATTCAGGAGCAGTAAAATGCAACAAGCGGATTTTATCGCCTTGGGTTTCCTTAGGAACATGCATGAAATAACTTGGACAGCTTGTTCCCTGCGGTTAGGGAGAGGGGAATCTAATGATCAAGTTATTTCATGCACATTCCTTATCAGGATTTGCGTATGGCTAAACTGTCAACCCTAAAACTCCTGATTTGTCTGGTATTCTGGTTTGCAGATCAGGCATTCGCTGTCGAATCGTCCGATCTTTTGCCGCCCGAGCAGGCTTTTAACTTCAGCTACGAAGTAAAAAAAGCAGACCGGCTGCACTTATCCTGGGATATTGCTGACGGATATTACCTGTATCGCAACAAATTCAAAATCATCTCGCTGACGCCCGGTATCCAAGCCGGAGAACCGGTTTTTCCCGCTAGTGAAACCAAGCAGGATGTTTTTTTCGGCAAAGTGGCTGTTTTTCGGGGCCATCTGGAATTGGAAATCCCGCTACAGCGTGACGGTTCAAATGCCGATAAGCTGATTTTAGACGTGCATTACCAAGGCTGCGCCGATGTTGGCGTTTGTTATATGCCGATGCAGCAAACTATTTCTTTCGATTTGCCGGATGAACCTTTTAACCGGAAGGCAAGTGCTGCCAAAGCAGACAACGCCGTTCCTTTTATGTCCGAGCAGAATCGTATCGCCGCTTCATTACAGTCCGGTTCCGTCTGGTTCATTGCCTTGAGCTTTCTCGGCTTTGGCATATTACTGTCTTTTACTCCGTGTGTGTTCCCGATGTTGCCGATTCTTTCCGGCATCATTGCCGGGCAAGGTTCAAGCCTGAATACGCGTCGGGCATTTTGGCTATCCTCCAGTTATGTGCTGGCTTCGGCATTGACTTACACGGTTTTCGGCATTCTCGCAGGGCTGTTCGGCGGCAATCTTCAGGCTTTGTTTCAGGAACCCTGGGTGATTGGGGTCTTTAGCGGGCTTTTTGTACTGTTGGCGCTGTCGATGTTCGGCGGCTTGCATTTCCAGGTGCCTGTGTTGATACAAAACAGGATCATGGCCCTCAGTTCCAGGCAGCAGGGCGGAAAGTTGCTGGGTGCGGTGGCAATGGGCGTCTTTTCGGCGCTGGCGATAGGGCCTTGCGTTACGGCTCCGTTGACCGGGGCCTTGATTTATATTGGGCAAACCGGTGATGCTTATTTGGGAGGCTTGGCCTTGTTTGCTTTGGGATTAGGCATGGGCTTGCCGCTGCTTGTGATCGGTACCTATGCGGGCAAATGGCTGCCCAAAGCGGGCGCCTGGATGAACGTCACGAAAAGCATATTCGGCATCGGCCTTTTGGCCGTTGCAGTGTGGTTACTCGGTCGCATAGTATCGCCGACACTAACCTTGGTGTTATGGTCGTTGCTGGTGAGTTTCCCCATTTTGTTATTGATAGCTAAAAAACGCTGGAAAGGGGCCGGACTACTGGCCGGTGCTTACGGCGTGTTTTTGTGGGTGGGCATTTCCACGAACCAGGCCGACAGCATTAAACCGCTACTCTGTAGCGTGGCGGTTGCTTGTAAGGAACAGTTGTCGCTGACGCTGAAGTTTAAAAAAATCGGCACCGTGCAGGAATTACAACAAAGTCTGGCAGATGCCCATGCGAACAAACAATGGCTGATGCTGGATTTTTATGCCGACTGGTGTACGGCATGTACGGAAATGGCGCTTTCCACCTTCGCCGATGCCGGGGTTAGGGCCGCGTTGTCTCAAGTAGTGCTGGTGCAGGCAGACGTCACGCAAAATTCCCCGGCGGATCAGGCCTTGTTAAGACAATTAAAGCTGATCGGGCCGCCTGCGATTCTTTTCTTCGGGCCTGATAAACAGGAGCGCAGTGCTTACCGTGTGGTCGGTTTACTGGAGGCGGATCAATTCCTGGACATCATTGACCGGGTTCTTGACGAGCCGGTTTCATAAGGTCCGCATAATGCTTACCGGCGCAATAACAATCACATCGGGATAAAAACTAATGACACGCAAGCGTATTTTAATAGTAGGCGGGGTTGCCGGCGGCGCGACTTGTGCGGCCCGGATTCGGCGTTTATGCGAAGCCTGCGAAATCATTATTTTTGAGATGGGTTCGTACGTGTCTTTTGCCAATTGCGGGCTGCCTTATTTTATCGGGGACGTCATTGTCGACGAGGAAAAATTGCTGGTAGCAACGCCCGAGTTGTTTAAAAGTCGTTTTAATATCCAGGTCTGCACCGATACAGAAGTATTGTCCATTAACAGGGCCGACAAAACGCTGGAGGTACGAGACCTGGCAACGGGCCGAAATCGGCTCGAACGCTACGACGCCTTGGTTTTATCGACCGGTGCTTCCGCTGTTTGGCCGGATATTGACGGTATCCATCTACCGGGCATTTACGCATTGAGAACGATCCCGGACAGCCGAGAGATTCGCGCGGCGTTGGACACGATGACCCGCGCCGTGGTGATGGGTGCAGCCGACATTCCGCACCCAACCAGGTAAAAAATACATTAAACTGCGTGTATCAATTACGCACTATGAAAACAGGCCTTGAACGAAGACTCTTCTTACAGCAGTTACAACTTGGATCATTTAGGCCTCATAGCCGGTATGGTCGACGAACTAGGTCTGCCTGAACTGATCGATACGGTGATCAAACAGGATCATGAGCAACGGCAAGTTTCAGTGGGAACCTGTGTCAAGGCCATGATTTTAAATGGCCTAGGCTTCGTCAACCGAGCGCTATACCTGATGCCGCATTTTTTTAAAGATAAACCGGTCGAACGTTTACTGGGTGAAGGCGTAGCAGCGGAGCATCTCAACGATGATGCCTTAGGAAGGGCGCTGGATACGATCTACGCTTATGGCCCGGAAGCGCTATACGGGCAACTGGCTGCCCAAGCGGTCAAGCGCTTGGGACTGTCCTGCAAAGTCGGTCACCTAGACAGCAGTAGTTTTCATGTTGATGGTGTTTACAACAGCGACCAAGAGGACGTGCCGGAAGGGGTTATTCATATCACTCAGGGTTATAGTCGGGATCATCGACCGGACTTGAATCAGGTGATACTCCAGTTGATTAGCGAGCATCAGACGGGCATCCCGCTGTGGATGGACGCATTAAGCGGCAACAGCAGCGATAAAGAAAGTTTTCGGGCAACGCTAAACGCACATCTGAAACAACTGCACGACGGTGTCGGTTTCTCGCTGATCGTTGCCGACAGTGCCTTGTATACGGCGAAAACACTGCAAGACCTTGGCGATTTTCCCTGGGTCACACGGGTTCCAGAAACGATTGGCGGAACCCGTGAATTAATCTTGGCGGCCTCTGGCGAGTGGCTGGAGACTCGGCCGGAACGGGCCTACACGGTGTTATGTTCAAATTATGGCGGCGTGAAGCAGCGTTGGCTGGTGGTTTACACCCAAGCCGCACACGGACGTGCGGAGCAAACGGTCAACAAACACCATCTGAAGCAAAGCCAGGCCGAGTACAAAGCCTTCAATGCCTTAGCCAAACGCTCTTTTGCTTGTGCTGCGGATGCCGAGGCAGCCTTGGTACAGTTGCAAAAGACGCTGAAAGTGGTTGCCTTGCACGATCCGTGTATCGTCGAAGTAGAAGGTTTCAAAGGCAAGGGGCGCCCCTCTAAAGGCCGAAAACCCGATACAGTCAGCTATCGGATTGAAGCCGGCGTCGCTTCTGTTCTCGAAACACGGCACCACAAGATTCAACAGAAAAGCTGTTTTATTCTCGCTAGCAACCAACTGGAGGAAGCCCAACTTAGCCACGAAGAGTTGCTTGATTACTATACGCCGGGCCAACAAAAAGTCGAACGCGGCTTTCGTTTTTTGAAGGATCCCTGGTTCATGGCGAATACCCTGTTTCTCAAGTCGCCGAAGCGCATTATGGCACTCATGGTGATCATGACCCTCTGTCTTTTAATCTACGGGGCTCTGGAGTACCGCATCCGGCAAACCCTCCAGCAGAACCAACAATCGTTCCCCTCCCAACTGGGAACCACTTCCGCAAAGCCCAGTGCTCGCTGGGTGTTTCAATTTTTCGCCGGCATCCATGTGCTGTTAATTGACCGTTACCGAGAAGTTATACTGAATTGCAACGAGTACCACCATCTACTACTGAAGTTACTCGGCGAGCGTTATATTCGCTTATATGCTAATTCCGGGTAACAGGGGTGCGGAATGTCGGGTG
>SXGU01246103.1_pt1 | contig 11390 bp, 10 predicted proteins | sample 3174531 | NCBI WGS metagenome assembly SXGU01 (sample SAMN11356863, study PRJNA531348) | freshwater metagenome | isolation source: freshwater sample F1-140 | place: China: Fuxian Lake, Yuxi | collected 2017-12-25
GCCAGTTCTGCAGAAACAGCAAAACCACCAGCACCACCAGCACAATGGCTTCGAACAGCGTCCCCACCACCGCCGCTATGGATTTCTCGATGAAGACCACGGTGTCGTAGACCAGCACGTAATCGAGGTCTTCGGGAAACTGTTGTTTGAGTCGATCCATGGTTTCGACCACGGCCTTTTTGGTATCGATGGCGTTGGTGCCCGGCAACTGGAACACTGCCAATCCTACCGTCTGCTGCCCGTTCAGTTTGAGTTCGGTGGCATAATCCCGGGCACCCAGTTCGATACGGGCTACGTCTTTGAGGCGGGTCATCTGGCCGGTCTGGCCGGTCTTGATGATGATGTCGCCAAATTGTTCGGGACTTTGCAACCGTCCCAGGGTTGACACGGATAACTGGAACTCGGCATCCCGGGTGGCCGGTGGCTGGCCGATGACCCCGGCTGCGACCTGTACATTCTGTTCGCGGATGGCTTTTACCACATCGCTGGCCGTCAACTCCCGGGCGGCCACCTTGTCCGGCTCCAGCCAGATGCGCATGCTGTATTCGCGGTTACCGAAGACCGCGATGTCCCCTACCCCGGGCAACCGGGCCAGGGCATCCCGGATCTTCAACTGGGCATAATTGCTGAGGTAAACGCTGTCGTAGCGTCCCTTGGGGGAAATCAGGTTGACGACCAGACTGAGATCGGGGCTGCGCTTGCGGATACTCACGCCCTGTCGCCTGACCTCTTCCGGTAAGCGGGGCTCGGCCAGCGACACCCGGTTTTGTACCTGAATCTGGGCATCATCCAGGTTGGTCCCCGGTTTGAAGGTCACGGTCAGTTGCATGATGCCGTCGTTGCCCGACTGGGATGACAGGTACAGCATGTTCTCTACCCCATTGACTTCCTGCTCGATGGGCGTAGCGACGGTTTCTGCCAGTACCGCAGCGTTGGCACCGGGATATACCGCCTTGACACTGATGCTGGGAGGAACGATTTCGGGGTATTGGGCAATGGGCAGCTTCAGTACCGACAGTGCGCCGACCAGTACGATCAGGATTGAGAGTACCGAAGCAAAAATGGGGCGATCGATGAAAAAACGGGACATCTGTTTCATGCGAGGTCACCCACCGGTCGCCGGGTTCAGGCGTTCCGGTTTGACGGTCATGCCGGGACGGATTTTCTGCAAGCCTTCGGTAATCACCCATTCGCCCGCTGAAATACCCTCCAGCACCACCCGCTCGGAACCGGTCTTGATGCCGGGTTTTATCTTGCGGTATTCCACCGAATCATCCGCCTTGAGCACCCACACGAAGCGTTGATCCTGATCGATGCTGATGGCGCGTTCCGGCAACAGGAGCGCGGAATAGGGTTTGCCGCCGGAAATCCTGACCCGGGCGAAAAAACCGGGTGTCAGCAGGTCGGCACGATTGCTGAAAACCCCCCTCACCTTGAGTGAACCGGTGGCCGGATCCAGACGCGGTTCACTGTAATCGATGTGGCCCTGGTGCGGAAAGGTGGTTTCGTCGATCAGTGACAGTTCTGCCGGTACGGCATGGACCCGCCCCAGCCCCTTCAAGCCCGATTCCGTCATGCGCCGGTATTTGAGTACGGCCCGTTCATCGGCATCGAGATAGACATGCACCGGGTCGATCGACTCGATCACCGTGAGTACGGTGTCATCGTTCTTGACCAGATTGCCCACCGTAATGCGTTCCCGGCTGATGCGTCCGTTGATGGGGGCGCGGATTTCGGTGAACTGTAGATTGAGCCGGGCCAGTTGCACGCTGGCCGCCGCGACCGCCATTGCCGCCTGGGTTTCCTGCACGGCCTGCTGCCGGGCATCGTATTCCTCGACCGACAGGGCCTTGGCCTGAACCAGGGGCTTGGCGCGTTTGAATTCACTTTCTGCCAGTTCGAACCGGGTTTGCAATCGTTTGAGCTCACCCTCTGCCCGGGCCAGTTCTGCCTGATAGGGACGCGGATCGATGACAAACAGCAAATCGCCCTTCCTGACTTTATCCCCGGCCCTGAAATTGACCTGGTTCAGATAACCATTGACCCGAGCCTTGAGGGCTACGGTTTCGACGGCTTCGATGCGACCGGTGTATTCATCGCTGTCGGTAATGTCCTGCTGGCGGGGTTGAGTTGCCTTTACGGTGGGAGGGGGAAGTACCGGAGGAGCGGCCTGATTGCCATTGGAGCCCTTGCAGGCGGGTAACAGTAACGAAACCACGAGAGCAAAAATGACGGTTGGCTGCATGATGTCTCCACGAAGGGGGGTTGATGGATTACAGGGGGGGTTGAGGGAGCACACTCTACCACGAACCCGGTAAGTGGTCAGTGCTCTTGTGAATCAGCAATGCTCATTACGACCGTTCGGGGCAGTCCGGAAAGAACGACCCCGTAAGTCGCGCCCGAGCATTGCAGCTTCTGTCGATCCCCGCCAGGGCGATCCGCTCCGGATCCTCGGGTGCGGGAACCCGATTCCAATCAACGTCGCGATAGCGACACAAAACCAATCGATGTCCCCCATTCCGTCCCGGTGGGTCAAATAGGGCTAAATTTCGTCATCAGTGCGAATTGTCACTTGGCGAATCACTCTCGGTGATTTTTTTGAGGTAACCCCATTGTCAAAACGGTTTGAATCTGGAAATCTATCACGAACCGTTTTAATGCGGGCAGGGTACGCAGATCCCGGCCTGCCCGGGTCACCTCACGCCTCAACCGTCACTGATGGAAGAAAATCAAGTGAAAAAACATTCAACCTTATTGACCTTCACCTTGCTGCTGACGGTGCAACCCCTTGCGGCCCTGGAACTGGGCCAGGGCTTCAGCCTGAAAGGCTTTGGAACCGCCGGTCTGGTCTACAACGGCGACAGGGAAGCCGATTTTGCCGCCGAGTCGACACTGGCTGCCAGCGGAGCAGGACGCACCAACCCGCTCACTTATGCGGTAGATACCAAAGCCGGTGTCCAGCTCGACTGGCAAGTCACCGAGCGATTCAGCCTGACCGCCCAAACCCTGGTCAAGCAGTTCCCGGATCGTAGCTGGAATCCCCAGCTGGAATGGGGTTACCTGAAGTTCAAAGTCGCCCCGGCTCTTGACATCAGGGCCGGTCGGATACGCCCGCCCATCTACCTGTTGTCCGATTACCTGGATGTCAACTACGCCAATCCCTGGGTGCGTCCCCCGGTGGAATTCTACTCGGTCACCCCCATCCGGCGCATGGAGGGCGGTGATCTGCTGTGGCGGCCACAAACCGGTGCCATTACCTGGCTGGTACAGCCTTATGTCGGCCGATCACAGACCGAGGCCCGGGGGGGTGAGATCGGGCTGGATCAGATACTGGGCCTCAATGTATCGGCCAGCCTGGGTGACTTCACCCTGAGAACCGGCTACATCCATACCCGCATGACCGTCACGTCGAATTTCATGGATCTGGCTTTCGGAGCCTATGCTCAACTCTGCGGTCTGGGCGACGTGACCGCCTGCAAACCCAGGGGGGAACTCAACCACAAGGACAGGGAAGCCAGTTTTGGTTCCATCGGTATGAGCTGGGACAACGGTGACTATTTTATCTCCGGTGAATGGGGGCGCAGGGATACCGACACTTCCATCGCCGACCTCATGAGCTGGTATTTTACCGGCGGTGCCCGCCTGGGGCGATGGACACCGTATCTCACCTATGCGGACATGGTATCCGACAGCCCCCTCGACTATGACAAGGGCACTCCCATGACCAATTTCATCACGACCGGACTGCTGCGCGGCAATCCCACCGATCAGCGTACCGTCAGCCTGGGGGTGCGTTACGACCTCATGGAAAATCTGGCAATCAAGGCACAGTGGGATCACACCATGACCGAGTGCGTATCCTCACCGGATCCCTGGGCGGGACAGGTCACCGGCACCTGTGGTGGCTGGTTCATTCTGGCTACCGATGCCTTCAACCGCAAGGCGCAGGCCATCGACCTGCTCAGCCTGTCCGTCGATTTCGTGTTTTGAAGGAGGTCTCATGCCATCGTTATTACTCATCGTGCCGGGCCTGATCCTGATGCTGTCCGCGCCGTTGGCCCAGGCTGAAGTCGTGGTCATCGTCAATGCCAAATCCCCGGTTGCCCGGCTGGAAAAAAACCAGGTATCCGATCTGTTTCTGGGCAAGGCCGTTACCTTTCCGGATGGCTCCCAGGCCGTACCGCTGGATCAGGACAACAATTCCGGTCTGCACAGCGAGTTTCACGACAAGGTGACTGGTAAAACCCTCCCGCAACTCAGGGCTTACTGGTCTCGACTGGTGTTCACCGGTAAGGCGACACCGCCACGGGAAATTCCTGATTCAGGACAAATTCGATCCCTGATCGCCACCAACCCCAACATGATCGGCTACGTCGACAAGGGTGCTGTGGATACCAGCGTCAAGGTGGTATACCGCCCCTGACCTCCCGGGAGAGCCCCAGATGCACACCGCCAAAACCAATCCCATGCTCAAAATCATTCTGATGGTGGGCGTGGCCATCACCGTTTTTGTGGCCTTCATGGTGTACAGCCTGAAGACCTCGGTCAAAAACAGCGAGCAACTGACGACCATCAAGGAATTGTATTTTCCGATACTGGAACGGATCGATGCCAACATCGTTCGCATCGACAAGATGGAAGAACGCTTCATGCAGGCGGTCATGACGGGCGAGCGGGACGAACTGGACACGGTGGCCCAGCATTACCGGCAAGCCGATCTGGTGTTCCGGGAGATGCTGACCCTCTACCCGGCTCAGGCCGCCACCATTCTGAACCTGCAGGCGAAGCTGGCCTTTTATTTCGAGCGTGCCCATGAAATGTCCCTGGCCCTGTTGCAGCGACACACCCTGGATCAGGCCAGCCTGTCACAGCGCATGAACCAGGCCCTGGCCGAACTGCGGGAATCGGTACAACGATTCAGAAGCGAAAGCTACCAACAGTTTGTCCACACCCTCAAGGCTTCGCAGGAGGCGGCCACCCTGACGCTCTACATGGGCATCGCCGTCGGTATCATGAATCTGTTCTTCATGGCCGTACTGGTTTATTTCATCCGCAACAACATCCGGATGATGGCCCTGATCGCCGAGCAGAATGCCACCCTGGAACAGCGGGTGGCCGAGCGCACGGCCGAACTCAGCCAGAAAACCAGTGACATCCATGCCATGCTGGATAACATGAGCCTAGGGGTTTGTACGATCATTCCCGGCGGGGTGATTCATCCCGAATATTCCGCCCATCTCCGTAGTATTTTCGCGCAGGAGGAACTGGCCTGGCGTGACATGCAGGAGGCCCTGTTCAGCACGGCCCGGCTGGGGGTGGATCGGCGTGATCAACTCGGTGTCGCCCTGGAAGCCATGCTCGGCGAAGATATCATGATGTTCGAGTGTAACCAGCACCTGCTGGTACGGGAGATGGAGCTGGAATGGCCGGAGGGAACCCGCAAACTGTTGCAACTGGACTGGAATCCCATCACCAACCCGCAAGATCAGGTCGAAAAAGTGTTGTTGATCGTGCAGGACGTGACGGCACTGCGTGATCTGGAACAGGCCAGTGCCCGGCAAAAGCAGGAACTGGACATCATTGCCGGTCTGTTGCGGATGGAACCGGAGAAATTCAGCGGGTTCATCCGCTCGGCCCATCAACTGCTGGATGATAATCGCCGCCTGATCGAGACCTCCGGGGAGCCTGACCCCGATATTTTTGCCGCCCTGTTCCGCAACATGCACACCCTCAAGGGGAATGCCCGCACTTTTGAGCTCAACCTCATCACTGATGCCGCCCACCAGGCCGAGCAAACCTATGACGGCCTGCGCAAAAACCCTGATTCAGGCTGGGAACCCGCGATCCTGCGGCAGGAACTGGATGCCGTAGAGCAGTCGATGCAGCGTTACGTGGCGGTCAGCGAAGACAAACTGGGACGACGGGAACCGGATCCCGATACCGCCCACGGGCGACAGAATCGGGTGGATGCCGGAATATTGGCCGAACTCCGGCAGCAAGCCTTGAGCCTGTTGTCGGCGGACGCACCGCCGCAATGGCAGGAACTGGCGCGACAAGTGAGTGGCCTGGGTCTGATTGACTTGTCCGGTTTGATCGGCGATGTCATGCGCTCGACGGACTCACTGGCCCATGAACTACAAAAACCACCGCCGCGTTACCAGGTTGATGGCATCCTCCTGGCCTTGACCCCGGTGTTTGCCGAAGTGTTGCAGAGTGCCCTGATACACCTCATCAGAAACGCCCTCGATCACGGCATAGAACCGCCTGCCGAACGACAGGCTCAGGGGAAGCCGGACGAAGGCCTCATCGGTTTCGTCTGTCGTCAGCAGGCCGGGGTCATGCAACTCGTCATCCGCGATGATGGTCGCGGTCTGGCCCTGTCCGGTCTTTACGCCAAAGGACTGGCCCGGGGCCGCTTCTCCGGTGACGATCAACCGACTCTGCAGGACATTGCCAATCTGATCTTCGAATCCGGCCTGTCTACGGCCATAACGGTCTCACAGGTTTCAGGGCGGGGCGTTGGCATGGATGCCGCCCGGGCCTTGCTCAGGGCGCAGGGTGGCGAACTCGAAGTCGGCTTGTCCGGCACTGAAAACCGGCGGGTAAATACGCCTTTCGAGTTCATCATTACCCTGCCTGAATCCGTCTGGAGTGTCGTCGCATGAACGGCATGATCCCGCTCTTCATCCTCGGTTGTTTGTCGGGAATCTCAGTCACTACCCTGCTGTTGAATGCCCGCCAGCGAAGAGGGGCGATCCAGGACAGCGAGGGTAAATCGGCAGAAATACAAAGCCTGCGCGGGTTGCTGCGGGAACAGCAGGCCGACCTCGACAGAAAAAACCGGGAACTGGAGATACTGCGGCAGGAAGTGGATCGCTACGAGACCTTGATCGTACAACTGGAGAGCCGTAATGAGGCGCTCGACCAGCGTCTGGAGCAGGAACGGGCCGCATGCGGTAAACAACTTGAGGACAGTCGATCCAGGCGGCATCTGGACCATCTCATGTTCATGCAGCATTTTCAGAAACTGTGCGATGAAATCAGCCTGGCCCGGGGGTTTGCCGATATTTTCGAACGTTGGCACAACAGCATGAGTTCACTCATGGTGCAAAACCATGAAATGCACCGGCAAAACGAACGATTCACCGGCATCGTGCAGAACGTCGTCATGCTCTCGCTCAATGCCGCCATAGAAGCGGCCCGGGCCGGCGACAGCGGACGGGGGTTTGCCGTGGTGGCCGAGGAGGTCCGCAAACTGGCGCACGGTTCGGAGGAATTGTCCCGCGAGTACAGCAAAAACCTGTACCGCAATGACCTCATTACCACCTCGACCTTCCAGGATATCCAGGCCGGGGGCAAGATGATCACCTCGGCCCTGGTGAGTATCGATGTACTGGGCCAGCAGCTCAACAGGCAATTGCAGGGCAACGGGGAATGATCAGCGAAGCGGCGGTCAATAGCCTCGACAGGCTGTTCAGGGACAACGTGAGTCGTCATATCCGGGATCTATCCGCCCGCGAGTGTCACCTGGACACCGTAGTCGACGAAACCGAAATGAAGGAACGGGAGTTTGCCCTGATTACCTTGTCTTCCTCCGTTTTCAAATGCCTGGGCATTTTTCACTTCAACCCCGCTGAAAAGGCCCGACACTGGTTTGGCCGCCTGTTATCGACGCCGCTGGACCGGTTCGACGAGACGGCGTTCCGGGATGCCTTTCTCGAATTCTGCAATATGTGCTGTGGCAGTCTCAATCGTGATTTGATTGCCCATTTTCCGCACCTGGGCATGTCTACGCCCTATTTTCTGCAGCGCGATTGCCTGCCCTTCATTCAGGAACTGGATCCGGGTTTCAGCCGACACTACCGCATCGCCCTGGAACCCGATTTGATACTCCACGTCAGCCTTTATCTTTGCGATTTCGGCCCGGTCGATTTCACCGCCCGCTATACCGATGCCGTTGAGGATACCGGTGAACTGGAATTGTTTTGACCCCCCGCCCCCAACAAGGTTAAGCCATTGATTACGCAGCAAAAAGTCCTCAGCAAGGTTCTGGTACTCGAAAACGACCCGGATTGCCTCGACCGGCTCAAGCAGTTTTGTGACACCACCGGCCTGATCGGTGTCCGGGTCAATCCCGGCCATGTCGTCAAGATATTGAGTTCCACCCTGGATCTCGGTGCCATCCTGCTGGCAGAAACCTATGCCGGAACCCTGGCAGAAACCCGGGTGCTGGCTCGCTACATCCGGCAATCGCGTCCGGAGCTTCCGATATTCCTCCGGCTGGAAAACCCGGAACACAGGAATACGGCGGATGCACTGAGCGAGTTCGTCAGTGGAACCTACACCCGCTATGACATCAGCCCCCTCAAGCTGAGTCTGGATCGGTATCTCTTCAGCCTGCTGTATCCCGACAGCCTGGTCAACGGCATCATGGAGCTGAGCAAACACGCACTGTCACAGCAGTTCCCCGATCTTGACGTGAGTTGCTGCTCGCCAGCCCTGGTCAGGGATCGCATCATCTTTGGTGAAGTCTTCACCCTCATTCCGCTGGAAAGCAGTTGGTTCAAGGGCTATATGCTGTTACAAACCGAAGAAGCCGGCATCATGCAACGGGTTCAGGCCGATGATGCCTCCGGATGGTCGGACAGGACCGATTTCAGGCGGGTCAACAATATCCTGTCTGAAATTACCAATCTGATCTGGGGGGCCTTCAAAAACCGTTACATTCCGGCGGATGATCCCGGTACCCATTCCCCGGTTCAGGTGCCCATCGTCATCAATCACACGCATCAATATGTCTCGTTCGGTTCGGATCATCCACACCTGTGTTTCGAATATACGCTGAAAAACCGGACGAATGAGGCGATCGTCAATTTTCAGCAGTGGTTTGTATTCAACCTGAACTGGGCTCCGGAACGCTTTCAGGAAGTTCCTGAGTCCATGGCCGCCCTGGTGGAATCGGGCGAACTCGAATTGTTTTGAAATCCTGCAACGACACGAGAGGTAGATCACATGGGAAAAATTCTGATCGTCGATGATTCCAGCACGGTACGCGATGAGGTGGGCGGGTTTTTGTCCCGTAACGGACTGGATACCCTGACGGCGGTGGATGGTCGGGATGGACTCGAAAAAATCCGGGCCGATTCCGCCATTCGTCTGGTGGTCTGTGATGTCAACATGCCCAATATGGACGGATTGACCATGGTCGAAAAGGTACGGAGTGAGTTGGGCAATACCCAGGTCAACATCATCATGCTGACGACGGAAAGCAACCCGAGCATGAAGGAACGCGGCAAGGCTGCCGGTGTCAGGGGGTGGATCGTTAAACCCTTCAAAGGGGAAAGCGTACTGGAAACCTTCAGGAAACTTTCGACCTGACAGGCCATTCCGTGGTCTTGATGCCGCCCATCCCTGGCGGAATGACGGGATGGCGTAAATCGGCACGTTATTGCGAGCCATATCCTTTGCCTCATGCGCCGCTGTGGGGGATGCCTTGCCCCGACTAATCGCCGAAATTTTCGGGTGTTTCGTGGTTAAAAACAGGCGGGCCTCATGACTCCACGAACCATCGCTCCCAACGGGCAGCCTGTTTACTGATGCCTTCCAGGCGGGTTGACAGTTCAGTCAGTGCCACATGAGACAAAAAACCCCAGCCATTCTCATTATGACTGTTTGAGCCAGTCTGATAAGGTTTGAACCAAACGATGAGTCCGGGAGGAACGACCCCGTCAGTCGCGCCCGAGCATCGCAGCTTCTGTCGATCCCCGCCAGAGCGATCCGCTCCGGGTATAGGCGCGACTTCCGGGTGTCTTTTCTTTTGGGTACTTTTCTGCAGGACTTGCCAAAGAAAAGTACCCCGCATTCGGGTGCGGGAACCCGATTCAAACCCCCGTCGCGACAGCGACACAAAACCAATCGACGTCCCCCATCCCGTCCCGGTGGGTCAAAAGGGCTAAATTTCGCCATAATGAGAATTGCTGTACTTGCCCCCTCTGGAGACTTACAAAATGATTTTCCTGTTTACTGATTTTGGTGCTTCAGGGCCTTATCTGGGGCAGATGGAGGCGGTAATACGACAGAGTGCCCCTGACGTTGCGGTCATTGATCTGGTCAGTAATGCCCCGGTGGCGGATCCGGTCAGGAGTAGCTACTTGCTGGCAGCCCTGAGTCGGCAACTGCCGGATGACAGTGTCTTTCTGTGTGTCGTCGATCCCGGTGTGGGCGGCATGCGTCATCCCGTCGTCTTACGGGCCGGAACGCAGTGGTTCGTAGGGCCAGACAATGGCCTGTTCAACACGGTAGCCTTGCAGGCAACCGGGATCGAATGGCGTATCGTAGACTGGCGACCGGACCGGTTATCCCGCAGTTTTCATGGGCGGGATCTATTCGCACCCATCGCTGCCCGGGTGGCCTGTGGTGATTTTGACTGGGCGTGCCACCCTTATCCGGGGCCGCTGCTCGTAAACTGGCCGCAGAATCTGGCGGAAATCATTTACATCGATCATTACGGGAATGCCGTGACCGGTTTGCGGTATCAGGCCGCTGATGCGGGTTCGTGGCTGGTGCTGGAGGGGATGCGTATCGCGGAGGCAGGGACTTTTTCCGATGTACCGGACGGCACGCCTTTCTGGTACTGTAATTCCATGGAACTGATCGAGATTGCCGTGAATCGGGGCCGGGCCGATCAGGTGTTGCCGTGTCGCCCCGGACAGCGGGTGAGCCTGGAACGATGCCGGGTGGAATGACGGGGCGTATCCACCCGGCGAACCCTCATTTAACCCGTTTCAGTTCACGTCCATCCGAATCGAAATGGCAAATACCTGCCACAAAATACTTGCAGTCGGCTGACTGGTCTACTGTCGCTCCTTCACCGGTGGTGGTGATGGTCAGTGAGCAGTAATGCGCCTCTCCTTCGGCTTGTTTCTTGAGAACCAGCGTATTTTGCCCGGTCTTTTTCGCCTCACCCGAAATATCGGCAGAACAGGGCTTGCGGCCTTCCTCTGCCGGCCCGTTAGGTTCGAAATCCACGTCCATGGACACATTGATCTCGCCCCCCACTTCATTGATTTTGAGGTGGTGGACATGATTGCCATCACGTCCCACATAGTGTTCGGTACCGGCGAATACACTGGAAGATACCAGTAATGCCAGGCCTGCCCACAAGAATTTATTCATGAAATAACGCCTCATCGATGATTGATATAAAAAAGGGTCAGTCGTCAGGGTTTACCAGTCCCTGAGCAATTCGTTGATGCCTACCTTGCTGCGGGTCTTTTCATCGACCTGCTTGATGATGACCGCACAGTATAAACTGTGACTGCCATCTTTGGAGGGCAGATTTCCGGGAACGACTACGGCTCCGGAAGGAACCCGTCCATAGCTGATCTCAC
>SXGU01093465.1_pt1 | contig 11388 bp, 10 predicted proteins | sample 3174531 | NCBI WGS metagenome assembly SXGU01 (sample SAMN11356863, study PRJNA531348) | freshwater metagenome | isolation source: freshwater sample F1-140 | place: China: Fuxian Lake, Yuxi | collected 2017-12-25
GCTCGGCGTCGACAACTTCGCCGTGTCGCCGGACGGCAAGTGGTTGACGTATGCCTCCCGCCACGAGGCGAACACCGGCCTTCGGGTTCGGAATCTCGTCACCGGTGACGAGAGTTGGCTGGCCTATCCGATTCAACGCGATGATATCGAGGCCCGGTCCACGCTCGATGCCTTGCCGGGCTACGCCTTCACGCCCGACTCTCGCGCGGTCGTCATTTCATATGGCGGTGAAATCTGGCGGGTGGCGGTCGATAAGTCGGCGCCCGCCAAGATCCCGTTCAGCGTCGACGTGAAACTCGATGTCGGGCCCGAAGTGAAATTCGTGTATCGGGCCGATACCGCGGCCAACTTGGTGGCCAAACAGATCCGTAATCCTGCCGCCTCGCCCGACGGCAAACGGCTGGCGTTCGTGGCTCTGGATCGGCTCTATGTCATGGACCTCCCGAGCGGGACGCCCCGCCGGCTGTCGACCGCCGACGTTGGCGAGTACCAGCCGGTGTGGTCGCCGGATGGCAAGGCGATCGCCTACATCACGTGGGCGGACGCTGCGGCCGGTCACTTAATGAAAGCCGCGGTCGATGGCCGACCGGTTCCGCCGGTCCAGCTGACTCGGACGCCGGCGCTCTATAGCAATCCGGCTTGGACTCCCGATGGATCCCGGATCGTCGCGACCCGTCAAGCCGGCCGCGACTTGATCGAGGCCTCGGGGAACGGCGGCGGTGTCATCGGCGGTGATTTCATCTGGGTTCCCGCCACCGGCGGCGATGCCAGGATGATCGCGCCGACGGCCGGTCGCGATGTTGCCCATTTCGTGACCAGCCAGCCGGACCGGATCTACGCGTCGAGCTTCGGTGAAGGACTGGTGTCGTTCCGGTGGGACGGAACCGATGTGAAGCAAGTGATCCGCGTTACCGGGCCGTCGCCGTTTGGCTCGGTGGCCGGGGGCTCCACCCTGGAGCCCGAGGGTGAGTTGGTGTTCTTGCCCCGCCGGGTGTCACCGGTCCGGACGGCCGATTTTCGGCTGATCGACGATTTGGAAGGGGGAGCGCCATTCCTCCCCGCCAGTCTGATCATGATCGCTCCGAGCGGCGATCGGGTCCTGGCCCAGGTCCAAACCGACGTGTTCGCCGTGCCGCTGGTCCAGGTCGGCGGGCCGGTGCCTACCGTCAACATCATGGGCGGGGGCGGCGTGCCGGCTCGGAAGCTGTCCGATGTCGGCGGCGAGTTCCCATCGTGGGGTGGCGACGGCAAGACCGTCCATTTTGCGCTCGGCAACGTCCTGTTCACCTATGATTTGGACCGGGCGCGTGCCGTCGACGACAGCCTCAAGGCCGCCAACCGGGCTAAGGCCGATACCGCGCGGGTCAAACAGTCGATTCAGGACAGCGTCAAGACGCTGAAGGCCCGGGGCGACAGTCTCATCAAGGCCCTTGCGGTCGTGCCGGATTCGATCAAGATCAAGCTCTTCGATCTCGAGACTCGGCTGGTGGCCGATTCGGTCAAGGCGGCTCGGGCCAAGACGGACACGACGAAGGCCAAGGCCGACACCAGCAAGGCCAAGAAGGACGAGAAGCCAGGCTACAAACCCGAGGAACTCAAGATCAAAGTCGAGGTGCCTCGTGATCTGCCCCGGGGCGTCGTGGTCCTTCGCGGCGGCCGGGCGGTCACCATGAAGGGGAAGGAGATCATCGAGGACGCCGATGTCGTGGTCCGTGACAACCGGATCGTAGCCGTCGGCGCTCGGGGTCAGGTTGCCATTCCGTCCGGCGCCAAGATCATTGACGTCGCCGGCAAGACGGTCATGCCGGGCATGGTCGACACCCACTATCACGCCCAATGGCTGATCCCGGAAATTCATCCCGGCCAGGCGTGGCAGTATCTGACCACGCTGGCGTACGGGGTCACCACGACGCGCGACCCCCAGACCGCGGTCAGTGATATCCTGAGCTACCAGGATCGAGTCGAGTCGGGCGGGATGATCGGGCCCCGGATCTACTCAACCGGCCCCGGATTGTTCGGCGGCGACAATATCAGGGACCTCGATCACGCCAAGACCTTCTTGAAACGGTACTCCCAATACTGGGATACCAAGACCCTCAAGATGTACATGTCGGGCAACCGCCAGCAGCGGCAGTGGATTCTCATGGCCGCCAAAGAGCTTGGTATCATGCCCACCACCGAGGGCGGCCTCGACTTCAAGCTGAATCTGACTCACGCCCAGGATGGCTACCCCGGCGTCGAGCATGCCGTGCCGATCGCCCCGATTTTCGACGACGTCGTCCAGCTGTTCAAGGCCAGCCAGACCACCAACTCGCCCACACTCTTGGTGTCGTACGGCGGGCCGTTCGGGGAGAACTACTTCTACGCAACGGAAGACGTGGTCGGCGACAAGAAGCTCGCCACCTTCATGCCGAAGGGACAGATCGATTCCCGGGCGCTCCGGCGCGGCTCCTCCTTCGGCTACCAGCAGGGCGGGTGGTTCAACAAGGATGAGTATGTCTTTTCCCAGCACGCCGAGTTCATCAAGAAGCTGATTGAGGGTGGGGCTCGGGCGGCGGTGGGCGCCCATGGCCAGATCCAAGGGATCGGCAATCATTGGGAACTCTGGGCCATGGCGTCGGGCGGCCTGTCCAACCACGATGCGTTACGCGCAGCCACGATCTACGGCGCCGAGGCGATCGGGATGGGGACGGACATCGGGAGCCTCGAAGCCGGCAAGCTGGCCGACATCCTGGTGCTCGACAAGAACCCGCTCGAGAACATCCGGAACACCAACACGATCAAGTACGTCGTGAAGAACGGCCGGATCTACGAAGCCGCTACGCTGAACGAGATCTTTCCGCGAGTCCGGCCAATGGCCAAGCAGTGGTGGGCCGACCTCAGGCCGATGACCGCTGCCGGTCTCAAATAGCCGGCGGTGCCGAGCGGCAGAGAGGGGCGGGCCTTCGTGGCCCGCCCCTTTTGCGTTGCCCGCTCACGGCGCCAGCATACTGGTCCAAAGCCGGTCGTATGCGCCCCGGAGGGCCTCGCGACTGGCATCCCGGCTCAGCAGCTGCAGGGTCATGCCTTCGATCATCGCCTCGATCGAGGCTGGATCGGCGATGGCCTCGCTCGGCAGGCCGAGCAACCGGATCGCGGCGGACCGGAGCGACTCCCCCCGCTTGGGTTCGGATCCCCGGTATCCGGCGCCGACTAGCGAGATCCAGGCCCGGAACCGCCCCGAGTCGACCTCCGCCATCATCTCCTCCCAGAGCCGATCGATTCCCAGAAGCCCGTCACCTCCACCGAGGGCGCCGAGCCGGAGATCCCAACGGGCCCTCTCGAGCTCCCCAGCGGTCAAGTCCAGCAGGGCCGCCTTCGACCGGTAGTGGTAGAGGACGAGCCCCTTCGCGCACCGAGCCCTTCGAGCCACCTCCTCGATGCTCCAGCCGGCCAACCCCGCCCGGACCAGGACGGCAACTGATTGATCGAGAATCGCTTGTTTGAGCATTGTCGAACGATGGTCGCTCCTGACCGTCTGGTCAAGACACTGATTCCCGCTCCCATCCCCAAATCAAATTGACTGCTCGGTCAGTCAATAAAAGCGACAGCCGGCCCGCCTCTGCCCAACCGGCCGAGTGCCGAGTGCCGAGCCGCCGAGTGCCGAGTCCCTGAAACCCATTGGAACGTCCCCCCGTAACTCATCCTATGTCAAATCCAACCCCGCCGTCGATGCCGTCGGTCTTCTCGCCCCTCGCGAAATCGCTCTTGGATGCATTCTCCGAGGGCGTCGTGGTTTTTGATGCCCAGGGCAAAGTCCTCTACGCCAACCAGAACGCGCGCGAACTAGGCCTCGACCTCTCGCAGACTTCCCGGGAGTTGATGCCGCAGTTGGCCGAGTTCGGGGGTAGGCTCAGGCCGCTCAAAGTCGGGACCATCGACTTGGGTGAGGCCATGTTCCTGCCTGGCAACGCGGGGCCCAAGACGCTGGCGGAACGGGAAAAGGAAGCCATTGTTCGGTCGCTCGACGCCAACGCCTGGAAGTTGGCTGAAACGGCCAAGAGCTTGGGGATCAGTCGGACGACGTTGTGGCGCCGTCTCCGAGCCTACGGGCTCCATCGGGACGGCCGAAGCAAGTGGGCCCAGGCGTCGTAGGATCGCCGGCGCCCGGCGCCCGTTCTGCCACGGAGCCTCCTCACCCAAGCCTGACCGCCCGCTAGCCAATTGATCTTGTGTTCCAGGCCCCTCGCTGAGACCTTCCTCGCGATGCGTGCCCTTGCCCTCGGATTGCTGGTCGTTCCTTTTGGCTGCCCGGGAAGGGCGGCCCCCCCACTCGACGGTGCTGGGGTGGTGTCGGTCGAGTGGACCGCATCGCGGACCGGCCGGTTCGCCGCCCGTCCGGATGTGTCGTGGTGCCCTGCCGACTCCATGGTGGAAATCCTCGCCATCCGAGGTGATACCGCCTTCGGGCTCATGCTTTTGGCCCAAGATTCCCTTCGGTTAGGGCAATTTCCGGTGGTGTCGGGTGCCGTGTCGTCGAATTGGCGGCCCCTGGCCTTTGGGGCGCTCCGGCTGGTCAACGATTCAGCCAACATCGGGTTCGAAGCCACCGGCGGAAATGTTCAGGTGAGCCGGGCCGACGGGGGCTTCGTGTCCGGAACCATTGACGCCCGGTTCAAGCTCGTCGATGGCCCCGACACCCTAAGACTAACGGGCAAGTTTCTCGACCTGGTGATCAAGCCGGCGGTGGGCCTGTGCGGCCGCGCCTTCAAGCCGAGGCCCTGACGCCGTGCCGGACCAGACCTACTTCCGCAAAGGGTTCGGCCTCAAGGGGGCCATCGAAGGAGTCCTCACCGCCGATTACCAAAGCGGTATCATCGACGCCTTCAAAGCGAACGGGCACCGGCTCTCGGCCGGCCCCGTCACCTTTCGCCTGGCCAAGGAGTTCGGATTCTGTTACGGGGTCGACCGGGCGGTCGAGTACGCCTATGAAACCCGAACCAAGTTCCCCGATCGCCGACTGGTGATGGTTGGTGAGATCATCCACAACCCGCATGTCAACCAGAAGCTCGAAGCCATGGGCCTCGAGTTCATTCGGCGGGGCGAAGAGGGCAACTTCGACTTTTCGCGGATTACCGCCGATCACGTCGTCATCCTGCCGGCCTTCGGCGTCACGATCCAGGATTTCACGGCCCTGCGGGCCATCGGTTGTGTGCTGGTGGACACCACCTGCGGATCGGTCCTGAATGTCTGGAAGCGGGTCGAGTCCTACGCCCGCGACGGCTTTACGTCGGTCATTCACGGCAAATACTGGCATGAGGAGACCAAAGCCACCGCGAGCCAAGTCACCAAGTACGCCGATGGCCGCTTCTTAGTGCTCTTCGACATGGCCGAGGCCAGGCAAATCATCGACTATCTGGAACACGGCGGCGACCCGGGGCCGCTGGTGGGGAAGTTCGGCGCAACCGCCTCCCCGGGGTTCGACTTCGACCGCGATCTCGTCCGGGTCGGGATCGCGAACCAGACCACGATGCTCTCAAAAGAGTCGCTGGCCATTGCGGAAGAATTTCGCCAAGCGATGATTCGAAAGTACGGGCCCGCTGCCGAGGCGGATCATGTCCGGACCTTTGACACCATCTGCTCGGCCACCCAGGAACGGCAGGATGCGGTGGCCGAATTACTGGTTGATCGTCCCGACGTAATGGTCGTGGTCGGTGGCTACAATTCCAGCAATACCAATCACTTGGCTGCGCTCTGTTCGCGGCAGGGAGTCCGGACCTTCCACATCGAAGACGCCGAGTGCATCGATCCGGCTACCGGGACGATCCGGCACCGCCCGGTCGGAGCAAAAGAGGAGACGCTGACCGCCGCTTGGCTCGGGGGAGCGCGGTCGATCGGCCTGACCGCCGGCGCGTCGACCCCAAACAACAAGATCGGAGAGACGGTGGCTCGGATCGTCATCGGGCTCGGGATCGACCCAGCGGAGCTGCTTCGGTGATTGTTCGGTAACGGCGTAGCGGAGTCGGCGTTGGGGCGATACAATCTCCGCCCCCTATGTCGATCCGCGAGACCCTCGAATCCCTGCCGTCGGTTGCCGCCAGACGGGTCAACGCCCGGGAAGGCTTCTTTACGGCCGGCCGGATGTTTGCCCTGGTCGCGGACACTACGATTTGGCTTCGTTTGCCGGTTCCCACCGGAACCCACGTGGTGGAGACCCTCGTGGGCCTCCCGCTGGTCGATCCGCCGATTCCGAACGGGCTGACCTGGGTCGCCGTGCCGGCCCTGACCGATCCGGTCGAACTGCACGACCTGATTCTCCAGTCCCACCAGGCGGTGCGCCAGGCCGGCCGCCGGGCCCGTCGCGACCGGTCCGTGCGGCGCCGCCGAACCCGGGCCTCCGCCTAACCGCCCGACGCCAGCATCCTGGCCACCGCGACGATGGTGAGCGGCGCACTACCCTCCGCTCGATTGTTCACCAACAAATACGCCGGAAGCCGAAGTCCGGCTGCCGTCTGGACCAGCCTCACCAAGTCGCTCCGCAACGGCGCATTGGGTTCCTGGATCCGGTCGTAGGGTTGGAAATGGTCCACCGCCTCGGCGTAGGTCCGGCCTGGTTTCAGCAGGGCCCGGGCGACGATGAAGCGAGCGGTGATCGAATCGGGATGCGCCAACTGCTCGCCGATCGAGGGCATCCGGGTCCAGGAATTGAAGACGTGAGCCACCCCGTGTTCGCGGAGCACGGCGAAGTAAGCCGGGCAGAGGAAGTCGTCGTTGCGAATCTCGACTCCGTACTGGCCATCGGTCGGAAGGCGGCCGAGGAACTGGTCGAGGAAGCCCGCGAACTGAGCGGGAGTGACCCGGTCGTTCCGGCTGATGGTCTGAAACTCGAATACGAACGGTCCGGCGTGATCGGCGAAATGGGCCTGGTATGGTTCCCAGACGTCGGAGCGGAACAGGTCCGCGTTCAGGAAGTCGGGGTTGCGCTGGCCCTTCGAGGCGAAGACGGTCAGCCGGTCCCAGACCTTGCTGACGCACCGGAATCCCGGAGGCAGAGCTTTTCCCCAATTCGTCAGGCTCGTCGGCTTCGGCGGACCGTAGAAGCTCGAGTCAATACCGACCGTCGAGAAGAGGGGAAACCGGGCATACTCGGCCAGCATCTTGGCGGTCGCGCCGGTGGCCGGATATGGTTTCGAATAGACCAAGCCGGTCCACCCGGGGTAGGTCCAGGTGGAGGTCCCGAAGTGCACGTCCGGCGGGATGGCGGTGCGGAGTCGCTCCAACTCCTCGCCGGTTGGCGGCGGCTCCGGTATCACGGCTTGGCGACGATCTTCGCAACCCGGCCGCCCGCCGTCATCAGGTACAGCTCACCCGATCCGTCCTGGCCGAAACTGGTGATTTGGCCCGACGGGGCAAGATCGGACCACTCCCGTTCGTCGGTGACCGCCCCGTTGACCAGACGGAAGCTCCGGACCCATCCACGGCAGTAGTCGGCGTAGAAGTAGGTGCCGGCCAAGCCGGAGATTGCGGTGCCTCGATAGACGTACCCACCGGTGACCGAGCATGCCCCGTTGGCGTGGGTGTAGTCAAGCACTGGGAGCACGAGGCCTTGTTGATTGCAGGAGGCGGATCCGAAGCACGACTTGCCCTCCATGAGGTTCCACCCGAAGTTGGCCCCCTTGCTCGCCGCCAGGGGGAGCGCGTCGATTTCCTCGACGGCGTTCTGGCCGACATCGCCGATGTAGAGATCGCCGGTTGTTCGATCGAAGCTGAACCGCCACGGGTTGCGAAGGCCTAAGCTCCAGATCTCCGGCCGAACGCCGGATTGGCCCGCGAACGGATTGTCGCTGGGCACCGTAACTTGGCCCGAACCCGACACCGCCAGGCGGACCATCTTGCCTAACAGAGTGGTCCGTTTCTGCCCGTTGCCTTGGGGGTCGCCACCGGAGCCGCCGTCGCCCATGCCGATGTAGAGGTGGCCGTCGGGCCCGAAGGCCACCATCCCGCCGTTGTGATTGGCAAAGGGCTGATCGACCGACAGCGCGACCTGCTCGCTGGCCGGATCGGCGCGATCGGGGTCGGCCGCCGCCGCTCGAAACACGCTCACCTTGGTGTCGCCGGCGGGGTCGGTGTAGTTGATGACGAACAAGCCATTGGTGGCGTAGCCCGGGTGGAAGGCCAAACCGAGGAGGCCTTGCTCTCCACCGGTCGAGACCTTGCCGCGGAAGTCGAGGAACGGCGTGGCGAGGGTGGTCCCCAGCTTTACGATCTTGATGACTCCGGCCTTCTCCACGACGAAGATCCTGCCGTTGTCGCCCGGCGGGCTGGTCACCAACACTGGGTAGCTGAAGGTCCCGACGTCGGCGAGTCCGAGCCCGCTCGCCGGCGGCGGTGGGGGTGGCGGGGGGCCGCTGTCGCCACGGCAGGCGACGACGAGACCGGTGAGGAGCAACGGGAGCAAGGAGTTCATAGCGGTTAATTTGAACCCATGCGAGCCATTCTGTACACTGGGGCCGGCGGGCCTGACGTAATTTCGTCCACGGAAGCTCCGATCCCGGCCGTGGCCGCGGGTCACGCCCTCGTCCGGGTGCGGGCGGTCGGACTCAACCGGGCCGACATCATTCAGCGAAAGGGCGGGTATCCCGCCCCTCCGGGGTGGCCTCCGGACATTCCCGGTCTCGAGTATGCCGGGGTCGTTGAATCGGTCGGGCCGGGTGTCACCTTGGTCAAGGCCGGCGACCGGGTCATGGGCTTGGTTGGCGGGGGCGCTCACGCCGAGTTCGTGGCGGCCCACGAGCGGGAGCTGATTCCGGTGCCCGCGGATCTGACCGACGAACAGGCGGCCGCGGTGCCGGAGGCGTTTCTGACGGCATACGATGCCTTGGTGGTGCGGGGCCGTGCGGTTGCCGGCGAGCGGGTCCTGGTGCATGCGGTCGGGAGCGGTGTCAGCACGGCCGCCGTCCAGTTGGCCAAGTGGATCGGCTGTACAGTAGTCGGGACTTCGCGGACCGGGTCTAAGCTCGGTCGAGCCAGGGAACTCGGGATGGACGCGGGGATCGACACGAGCAACACGGGGTTTCGGGCGGCGGTGGGCGAGCCGGTGAATGTCATCCTCGACTATTTCGGGGGCCCCGCGCTTTCCGACAACCTGGCGGTGTTGGCAACCAAGGGTCGGTTGGTGCTGCTCGGCACCTTGCAGGGGGCCTTGGCCGAGCAGGTGGACGTGGGCCGGATTCTCCGGGGCCGTCTCGAGGTGATTGGGACCGTGATGCGGGCCCGGCCCCATGAGGAACGGGCTCCCTTGGTTCAGGAATTCATCGACCGGGTCATGCCCGAGCTTCATTCGGGTCGAATGGCGCCGGTCGTCGGGGCTTCATTTCCGATGACAGCCATGGCCGCCGCGCACGCGGCCATGGAGTCCAATCGGGTCTTCGGGAAGATCGTGCTGACCTGGTGACTCAATTACTACATGTTGCCTTCGTCGGCTGACGGGCCATAGATCGACGGCACGGGGATGTTGTTCATCCGGAGGTAGACCGTCAACTGGGCCCGGTGATGAATGATGTGATTCAACGTGAAGATCCGAAGGACAGCGACCCGGGGCATCGAAAAGATGATCTTCCCGTTGCTCTTGAGGGTCCACATGACGCCGAAGTCGGCGTCGGATGCCGCCGCGAGCGAGGCCCGGGCCTGGATGACGTTCTGGTCGAATACCTCGAGGGTACGCTTGGCGCTCTCATAGGGCGGCGATTTCCAAGCCTGGCCCCCAGGATTCATGTCGAGTTCGGTTTGCGCCATGGTCATCGTGGTCCATCCGGCCAGGTTCGCGACGTGGAGGCCCAAATCACCGGCAGAAAAGGACTTGGGGTGGGGCTTCCAGGTCGCAATGGTGTCGGTGAGGCGTTCGAGGACCTTCCGGGTGTTCGCCATTTCATTGTCGAACTCAGGCAGCACGGACTGCGAAATCATATTGGACAAAGTGGTTCCTCGAGAGGTGTGTCAGGCCGGTTGGAGGGGGTCGGTGCCCCGAACCGGTTCAGGGGAAAACTGTGGATTTGTTGGAGCGTCCGCAACCTTCGCGTCAGCGCGGCGGTGTAGTCCACCCCGGCGTTGTGACGGCTCTGGTACCGCCGTCGGTAGCGGGCGGTCAACTCAGGAAACTCCCGTTCGAGGATGGGGAGGAAACCGGACCGCGCCACGGGGCCGAGTCTGAGCGCAAACCCGTCCGCGTAGCGCGCCCCGGCGTCCTTCCCGGCCGCCATGAGCCCACCCAATGCGCCCCATCCATCGGTAAGACCGGGGATGATCGGCGCGATCATCAGTCCGACATCGAGGCCGGCGTCGGCCAAAGCTCGGACGCCCCGGAGGCGGGCATGGGGCAGGGGGGTCTTAGGCTCGAGCCGCCGGATCAGGCCGGCATCGAGCGAGATGATCGACATGCTGATCGAGACCCGATGCCGAGCGGAGAGAGCCTTGAGCAGGCCGGCATCGCGGGCAACGAGCGGGGATTTCGTGGTGATACTGATCCGGAGCCCGCGGTACCCGAGCAACGCCTCGAGTAGCGACTGGGTGACCCCGAACTGTCGTTCGGCGGGTTGGTACGGATCGGTGGCCGTGCCGATCAGGATGGCCCGGTTGCCGACCTTGGAGGGGTCGAGGGTTCGGCGGAGGACATCGGCGGCGTTCTGTTTGATGAAGATTTGGCGTTCGAATGCAGCCCGAGGATCGACGCCGGGTGTGGCGCGGTCGTTCCGTTCGGAGGTCCACCGGTGGGTGTCGCGGGCATAGCAATAGGCGCAACCGAATTCGCAGCCGATGTAAGGGTTGATGGACCAGAACGTCATTCCGGTAGCTTCGGGCGGATTGGCGATTCGGCGGACTTTGAGCCCGATGAATTCTGCGCCACGGAGTCGCTGATCGAGGGTCGGAAGGGCCCGCGGTGGTTGCGACAGGGGCAGGCCGAGCTGGGTTTCGGCGACCGGGCTCAGCCGCACCGCGACCATCCGCATTGAACGCATGAGAGGCAAGCGCTGGTGGAGATGACCGGTCCGGCGCATTCCGGACAGACTCGGATGGCGGGCAGCGGCTCGGCGGGCCGCAGGGCGGTTCCCCAATTACGGGGTTTGTTCGGTATGGGCACGAACCCAATATCGGTTTTTGTTCGGTTTTGTCAAGAGAAGGCCGGGGGGATGGGCAAAAAAAAGAACCCCGACCTCGGAAGGTCGGGGTTCCCCGGACGCTTGCTTACGCGCTGGCGATCCGCTTGACGCCTTCAGCCGCCGGGCCCTTTGCACCCTGGACGACGTCGAACTCAACCCGCTCACCCTCGGTCAAGGACTTGAAGCCCTCGCCGGAGATGGCCGAATGATGAACGAAGCAATCCTTCGTTCCGTCTTCCGGCGTGATGAACCC
>SXGU01183105.1_pt1 | contig 11387 bp, 7 predicted proteins | sample 3174531 | NCBI WGS metagenome assembly SXGU01 (sample SAMN11356863, study PRJNA531348) | freshwater metagenome | isolation source: freshwater sample F1-140 | place: China: Fuxian Lake, Yuxi | collected 2017-12-25
CGTGGCAAAAAAACAGGGCCACTAAAAACACGAAAATACACAAAAAAATACTATCGAGACAGTATCTGCCTCCAGTACCGGGCACACGGACTGACCACAGCCCAAAAAGCCCTCCTCACACTGCTCGGCGACCGCTATGTCACTTTATATGCCAATTCCGGGTGAGGGATGCGGAATGGCGGGTCAGGTGCGGGCAGCAAACACCCGAACCGGCGTGGCCGTCCGGGCGAGTACGAAGCTGACCGGGTACTGACGATCCGGTGCCTGGCAGGCGACATTGAAGACATCACGCTTACTGCTACCACCAAACTGCAGATAAACGGTTTGGGCAGCCAGTATCCACGGCAGGGTCAGGCTGATACGCTCGGTGGGCGCAACCGCCCCGACCTGGGCCAGACACGGCGGGGTATCACCGGTGCTGCCGCTGAGGGCAAGCCCGGCTTCAAGCTGCGGGCTGGCCGGAAACAGCGACGCGGTATGTCCATCGTCTCCCATACCCAGTATCAAGGCACAAAACGGCTGGGGAATATCCCCGAACTGCCGGGCCAGGGTGGCTTCAGCCGCCACTGCGGTAGCCTCGCCGGTATACAGCGGGACAAAACGGGCCGCCGCTGCCCCGTCCTGCAACAAGTGGGTTTTCACCAGAGCCGCATTGCTGGCCGGATCGGTTTCGGGTACCCAGCGCTCGTCCACCAGGGTCACCACAACCCGACTCCAGTCCAGTTCCTCCTGCCGGAGTGCCTCAAATACCGGCACGGGCGAACGCCCACCCGACACCGCCAGACTGACCAGCCCCCCCCCTGCCAGACCTTCACGCAGATTCGCCGCCACTGCCGCCGCCAGGGGCGGTGCCAGACTGGCGTTGTCCTCAAACCACTGGATATCTACCGCCATGGCTCAATCCTCTTCGTGCCAGCGGAAGCCATCCTGCAACAGCAGGGCAGACGAAGCCGACGGTCCCCAGGTACCCGCCGTATACTGTTTGGGGCCGCTGCGGTCACTTTCCCAGGTATCCAGAATCGGTTCCACCCAGCACCAGGCCTGTTCCAGTTCATCCTGCCGTACAAACAGAGCCTGATTACCGCGGATGATGTCCAGCAGCAGACGCTCATAGGCTTCCTCGCGGCGAACCTTGAAGTAAGCGGCAAAATCAAGATCCAGATAAACCTGCTGCAGCTCCATTTTGTCGCCCGGTGTTTTCACATAAAAATACAGGCGGATGTATTCGTTCGGTTGCAGGCGAATTTCCAGTTTGCAGGGGGTGGCACTGGCACCGGCACTGAGCGGAAATATCTGGTGAGGTACTGCGTGGAAGTTAATGACGATTTCAGCCACCCGTTCCGGCAGGCGTTTACCGGTTCGCAGATAAAAGGGAACCCCGGCCCAGCGCCAGTTGGCGATTTCGGCCTTGATGGCCACAAAGGTTTCGGTGCGGCTGTCCGGGGGAATACCCTGTTCGTCCAGATAACCGGCTACCGGTTGACCGGCAATGGCTCCCGACCGGTATTGACCACGTACCGTCTTGCTCATGACATCTTCACGGGCAAAAGGCACCAGACATTGCAATACCTTGATCTTCTCATCGCGTACCGCCTCTGAATCCAGACTGGCCGGTGGTTCCATGGCGACAAAACACAGCAGTTGCAACAGGTGATTCTGCACCATGTCACGCAGGGCACCCGTGCCTTCGTAAAAACCGCCCCGGGTACCGATGCCCACTTCCTCGGCGATGGTAATCTGCACATTGCTGATCCACATCCGCCGCCACAAGGGCTCGAACAGGGCATTGCCAAACCGGAGTGCCATCAGGTTTTGCACCGACTCCTTGCCCAGGTAGTGATCGATCCGGTAAACCTGCTTTTCCTGATAGTGTCTGCCTACATCGGCCGTAATGGCATTGCTGGAAGCCAGGTCATACCCCAGCGGTTTTTCCAGTACTACCCGGCAGTTGGGTGAATTAAGACCCTGACCCGCCAGATGGGTGCAGATGGGAGCAAACAGGGACGGAGCCACCGACAGGAAAAAAATGTTGGCTTCAGCCGGGGATTGCTCCAGTGCATCCTTGAGAATGGCATATTCGCCGGGTATTTCGGCATCAATCCGGTAGTAGGACAGGTGGGCGCAGAAGTCGGCCCACACCGCGTCACTCCAGTCTGCCCCCGGCAAAAACTGTTTTGCCTTTTCGGTGACCATGGCCAGATACTGGTCGCGGTCGTAGTCGTGGCGACCCAGACTGATGAAATTGGGCTTGCCCGGCAACTGCCCGTTTTTATGGCATTGATACATGGCTGGCAACAGTTTGCGGGTTACCAGATCACCGGTACCGCCAAAAAAGACCAGATTGAAAGACTCAGGGATGGAGTGTGGGCTCAATGTCGTAACCTCGTTTTTTTGTAATGGAATCAATAAGTGTCGTAATGGGATTAGCGTGCCGGATAGCCGGATACGGTCAAGCCTGTTGCGAATGGTACCTTCAGGGCAGTGGGCTGTCCAACCCTATTCCTTCCGCCCGGGCCACTGCCGTCACCGTCGGCATACTGCTTCCAGGCCGGTGATGGCCCTTACCAGTTCATCTTCCAGGTGGTCGAGCAACCCGCCCAGCCGGTGATATTCAGCAGCCTTGAAAGCGGCATCCACGGCGACTGCCGCCTGGTGCAGTAACGTCAATCCCAGGGTGGCGGCCAGCCCCTTTAAAGTGTGGGCAATCCGGTGTGCCTCCGGGTTAAAGCCCTGCTCCAGCAATTCGCGAATACGGGCGGCATCGGTTGCATTTTCAAGCATGAACAGTTCCAGCATCTGTCGATAGAAGGCTTCGTCTCCGTCCAGCAGTGCCAGGGCTCCCTTGACATTCAGCCAGTCGTCCCCTTCGGAACCGGATGGAGCCGCCCTGGCCCGCAGTGGCGAAACGCCGGTATCGCCAGCACCGGATTGGGTACGGGCTACACTGTCCGCCGTACCTGGTGCAGTGGTAGTGATTCTGCTGCGGGAAGTTCGCACCAGACGGGTGATGGTACGCACCATCTGGGTAGCGTTGATGGGTTTGGTCAGGTGTTCGTCCATACCGCTGGCGAAGCAGCGTTGTTGTTCCTCCTGCAAGGCATGGGCGGTAGTGGCGATAATGGGGATTTCGGTCAGTAACAGTTGCTGCCGGATGACCATGGTCGCGGTATGACCATCCATGACCGGCATCTGAATGTCCATCAGTACCACGTCAAACCGGTTTTCGTCACTGTTGGCCAGCAGATCGACCGCCTCCCGGCCATTATGGGCCAGCGTTACCGTGGCCCCCTGATTTTCCAGCAACGATTTGGCCACCAGTTGATTGATGGGATTATCCTCCACCAGCAATACCCGGTACCCGTCCAGGCGGGGAGAACTGAGGCTGGTATCCGATTCCTGCGGCGCAGCCCCGGCACTCAAATCGGGGGATTCCAGTGGCAGGGTGAAACTGAAACAGCTGCCCTGGCCCGGACTGCTTTCCACCTGGATGCAATCCCCTCCCATCAGGCGCACCAGGTCGGCTGAAATGGTCAGGCCCAGCCCCGTACCGCCGTACTGGCGGCTGTTGGAAGTATCCACCTGGGTAAAGGGTTTGAACAAATGAACCCTGTCTTCGGCGGCAATGCCGATGCCGGTATCACGAACCGACCAGGTGACGGGCAGAATCGGCCTGGCCTGATCATCGCCAGAGGCTCCACAGGTAATTTCCACCCGGATTTCACCCTGATTGGTAAATTTGATGGCATTACCCACCAGGTTAATCAAAACCTGGCGGATGCGCTGAGGGTCACCGGTCAGCATGGCTGGTACCGCCGGGTCAATATGCAGGGTCATGATCAACCCCTTGGATTCGGCCCGAAGACTGGTCAGGGTAAATACATCCCGGGTCAGCTCACGCAACTGGAATTCAGCCTTGCGCATCTGCATCGCCCCGGCTTCCAGTTTGGAGAAATCGAGAATATCATTGATGATTTCAAGCAAGGCCAGGCCGGAGTAGTGAATTTTGTCGAGATAATCCTGCATCACCGAGACGCAGCCTGATTCCCGCGCCAGTTGACTAAGCCCGATGATGCCGTTCATGGGTGTTCTGATTTCGTGGCTCATGTTGGCCAGAAAACGGCTTTTGGTATGGTTGGCGATTTCAGCGGCTGCCTTTTTTTCCTCCAGATCACGGTTGGTCTGGGCCAGTTGTTCCTCACGTTCCCGGATGAATTGCTGCATGATATTGACATTGGCTGCCATATAATCAAGTTCATCCGTGCCATTAACCTGGATAAAGGTATCATAGTGGCCGTGCGTCACCCGCTCCAGAGCCTGACCGATGTCCTGAATTTTGCGGGAAAAGTGGTATTCGAGAAACCGTCGACCCAGCAGGAAGGTGAACAGGGCCACGAGGAAATAAATCAGCAGGATGATTTCCAGCGCAAGATCGCGGGCCTGTAGAAAGGCAGAACGATCGAAGGTACTTGCCACTACCCAGGATTCGGACGAACCGGTATAACTGGCGGAAATGGGCAGCGTTGAAAATACCTGCCATAGCGGGCCATCCTGCAATACCAGTCTGGGCAGGGTTTGCAGACGGGCGATGACACCCTCCGGCAACGGTGGCGAATCCTCGAAAAACCTGAGGGACTTCATGGCATTGACCCGGTATAAATCGACTTGCCTGAGATAGGCATGACCCTTGGTCAGGTTGCGAAACAATCCCTCAAATAGATGCTTCGAAAAAGCCTCACCGTGCCGGGCTGTAATATACCGTTTGAAATCCATGGCAACCTCCACCAGATAATCCTTGCCGGGTGGGGCGTAATAGGCATATTTCTTGATGACATTGGTCTGGGTTGAAATGTTGATCCGGTCAACTACCTTGCGTTTGTTCCTGAGGATGTCCAGCAACAGGGTTTCCAGATCGCTGGATATATTGCCCAGCCTGAAATGCAGATCAGGAGGATAATTGGTCGCCTGTATGGTGGTATCGGCATCAATCAGGTAAACATCGTGTACGTTCAGTTCGCGGGCCAGTCGATCCAGTTCGGCGGTACTGAAGGCGGCAACAGGCTTCCCGACCCTGGCCACAGCACCGGCCAACCGGTCGAGGGCGGTGTCGAGTTCCTGATCCAGTCGCTGCTCATCGTCGGCAATCAGGTGGTCAAATTCGCTGAAGGTCTGGCGAATCTGGCCATGCAACAGCTCCGCCTCAAAACCGGCTTCACGTTCCAGCCACCAATTGCTCCAGCCAAACAGGATGGCTGTGGTCACCAGTATGGGAACCAGCAAGGCACCCGCCAGCAACAATAGCAGGCGGTGACGCATTTCAAGGGTGATTTTTTTCACTGGAGTCTCGGTGCAGCAGGGGGCAAATCAGGCACGGTTCCACCCGGATGGAACCGGCCTGACGGGGTTCTGGTCTCAGGCGAGCCGGAACAGGCACAATTATGCCGTATCCGGGCACTGAATCCATCATTCCATTTCATTATCATGTCTGCTACCGGGAGAATTCAAACCATGAAAATAAACCATGTTTTATTTGGGGGCGTTGCCTTTGCCGTGCTGGCCGAGGCCTTTTTGTTGCTGGGCAACCGCACGGTGGAAAGTGACTGGGACAGGTTCAGCCGCGAACATCATTGTGTCGCCGTTGCCGAGACCGATGGCAGCAACCGGGCAGGCTATCAGTGCGACGATGGCCAGGTACACTACCGCTGGCGGCAAATGCGCTGAATTTACCCCCGCCACGACTTGACACTCCCGCCAAAGCGCGGAACGCTAGGGGCTTCCATCAGCCAGTCTCCACCAACAGGAAGCCCCCATGTTGCAGCACACCCTTCCCGACCCATTGCGTCATCCCCTGTCCCTGGCCCTGAACCAACTGCGTGAGCGTCTGGGCGAGGCCCGGTGGCTGGCTTTGCCCGTGCCGGTTCAGGACACCCTGGAACCGGTCTGGGCCGTCAGTTCCTTCATTGCCAGTCAGTGTATCCGTCAACCCGATCATTTGCTGCATCTGGTGGACTCAGGCCGACTGCTGTCAGCCACCCGGACGGCAGACGACTACCGCCAGCTCCTGTGCGAACTCACCGGCGCGGTTCAAACCGAAACCGACTGGATGCGTGTCCTCAGGCAATTCCGCAATCGGGAAATGATCCGCATCGCCTGGCGCGACATCGCCGACTGGGCCAGTCTGGAGGACACCTTGCAGGAATTGTCCTGGCTGGCAGAAACCTGCATCGACGCAAGCCTGGCCTTTTTATTCCGGCAGGCCGAATTACGCGGCCCGGTTCCGCTGGATCAGGCCGGTCAACCCCAGTCCCTGCTGGTATTGGGCATGGGCAAACTGGGAGCCTTCGAGCTTAATTTTTCCTCTGACATTGATCTTATCTTTGGCTACCGGAATGACGGTGTGCTGCCTGACCGCAACCAAACCCCCTACAGTGAATTTTATGCCCGCCTGGCCCGGAGCCTGGTAAAGGTACTGGATGCCCGTACCGAGGACGGTTTTGTGTTCCGGGTCGATACCCGCCTGCGTCCCTTTGGTGACAGTGGCCCCCTGGTAATGAGCCTGGAAGCAATGGATATTTACTACCAGGGACAGGCCCGTGAATGGGAACGCTATGCCATGGTAAAGGCCCGGGTGGTGGCGGGGGATCGGGCGGGGGGGGCTGAACTGGATGCCATTATTCGTCCCTTTGTGTACCGGCGTTATCTGGATTACCGCGCCCTGGGCGAACTACGTGGCCTGAAGCAGAAAATCACCCGCGAATTGCAACGGCGGGATCGGCTGGACAACATCAAACTCGGGCCGGGGGGCATCCGGGAGATCGAATTCATCGGCCAGGCATTTCAATTGATCCGGGGCGGCCAGGAACCGCGCCTGCGCCGACGGGACATTCTTGGCGTGCTGACCACCCTGGGTGAACTGGAACTGCTGCCGATGGCACTGGTATCGACCCTGACCGACGCCTACCGCTGCCTGCGCCGGGTGGAAAACCGCCTGCAGCAACAGGCCGACGCCCAAACCCACGATTTACCGACCGATCCGTTACAGCGGATCAGCCTGGCTTTTGCGCTGGGTTATCCGGACTGGGACAGTGCCAAACAGGCCATCGACGCGGTACGGCAGCCGGTTCATGCCGCATTCCATCAGGTCATTGAAGCGGGTTCCGGGGATGCCGACACCTCGTTCGGCCTCGCCGAGGACGAAGCCTCAAACCGGGCCCGACTGGAAACGCTCAACTGGCCCGAAGCCGACGCGGCGGCCCGCTTGCTCACTCATTTTGCTGTCGGGTCGGCCCTGCGCCAGGCCACACCACGGGCCATTACCGAAATCAACCGCCTGCTCCCTGCCCTGCTGCGTCTGATGGCTGCATCCGGGCAGCCCACCCAATCACTGGAACCGCTACTCGGGTTACTGGAATCCATTGCCGGTCGCACGGTGTATCTGAGTCTGCTGGCCGAAAATACCCCAGTGCTGGCCTTGCTGGTCAAAATGGCGATCGGCGGACCCTGGATCATCCATTACATAGCCCGTCACCCCCTGTTACTGGATGAACTGCTGGATACCCGACGCCTCTACACCCCCCTCAGCAAAACAGGGCTGGCGCAGGAACTGGAACGGCGGCTGGCGGCCTGTGATGCGGACGACACCGAACAGGTTCTGATCACGCTGCGCCAGTTCAAACAGGCCAATGTACTCAGGGTGGCGGCGGCTGATCTGGTGGAAGCCATTCCGGTCATGGTGGTCAGCGACTACCTGACCTGGATTGCCGAAGTACTGATTGAGACGGTGGTTACCTGGGCCTGGCGGATCACGGCGCAACGACACGGGGTGCCGCCCGGCACCTGTCCGGAGACGCCGGGCCGCTTCGGGGTGATTGCCTACGGCAAACTGGGCGGCATTGAATTGAGCTACAGTTCTGACCTTGACCTGGTGTTTTTGTACGAGGGGGATGACGCCGATCCCACCGACGGCGACACCCCCATTGCCACGGCTGATTTCTTTACCCGGCTGGGACGGCGCATCATCCATCTGGTAACAGCCAACACCCCGTACGGCATCCTTTACGACATAGATTTGCGGCTGAGACCGTCCGGTGCGTCCGGTTTGCTGGTCAGCAACCTGACCGCTTACGAAACCTACCAGATGACCCAGGCCTGGACCTGGGAACAACAGGCACTGGTCAAGGCCCGTTTCATAACCGGCGATGCGGCGGTTGCCCGGGCCTTTGAACGCATCCGTAACCGCTCCCTGTCCAGGGCACGCGACCGTGAAACCCTGCGTCAGGAGGTAGTCACCATGCGGGAAAAAATGCGCGAAACCCTGCTGCCCCGCACGCAGACGGTCTTCCCGCTCAAGCAAGGCATCGGCGGTATTGTGGACATTGAATTTTTAGTACAATTCGGCGTTCTGTCGGGAGCGCGTGACCATGCCGAATTGACCGTCTGGACCGACGTCGTTCGCCTGCTGGAAGCACTTGCCCGGTCAGGTTTCCTGACTGCCGACGCGGCTGATTTCCTGAAACTTGCCTACTGCACCCTGCGTGAGCGCGTCCATCGGGCCGCCCTGCAAGCGGTGGCGGCGGACGTCCCGATCACCGAATACCTTGATCTACGCACCCGGGTGAGCCAACTCTGGCAACTCATCATGGGCGGCGAATCACCCTCTCTTCCCTTATCCCCAACTTTCGGAGACTAAACTTCATGGCAATGGACGACAAAAACGGATTCATCTGGCTGGATGGCGAGTGGCTACCCTGGCGTGATGCCAAAACCCACGTTTTAACCCACACCCTGCACTACGGATGCGGGGTTTTTGAAGGACTCAGGGCTTACCAGACCCCGGCAGGAACCGCCATTTTTCGCCTGCGTGATCACACCGACCGGCTGTACCGTTCTGCCCATATCATGCGCATGACCATTCCCTTTGAGAAGGACACCCTCGACCAGGTGCAGCGTGAGGCGGTGGATCGCAATCAACTGGCCAGTGCCTACCTGCGTCCCATGTGCTTCTACGGTGCTGAAGGGATGGGACTTCATGCCAAGGGTCTCAAGGTACACGTGATGGTCGCCGCCTGGGAATGGGGCTCTTATCTGGGGGCTGAAAACATGGCCCGGGGCATCAAGGTGCGGACATCCTCCTTCGTCCGCAATCACGTCAACAGCGTCATGTGCAAAGCCAAGGCCAACGGCAATTACCTCAATTCCATTCTGGCGGTGCAGGAAGCGATCGATGCCGGTTGCGACGAGGCCCTGTTGCTGGATCATGAGGGCTACGTGGCCGAAGGCAGCGGCGAAAACATTTTCATCATCCGCCGGGGCAAACTGTACACCCCGGATCTGACCTCTGCCCTGGAAGGCATTACCCGGGAAACCATCCTCACGATAGCCCGCGAACAGGGACTGGAAGTCACCGAAAAGCGGATTACCCGTGACGAGGTTTATGTCGCCGATGAAGCCTTCTTCACGGGCACTGCGGCGGAAGTCACCCCGATCCGTGAACTGGATGGCCGGATCATCGGCTGCGGCTCACGCGGCCCGATCACCGAGCGACTGCAATCGCTTTACTTTGATTATGTGGGTGGACGCCGGGATGACCACACCGACTGGCTGAGTTACGTCCGCTAACGGGTACAATCAGCTACCCGCATCAAACACGCTCCCCCGCCCTGCTCCCATCATACTCGGTTGCCTGAAATTGATGGGGGCAACCCCCGATCCGCCCGGCGGCCCTCATCTATCCGGGCATTGGAAGGCACACAGGCACCGGCTCCCACTCAATACCATCACTCACTGGCCGTGGCTGCGTACTCAAAGTGAATACCGCGACCAACCACCAACCCACACCTCCATTCCGTACTCCCCACAGCCCGCTCATGCCCCGGCCCGTCATTCCTGCTCCCGTTCCCGGATCAATCTGAACGCTTCGGAGTGTTCGGTCAACGCAGCATCCTGCGCCGGTACGGCCTGTATTCGGGGCAGGATACCTTCCATGATGGCGGTTTCGCTGATCGGTTCCAGAAACGCAACCTTGAGTGCCGAAGCAAACACGAAGGCAAACACGTATTGCCAGAGTCCGACTGCAACCGGCAATGATTCCGCCACCAGGCCGGTGGGATACAGCATCAGCCAATAAGCCGCCGCCCATCCGCTCCACTCGAACAGGGTCATGATGAGGCGGTTACGCCAGACCGCCTGACGCTGTTCGGCCAGGCAGGTCAGGGCGACACGGGCACTGTGCCAGGCATTCTGGCTGTCGGTGTAAAAATGCCAGGCCAGAACAGTCTGGTGATGGGCCGCAAACAGGTGGCCTGCCAGCAGGTTGATCACTTTTTGCAACCCGGGATGGGTTACGTTCAGCGGCGGATACAGGTTGACTGTCTCCATCAGGCAACGCTTGACGGCCTGATCCAGCCGGTTGAGTTCAGCCGCAGACGGAAAACAGGCCGATACCCGCCGACCGGCGTGGCCAATCTGGGCCTTGCCGACGGGAACCTCGTGTTGGCGGACGTGATCGGCCAATAAAGCCAGGTGGCTGGCCGTCAGCACTCTGAACCAGACGGCCCGAAAATGATAGGCCGCGTAGCCGCAGGCCAGAAAGCCCAGACTGGCCCCCACGCCGGCCAGGGCCGAGGAATTTTTTGCAAATGCGCTGAAGGCAATGATAGTCCCGGCTCCGATCAGGGTTGCCAGCAGGAAGGTCAGCCCCACTCCCAGACACAGCAATAGCCGGTACAGGATGAAAGGCATGGTTTTTTCGAGGGTGCGGGTCGCTGCCAGTATGTCGAGTCTGAACATGATGAATCTCCTCAGGGTTGGTTTTTTGGATATTTTATGCGGTGGTGTGTCCTGAAAGGCCGGGTTCCGGAGACTTTGCGGGCCGCCTCCGGCTGAGTGCCCGTTCCCTGCGGTTGCCAGGCCGGTACCAGATGCTGCTTGCCATTGCCGATCAGGTCAGCCCGTCCCATGTTTTTGAGGGCTTCCCGCAACAATGGCCAGTTCTCCGGATCGTGATAGCGCAGAAAGGCTTTGTGCAACCGCCGTTGCTTCATGCGCCGGGGAATATAAACCGTCTCACTGCTGCGACTCAAACGGTGCAACGGGTTCTTGCCGGTGTGATACATGGTGGTGGCGGTGGCCATGGGCGATGGCAAAAATGCCTGAACCTGATCGGCCCTGAAACCATTGCGTTTGAGCCAGAGGGCCAGATTAAGCATGTCCTCATCGGTGGTGCCGGGATGCGCCGCGATACAGTAGGGGATCAGGTATTGTTCCTTGCCAGCCTCACGCGAGTAACGGTCAAACAGGGCCTTGAAGCGGTCGTAAGTACCGATGCCGGGTTTGAGCATTTTCGACAAGGGGCCGGATTCGGTGTGCTCCGGGGCAATTTTCAGATAACC
>SXGU01460610.1_pt1 | contig 11387 bp, 6 predicted proteins | sample 3174531 | NCBI WGS metagenome assembly SXGU01 (sample SAMN11356863, study PRJNA531348) | freshwater metagenome | isolation source: freshwater sample F1-140 | place: China: Fuxian Lake, Yuxi | collected 2017-12-25
CGCGGCTTCGCGGTGGTGGCCGACGAGGTGCGCAAGCTGGCACAGCGAACACAGGACTCCACGCAACGCATCCAGGAGATCATCCGCAAGCTGCAGCAGGGCGCCGCGGATGTCGCGGTGCAGATGAAAAATGGACGCGAACGTACCGCGGAGGGGGTGCATCAGGCTGAGCGGGCCGGCACGGCGCTGGACAACATCACCCAGGCAGCGCGGACCATCAACACCCTCAACGGTCAGATCGCCGCGGCTGTGATGAGTCAGTCCGAGGCAGCCGACCGCATCTGCGGCAGCATCCACCGGACCGTCGATGTGACCCGCGCCACGGCGGAAGCGACCCATCGCGCCTCCGTCTCCATCGGCGAGATGGGTGAATTGATGGGGCACCTGATGCACGCGGTGAGCCAGTTTCAAGTCAACGAGGGCCAGCCCGACTTGTCATAGGTATTCAAGGTTTGTCCATCCTGACCAAAGATGGTCGACATACCCATAGCCGATTTGCTGCCGTATCAGGCATGCGGGTTCCGGCTTGAAAAGATAATCCGATCGTCGCGTAACGAATTACCTGTTTTCCTATTGCCGCAGTCAGGGCAATCGCATTTACCCCCGAGGGGATAGGCCGAGCAATGAGGCGCGGTAATTGGGGATGCGCTCAGCGGTTTTACGACGAGAGCGCAAGCTACGCTTGGGATACTGGGTATTTTGCCGTAGCAAGGCAAGGGCGAACTTGCGCAAGGCGACGAAGTTGTGCGGCGCATGATCTTTGCGCACCCGACAGTCGTCCTCACGAAACGTGACATCGAGCACCCAATGCAGACGGTTCTCGATGCCCCAGTGACTGCGTACCGCTTTGGCAAAGGACTCGGCGGTTGTGACGCCCTTGCAGCCGATATTCTGTTGCCGTTCGATCATGCCGACGCCGGCCACCTTGGGCCAGTGCTCCCTGATCTTGCGGTCCAGCCAGGACAGATTGGTGACCCAAAGCGCCTGCCGGGTTTCGATGCGAGCATGGTCCTTATCGACGGTTTGGTGGCGGCTGACCGGCAGGGCGCCAAAGCCGGCGGTTTCCCCATCGGTGAAGAATTCCCGCAAGGCGTTCGCCAAAGTTTCCTGGTTATCCTTGACAGCCAGCAGGTAGTCCCGCCACGGTCGAGAATCTTCCGGGCGACTTCGGTCTGGCAGCCAATGGCATCGATGGTGACGATGCAGCCCTTGAGGGCCAGCGTATCGAGCAGCGCCTTGATGGCGGGAATCTCGTTGCCCTTGCCCCGGGTGTGCTCCTGGGCCAGACACAGGCCACTGGCCGTGGCAAGGTATTGATCGTGTGCAGTGCCGTGTTGTGACCATCCTTGGAGCCGCAGGCAGTCTTGCCATCAATCGCAATGACACCGGACACGACACCGATGAGGCCAGCGATCCACTCGCGAAAACAGGCCTCAAATACCTTGGCATCCAGCAATCGGAGCCGACCAAAGGTGTCATGGGACGGTGTGCCGTGCTCAAGCACCAGGTAGTGCTTCAGCCAAGTTTCGTTGTCTTCGGCCCATTCGGCACAATCCACCGATGAGCAGTTGGTGGCGGGTGGGTTGGTGGCGACGACGGCCTGGGTGCGTCAGGAGGCGCCGCAGGTGAAACGGCGAGCGCGTAATGCGCGTCATCGCGATAAGCAGGCCGCGTTGGGGATTGTGCAGGTTTCCCTTCAGGTGCCGGCCGGGATGGCGGATACGTTTCGGGAGTTGGCGCGCTCGGCGCGGGAGAGCGGTACGCTTGAGTGGGCGGAACAGAAGGCAGATATCTCGGCACTCACGGCGCGCTGCCAAGCGCTTGAGAGGTCGCTGGACGATCTTGCGGAGTTGGCCGAGTTCCGTGAGGCTATAGAAACGCTTTCCTGGTGGCGGCGGATTCTCTTGCGTCTGGCGTTGGTCGGTCTATAGCGTATCTGCGTGGCGCCTCTCGTGTCTCAGGGGTCGTCTCAGGAGACGTTTGGAGGGGCGGTTGGCTCGTGTGTGGTCTTGACGGTCGCCTTCAACGCAATTTAGTTGCAAGGCTTTAGACGGCTGCTTACTGGAGATTACCGAAGTTCCTTTTTGGGAATAAATAAATGGCCTTCAGATCGTAGTCGGTTTCACGCCAGATAGGGTTCATAAAGCACGTCCGGAACCCATGGTGACTTCAACCCCGTTCATGTGGGGCATCTGCATGTCCATCAGAATCAGGGCGTAAGTGTTCTGCTTGACCAGTTCAAGCGCCTGCTCAGCGAACCGTGTCCACGATTTGAGTCCGCCTTGGCGCCGGCGGAACAACCCTGAAGTCTTTTTCTGGACCAAGGAATCGCCTGAAATATCGGCAAGTTAGAATACGTCCATCTTGAAAACAGGCTCACCGCGACGGGAGCCCATTTCAAGCATCGGAAAGTCACATCATGTCGAGCCGCTCATCTTATTCACCCGTCAAACTCCCGCCCAGAGTTTGGGGAATGTTGGCGTTTCTCGTCACAGCTTGCCTTTCGGCTACCATGGTTTGGCGGAGCGAAAGCCATCAGATAAAGACGGAACGGATACGGGTAGCTCACATGTCTGACGGATATGTGGCAGCCATTGAGCGCAACATCGATCGGGCCCTGTCGGCGACTTATTCTGTGGCAGCGCTGGTCCGCCAGAATCAAGGCACGTTACCGGAGTTTGAAACGCTGGCCGGCCAGTTGCTGCCCTATTACCAGGGCGCATCGGCGCTGGCGTTGGCACCCAATGGCGTGGTGTCGCAGATCGTGCCCTTGCGGGGCAATGAAAAAGCAGTAGGCCACAATCTTCTGAAAGATGCCGAGCGCGATAAAGAGGCCATTCGGGCGCGCGACACGGGGCAGTTGGTGCTGGCTGGGCCGTTTCCTTTAGTTCAAGGAGGCTTGGGCCTTGCAGGGCGTCTTCCGGTTTATATGGGCGAATCTTCAGAAAAGAAGACGTTCTGGGGCTTTGTGTCCGTAGTGATGCGTTTTCCCCAGGTGCTGGAGGCAGCGAATCTCGGCCGTTTGAACGCATCAGGTGTGAACTACGTACTTTGGCGGATCCATCCGGATACCGGCTCGCGTCAGGTGATTGCCGCCAGCACTGAAACCCTGGACGAACCGCTCGAACTTCCCGTAACCGTTCAATCTGACCACTGGACCCTGAGCGTGGCGCCTGTGGCGGGTTGGCAGGATGCCGGGCGGTTCTGGTGGAAGGTGTTGGCGGCGCTGAGCTTGAGTGCCTTGATGGCAATGGTCGGTAACTTGCTGGCGCGCCAGCGCAATTATCGTGACGACCTGAAACAGGAAGTCGCCGTCGTCACCGCAAAACTGAGTGCCAGCGAATCGCACTACCGCACTATGTTTCACGACAGTTCGATCGTCATGTTGCTGATCGACCCGTCCTCAGGGCAGATCCGGGATGCCAACCGTGCGGCGGCGGACTTTTACGGCTATTCCATGGAGGAATTGTCCGGTAAAAATATTGCGGATATCAATACGTTGCCGCCGGACGCCATTGCCGCCGAAATGGCGCGTGCCAGAAATGCAGGCCGAATGGTGTTCGAGTTTTCGCATCGTCTGGCCAATGGCGAAGTGCGGGGCGTCCAGGTGTCGAGTGGTGAAATCCAGATGGATGGCCATCACTGGCTACTTTCTACCGTGCAGGATGTGACCGAGGCTCGAAATGCACAGGCCGCACTGGTGGACAGCGAGCGCCGTTATCGCGGCATTCTTGAAGTCATGCCGGTTCCGATTGCCTTGAATGATCGGTTGGGCAATATCACGTATCTCAATCCCGCATTTGAAAAATGCTTTGGTTACACGAACTTCGATATACCGACACTTGGGGATTGGTGGCCGAAAGCCTATCCCGATGCTGATTATCGCCGTTGGGTGGCGGAGGCCTGGCAGCAACGTGTTGTTGCGGCGACCGAGTCCGGTCAGTTTTTTGAACCGATGGAAGTGCAGATTGCCGCCAAAAATGGCGAGGTCAGAACTGTGTTGGCCGGAATGTCTCCGATCGCAATGTCGATGTCCGAGGAATATCTGGTGTCGCTGCAGGATGTTTCGGCGCGCAAGAAAATGGAGCAGGCGCTGCGCGAGAGCGAGTTCTTTTTCAGAGAATCGCAGCAGGCGGCCCATATCGGTTCGTATCGGCTTGATCTCCAATCCGGGCAATGGACGGCCTCACCCGTGCTTTCGGCTTTGTTCGGCTTGCCCGATGGCAGTTCGCGCAGTGTGGCCGATTGGTTGGCGGTGGTTCATCCCGACGACCGGACGATGATGGAGTCCTATTTTATGGACGACGTCCTTCAGCAACGTCGCCGATTTGACAAGGAATACCGAATCGTCCGGGTCGCCGATCAGGTTGAGCGATGGGTTCAAGGCTTGGGCGAGCTTATTGTCGACGAGGCTGGAAAGCCAACAGCACTCATTGGGACGGTTCAGGACATTACCGAACACAAGCAGTTGGAAATTACGCTACAGGACAGCGAGCAACGCCTGCAATTGGCGATGCAGGCGGGCAAGCAGGCCTGGTTCGAGGTTTATTTGCCCACAGGGGCGATCATCGCCAGTGCGGATTATCCGGGGATGATTGGCTATGACCCGGAAACCTTTACTTCTTCACTCAGTGAGTGGCAAGCCGCCTTGCATCCAGAGGGCCGGGAGGCCATGGAGATGGCCTTGCAGCGGTGCATCAAGGAGGGCGGTCCAGAAATTATCGAATACAGACGGCGCACCGCCTCCGGTAGCTGGAAGTGGTTACGCGCGGTCGGCAAGGTGACGGCCCGGACGGCAGAGGGCCAGCCCTTGCGTTTGACCGGCACTATTACCGACATCGACGAACGCAAAGTTGTGGAATCGAGAATGCAGCAGGCGCTGGTCGTGTTCAATACCTCCAGTCAAGGCATCATGATGACGGACGCTCAGGGCGTGATTACCGCGATCAATCCGGCATTTTCCTACATTACCGGCTATTCGCCGGACGAAGTCATTGGGCATCAGGCGTCGATTTTCAAATCAGGGCGGCACGACGCGCAGTTTTACGAAATGCTTTGGGGGACAGTCAGCACAGAAGGACATTGGGAAGGCGAAATCTGGAATCGGCGGAAGAATGGTCAGGTGTATCCGCAGTGGCTCACCATTTCGGCGGTCAAGAGTTCGCGGGGCGCGACGCAGGCATATGTTTCTCTGTTCAGCGATGTCACCGAGCGCAAGCAGCATGAAGAGTCGATGTGGCGGCAGGCCAACTTTGATTCTCTGACCGGCCTCGCCAATCGCAATTTGCTGGCGGATCGTCTGGAACGTGCTTTGGCCCAGGCCAAACGAAACGACAAGAAAGTCGGGCTGGCGTTTCTGGACCTGGATGGCTTCAAGTGGATCAATGACACCCTCGGGCACGATGTTGGAGATGCCTTGCTTGTGGAAGTCGGACGTCGTCTGCTCGATTGTGTGCGCGATCAGGACACGGCAGCGCGCTTGGGAGGCGACGAGTTTACGGTGGTCATTCATGACTTGACGGATGTTCAGGACATGCTCGCCATCGGAGAAAAGCTGGTCAATGTGCTGCGCGAGCCGTTTGTGCTGAGCGGAAATCCGCACCAGATATCTGGCAGCGTCGGAATTACGATTTACCCAGACGACGGGGAAGATGTGCAGAGTTTGCTCAAAAACGCCGACATTGCGATGTACAAGGCCAAGCAAAGCGGCAAGAACCGCTATCAGTTCTATGCCCGGCACATGCAGGTGGATGCACAGGCACGCATGCAGATGGAGGCTGATTTGCGGTTGGCCATCGCGGCACAGTCTTTCATGCTCCACTATCAGCCCATTGTAGATGCCGATAGCGGCGAACTGGTGGGCGCCGAGGCGCTGATTCGCTGGCCCCATGCCGAGCGTGGCTGGATTCCTCCGCTTGATTTCATCCCCGTAGCCGAAGACTGTGGGCTGATTTTGCCCATTGGCGAATGGGTGCTGCGCGAGGCTGCGCGGCAGTGGTATGACTGGCGTGCCAAAGGCTATCCGGAGCTACGTTTGTCGGTGAATGTGTCGAGTGTGCAATTCCGCGACGCGAATTTGAGCGCGTTGGTGGAAAGTTTGTTGCGGGAATTCCATATTCCCCTGGGATGTTTGATGTTGGAAATTACCGAGTCGGTGATGATGGACGGGAGCACGGAAGCCAAGGCACGGATGCAAGCAATCAAGGCGCTGGGGGTCGGGTACTCGCTGGATGATTTCGGCACCGGCTTTTCGTCCTTGTCTTACCTCAAGCGGTTCCCGGTGGATATCGTCAAGATTGACCGCAGCTTTGTAAATGACTGCCCGGACGATCACAACGATGCGCACCTTGTCGAAGCCATCGTCAATATGGCGCACAGCCTGGAGTTGAAGGTCACCGCCGAGGGCGTTGAGAATGAAGCGCAATTGGAATTCCTGCGCGACTTGGGATGCGACTATTTGCAAGGCTACCTGATCGATCGCCCCCTGCCCGCCGACGCTTTCGAAGTGCTGATTCAGCGGCAACAATTGCTGTTGCCGAACGACGGTACAAGCCTGGAGGAAAGCCGGTTCCTGTCGGCCCTAAGGCAGGACGAATTGGATGTCGGGGACTGGTTGCATCGTTTGCTGATGACACAGGAATGTGCGGTGATTAACGATTCATCAAGTGACCCCATGAGCAAGGTTTGGCAAACTCACGGGCTGGATTTGCGCCACGCCGTCGACGTCCATCTGGCGTGGAGGCGACGTCTGGGAGAATTTATCGAAGCCGGCGTCAAATCGACCGTGATCGATGTCGAGAATGCGGGTTCATGTGAGCACTGCCAGTTGGGAGTCTGGATCACGGAGCATCGGCATTTGGGGGGTGAATGTTTCCATGATCTGGAAATGGCGCACGTGCGGTTTCATCTTCTGGCCGGGCAGATCGTCGGCGATCATGTACATGGGCATCATGCGCTGGCGCGCCGCACTCTGGAAGGCGTGGCGTTTCGCAAGGCATCGCGCGGTGTGGTGTTAGCACTGGTGAACTGTTTCCGCGAGTTGGCCCACCGAGCTTGATCCCAAGCAAAAAAAGAACCGACACAAGGTCGGCTCGAAAAAAACGATGCCGGGGGACGGGCAGCAATGGGTGCTGTATTTGAATTGTGTCCAGTAAATCACCATTCAATCAGTTCAACCGGTGGTGCTGCGAGCTGGGCAAAGCTGATAGAGTCCGCGCCATTGGCATCCTGTGTCTCTTGACCTCAGCTCGGATCATCGGCGTTGATTGCGTCTTTCAACCGGGCAATCGCGGCGGGTAAATTCTCGACGGTGATGACGCCCTTGCCAGAGGGTTCCTTGCCGATGATTTCCAGCATCTTCTCGGCGACCTCTCAGAACATCATCACGTCAGCAGAAGCCGGTGACTTAAACTGTTACAGCGATGAATTTGGAGTGGCGTAGTTCGCGTCCCGACCCTGAAGAGCCAGTCCGGTTTTTTCAGCCAGGGTCGGCTGTGCAGCGAATTGCCGTCACTGGCAGGGCTGAAATTACGAGGCCCTGAATGTCGGTTTACTGAGTTCTCCCGTCGCAGTAGCGTTTAAAATTCGTCTCAGATTCTTGGCTTGGACCGCTAACAGGTATCCAATGGATTGGGGCATGAAAAGCAAACAAACGACCAGGGATTTGGTGGGGCAGCCCCCTTCACCGTGACTATTTACGAGCGTATGGAACACATAAGGGTGATTGGCATGCCGAACGATGACGGCGAAATTTGCTTCGAGTTGCTGGAATCAATTAGAGGAACGCACTGATGCCCGGTGCCATTGGTCCTGCTCCGGCCGTAATCCCATACGGTGGGGAAGAAGATCGTCTTCGACGCCTCGCAGCCACTATCCCTGGCATGCTGTATGACTACGTGCTAAATCCTGACGGCAGCAGCAAGTTTCTTTACGGCGGGCCAAAATGCCGCGAGATTCTGGAACTTAATGAACAAGAACTGCTCGCGGATGCAGGCCTGTTCTGGGAGTTGGTAGTCGCAGAAGACCTTCAACGGCTGAAATCTGAGGACGTGGCTGCTAACCGGAAAGGCGAATCGTTTTACGCCGAGGTCCGGATTCGGACACGTTCCGGTAGTTTGAAATGGATTCAGTTGTCTTCAAGACCGAATCCGGCACCACCGGGTGAACTGGTGGTTTGGAGTGGTTTCATGCTTGACATCACCGAGCGCAAGCAAGCCGAGGCCGAACTCGACCAGTACCGCAACCACCTAGAAGAACTTGTCGCTGCTCGTACCTCAGAACTTGAACAAAGCCGTGATGCCGCTGAAGCCGGCAACCGCGCCAAGACGATCTTTCTCGCCAATATGAGCCACGAACTACGTACGCCAATGAATGGCGTCATGGGCATGATTGACTTGGCGTTGCGCCGTGCTACTGATCCTAAACAGATCGACTGGCTCAACAAGAGCAAGGTGGCTTCTCAATGTATGGTCAATGTTGTCAACGACATCATCGACTATTCCAAGATTGAGGCCGAGCGACTACCGATGGAAGAGAAAAACTTCTTGCTAAGCCAGATGATCGACGAAGCTATAGCGATGCAGCATATAACCGCCGAGGCGAAAGGCCTTAACCTGATCCGCGAAATTCCTGCCAGCTTCCCTGACCAGTTGTCGGGTGATGCGTTTCATTTAAGGCAGATACTGCTCAACTTCTTGGGCAATGCCTGTAAGTTCACAGACCAAGGAACGATCATCGTGCGGGTTAGTGCGGTGGCGCAAGAGGGCGACAACGTGTTAGCGCGTATCGAAGTTGAGGATCAGGGCATCGGCATCAGCGCCGAACAGCAGGCCATGTTGTTTCAATCGTTTACTCAGGTGGATGGCTCCATGACCCGCAAGTACGGTGGTTCGGGCCTTGGCCTAGTCATCTCCAAGCGACTCGCCAACCTGATGAGCGGTGATGTAGGCGTGGTCAGTCAAGAAGGCCACGGCAGCACTTTCTGGGCCACGGTTAGGTTAAAGCTGGCCAAAGTTGCCACAGTCGGGAATTAGTCGAGCGCGTTTTCCGGTTTTAGCCATTTCAGGGAACTGACGCCAAACGGTCACTTACTGAACATAGGAGCCGCTGGCTGGAAAAGACTGGCCGGCAGCAGTGGGGCGGGTCCGGCAATAGCCCAAAGTAGTGAGCAGTCATTGACCTACCTCGGCGGCTGAACGGCCGTTGACCGGCGCATTGCCGCCCGACACTGGCCGCAGCCCGACGGTCCGCAGTGGTTTAGGTTTGTTCGACGTCTGCCCTACACGTGATGAGGGTGGAGGACGCGCGAGCGCCTGCGGACAGACGTTGAATAAACCTCCAGGGACGAAACCGTGGGGTGCTGCTGCACGATTTGGGTAAGCCGCAGCCTATGGGGATTTGACCTGAGCCGTTGTTCCTGAGGTGACCGATGAGTGGGTCATCGAACCGTCGGAGATGCCGAAATCGACACCAGCAGTAGAGATCATTGGCACGAGCGCAAATGCCACAGACAGCGAAATCGACCGATATGGCATCAAGCAACAACGGATTACTCTCGGCATGGGGAATCCATAAGCCGATGCTGTCGTGTGACGGGAGAACTGCGGGCTGCACATCATGGCGGTGCGCGGATCGGCTGCCGGCGCATCATGATCTCGACGACGCGCATGGTGGCGCCACAGCACCGACACACGAAAGTCGGCGCTGGCGTGACGGCCACTTCATCGTCGGTCGGTTCAGGCTGAGGCACCTTGAGCAAGGTCCGCACCCTGGCCAGATTCTCCCGTCGCCCGGCATTGGCCAGCAACCCGTAGTGCCGGATGCGGTGGAACCCGGTTGGCAACACATGCAGCAGGAAGCGGCGCATGAACTCCCCTGGTGCGAGCGTCATCGTCTTGTGACGGGTACGCCCCTTGGCCCGATAGTCCTTCCAGCGGAAGGACACACCAAGCTCGTTCATCGCCACCAGTCGCCGGTTCGAGATCGCTACCCGATGGGTATAGCGCGATAGGTAGGCCAGCACTGCCTCAGGACCAGCGAACGGACGCTTGGCATACACCACCCACTCGCACGTTCGCTGCGGTTCCAGCCAGCGACCGAACGTACCGGCATCGGCCAGACCAACATGCTCGCCGAAGAACTGCAACTGGCCGGCGTGATGCAGTTTCTCCAGTTCCTCGACGAAACGCCGGCGGAACAGCCGCGACAGCACGCGCACCGGCAGGAAGAATCCCCGTCGGCAAGCCACCCAGCGTTCACCATCCGGTGAGATACCACCACCAGGCACGATGCCATGCACGTGCGGATGATGCGTCAGTGCGGAACCCCAAGTATGCAACACCAGCGTGGCACCGATCTGTGCGCCCAGATGTTTCGGATCGGCCGCGATGGTCGTCAGCGTTTCCGCAGCCACGTCGAACAGCAGCCGGTAGATCACTGCCTTGTTGGTGTAGGCAATGGTACTGATCGGCTCTGGCAGCGTGAATACGACGTGGTAATACTCAACGGGCAACAGATCGGCCTGCCGAGCTTCGAGCCAATGTTGCGCGGCACGCGCCTGACACTTAACGTGAAAGAACCCACGCACGAGCCGAAAGAGGCCCTGGCCTGACGCGGAAGGCCGGAGCGAAGGAAACGGAATGCTGGGCAGGCTTACGCGGCGGCGGTTATGAAGCCGTGTTTGACCAGCATCTTGATCCAGCGTGAGGCATTACGCTGTACGGACAATGCCTCGTAGTCGACGGTTCGATCCTGGTAATGAGTGCCATCTGTGAGCATGGCGTAGATGGTGCGCAGCATCTTGTGCCCCAGCGCCACGATGGATTTCTTGTGGCCCTTGCGGATGGTCAATGCGGAGAACTTGTCCTTGAGCGCACAGCGGCTGCGCGCCGCAGCTTGGGCGAACTCGCAGAGCAGGCGCCGCACCCATGCATTGCCCTTGCGGGTTCTCCCACTCTTGCGCTTGCCGGCACTTTCGTTGTTGCCGGGGCAGATGCCTACCCAGGACGCCAGGCGTTGTGCGCTGCCGAAGCTGGCCATGTCCGGGCCGATTTCGACCAACAACATCGCAGCCCCCATCGCATCGATGCCCGGGATTGTTTGCAACAGCACCAGTTGCGGCTGCCATGCCGCCAGACCATCGAGCAGGGCACGCTCGAAGCGTGCCATCATCGCCTCCAGATGTTCGATGTGCGCCATGACCTCCGTCAGCACGAACAGGTGCTTGGCACTCAATTCCTCGGGCTGGATCGCCTCGAACAACTCGGCACGCGTGGCCCGCAGTCGTCCTGCACAGTCGAGGATTTCGCTCATGGGCTTGCCAGCAATGATCGCCTTGACCATCGCCCGCCCCGCCTGGCCATGAATGTCGGAGACCAGCACGTTCAGCC
>SXGU01027506.1_pt1 | contig 11386 bp, 10 predicted proteins | sample 3174531 | NCBI WGS metagenome assembly SXGU01 (sample SAMN11356863, study PRJNA531348) | freshwater metagenome | isolation source: freshwater sample F1-140 | place: China: Fuxian Lake, Yuxi | collected 2017-12-25
CGCGTGGGTACTTGCCTACTGCGTGGTGATGCTCAGTGCGTTCTTCATCCAGTTCGTCATGGGGGAGTTCCCCTGCCCGCTGTGCATGCTGCAGCGCTACGGGATGATCCTGGCGACGCTGGGAGCGTTGTTCGTGATCATGCAGGCTCGTCGCGGTGAACTCACCACCGCTCGCTACGCGCAGGGCCTCGGCATAGGCCTGATCGGTGTGCTGGCGGGTGCGTCGGTATCGGTGCGCCAGATTGAGTTGCACATCCTGCCCGGTGACCCGGGTTACGGCGCGCCGTTCCTGCGACTGCATCTTTATACCTGGGCTTTCGTCACCTTCGCCATCGTGATGATCTATATCGGCGTGATGCTGATGCTGATGCCGCGGGGCATTCCGCAGGCGCCCGCCGCCGGCAGTGCGGCTTGGAGGGTCTCGACCGCCATCGTCTGGCTGTTCATCGGCGTGGTCGCCGCGAACGTCATCGCGATCATCTTCCTGGAGGGCTTCGCCCCGGTGCTGCCTGACGACCCAGAGGGCTACAACTTGATCGATCAACTGACTGGCCGCTGAGCGTCATTGTCTTCCAAGAAACCAGCGGGCGCTGTAACGCGGGACGTTATACGGTGACCGCGTCTGCACGCCCTGGTGAAAAACACGGGACGACCGCGGGAGGGGGTGAGCCCGTCCAATGACGACGTCGGCCATCACCCCGGAAGCTGCTGACGAGAACGACCGCAGGAGTGACGGCAGCAAGGCGATCGACGACTGGGTCTCGGGTTACGCCAAACGGCACCCGATGGCCGCGGTCACCACCGTCGGCGATCAGGCCGTCCTGGCACTGCGCACCATTCAGTCGCTGTTCGTCGATCTGTTCACCGGAAGGTTTCAGTGGCGGGAATTCATCCGCCAGGCCGCATTCATGGCCGGGACATCAGTCGTTCCCACCATCTTTGTGGCGCTGCCCATCGGGGTGACGCTGTCGGTCCAGTTCGCTCTGCTGGCCGGCCAGGTCGGTGCCACCTCGCTGGCCGGTGCCGCCAGTGGCCTCGCCGTCATCCGTCAAGCGGCTTCGTTGGTGGCGGCCATCCTGATGGCTTCGGCGGTTGGTTCGGCGATCACCGCCGACCTGGGATCGCGCAAGATCCGCGAAGAGATCGACGCAATGGAGGTGATGGGCATCTCCATCATCCAGCGACTGGTGGTTCCCAGATTCGTTGCCGCGATACTTGTCGCGATCGCCCTGACGGGCCTGGTCTGCTTCGCGGGTTTTTTGGCCAGCTACCTTTTCAACGTCTACTTCCAGCATGGCGCGCCGGGTAGTTTCATCGAGACTTTCGCCGCGTTCACCACCACCGCGGACATGAATCTCGCGTTGTTCAAAGCCGTCATCTACGGCGCGATCGTCGCAATCGTGTCGTGCGAGAAGGGCCTCACCACCCGCGGAGGGTCGATGGCGGTAGCCAACTCGGTCAACGCCGCGGTCGTCGAGTCGATCCTGCTGCTGATGCTCGTCAACGTCGCGATCAGTCAGATGTACCTCATTTTCTTCCCGCAGACGGGGCTGTGACAGGTGGTCGTCAGCAAGCCCGTCTCGCCAGTCGTCGCACGTATCCAGCGGGCGGCGCAGCGGGTCTCCGAACCAATCATGCAACTGGGCCACATGCTGCACTTCGCCGGCAAGGCCATCGCCGGCATCCCGCTCGTGCTGCGCAGCTACCGCAATGAGTACACCCGACTGCTCTCCGACGTCGCCTGGGGCAACGGTTCGCTGGTCGTCGGTGGCGGAACAGCGGGTGTCGCACTGGTGCTGGGCATCGTGGTCGGCGTCATGGTCGGCATCGAGGGCTACAACTTCCTGCAGTTGCTTGGCCTCGGTCCAGCAGTCGGCATCATCTCCTCGCTGGTGAACACCCGGGAACTCGCCCCGATCGCCGCGGCGCTGGCCTTCGCCACCCAGAGCGGGTGCCGGTTCACCGCGCAGTTGGGCGCGATGCGGATCGGCGAAGAGATCGACGCGCTGGACTCTTTGGCGATCCCCCCGATCCCGTTTACGGTGACCACCCGCCTGATGGCCTCGATCACCGCGATCATCCCGCTCTATGTCGTCTGTCTCGGTGTCAGTTATCTGAGCACCCAGGTCGTCGTCGCCTTCATTAGCGGCGGCTCGATGGGCGGATATGCGCACTACTTCGGTCTGATGTTGTCGGGCACCGATATCTTCTACTCAGTAGTCAAATGCGTTGTCTTCGTGGCCATCTGCTCGGTGCTGCAGTGCTACTACGGCTTCTACGCAGGCGGTGGACCCGAGGGTGTGGGGATTGCGGCCGGTCACGCGATGCGGTCGGCTATCAGCGTGGTGGTCGTCGTCAACATGCTACTGACGATGGCGATGTTCAGCCTCGACTCCGGCGCCAGGTTCGGCGGCTGATGGCAAAGGTCCTCGATCTCAGCGGGCGCGGGCCGTCCAATCGCACGCTGCTGCTCAGCGGAGTGGCCGTGATCGCCGCGTCTGCCGCCATCATTAGCCTGCTGTTGGATAAGTCCTCCGGGAGGTTTGATTCCTACACCCGCATCGTCGCCGAGCTGACCAACGTCGGTGACGGGCTGCCCAACCGGTCCGACGTGCGTTACCACGGGCTGCTCGTCGGCTCGGTCGACAATATCGTGCCCACCAGGAACGACGAACCGAACATGGTCCACATCGATATTGCCGACGACTACGCGCAGGCGATCCCGAAGACGGTAACCGCGCGTGTGGTTCCCAGCAGCGTTTTCGCCATCTCGGGCGTCGAGCTCATCGACAATGGAGCGGCACCCGCGATCCAGACCGGCGACCACATCGCCGAGGACACCAAGCTGCCGACGGTGTTGTTCCAGACCACGATCAGCAAGTTGCGCGACATTCTTTTCGCCACCGGACGCGGCCGGGAGGACGAAACGCTCGGTATCCTCGCGGCACTGGGCGCGGCTACCCATGACCGCCGGCCTCAATTACTCACTGCCGGAGCGCAACTCGACCGCATTGTCGACGAGCTGAATTCGGTTGTTGCCACCGACACCACAAGCCCGTCGACGTTGAGTGCACTGGTCGCCGCCGCCGAGGGGCTGCAGCAGACCGCACCGGATCTACTCGACTCGCTGCACCGGGCAGTAGGACCGATGCAAGCGATCGTCGAGCAACGCGCGCAGCTCGACACCATGCTGGCCGGCGGAACCCGCACCCTGGATACGGCGCACTCGGCCCTGGCTAATCATGTCGACCAGATGATCACCATTAGCAAGCACATGACGCCGGTCATGGGTGTGCTGGCACAGACGTCGAACAACTGGGTTCCCGCTTTTCAGAAGGCGAAAGTATTCTCGGAAAAGTTCCCGCAGGGCTGGGACTCGGAGCAGGCCGTGTTCAACCTGCGGGCGAACCTGTCGCTGACCCCGAGCTACTCCTACACCCGCGCCGACTGCCCGTCCTATGGCGCATTGAAGGGTCCGAGCTGCTTCACCGCACCCCTGATCGCGGTGCGGCCGGAACTGCCTGACGTGTTGCTGCCGCAGAACTACCAGCCGCCACCGGACCTCCTGCCACCGCCGGGCACCGTCGTGGGCCCGAGTGGCAACCTGATTGCCGTCGGGCCCCCGCTGATCAATCCGCAGGGGCCCAACCTGGTGGACCCGAATCCGCCGCTATCCGACGGCATCGGCACGGGTGTACTCGGCGGTGTTGGCCCACCGATGACACCCGCGCCGCCAGTCCCGGGGACGGCCAACCCGGCACTAACTACGCCGCCCGTGCCACTTAACCCGTCGCCGGCGCCGCTCGCGCCGGTCGCTCCGTGGCCTCCGGGCTATCTGCCGGGTGAAGCGGCGCCGGCGTCCTACGGTGGCAACGTCGGACCCGTCGGTAGCGCCCAGGAAGTCGAGCAGTTGTCCTACATCACCGGCCGACCGGCCACCGCGGCTACCCAGTTGCTGCTCGCGCCGGTGGTGCGCGGGATGACGGTCACCGAAGTCACCGGAGGTCAGCACTGATGAAGTTGGGCAAGATGGCCTTTGGGCTGGCCACGTTCCTCGTGGTCACCTCCGTGATGTCCTACCTGGTGTATTCCACACTGCAGCGCGAGGTGGCCGGCGCCACCACCGTGTATTCGGCCGAGTTCACCGACGTGTTCGGTCTGCGCGACGGCGACGACGTTCGGATGGCCGGCGTGCGCGTCGGTCGCGTGATGACCATCGACCTGCTGCCGGGCAGCCGCGCCAAGGTGAACTTCGAGCTGCAGGCCGACCAGAAACTGCTGGGCAACACCGAGGCGTCGATCCTGTACCAGAACATCGTCGGCCAGCGGTATCTCGACCTTCACCTGGGCGAGACCGGTGATCCGACGCCGCTGCCGGCGGGCAGCGTCATCCCGGTGGACCGCACCATCCCGTCGTTCGATGTCGGCGTCGTGCTCAACGGCTACGAACCGCTGTTCGCCACCATCGACCCCAAGGCGGTCGATCAAATCTCCAGCGCCGCCATTCAGGCACTGCAGGGCGACTCCGCGTCGTGGGCGATGCTGGTCGAACAGACCGGCACGCTCACCGACACCTTCGCCGGCCGCGACCAGCTCCTCGGCGACATGATCACCGGCCTGGACCGGGTGTTCGGCACCCTGGCAAGCCAGAACGACAACCTGGACGAGACCCTCGCCAACACCCGGCAGATGGTGAACACCTTCAATGCCCGACGCCCGGAATTGGTCGACTCGATGGGTTCGCTGTCGCGGGTGGTACGCCAGTTGTCTACGGTTACCAGCGAGGTGAATCCCTCGCTACAGGCGCTGATCACCCGGGAACCGGGGTTCGCGGCCCATCTGGTCGCGATCGAACCGCAAGCGGCTTTCTTCGGCGCAAACCTGCCGAACATGCTCAAGGGCCTCGCCAACGTCACCGGTGAGGGCGCCTACATCAACGCCTATGGATGTGATTTCAATCCGTACGCCTTCTTCCCCGGCCTCAATGACGTGACCCCGATCATCGTCGACGCGGCCACCCCGGGGAACACGGCGCAACACACTCCGAAATGTAGGAACCGGACCGATGGCTGACGCAGCTGATTCGAAGATTGAGCGCAAGTACCGCGGGCTGCCCCGAAAGAAGACGCTCGAGGATCTCAACCGGACCATGATGGGGCTGGTCGCTCTGGGCCTGCTGGCAGTTCTGCTGGCGACCCTGGTGATCATCACCAAGGTGGGCCCGGGCTACCGCCACTACTCCGCGCAGTTCATCCAGGCCGCCGCGCTATTGCCGGATAACCCCGTCACCATCGCCGGCATCCCGGTCGGAACGGTCACCGGGATGAAGTTGGCCGGCGACCACGTGGTCGTCGACATGAGAATTCGGGACGACGTCGAACTCGGCAAGGACTCGCGGGCCATCATCATGGTCACCACCATCCTGGGGTCGCGGTACCTGGCGCTGCACCCCGGCGGTGGGGGTCCACTCGAGAACAACACGATCGACCTCAACCACACCGAGGTTCCCTACGACCTGCAACAGGCCCTGCAGGATGTGGCCGTCAACTACGGTGAGGTCGACACCGAGCAATTGGCGAGTGCGGTCGAGGCGCTGGGCAGGCAGATCGAGACGCTGCCCCCGATGATCCCCAAGGCGATGGACAACCTGCAGAAGCTTTCTACGGTGATGGCTGACCGTCGCGCACAACTCGGCAGCATGCTCAAGACCATGGACCTGGTGACGACGACGTTACGCCGCCAGCAGGCCAGCATCGGCAGCATGGTCAACCAGAGCCAGCAGCTGTTCGGCGAGTTCGTCGCGCGCCGTGCGGAATTCCACGAGATGCAGCAGTCGCTTACCCAGCTGGTCTACGCTCTCGATGACACCATCGTTGGCAACCGGCCGCAGATGGATGCGCTGCTGGCCAACACGAACAAACTCACCGGCCTGCTGGCCCAACGTGATGACATCGTGCACTCAATATTGCAGAGTGCCCCCATCGGGTTGCGCAGCGTCGCCAACGCCACCGGCACCGGGAACTCAATCGACGGCAACATCATCAACGGCCTCGCCATCGACTCCTGGATGTGCGCGATCAGCGGTCGCGCTGAGCAGTTCGGGATGATCGAGTACTTCAAGGACTGCCAGTGAGGCGCGGTAGCGGGTTTCTGATCCTGGCCGCGCTGGCCGTCGTGGCGGCGTCTGTCGCGTCGCTCTACGGCTGGTCTGTTATCAAGGAGCGCCGCAACACGATCACGCTGACCGCCCAGTTCGAGAACGCCGCCGGCCTCTACCCGTCCAACAACGTTCAGGTTCTCGGCATGAAAGTCGGCAGCGTCACCAAGGTCACCCCGAAAACCGGCTATGTCGAGGTCGAGTTCACCGTCGACAAGGACGTCACGATCCCGGCTGATGCCCAGGCCGTCACCATGCAGACGTCGATCCTCGCCGAACGCTCCGTCGAGTTGACACCGCCCTATAGGGGTGGACCGGCGATGGACGACCACGCCACTATCGGATTGGACCGGACCAGGACTCCGATCGAATTCACCAAAACCCTCGACATGATCGACCGGCTCGCGACGTCCCTCAGCGGCGACGGCGAGGGTAACGGCGCGGTCCGCACCCTCGTCGATTCGACCGCCTTGATGGCGGACGGTAACGGCGATCGCATCAAGTCCGCGCTCGGCGAACTGTCAAAGGTTCTCAAACTCGGCGCCGACGGCGGTGCCCAGAGCAAGGAACAACTCACCACGGTGATCGACAATCTGAGCACGTTGATGGACGCCGCGGCCGCCAACGATGCGATGCTGCGTGACTTCGGCTCCACGGTCCGGGTTCTCAGTCAGGTGCTTGCCGACGAGGACTTAGGCAGGGGCACCACCGGAAAGCAGTTCAACGTGGTGCTGACCCAACTCGGCGACCTACTGGAGCAGAATCACGACGCCATCAACGCAATGCTCGCCAACGGCGATACAACGCTGGATACCACGGTCGAGTTTCAGCGTGAGATCGCCGAGTTTCTCAATGTCTTTCCCATGACGCTGGACAACCTCTACAACATCTTTGACAGGGAGAACGGTGCCGCGCGGGTGCACCTCCTGACCGACAAGAGTTTGTTCGACACCCAGCCGATCAAAGAAGTGTGCAATCTGATGCACTTGCGGCAATTGGGTTGCAGTACCGGAACGTTGAAGGACTTCGGCCCGGATTTCGGAGTGTCCTACATTCTCGACGGTCTTACAGCGATGGGGCAGAAAAGTTATGCGTCGGAGGGACCGAGATGATGACCGCGGGTAGGAAGATCGCCGTACTGACGGTAGCGGTCTCGCTCACCGGGACCGGCTGCGCCACCAGCGGACTTGCCAGTCTCCCGCTGCCCCATCCGGGCGCGGGAAAGGGCGGATTCAACGTGACCGCGGTGTTTGAGAACGCCCTCAACGTGCCGGCCTTCGCGACGGTTCGACTCGCCGGCGCGGACGTCGGTCAGATGGAGTCCATCGAGGCCCGCGACTACACCGCGGTGGCCACGCTGCGGATCGCCGAGGGTGTCCGGTTGCCCCGGGGGACCACCGCCGAACTTCGTTCGGCAACGCCGCTGGGGGATGTCTTCATCGCCGTAAGGCCACCCGCGAATGTGTCGTCGGGAGTGCCCTTGCTCACCGACGGTGACACCATCGGGATCACGGACACCCGAGCTGCCGCGACCGTTGAGAGCCTGCTTACCGGGGCGGCTGTTCTGGTCAACGGCGGAGCGGTGAAGAACCTGACCGACATCGTCAACGGCGCCGGCAAGGCGGCCGGCGAGGACGGCGGTCGCAATTTCGCTCAGCTGATCGACCGCACGAATCGGCTGCTCGGCGTCATGAACGCGCGCACCGGCCAGTTGACGGACTCGCTGACTGCGCTGTCCGGGCTCTCCCGGGAGATCGATGCCAAGAGTGACGTCATCGCCGAGCTGATGAGCGCGGCGGCGCCGGCGACCGACACCCTCGCCCAGCGCACCACCCAGATCGCGGACCTCGTGGTTGAGGGGGGCAGCACCGCCGAGATGCTCAGAAGGTTCCCGTCGGTAGCCGGCACCGATACCAGCGGCCGCAGCATGATCGCCGATCTCAACACCATGTCCAGCGCGCTCAACGACGTCGTCCTGGACCCCGACACGAGTTTGTTGGCGATCAACCGGCTGATGCCGCCGTTCATCAAGGCCTTCGCCGGCAACTCGTTCGCGGCGAAGGGCAGTATCGACCGGCTGGTCCTCGGTTCGATACCCGATATCGGCTTCCCGGGAGACCCGGGCCTCCATGGGCCGAAATGGTCCACCTGGAATCAGCTTGTCGGTTCGTTCCAGTACACCCTGCTGCGTCTCCAGGAGCGGGTTGTCGGGCGGGGCCCGAACGTCCCGCAGGTGCCGGTGATCCCCAGCCCGACCGACCCCGGCCAGTGGGCCGTCCACGGGCCCCCGCCCGGCTCGTCCGGTCCGGGCTCGTGATCGGGGTGATGGCCGACGGTCTCGTCGGCGCGGTCCGCTACGGACACCGGCACAAGACCTGGCTGTCCGCGGGCGCCTTGGCCCTCACCCTGCTCGTCGGGTTGTCGTATCTGACGCTGGGTGCGTTGCGCTGGAATCCACTGGCGTCGGTCTATCGGGTCACGGTCGAACTGCCGGCCTCCGGCGGGCTGCTGCCTAATCAGGACGTCACCCTGCGCGGGGTGCCGATCGGCAAGGTTGAGAAGCTGCTGATCACCCCGGCTGGGGTCAACGCCGAGATTCGTCTTGATTCGGCGGTGAAGCTGTCGGAGTCGAGCAAGGCGCGGGTGAGTGGGTTATCGGCTGCAGGAGAGCAGTACATCGACTTCGACGGGGGTGACGGCCGGTCACCGTTCATGGCTGAGGGCAGCGATGTGGCGCTGGGACGCACCGCAGTTCCGGTCACCATGGCCGATCTGCTCGCACACTCCGACGGGATGCTCAAGCAGATCGACACGGACAAACTTAATCTGATTAAGAAGGAACTCAGCCTCTCCAAGGACGGGCCGCAGAAGCTCAGCGACATCGTCGAGGGCGGCACCTTCCTTTTGTCCGCACTCGACGGCGTCCTGCCCCAGACCACCAGCCTGCTCAATACCACCCGGGTCGCCCTGCAGTTGGTGGCCGACAAGAACGAGGGTATGACGGTCGCCGCTGCGAACCTCGACGAGGTGTTCGGCGGGGTGAGCCAGATGACTGGCGGCTTCCGGGTGCTGACGGAACAGGCACCTAAGTCCCTGGCCGAAATCGACACCCTGATCGCCGACAACTCCGACACCATGGTGAGTTTGCTGGGCGACCTGACTACTCTCAGCGAGTTGTTGTACCTGCGCGTGCCGGCGCTCAACGCGCTCTTCCCCTCCTACCGCGGTTCGGTGCTCGACTCCTTCAGCGGCATCCTTCACGACAACGGTTTCTGGCTCACCGTTGATTTCTACCCGCGGTACAGCTGCGACTACGGCACGCCGCGACGCCCGCCGTCAACGGCGCACTATCCCGAGCCTTTCCTGTACACCTACTGCCTGGACGACGATCCCGCCGTTCTGATCCGCGGCGCCAAGAACGCGCCGCGGCCGGCTGGGGATGACACAGCCGGGCCGCCGCCGGGTGCCGATCTGGGTAAGCAGACCGACCCCGAGCCGCAGGGCAGGTACTCCGTCCAGACTCCCTACGGCGGCCCGATTCTGCCGGTCGAACCGCCCAGTTGAGTCCTCACGAGGAGTGATAGACGAGGATGCCAATCATGACCGATGACACAGCCGTCACCGAAGACGCGGCGGACGAGAGTGCGACCGGGACCGACGTCGATGCGCTGGAGAGCGACGAGGCCCAAAGCGAGGAGGCCCAGAGCGACGAGGCCCAAAGCGAGGAGGCCCAGAGCGACGAGGTCGCCGAGTCGAAACGCAGGCTTCCGAGCCCACGGGTCGTCGCGGCCGTGGCGGCCATTGCCGGGCTGCTGGCCGGCACCGGCGTTTTCGGCTGGCAGGTGTGGCAGGCCCGCCAGATTGACCATGCTGGTCAAGAGGCCCAGCGCACGGCGGTGAGCTACGCGCAGGTGCTCACCAGCATCGACTCCAATAACGTGGATGAGAATTTCAGGGAGGTTCTTGACGGGGCCACCGGTGAGTTCAAGGACATGTACTCGCAGTCCAGTATCGAACTTCGGCAGCTGCTGATCGAGAACAAGGCGACGGCGCACGGGGTGGTCATCGACTCGGCGGTGCAGTCGGTGTCCAAGGACAGGGCAGTGGTTCTGCTGTTCGTCGACCAGTCGGTGGCCAACACCAAGCTGCCTGACCCGCGGATCGACCGCAGCCGGATGAAGATGACCCTGGAGAAGGTCGACGGCCGTTGGCGTGCAAGCAAAGTCGAACTGCCTTAGTGGGGCGGCGCTGATGAGGGCTGCGTCGTGGATGGGCGGACTGGCCGGTGCGGTGATCACCGCAGCGGCCTCCCTGACTACCGCGCCCGGCGCTTCGGCGTCCCCGGCCGGGTTCTGTGACCAGATCGGTGGCCAATGGAACGGGCAGTACTGCCATGCCTCGGTGAAGTCTGAGCGCCTCGCGGTCCGGGAGATCAATATCGCGATTCCCGGCGAGCTCGACAATCCCGCCATGGGCAAGGTGATCGGCGACTACCTCAGCGCGCTGATGAACAACTGGCGCTCGGCCTCGGCGAGGATGGTCGCAGACAGTTGGGGCGATGCAAACTTTGAGACGTTCCAGCGCGGGAACCTGCGCACGGTGGTGTTCCACGAGAACTATCACGCCGAGGGCACGGCCCTGAATAATGCCTACCGCACCTTCACCTTTGATCTGGCCTCCGGACGCCAACTGCAGCTTGCGGACGTGGTGGATCCGGCGGCAGTTCCAGCGCTGGGCGCTCCCTTCATCCAGGCCGCGCTCGACCAGGCCCCGCCGCCGCGCGATCCGGGCAGTTATCCCTTCATCGCGGACCGATGGACGCCGGACAAGGTGTACTCCGGCGGGTACAACGCCTGGGCGCTCACTCCGACCGAACTGATCCTGTACATGCCCGACTATCCCGTCGCCCGGGATGCGCCGATCGACTTCACTCCGGGCGCGCTGCTGTGGTCGATGGATGGCGGAACGGTACAGCCGCACATTCCGCTGAGCGTCCTTGCCCCGGCTCTTCGCCCGGGGATCTGACCTCGTGCCCATGGCAATGGGGCCGCGCGACGAGTACAAGTCCAGCTACCCGGACTCCACCACAGGTCTGCGCTGGGCGTTGGCGGTGGTGTCGGTGATCGCCGTGGCCGCAGTGATTACTGCCATGACGCTGTGGCTGAAACCCCGTCACGTCGAGCAAGCTCCGCCCAAGGAGCAGGCCTCCACCGGTGTGCCCCGCGCTGA
>SXGU01492704.1_pt1 | contig 11384 bp, 5 predicted proteins | sample 3174531 | NCBI WGS metagenome assembly SXGU01 (sample SAMN11356863, study PRJNA531348) | freshwater metagenome | isolation source: freshwater sample F1-140 | place: China: Fuxian Lake, Yuxi | collected 2017-12-25
GCTGGCGCTGGCCGCCGGACAGTTCATTCGGACGGTGATGCACGCGATCGCCAAGCTTCACCGACTTGAGCGCCTCAAAGGCCCGTTCCTTGCGCTCTGCCGACGAAATACCGGCGTACACGAGTGGCAGCTCCACGTTGTGGAGTGCCGAGGCGCGGGGGAGCAGGTTGAAGGTCTGGAAGACAAACCCGATCTCCTTGTTCCGCACACGGGCGAGATCGTCGTCCTTCATGGACGAGACCAGCTGGCCGTTAAGCCAGTACTCGCCGTCGTTTGGCGTGTCCAGGCAGCCAATCAGGTTCATCAGCATCGATTTGCCCGACCCGGACGGGCCCATGATGGCCACGTATTCGTTCCGACGGACGGCCAGACTCACACCGCGCAGTGCGCGGACGATTTCGCCGCCCATGTCATATTCGCGCTTCAGCCCGCGGGTGACAATGACCCAATCCTTGCCCGGGGTCTCCCCCGCGGCGCCGACGACGATCTGACGTTCAGCCGTCGTCGAAAGGGGTGCTTCGTCCGTTTCGTTGGTCACGTATTAGTTGCTCCCGGCCTTCTTCGTGTTGGCCGCGGCGGTGCCCGTCGCGGGGGTGACGACCGTCTCGCGGACCATCGTGCCGTCCTTGAGTTCGCGAATCGCCTGGTATGTGCCACCGACAATGCGCTCATTGCCGGTCAGTCCGGAGACTACCTCGAAGTACTTCTCTCCGGCGATCCCAACCTTTACGGGCTTGAAGGTCACTTTGTTGTCCGTTCCGACCACAAAGACGCCTTCGACATCCTTTTTGCCAACCTGCTTCGTGGTGCGTTCGCGGCCCGGGATCTGGGCCGTATCCGCGGCGTTCAGGGTCTCATTTTCACGCACAGTCAACGCAATGATCGGGATCGACAGCACGTTCGTCTTGGTGTCCGTGATGATCTTGGCGGTCGCCGAGAAGTCCGGCTTGGTGTCTTTGGGCGGATTGATCAAGCGAATCGTGACTTCGTAGTCGATCGCCTGGTCGCCGGTGCCGGTGGCCGATGCGCCTCGTACCGAGCTGTTCGAGATCTTGACCACCCGGCCCACGAACGTCGTGTCGGGGAAGGCGTCGAGCTGTACCACAGCCGAATCGGAAATCGTGATTCGCGACACGTCGGTCTCGTCAACCTTCACCTTGGTCTCGAGGACGCTCATGTCAGAAATGGTCAGCAGCGTGGCGGCGTCGCGATTCATGGTACCCTGAATCGCTGTTTCGCCCTGCTCAATCACCAAGCGGGTGACACGCCCGGCCATCTCGGCATAGAGACTCGTCTTGGCGAGCCGGACGCGGGCGTCCTTCACGCCGGCTTCGGCCTGCTCGACATTGTGGCGTGACGCTTCCACCACCGCCTGATTCACATCTACAGCCGTCTTGAGCTGCTCGAGTTGCTCAGCCGACACGAGGTTCGGATTGCTGGCGCGGATGTCCTGCGATCGGCGATAGCTGCTCTGCGCCTGTTGCAGGTTTGCGGCGGCCTGCGCGGCCGAGGCCTTCGTGTTGGCCAGCTGGGCTTCGGAGCGCTGCAGTGCGGCCTCGAACTCCTGCGGGTCGATCTGGAGGAGCAGCTGCCCCTTGGAGACGTTATCTCCCTCCTTCACCAACAGCCGCGTGATGCGACCGGTGATGTCGGCGGCAACGTCAACCTTTGTCTGTGCGCGGACCTGACCACTCGCGGTGACGGAGGCAACGAGGTCACGCTTCTCGACGCTCTCGATGCGGACTTCTGTCGCCTTGTTGCCGCGCTTCTTGGCGGCGGCGAATGCTACGCCGCCAATGCCGACGACCAAGATGCCAAGGACGACGTACTTCGATGTCTTACTCATAGCGGGGGGCCTCTGGTTCAGCGGAGAGGGCGGCCGACGGTGCTTTCCAGCGCCGCGTACGCACGATGGTATTCGTAGAGCGCGTCGATCCGGTCAGTCTCTGCGCGCTCAAAGTCGCCACGGGCCTGCTGGAGATCCACGAGGCTGTTCAGCCCCACCCGGTAGCGTTCCTGCGCCAACTGCAGGGCGTTGCGCGCGGCGAGCGCGTTCTGCTCCTGAAGCCGGAATGTGCGGAAGTCCGCGACAAGCGTCGTGTACGCCGCGGTCACGTCGGCCGTCAGCCTCAGCTCCTCAGCGCGGACTCGGTAGCGGGCGTCCTGCCGCATCGCGGCCGCATCCTGTACCTGCGTCTCCCGCTGGAACCCGTCGAACAGGTTGTACGACAGGCCGATCGAAAAGGTGTACGGGTTGGAGTTGAACTTGAACGGGAAGTTGTTGTTCTGGTCGCGCAGCGCCTGCGCCTGCGCATCGGTGAATTGAATCGCCGAGCACTGTGCCGGGTTGTTTGACATCCCCGCGCCGCGGCGCAGTGAATCGAGCGTGAAGCACTGCGCGCGCGCGCCGGCCACGTTGTCGATTCCCTGGTTTACCAGGAACTCGGAGTCCTTGTACTTCTGCCCAGCGCCGCCAAACGACGCACCGGCGGAAAGCGTCGGGAGGTATCCGCCCTTCGCAGCACGGTACGTGGTCTGGGCTGCCATTTCACGGTAGCGCAGACTCTTGATGCTCGGGTTGGCGTTCGTGGCCATCTCGAGCAGGGCACCGAGAGTGAACGTCGGCTCCGTGACCACGAATCGCGAAGTCAGCGACAGGGCGTCCGGCTTGTTCACGCCGATCTGCTGGAAGAGTCTCAGCACGGCCAGGTCGGCCGTGTTGTGCGAGCGCAGCGCAGCGACCTGCTGCTGACCTACCGCGACCGCGGCACGGGCGACGTCAAGCGACGTGGCGGAGCCAACGCCTTCACGCGCGCGGGCGAGGTCAAGCTGCAGCTGATTCAGCGTGACGAGCGAGTCTTGCAGGGTCGCGCGTGCCGCGGTTTGCAAGACGAACAGGTACTGCTGCGTCACGCCTGAGACGAGCGCCAACTCCGCGCCCTCGGCGTCCGCGAATGCCGCGTCCTCGTTCTGCTGCGTCCGCTTCAGGTTCGCGATAGTGCCCGAGCTGAGGCGGGCGTTGAAGTTCAGACCCCAGGAGGACGAGAGGATGTCGGAGTTGGAGCCGAACGCGACACCTTCGAAGAACTGTGGTCGGCCCTGACGGAAGCTGCCACCGAGCGAGGTGCTCGCCGTTGGCAGGAAAGCGCCGTAGGCGTTGCGCACGGCGTTGCCCGCGCGCTGCCGCCCGTTCAGCGCTTCGAGGTAGCTCGGATTGTTGCGCTTGGCCAGCCCGAGCGCCTCCTCAAGCGTGAGGGCCGCGGGGGCTGTTGTCTGGGCAGACAGGGAGCCGGCGGTGGCCAGCATGAGGGCGGTCAACTTCAACAGTCGCATCGATTTGAGTTCCTGATGAGGTATTCGAATACTTGTACGGCAGGCGCCGATCGAGAGTTTCACCGCCCAGCCCGCTCGTCCGGGTGAGGGATAGCCCGGGGTCAATCCCGAAGCGCAACCAGCCCAAGAGCAGGGATCGCCGCCTTGAGAATCCTTCCATCAGCCCCGACCCAGACTTCGCGAACAGCGCCGGCAACTGCGGTTCGGAGCACCAGGCGGGTGGCCTCGTACTGCCGCAGATCGATGGATAGACGTTCCGGCCCGGCGGTCTCGATCCGGACCATTTCGACGACGTTGCGCCGTGGCACCAAGACCGAAACCGTCGCGCCCGCACCTCGTCGCGCGATGAACCAGAGTTGGTGGACGATGTCGTCATCGGCCGCGACGGTACCCGCCGGCAGGCGGAACTCGCGCGCCGACTCGCCGTCGGAGTGCATCAGGCTTGAGGAGTAGCGCCCGCGAGTGGCCTGCCCGCGATACGACTCTACCACCTTGCCAGCGACCCGCACTTCGCGCTGGTACCGGCTGGGCAGCCCGGATGTGTCGGCGTTGATCCCGGGTGCCACGCGGCGATCACCCGTCGCGACGGTGGCCTGTGCGACCAGTACGCGTCCGTCGCCGCCGGGAGCCGTACGAATCGAAAAATCCTCACGTCCGATCCGCTCGCCGTCCTTATACAGCGTGAAACTCCCTTCATCCAGCACAACGACTTGCGCCTCTGCCGTGCCTGCCGCGAGGGCGGTGGCAAGGGCGAAGGCGAGCCTGGTGATCGTGCGCAGGGGCATCCACGCAAGATAGTCGGACCTAGCGCCTGATTCCGGTGCCCCCTTCCGTGTCCGGTTATGCCGGCGGAGGGTATTATCCGCTCGTGACGGCATTTCGCGAACGCGCGTGGGCCCTGGTGGGCGCCGCCGGACTGCTGGTCGGCGCCACCTGGCTGCGGACCGGTTCGGGCTGGGTGCTTGCCGCGGGGCTGATTTCGGTCGCGCTGGTGGGGATCGCAACGTGGCGCGTGCGCCCAACGGCGTCGGCAATTGCCTTTGCGGGCGTCCTCGCCGGGTTCGCGCTGCTCGAGGCCAGTGCGGCTTTGCGGCATCGCCGATTCATGGCCCAAGCGGGGGTGGAACTGCAGGCGCTGGAGGCCCGGGCCACGCGCGCGATGGCGGACCGACTGACCGCTGAAGCCAAGCGGCTGGCCGAGCTGGCCACAGAGGCCCTCGACGTACCGACAAATGCCGAACTGGCGTTCGCGGCACTGGAAGAGCTCCGCGGCGGGAACGCCACACGCGCGGTCGCGGTGGCAAGGGGCGGCGTGCTTACGGCGTGGGCGGGGCACTATCTGGCCGCTGTCGATTCGCTGGCGGGCCCAGTTGGCGTCGTCGCCAACGAGTTCTACCTCTCACTCTATGCGCTTTCGGGGCGAGGCCAGGATCGTGCCGTCGCCACGACGTTGCTCCACGCTGAATCGCCCGCCGAAGCGCTGGCCACGGCGCTCGACGCGGATATGGCGGCCGATTACAACGTGGCCGGCTTTTCCTACGCGATGCCGGCGGACTCGGGTGACGGCGCCGCTGTCGTGCGGGTAGCCGGCATTCCGGTGCTCGCGGTTCGCGCCGTGGCGCTCGGCGCACCGGAACTTGTCCAGCGACTCGAAGAGCGTTCGCGCGAGCGCGGTATTGCTGCGCTGGCACTCGCGCTCCTGCTCTTCCTTGTCGCCACGTGGCGCAGCGGTGACGCCCGCGAGCGGTTCGGCGCGCTGGGCGTGACGATTGGCGCGATTGCGCTCGTCCCCCTCGCCGATCTCTCCAATCGGTCGACGCTTTTCAACCCGGCGTACTTCTATGTGGCCGAAGGCGGACCACTCACGGCCAGCATCGGCGCTCTGGCACTGACGTCGGTGACTGTGCTCGTCGCCGTACTGGCGTTGCAGCGAGCCCGCCTCTTCCCACGGGGGCGTTGGCGGGCGGGTCTGCTGATTGTCGTTGTCGCAACGGTCGGTCCGTTTCTCCTCGGTGCCATCACGAGGGGAATCCGGTTTCCGGGCCCGGGCGCACCGATCGTGCTCTGGCTGGCGTGGGAGACCGCAGTATTTCTTGCGGCGGTCGTGATCCTGATCGTCGGTCTGGCCGCCGGAGAAGCCGTGATGGGTTCGCGTCGCGGCGTGCCGCTCTGGATCCCGCCAATCGTCGCGGGCATTGTGACCGCGCTCGCGAAATTCGTTGTGCTGCCGCAGGGCGGCCTGCCGCAGTGGTACACGCTGCTCTGGGTCGCGACCATCACGTTGATGGCCGTGGCGCGCCCAGGCCCCCGGACCATTTGGTCTGCCGCCACCGTCGCCGCATTCGGATCGGTGGCGTTGGTCTGGAGCGAGACCGTCAAGGCGCGCGTCGTCCTTGCCGAACAGGATGTCGCCGGCCTGAGCACGTCGGACCCCGCCGCGCTGGCCCTCGTTCAGCGATTCCCGGCGGCGCTCGACTCTGTTACCGCGCCGCGAAGCCGCGTGGAACTGCTCGCCCGGTATGCGCGATCCGATCTCGCCAGCGGCGACCTGCCGGTGCACATCACCAGTTGGAGCCCCGGCGGTGCGGTGATCGCTGATCTTCGCGTAGGTCTGGGCCCCGGCACGGCGCGAGGCCTCGAGTTTTTTGCGCGCGAGGCCGTCCAGAAGATGCGGCCAGTATTGACCAGCGTTCCGGGCAACCCCGGGCTGCTGACTATTCTCGCTTACCCGCACGATGATGGCTCGGCCACCACGGTTGTCGTTGCCCCGCGCACACGGCTGGTGGCCCCCGATCCATTCCCGACCATGACGGGGCTCGGCCGTTCGCGCGACGCGGGCGGTCAATCGCCGTACACGCTCCAGTTCGCACCGGCCGGCATTGACACGTACATCACAACGGTGGCGCAGTGGACACGGCGCAACGAAGAACTCCACGGCGACTGGTTTCTGCCACCGCTGGGCGGTGAAGTGCTGCATGTCCACGCGCGTGTGCCGCTCACCTCGTTTGGTCCGCTCGTGGCCCGCGGCGCGTTGATGGCCTGTGCCAACCTCCTCCTGGTGGGGTTCATCTGGCTGCTGCTCATTGTGGCCGACGGCGGTGCCCGGCGCTGGCTCAGGCACGAAGGCCGCGCCTGGCTGCGGAGGTATCGCCTCCGGCTTTCGGGGTCGCTGTTTGCTGCCTACATGCTGCCCGCGGGCGCGGTCGCCGGATGGAGCTATGCGCGCCTTGCCGACGAAGACGCGCAAGCGCGCGATCTCCTCGTGCGGGAAACGCTGCGGGGTGTGACGGCGGCACCCGGGGCGGGGCTCGACAGTCTCGCGGCGCGATTCCAGACACCGCTGTTTCTCTTTGCCGGCGATGTGATGGTGGCGACCAGCGACCCGCTCTTCGACGCCCTCGCGCCGATTGGCAGGTTGTTGCCCGCCGAAGCCGCACGAGAACTGATTCGCGACGATGAAGGGTTTGCCACGGCCGCCTTATCGGTCGGGGGCGAGGCGATGCGATTCGGCTTTCGCGTGGTCAACGACACCGCGTCTGCCACACCGCTCGTATTGGCGGCGCCGGCACGTACCGTGGAGCTCGCACTCGATCCCCGCCGCCGCGACCTCGCGTTTTTCGTGCTATTTGCCACGGTAGTTGGCGCGCTGTTCGCGCTCTGGATCTCCGGAATCGCGGGCCGCAGTTTCTCCCGACCTATCGGCGAGCTGCAGGCCGGGGCGCTGGCGCTGGCGGCCGGTGAGCGCGAGCCGCAACTCGCCGGCAACCCGCCGCCGGAGTTTGCGCCGGTGTTTACGGCGTTTCGCGAAATGGCCCGCGATCTGGAAGCCGGACGCGCCCGCGATGCTCGCGCGCAACGAGTTCTCGCCTGGGGTGAAATGGCGAGGCAGGTAGCCCACGAGATCAAGAATCCGCTGACACCGATGCGACTCGGCGTGCAGCACCTGCAGCGGGCCAAGGACGATCCGCGTGTGGATTTCCGGCAGGTCTTTGACGAAAACGCGGACCGCCTTCTCGCTGAGATCAATCGGCTCGATGAGATTGCGCGCGCGTTCAGTCGTTACGGCTCAGCGCCCGACGCGCAGCCCGCACCTGAGGCGGTGGATGTCACCGAGGCGGTGCGCGATGTGGTGCGTTTGGAACGCATTGGAGGCGAGGCGTTGGCGTGGGAGATGACCGGCACGGACGCTCCGATGCACGCGTTGGCTCGGGGCAACGAGCTGCGCGAGGTGTTGTTGAATGTGCTTGAGAATGCCCGCCTCGCTGAGTCGCGGCGCGTGGCGGTTGCGGTGGCGAACACGCCGACTCACGTGACGATTACGGTTCGCGACGACGGGCACGGCATCGCGCCGGAGGCGTTGTCGCGCGTTTTCGAGCCGCATTTTTCGACCCGGACCAGCGGGAGCGGCCTCGGGCTGGCCATCAGCCGTCGGTTGATTGATGGCTGGGGTGGGACGATCGGAATCGCCAGCGAGCCCGGAGTTGGAACGACGTTGACGATCTCACTGGTTCCTGCCGCACCCGGCGGACAACTTTAGGCATGGCGAACGACGACCACCTCGGGCCTGCGGTACGGATGTCGGACATTCCGCCGCATCTGGCGTCGTGGCAGCTGCCCCCGGGGTGGCAGTGGGGAGAGAGTGGGCTGCTTGTGAACCACCGCCACGTGCAAGAGATCCGCGATTCGTTCGAGCGGTCGCTGGCGCTAGTGACTGTGCCGGACCCGGCACACGAAGCCTGGCTCTTCAGTGAAGCGAAGCATCTCGCGCTGCGGAATCATCCGGCGATTCCCACGACCTATCACTATTGGTCGGGTCATGCGGGCAACCGCCGCGGCCCGGGATATCTGCGTCGCTGGGTCACCGGCGAAACAGTCGGTGCGCGCATCCGCCGCCTGGGCACAGACACCGTTCCCTACATGCTGCGCGTGCTGCGCGCAGCAGGCTCGGCGGTTGCGTACCTGCACGACTCATCGCAAGTGCACGGCGCAGTGTCGCCAGATTCGATGTACGTCACACCGACGGGACGTGTGTGGCTCCTGGGTTGGCCGTGGAGTGTTCCACGTACGGATATCCCTGCCGGAATCATGCCCGACCCTCGATGGACGCCGAGTCCGGCGGAATGGGGAGCGGGGCAGTGGGCGCCATCAGCGGAGAGCGACCAGTGGCAGCTGGCGGCTACCTGTTTTGCAATTCTGACCGGAGAGTTGCCGCCGCGCCGGGAGATTCCACCGATCCGGCTTGTGCGGCCAGACTGTCCCTCGAATGTGGCTGAGTTGCTTGAGCGTGCGCTCTCGACGGACCCGCAGAAGCGGTTCCACTCGATTGCGTCGATGCTGCGCGAACTCGAAAAACTGTCGTCGACGGGCGGGCTCTCGCTGAGCGGGCTCGATGAAGCCTCGGGCGAGTTCAAGTCGATGAACGAGGAGCAGCGGCTTCGCTGGGCCACCGGCGACGAGTATGAAGTGTTGTCGTCGCTTGGTTCAGGAACGTTCGGTTCCGTGTGGCGTGTGCGCGACCTCACGCTGCAGCGTGAAGTGGCGCTGAAGATGCTCCACCCCGCCGTGGCGCGAAGCGACGACGCCGTGACGCGTTTCCGGAAGGAAGCGCAGTTGGCTGCGCGGCTCCAGCACCCGGCCATTGTGCCGATTTACGCGTGGGAACAGAAGGGCGGAGTGCACTGGTATGTGATGGAGCTTGAGGACGAAGGCTCCATTGGTGACCTCGTGCGACGGTCAGGGCCGCGACCGATTGATGAGGTGGGCCCGCAGGTCGCGTTCATTCTCGAAGGGCTGATCGCGGCGCACCAGCACGGGATCATTCACCGCGATCTCAAGCCGGAGAACGTGCTGCTCAGTCGATACCGCCACTGGCGCATCGCCGACTTCGGCATCGCGCATGCGCTCGGCGAGGAGCGCGCTGGCACCAGTGGAACGCCGGCCTTTGCCGCACCCGAACAGTTGCTCGGAGAGCCGCATGGCGTGGCGTCCGATCTCTTTGCCGTGGCGGCCATCGCGTGGTTCGTGTTGGTCGGCAAGCCGCCGTTTGAGGGGACGGATGCGCGGGCTATCCTCGCTGCGCAGCTGTCGGGCAAATACAACCTTGCGGAGGTGCCGGAGGAACTGCGCGATTGGTTTGGGCGCGGACTTTCGGCCGATCCGGACGCGCGTTTTCCCGATGCCGCCGCGATGCGCGATGCGTGGATTCGCGCGGTGCGCCCGCTTTATCGTCCGTCTGGCGAGCACCCGATTTCCGAACGGATCAAACGCGCGGCGGAACAGCTGTTCCGCTGAGGGTGTGCGGGCGCGTCAGGGAAACTTGACGGTCTTTGATTCGCGAACGACGCGCGTCCACGCTTCGGCGCTCATGCGGGCAGCGGCGCCAAGGAATTTGCTGCCGTCAGGGTCTGCGGTGCTGCGATAGAAGCCGTGGCCGGCGACGACCGGCGCAAAGGACGGCGAGAGTGCGAAAGTCAGTCGAAGCGCATCCAGCGCCGCCTCAAGTTGCCCAATTCTGGCGTACGCCATGGGGACGTGCTGCGTCGATTGGTTCCAGCGCCCTCCGCGAAGAGCTGCATGCTCAGCCGCGAGCACGCGTTCGGCCTCCGATACTCGCCCAGCTGCGTGGAGACAGGCAGCAAGGAGCGAGCGTGGGACGCCAGGCACGGAGATGCACTCGCTGGTGCGGCCCATCTGCAGCAGCGCCATCGCCGCGTCAACTCTTGGCCGGATCAGATCTGGCCGTAGTTGAACGAGTGGACCAGCCGTTTCGTAGGCCATTGCTGCCGAATCGATCATGGAGGCGACCATAGGCCGCGCCATTTGCATGCCGGCTGAGGCGGGGTCGAGCCGCAGCGCGCTGTCCATGGCGGCAAGCGCTCCGGTCCGATTCCGCGCCGCGATGGCCTGCGCGAGCCACCCCCATGCCTCGGCGTATTTCGGCCTGAGCCGCAGAGCACGGCGAAGCACCAGCTCCATGGAGTCGGACAGCTCACCCGTGTAAATGCCTGCGTAACCGCGTACTGCGAAACCTTCGGGGTTTAGCGAATCGAGAGCCATCGCCCGCGACGCTGCCGCCACGGCACGCCCAAACCATCCATAGATGGAATCCGGGGGCGCCAGCCCGATGTTGGCTCCGAAGACGCTTGCAAAAGAAAGTTGCGCGTACGCCGGCGCGTACGCCGAGTCGAGTCGAATCGCTTCCCGGAGTTCCGCGATCGCGGCGCGGATGGAACCGCTGTCGCGACGATATATCAGATCGCGACCGCGCAAATAGTGCTCCTGCGCCTGCGGGTTCGCTTCGCGGCGAACGGCCAGGTGGGCGGTCTCCTGACTGGTGAGCGCGACACCGAGTGCTCGGGCAATTGTCCCGGCAACTTCACCCATCGCTGCGAGGACGTTCCGCACGTCGCGGTCGTACGGCTGGCTCCAGAGCAGCCGGTCGCCGCGGGCGTCGATCAACTGGACTTGCAATCGGACCGAGTCTCCGGCCCAGAAGACGGATCCCTGGACAAGCGCATCGACACCGAGTTCGCTGCCGATTTCCGGCGCGCGCTTGGTGGTGCCGCGATACGACATCACCGACGGTCGCGGCGAGACCTTGCGGAGTCCGGAGATGCGTGAGAGTTCGCCGATGATCTGGTCGTGCACGCCATTCACGAACGCCGACCGGGAGGAGTCGCCGGAGATATTCTCGAGCGGAAGGACGGCGATGGACTCAATGCGGGTCTTCCCGAAGCCAAGCCGGTCGCGCGCCGCCCAGCCGCCGGCGAGCGCAATCGCGAGGACGGCGAGTGCCACCGCGACACGGGTTGCCGAGCGAGGGCGCGCCGGGGAATGTGCGGCCGCAGGGGCAGTGACCGTGGGCGCGCGCAGGACTTCCGAGAACTGCGCGACAGGATTGAACCGATCTGCGGGACTCTTGGCCAGTGCACGCGTTACACCCGCAGCAACGCTCGGCGGCACCGCCGGACGACGCGAAGTCAACGGGATGGCATCGAGGGTCAGGTGTTGCTGGATGACGCTGGACGCGGTCGGCCCAACGAAGGGTGGCC
>SXGU01428606.1_pt1 | contig 11383 bp, 9 predicted proteins | sample 3174531 | NCBI WGS metagenome assembly SXGU01 (sample SAMN11356863, study PRJNA531348) | freshwater metagenome | isolation source: freshwater sample F1-140 | place: China: Fuxian Lake, Yuxi | collected 2017-12-25
AGAGTAACTCACCTGCCAAATCAACGGGCAGTTGCTATATGCTAAAACTTTTTGCTATCCTAAAATTTGTGCAGGCTAGAAAAGCGTATAGCAAATCGCGCATTAAAAAAGTTGGTTTTACACTGATTGAACTCGCAATTGTTCTTGTTATTATCGGACTGCTAGTTGGTGGGGTTTTGGTCGGGAAGGATTTGATCAAAGCATCCGAAATTCGCGCACAAATTCAACAGATAGAAAAATACAATGGGGCTGTTAATACTTTTCGTACCAAATATAATGGTCTTCCCGGCGATTTGAAATATACAGACGCGCAAGCATTTGGATTTTTTAGTGATGGCATGAATGGAACAGCTGCACTTGGCGATGGCAATGGTCTTATAACCGACACATGGAAAATTAGCTTTCCAAATAACCCAAGTTACGGAACGCCATATAATGAATCAATGGTTTTTTGGAGGCACCTATCTGATGCGAATTTGATAGATGGGCAGTATGGTTCTACGCTTGCTAGTAGAGGAGTGCCGCCATCGAATCAAAGTGCAAGTCAGGTTTCTTTATGGTTGCCAGCTACTAAACTTAGCGTCGGGAATATTGCTATTTATACCAAAGCTGGAAATAATTTTTACCAAATAGAACGCTTTATCGATTTTGGTGGGTGGTCTTTGTCCACAAATCCTAACAGTGGTGAACATGTTGCACCAAGTGTTACACCGATAGAAGCTCAGTCTATAGACAGTAAAATGGATGATGGAATGCCACAATCTGGAAATGTGCTAGCACTTAGTGGTAATGATAGTTATGATCTCGGGCATGTCGTAGTTCCATCTGACCATTGCACCACTGGTGCTAGCCCAGATGCTTATGATATTGGTGCAACCTACGGAAATTCTACAAATTGTTCAGTTAGTTTCAAGTTTCAGTAAATATCACACAATCCCGCACTCTCATAAAAAAACAAGGGGAACTGTTGAGTAGCGAAGAGGCGAAAACCGCATAGCCCCTATTGCTAATGATTATCAATTTCAGGCAAAAAAACAGCTATTCCCTTGCCGTATTTTATCTTCCTTCCTTTTCTAATTTGCTGCTTTTTTCCATATAATTCAACCATATCACACGCAAACTTGCTCTGGTAGTGGGAGAAATGCCTCGTTTGCGGCTAAAAAACAAAAATTGTCACAAAAGTTTAATATTGTTTAATGAAATCCTGTGCTATAGTTCTAAAAGGTTAGAACAGCAGAGGGTAATTTGAAAGCCATGGCAAAAAGAACTGTAAAAGTTGGGCAGAAGGGCGGACGAGGAGAAACAGGTTCTCCGCTTGACTGGCTGCAAGGAGCAACTGTTGTTCCGAATAAAGGAAGCAATGAGAACGATGAAATTCAAGAAAATAATATATCGGAAATCAGACAAATAATAAGAAAAAATTGGGGCGGGAAACCTGAAAATATAGCAGACCTAATATCAGATCTGACCGATAACTTAAATGGAAATAGATTGGCAAGAGTAGCGGAGATAATATACGAAACTATCACCGAAAATTACAAATCCAATGCAACTACAAAAAAAGCTACAGCAGCGGCGGAAACTAATGCCTGTAATAAAATAGACAAGATATTCTCTTTAGTTCCGAACCTTATTTTTTTTACCAGAGAAGCTTATGAAAAGCGCGAAAATTCTAGCGAGTTTATTGTTAATGATAGATTATCTGAAAGCGATGCGCTTGAAAAAATTTTATATACTAAGCCAAATACCGCAGGGTATTCTGAAAGACAAAAGATTAATATAAATACTGAACTGGCAAGCCTTACAAGCGATGTTGGGTTAGAGTCGGCAGCGGCAATTATGATGATAAGGCTGGGTAAAGCTGGCTGGTCAAAAGAATCAGCCCTTGTTCATATTAAACAGTTTGAAGCTATTGGTGATTTCCTGAGTGAAAATCCTGATGTGGATCTTGAAAATGGTAAAATTGCAAATAAGCAAAAGAATATATTTGAAAGCACAATGAAAAAAGTTGATGCCAACATTATTGCGGCGATAAATGAAGATGTTAAGGGGCTTATATTTGAACAAGACGGACTTAGAGGGGGGCTGCTTATTGAAATTAGAAGATTGAATACTGATTGGGGAATTAATGAGGCATCTGCGTTAATACATGAAAAAGCTGCGGCATTAGATATAAATAGATTTACTGATATATCTTATATTGACACAATCAGAAAATTCCAAGAGATGAGTAATGACCAGATTGCCGATTATTTGAGGCATGAAATAGCAGGAAGAACAACACTACCGCCTAATTTTTCTGTTGAAAATCTCCTTCCGTCTACTCCTAAATCCGTGGTTGTTCATAACACTTCAGGATATTCGTCTAATGATAGAAATTACATAAATATATTTTTGTCTGATAAAGACGATAAGGATGTGGAATATTACGCTGAATTTTTGTTTCATAGGCTGCATCAAGCAGGATATGAAACGCAGCAAGCTTACAACTGCCTAAACAATTTCCCTAAAATACGAGAATTTTTAACCTTGAATGATCAGGCAACTTTGAATAAGGGAGAGATTTCACAAGCAATTTCTGAAAAATTTTATCAAAAAGAATTAGACGCAGAAGCATTAGAAAAACTACAAAAATACCCACTTCCAGAGCCTATAGTTACCCACTGGGGAAATATTCATTACAACTGCAACGCATTGTATTATCTTGGCTTTAAGACAGTTCTTGGCAGTGCAGAAGCACTGGAAATCATCAAAAACAAGCTGGTTAATAACGAGCATAAGTTATCCAGCAAAAATATAAATTTGGTGTTAGAAAAATACCTTGAAGAAGCAATATTAACAAACAAAGAGAAAGAACAAGTTAGAGATATTATTTCACAAGGCAGGCAAACAGAACCTGCTGAAATTGTTGCACCCGTACATGAAGCAAAAAACAAACAACAGATTTTATGATTTTCCAACCATCCAATGTCGGATTTGCAGAAAAACTCTCCTTTTCTCGAGGTGATAATGTTGTTGTATATAAGGCAAAAAATATGCTTGATATGCCGTTTTTCTGCTATATTCGCTGCGGGTTAGATGGTTATAAAAGACTAAAGTATGATTATGAAGCGAAGGTATTTTCTACGCCAGATAGCTATGGAGAAGTTATTTATCGTGATAATATTCCAGAGCCTGATGATAAGGCTAAAAAATTTCTTGAGAATTGGCTAAAAGACAAAGAATAATCGTGTTAAAACAGCTGCCCACCATTCAAACATGCTATGGTGAGCTAGTTTTTGTTTGCATATTGTTTTTTACTGTGCTAGAAACCTTTGTCATCGTATTTATAATGTGCTGAAATAGCTGTGTATTATATTAACTCTAGTATTAGTAAAGTGAAGCATATCTGATGAGATTTATATTTTTTATAGTTGTTGCCGTTGTCGCTGTTCTTGCTGGCGTGGTGGCGTTGCAAATGTCTGGCGGTGAGCAAACTACGCCGCAAGCTGTTGTTCAGCCTCAATCTGCTGGTGAAGTTAGCATAAAAACTGCTGATGTTCTGGTGGCAAAGGCGGATCTTCCTGTCGGAACGATAATAGACCAGTCAATGGTTGATATTCAGCCTTGGCCAGAGCATTTGGTGCTAAACGGCTTCGTTCTTAGCACTCAAGGGGCTAGCGATGTTGTTGGGAAGGTGGTTCGCTCTGCGGTACAGGCTCGTGAGCCATTCCTTAAAAGCAAACTTGCTAACCCAAATGACCCGGGATTTTTGGCGGCTGGGCTGCCTGCTGGTATGCGTGCGGTTACTGTGGCTACTGACACTGTGTCTGGGGTTGCTGGCTTTGTGTTTCCGGGGGATCGGGTGGATTTATTATTCACTCACGGTATTTCCAATATTTCTGGTAAAGCATCGACTGGGAAGGATTCTGTAGCGGAAGTTCTTGCTCCGAATGTTCGTGTATTGGCGGTTAATCTGCGTGAAGCGGCGGCGTCTAATGGAAATGGCGATGAAGGCGGAAAGCCAGCAGCAGTACAAGCTCCTAGTAGCGTTACTATAGAAGTGAGTGAAGCTGTGGCTCAGCAGGTTCGTCTAGCGGAAAAGAATGGACATATTTCCCTTTCTTTGCGCTCTATTCATGACGAAAACTCCACTGTTCCTGCGCCAACGGCTTTGACTGATTTGTCTAAGGCTAGCAGCGTTGACAAAGCCAAGGGTGCGGAGCTGATTGTTGTGCGTGGCCCAGGTCGTAACGGCGGGAAAATAACTTCTGATGTTGGGGTGTCCAGCTCTATTAATGATGGCTTTGGTTCTTCTGATGTAAATCAGTAATTGATTGAATATTAATAATAATATTGAGGTGTAATTGGCATGGCGTTTTTTAATTATCAACATAAACTTAAGCAAGCGTGCGTCTCAGCTTGTGTGCTGTCCTCTTTGATGGCGTACTCTTCTTTGGCGCAGGCTGGCTCTGGAATTTCTCTGGCAGTTAGTCGTTCGTCTTTGATTGCGGTAAAAACGCCAGTTAAAGAAATTGTTATTGCTAACCCTGATATTGCTGATGTTTATGCGAACAGCTCAAAGTCACTCACCGTTATTGGCAAGGCTGCGGGCAGCACTACCGTTCGCCTGTTCGACGAATCTGGAAAACTCCTGCAAACTCTGGAAGTTTCTGTTGGTTACGATTTGCCAGCAATGAGAAAAGCTCTAAAAACCTTACTACCTGAAGAAAATATTGCGGTTGAAATGATAAATAGCAGTGTCGCACTTACTGGTAATGTGCGCAGCAATGCTAGCGTGGACAAAGCTCTTAAGATCGTTCAGGAATATGTTGCAAATGCGGCGGGTGGTCAGAAAGAAACAGTTTCTTCCGCTGATTCTCAGCCTTCTTCTACTGGCGCCTCGGGAAATCCCTATCCAAAAATTCTTAACATGATGAAACTAATCTCTGGGCAACAAGTTATGCTCAGGGTGCGTGTGGCAGAAGTAAATCGTGACGCACTGAAAAATTTGGGTATTGATATTAACGCTATAACTCCAGCGTCTTTGGCTGGTGGCTCAAGTTCTATGTTTTTTGGAACTGGTGGTGGTCTTAACTCTATATTCGTTGCCCCAGGTGCCACAGCTCCTGCGCGCGGCTCTTTTACAGAAAGCATAGACTCTACCGATGTAAAAGGTATATTTGGTGGTCGTTATCAACCGAATGGCGTTAATGGCAAATCTATCGGTGGCGTTATTAAGGCTCTTGAACAGGACGGCTTGATTAAAACACTAGCAGAACCAAATTTGGTGGCAGTGTCTGGCGAAACCGCTGATTTCCTAGCTGGCGGCGAAATACCTGTGCTTATTCCATCAACAGGAACAGGGGCAACTACCGCCACTGTTGAGTATAAACCGATTGGTGTTTCTGTGAAGTTCACACCTGATGTTCTGTCTGAAAACCGTATTCGTATGTTGGTTCAGCCAGAAGTTTCCGAAGTTTCGGATGCAAACTCAATTCAGATGAGTGGTTTTATTATTCCGAGTATTACCACTCGCCGCGCAAAAACCACAGTTGAGCTGGCACCAGGTGAAAGCTTCATGATTGCTGGTTTGTTAAAGGATACGACCAAGGCAAGCATCGATCAATTGCCAGGGCTTAAAGATCTTCCTGTCCTTGGTGCAATGTTCCGAGACACGGCGTTTCAACGCCATGAAACTGAGTTAGTTATCACGGTTACCCCTTATTTGGTTGACCCGATGAAAAGCTCGGATGTGAAGCTTCCAACCGATGATTTCCGTCCTGCAAGTCAAATGGAAATGTTCTTTTATGGCGCACTGGGCGCACTAGGTTCAGATGGTCGTTCAGTTACTCAAACCCCAAGACTAGAGGGGCCAACAGGCTTTATGGTAGATTAATTATGAAAAATTCACTCAAAAACATCAGTAAAACTTCTGTTTTGTTGTCTTCTTTGCTGTTTATTGCTGCGTGCAATGGCACTCCTTCAGACCCTTCAGTTAATGCTGGCGATCCTGAACGCTTGATCGACAGCTCTTCGGAGACCGTTACACTTGGTCTTTCTGGGAAAAATTCGCTTTCCAAATTGGCGAGTGCTTTGTCAAAAGATGCGCCAGCACGGGCAGAGCTTAAATGCTCTTTGAAGGATGCGAAATGCGCTCAGGCAAAGGAAATGTTTGACCGTCGTTCTGTGCCGATTACAATTGCCAGCGAAGCTAGCAATAGCATAACTCTGTTCTATGAACGCACAGTTGTTCGTGATTGCGACCCTAAATATTTGGATAACATGAACTTCCATCGCAGCTATAACCACCCTGCTTTTGGGTGCGCTATTTCTGGAAATATGATGCAAATGGTTAGTGATAAACGCCAGTTCACTTCGCCAGCATTGCTTGATTTACCAGACGCTGAAAAATCTGTTCAGTCATATGGAAAATACCTAAAACCAACTGAGAGAAAAAGCTCTGATGAAGAAAGCAAAAGCACGACAAAGTCTCAGTAGGTCTGTTTGTTGTTTTTCTATCTGCTCGCGTATTTTTTCTTGAAGGGATTTAGTGAATGAGTGCCAATAGCCCTCTAGTGATTTTCAGCTTTAATTCAGATGATTTAGGAAACACGGAATCTTTGGCGGCTAACCTTGGTTATCCAGATGCTCAGATTATTGTTGGGACAGTTCATGAAGCGGTTTCCGCGCTTAACGCTCGCACCTCTGCGCCTGACTATCTAATCATAGACATAGACAATCGCAGCTTTGATGTTTTTTCTGATCTGGATGAGCTAGCCTTGCACTGCGACGAAAAAGTCAAGGTAGTGGTCATTGGCGAAGTCAACGATATTCGTTTTTACCGTGAATTACGCGCTCGTGGAGTTGCTGAATATTGCGCTAAACCTGTTAGTGTTTCTGATATTCGCGCAGCCCTACTGAGCAATTCCACAGCATCTTCCGCACAGCAAAAATCTGGTGATTCAACCAAAAATGGCACAGTTATATCCTGCATCAGCGCGGCGTCTGGTGATGGCTCGAGTACCGTTGCTATCAACCTCGCCTATTGCTTGGCGGAAGAATTTGGACAACCGACAATTTTAATCGACATGGATTACCAGTTTGGTCTCATCGCCAAGAGTCTTGACCTTACCGCGCCTTTTGGCATCCGTGAATTATTTGACTATCCTGAACGCGGGGTTGACGCATTATTGGTAGAAAAAATGCAGGTAAAATATGGGAAGAATTTACGAATAATCGCCTCACCTCATGAGCTGCGCCAGCTCCCTATGATGCGCCCTGAGCCTATTCGTGATTTAATATCTATTCTGCGCCAAAATTTTCGCTTTGTAATTATTGATGTGCCACATGTGTGGACTGGCTGGACGGCGGCAACTCTCAGCTATTCGGATCAGGTGGTAATGGTCGGGCAGCTGTGGCTGCGCTCACTAACCCACGCAGCGCGTTTGTTCGCGGCGTGGCAAGCCATTGGAATTTCACAAAAATCCATTTCTTTGGTGATAAACCGCAGTGGTGCTAAATTCAAAGAAGCTATCAGTTCTCAGGATTTTGAAAGAATTTGTCAGCATAAAATTGAAGCGCATATTGGCAATGATGTGAAAGCCGTAGTTAATGCAGAAACTCACGGAAAAACCATTTTTGAGGCAGAGCAAGACACGGTTATAAAACAACAAATTCGTCAGTTTGCGCAAGAGGTTATCGTGCGTAGTGGCGACGGCGTTGCTGGTGAGAATAACACTGTGCCGCGCCCTACTGGGAAAACAAATTTGCTAACATTTTTGAGTAAAAAATCTTAAATCAAAGAGCGTTGAAGATTATGTTTGGGAAAAAAACTTCTGATAGCAATCAGCTAATTGAAACTAAGAACACCCGTGATATTAAAACTATAAACTTAAAAAATCAGCAGCTAGCAAACGATAGCAGCCTGTTTTACAATGACAAATATTCTACTAGCGGCGAAGATACTGAAATTGAGGCGTTTTTTGTCAACACCAATTTAGAAACCGCAGATTATGTTACGGTTAAAGCTCGTATATTAGAAATATTACTTGAGCGCATTGATTTTGCAATGCTCGAGCATCTTGATAAACTTGCAAAAAACCAAAGAATCCGCGAAATTGTCGCCGATATTATTGCCCAAGAAATCAACACCCCGCTTACGGCTGCACAAGTTGAGCTTCTGAAAGAGCAAGCAATTGATAATATGCTTGGTTTTGGACCTCTGGAAGTGTTGATAGCCGATCCTGATATTTCTGATATAATGGTGAATGGCAGCAAGCGGGTTTTTGTAGAAAAATACGGCAAAATTATCCTCACCGATGTCACATTCACCAGTGAAAAACATCTGCTCAACACCATTCAAAAAATTGTATCGCTTATTGGCAGACGAGTTGATGAATCCAGCCCGATGGTGGACGCGAGAATGCCAGACGGTTCGCGTTTTAATGCGATTATTCCGCCGCTTGCCCTTGATGGCTCGCTGGTATCCATCCGTAAATTCCGCAAATCAAAAATCGCCTTAAAAGAATATATTGATTTCGGATCAATGACCAAAGAAATGGCGGATTTTCTAGCAATTTGCGGGCATATCCGCCTTAATATCATCATTTCTGGCGGAACGGGCAGTGGTAAAACCACCCTACTCAACGCGCTTTCGGGAAATATTGCTCATAATGAACGGGTAATTACCATCGAGGATACCGCGGAATTACAACTGCAACAGCCGCATGTACTGCGCATGGAAACCCGCCCACCTAATATGCAGGGTGCTGGCGAAGTTACGGCTCGGCAATTAGTTAAAAATGCTCTACGCATGCGCCCTGACCGCATTATTATCGGTGAAATTCGCGGTGATGAGGTGATTGATGTTCTGTCGGCGATGAACACGGGGCATGATGGCTCTATGGCGACTATTCACGCGAATACCCCTCGTGATGCCCTCAGCCGTATTGAAAATCTGGTTGGTATGTCCAGTGTCAGCCTGTCTAGTGCCTCTCTTCGCAACCAAATCTCCAGTGCCGTACATCTCATTGTACAGGTGGCGCGGCAGAGGGACGGCAAGCGGCGCATCACCCATATTGAAGAAGTGGCGGGAATGGCAGATGGCGAGTTGATGACAACACCGCTATTTAGCTATCAAGTTGGTCACATGGGAGAGGATGGCGTACTGACAGGAAAGTTCATTTGCACTGGCAAAAAGCCCGCTTTCCTAGAACAAGCTGCTTATTTTGGACGCGCAGATGAAATGTTAGCTTGCCTTTTGGTTGATTAATGGGTTAAGATGCTGCCTAACATATTATTATAGCTGATTAATGGATTGAATATGAATTTAATACCGATAATAGTAGCCTTATTAGCTGGTGGCGGGATATATGCCTTGGGCATGTTGTTCATGCCGCAGATATTTGCTGGCGACTCAACAAAATACACCCTCAAACATTTGAAGGGCTTGGAGCTTGACAGTGCATCTGGCAAGGCGGGTGATGCCAGCGTTATGCGCGAACAATATCAGGAAACAAGTGGCTTGGCTCGCGTTTTCTATGTATTGCCGCTAACAAAAATGGCTGAACATTCTATTTTACGGGCTGGTCTTAACAAATCTGTTGAGAAATTTTTTATTGGTTGTGTAGTCGCATTTTTTCTAATTCTGGTGCTTGCTCAGGTGGGGCATCTGGCTAATCATGCGGTGCTTAATGTTGTAATTGCCGTGATTGCTACATATGTTTTGGGCTGGCTTATCATTCGCAACAAAATCCAAGCGCGAGCGAAAAAATTCATGGTGCAGTTTCCTGATGCGCTCGATATTATAGTTCGCAGTGTTAAATCTGGTTTCCCTATTAATGCGGCTGTTAATATGGTGGCGGAAAGTATGACCGCGCCAATTAGCGAGGAATTCAAACAAATATCTGACGAGGTCGCGCACGGCTCTACGCTGGTGGACGCGCTTAACCGCATGGCGGAGCGCACGCAAACTCCTGATGTTCGCTTTTTTACCGTTGTGTTGTCGCTCCAACAAGATGTCGGCGGAAATCTAGCGGAAGCACTAAGCAATCTCTCCAGTATTATTCGCAAGCGCAAAATGATGAAATTAAAAATTCATGCCCTCACCTCAGAAGGACGAGCAACTGGCTGGGTTCTTGGTTCTTTGCCAGTTTTTGTTGGTCTGGCTATTAATTTTATGTCACCAGATTTCTTGACACCTTTACTTACTACCTCACACGGTCATACTCTGCTGTGGTCAATTGTTATTATGATAGCGATTGGTGTTGGTATAGTTCGTAAAATGACCGATATGGAGATATAAAAATGTTTTCCTCTCAATATATTAGCTACGCGCTTATTGCTATTGGTATTTTTACCGCCTATTTTGGCTTGGTTGTTTTACTAAAAAAAGATCGCAATAAAGAAAGGACACAAAAACTCCTTTCTGAGTATAGCGATCAGCCTGTGGCACAACAGGAAACGATGAGTGGTTTTGCCGCCTCGCTTGAACAATTTTTTGTGATGCTTGGCGTTAATTTGAACGCAGAGCGCGAAACGATTTCGCAATTGGCAACCGCTGGTTTCACCAGCAAAACTTCTTTGGTTTATTTCTTGTTTTTCAAACGCTTCATTCAACCAATTGTTCTTATTATTGGTCTTGGAATTTTGGTTAAATTATTCATAATCACCAAAGCACCAGTGGGACAACATCTTGCCTTGTTCATTTCCGCTTTGTTACTAACCGTAATTGGTGGTTTTGGTGGCTCGCTTTTTATCAGTAACAGCAAAGAAAAACGGCAAAAAATCATCGTTAAAACCTTCCCTGAAGCTCTCGATTTATTGCTTATTTGCGTTGAGTCTGGTCTTGGTATTGACGCGGCACTCGGTCGAGTGTGCAAGGAAACACGGGAATCGCACCCGATTATCGCCGCTGAATTTGAACGCACAAGGTTTGAGATGAATGTAATGAGCGACCGCGTTCAAGCACTGGAAAATCTAGCAGCTCGCACGGGAATTCCCGCCGTTCGTACGCTGGTTTCCTCGCTTATCCAAGCCGAACGCTTTGGAACTAGCTTGGTTGACACGCTGCGGATGATTGCTGATGAGCAGCGCAATGAGCGCATGTTACAGGCAGAAACAAAGGCAGCTCGCCTGCCCGCTCTTGTTACCATCCCGCTGATTTTCTTTATTATGCCTGCATTGTTTATGGTGATACTCGGACCAGTTATTGTGACGGTTTCGGCAAAAGGTGGCATATTCCCTCATTAAGTTCATACAGTGACGAACCTATTCAAACTTGTTTCCGATTTCGCGCCAGCTGGCGACCAGCCAAATGCGATTAATGAGTTAGTCAGCGGACTGACTAATAACGAAAAAAATCAGGTTTTACTTGGGGTTACTGGCTCTGGCAAGACTTTCA
>SXGU01012729.1_pt1 | contig 11382 bp, 11 predicted proteins | sample 3174531 | NCBI WGS metagenome assembly SXGU01 (sample SAMN11356863, study PRJNA531348) | freshwater metagenome | isolation source: freshwater sample F1-140 | place: China: Fuxian Lake, Yuxi | collected 2017-12-25
GGAAGAGGCCATGGCGCTGGCCGGCCACTGCGTCGTCATGAACCAGGGCCGCATCGAGGACGAGGGAACCCCCGAACGGGTCTATGGCAAGCCGGCCACCCGCTTCAGCGCCACCTTCATGGGCGAGAGCACGCTGATCGCGGGCGAGGCAAAAAATCCCAGCGGCGAGGCCGTTTCCATCGAGACGATGTTCGGCTCGTTTCCGGTCATTGCATCGCTCGCTGAAGGCGCCAAGATCACCCTGGCCGTCCGCCCCGAGCACCTGCGCCTGGTGCGCGACTCGCGCAGCGTCACCTTCGGCAAGGCGGAAGTCACGTCCGTGGTGTTCCAGGGCAGCTTCAAGCGGGTGATTGCCCAGTCCACCAGCCTGTCCGGGCCAAGCTTCATTGCCAGGCTGCCGGCCGAGGCGGACGTGAACCTCGGCGAGACCGTGACCCCCTGCTGCCACATCGAAGATCTTATCCTGCTGGCGAAATAGCCATGGCCAAGCCTGCAACCGTCGAAGCCCGCGACTGGTACGAGACAATCCGCTTGGCCGACGATGTGACGCTCATCCACGAACCCTGGATCAAGCCCTTCTTCCGCTGCAACATCTGGCATGTCCGCGGCCGCGACCAGGACCTCCTCTTCGACACCGGGCTCGGCCACTTCAGCCTGCGGCGCCATGTGCCGCTGGTCACCGAACGGCCCCTCGCCTGCGTGGCAAGCCACACCCATTTTGACCACATCGGCTGCCACCATGAATTTCCGCAGCGCTGCGTGCACCAGGCCGAGGCTCCAATTCTCGCCGACCCGCGCAACGACTGGACCCTGGCCGACCGCTATGCGACCGACGACATGTTCGACCGGCAGCCCGCGGGCTGGGACGCCGCCCGTTACCGGGTGCGGCCCGCCCCGGCCCAGCGCCTGCTCGCCCACGGCGATGTCATCGATCTCGGCGACCGGCACTTTGAAGTCATCCACACGCCCGGCCATTCGCCCGGCGGCATCGGCCTCTTCGAAAAGGCCAGCGGCATCTTCCTCTCCGGCGATATCGTCTATGATGGACCGCTCATCGACGATGCCTATCATTCGAATGCCGGGGACTATGTGGCGACGCTGGAAAGGCTCCGGGACCTGCCCGTGTCAGTGATCCACGGCGGCCACTTCCCCAGCTTCGGCCCCACCCGCTACAGGCAGCTCATCGATGAGTATCTGGACGGCAGGAGGAAGCCCGGCTGCCATCTTCCCGACCGATGATAGGTCAATCATTTACTTTCGCCCGGCCGTACGATTTGTGTCCCTTGCGACGATGCCCCTTCGACTGGCCGCGTGGCCCTGTGAGGCAATCGGCATTGCCAGAAGTCCCATTTTGGCGGTAAACGGGACTTATGAACTGGCGGCACTTCATATTGCTAAGTTGGATGATTCCGTTAGCCTCTGCTCAGGCAATCAGCGGGGAATCGGAAGTTGCAGTGGGCAAAGCAGACAGGGAAATCAATTTCCCTCTGGAGAGCCTGGGCTTGAGTCTGTATGACCGCGGCGATTTTGCTCCAGCGGCGGCAGCGGAAGCTGATACATGGGCTGGCGAAGCGCGCATAGAGCCGGGCGAGGCCGGCGGTTTTCTCAGAGACAACCTTCAGCGCCTGGAGGTTCCCTGGGACCCCAGCTACGACCTGCATACTCTTGTCGATCAAGCATCCTCGATTAAATGGGATATAGCTGTTTCCTATGGCCTCACGGCATTGATCGGCTTTAATGACAATGACTGGGCATGGGGCTCGAAGAATTTCCGTTTCCAGAATGAGGGCTGGTTTGGCAGGGATACAAAGTATCTTGGCGTGGACAAGTTTGGCCATGCCTTCACCGGCTACGTCCTGACAGAGTACTTCACCCAGCGCATAGCCCACTCCGCCGACGACCGCGCCGGAGCTGCCATGACCGGGGCAATGCTGGGCATGGGCATACAAGCCTATGTGGAGGTCTTGGATGGTTTTTCGGACAATGGTTTCTCCCCTCAGGACCTTATAGCCGACGGCGCCGGCGTCGGCTTGTCGGTCTTGCGCAGCAATGTTCCTGGTTTGGCCGAAAAGTTCGATTTCCGCATGGAATACTTGCCATCCGGCAATGACGGCACGTTCCGCCCCTACCACGATTACACCGGGCAAAAATATGTGCTGGCCCTCAAGCTTGCCGGTTTCGACGGGTTAGAGGATACAGCGATGCGGTTTGTTGAGTTTCAGGCCGGCTATTTTGCCCGCGGTTTCACCAAGGCCGAGCAGGCAAGGGGCGACGAATTGCGGCGTGAACCTTATCTTGCAGTTGGCCTGGACCTGCAGGAGCTGCTGGACATGGGCCCGGCACGCGATACCACTCCGGCGTTGCTCACCCACAAGGCGCTTGAATACATTCAGGTCCCATACACCTACGCCGCGACCAGCCAGAATTGAATCGCGGACTCCACGAAGCCATCAGGCTAATTGCAGATCAGCAAGGTCGAGAAGACAAACGAGAACCCAACTCCCGCCGATACTTGCTTCAGCAGGGCGCCGTCAATCACCATTGAAAGGGGAAACATTGAATAGCAGACAATCCAGAACCGCGCTTGAACAACAACTTCAAGATTCTACGCCCGCAACCGGTATCGGGCTCTCCAATGCCCGCGCGCTCAACTGTCCCTAACCAACTGGCGACGGACATCCTTCAGCAGGCAGTGCCTGTAGCGCGCGGCGGACTGCAGGGCATCGGCGACGGCATGAACGGCAAGATAACAATGGCAGGTCGACGATGCTAAATGGATATATTAACTTCCCGTCCGTCCATCTGAGGTTTGCGGGCTGCCGGGCACATGAGCGTCGCCATCGAGCGGCACCAGTTTCGTTTTGAGGAATTTGAATGTTGAATTGCATCTGCATTAAATGGGGAAAGAAATATACTACGGAGGACGTGAACCGGCTTTTTAGAGCGGTATCAAGGGAGACGATTCAACAAGTAAGATTCTTTTGCATGACCGACGACAGGACCGGATTGAGCCCCGGCATTGAATTCCTGCCTCTTGTGGAGGAGCCCCACGAAAAAAGGATGATGGCCGCCCAAGAGCGTTTCCCGCGGAAGGGGGCGCTCAAAAAAATTGCGCTTTTCCGGCCTGATCTGGTCCCTGACCTGGATGGGCCTCTCCTTGCGCTGGATCTGGATATCGTTGTCGTGGGAGACTTGCACGACCTTGCGGAATTCTCCCCTGGCTTCGTCTGCATGAGGAGGCCGTTCCACATCCTGTATCACCACACGCTCGGCGAGGGCTCGGTCATCAAGTTCGAACCCCAGAAGCACGCCGCCCTCTATGAAGGCATGGCAAGGAACCCGGAGGCATCCGTCCTTCTTGGCGAAGGTTCCGAGCAATCCTACACGTCTCTCACTGCCGCGAAGAATGGCTACTTTGTCAATTTCCCCGATCGATGGATTGCAAGTTTCAAACGTGATTGTGTCCGGCTGCCGCCACTGAACTTGTTCCGCCGCCCGCTTTTTCCCGCCGGGGCCAAGGCGATATGCTTCTACGGAAAGCCATCGATCCAAGAAGCAATCGACGGATACAACTTTGGACCGGTAAATAGGTCACCCCCCTGTGATTGGATCAAAGCCTACTGGAAGTGACATGATGCCCTCAACCTGGTCAAAACCTCGAAGCCGGTCGAGGCCAGTTCAGAATACTCTCCGGGTTTCCCTGTCGTAGTCCCAGGAATTCCCCCCAACATTTGCTAATGCGAAAGAGATCTTGCTTGTGGGTCAACCGGTCTTTCAGATCGACCGCAGTTCATATCATGTTGCTTGACTGATGGCCGCCGGCAATTGGCATGGCCAGAAATTTCATTGCCAGGCGAAATGCCGGCAACTGCCTAGAAGAGGAAATGAATGCACCTGGGAGGGAGAATTGCAACTGGCCAGACCGTAACGGACCTTCCCAAGATTGAGTGGCCTTCAAGCGTCCAAAAGTCCGCATAGTGCTGCTTCGAGATCAGCGCCGAAGCGAAATGCGGTCCGGCGGAGCCAAACTGACTATTACCGCCCATTTTACAATTTCAGCATTGAGCCGGCAGAAGGATTACCAATTAATTGCGCTTTTAAGCTATAAGGCTGGTATTGAGATCATACTTTATGGCAAACACCCTGAGCATGGACCCTAAGTCCTTGTTGTTGAACGGGAGGTGCTGGATCTTGTGTTGATTGACAAGCTTTGCGAATTCTACGGCCGTTGCATTTCCGATCTTCTTCGGATCAACCCAGCGACCATAGAAACCATCAATCTTACCAATTAATCCTGAGCTGATTAAGTCCTGTAACACAAAAAGTTCGGCGCCTTCAAAGTTCATTCTCAACAATATAACATCCTTGTCAGGCTCGATATCTTCTTTGAGAAGGTATTCAGACAATCGACAGGCTTTGACCGACATTTTCTGGCTTCCGCTTCCCCGAATCAGATTATCCCCGACGCCATCGCTTCCATTGAGATTCAGCTGAATAGTCGTCCCATGCTCAGGCCCCACTAGCGCAGCGTTGACTACATCAACCTTGTGAGTGGAAATTTGAAGCTTTGAAGCTGCCTCACTGCAGTACAGGGGGTGGGCCTCAAATCCCGCAAACTTCACATTGTCATAGGTTGCTAGCCATTTCATCACCTGCAAGAGCTCACGTGCGTTTTTTGTGGAGACCAGCATCAATATAGACGATTCTCTTGCCACCAGTCTTTGCTCGAGTGAATATCCGTGCCCATCCACGACTTTCGGTTCGGCGCCGAACTGCGTAGTAGACCATCCGAACAGTCTCAGGAAACTTAGTGACAGCCTTTATCAAGTTCATAAGCTTCTTCCCTTGTGCTTCTTTGGCTTGTATTGATTATTTCCCCCGAGTCGGCAGGGGGCCATCGGTATTCAACCTGCCTCAGTTGCGCAAGAAATGGCAATTGATGTGTTTTCAGGGCGAGATGCCAAAATGAACGTATTGGATTTGGAAAGAACAGAGGCTGCAGTCGAGTCCGCAAATCGCTTCTTACGTTCAATATGATCAAGAACGGGTTGGAGAATCCGGGACATCGCAGGCCGCGCAATTCTGAACAGCGGCGCGAGCAAGGTTTCTGACTGCTATTGGCCCTGCCGCCCGCTTTTTCCCGCCCTGGCCAAGGCGATATGCTTCTGCGGAAAGCCGTCGATCCAAGAAGCAATCGACGGCTACAACTTTGGACCGGTAAACAGGTCACCACCCTGTGATTGGATCAAAGCCTACTGGAGATAGCCTGCCTGCCTCAATGCCTCCGGATTTGGGAGCAATGGCCCGGATCGCCGACTGGCCAAAAAGTTCAGGACGGCTACCGGTCCTACCCATCCATTCCAGTCCTTAATGAACGAATGAAGCGGTCGGCAGACGCGAATGCAGCCTCCGTCTTCTCCAAGTCCAATACATCCATTTTCACCTGCCGTTTTGACAGCACGTCAATGGCGATTTCCTGAGCTTCCAAGCCAGGCTGAATGTCATTGTATCTAAGCCCGCGGTTTGCTTCCTCCGCCCTTTGCTTTTGCCTCGACGCAATGACGCCCTGGTCAGCCTTCAAGAACAAGGTTCCGTCGGCGATCGGCATGGATTCATAGTACTTCCGAATGACGGCTTCTGCCTGGCTGCTATCCCTGATTGTCAGAAACAGCGCAATCCCGCTCTGAGCCAAGTGTTCATCAAAGAATACCAAGTTGTTGAGGCGGATTTTTTTCAGGAAACAGGTTCGATAGATACCGTTCATGAACCTGTTGAAACGCTTCGCCCTTACTTCCGGACTGACTTTCCTTCCAAGGTTGAAACTCTTCCCGACGAACTCGGCAAAATCCCGGTAGTCGCCGGCCAGTTCCGGTTCACCGCCAAAATACTTCTTTTTCATGGAAAAGGAAGCATAGAAAAGGCTGGTGCTGATAAAACTCACGGCATTTTTTCTGTAGAGATGTTGTCTGATTGTCGTCTTGCCGACTCCTGGTGGCCCGACCAATTCGACATATCTCATCTGCTGGTCTCCAATTTTCCGGAAATTTCAAGGTTTCTAGAAAACTTCCTAACTGGGTTTTTATGCTCTTCGCCGATGCAGGATGGAATCTGGTCCTGCTTGAGTTCCGTTGACGCGGGAGAACACGTTTATGGCTGAAGCGCTTCGGACTCCAGCTTTCGCAATTGCCGCAGCCTAACCGCCTCGCTTAAGCGTACAACATTCGGAAATTGCAGGTCAAATACTTGCTGCCGCTGGAGACGCTTCCGCCGGTTCACTGAACGGCAAGCTCGCGGCCGGGTGCCTGAATGTTTGCTGGCGCGCATCATGCGACGAGATGCGCTGAATTTCCCTGCCCCCGGAAAATCCGGCCTCAGGCAGCCGAGGGTCCGGCAGTCGAGCCTCAGACCATTATCTTGAACAAGCGTCGGCAGAGGATGCCAAATACTCTCCTATGTTGCCGTCTCTGCGAAATCGGCACGACGTGCGGAAAGACTCCGGCTTCCCGGAGGCCCAGGAAATCGGCAATAATCCGTGATTTGTTCTTGTCCTCAATGTCCACAACGAGAAGTTGTGATTTTGGTACGACTTCAGCGACGAGCTGTTCGTGGCGTTTGAATGCATCCAGGAAGAGCTGCTTGTCCTTCCGGGTGAAGAGCCGCACCCTGGCTCCGGAAATGTATCGTCGGTATTGTATGTATTCAAAGATCGACAAGTACCGCCCGCAAATGTCAAGGCGCCAATGTCCCTTGAGCGATTCCCACCAGCCATTCGGCTCTCTCTTGACAAATATGAATCGGGAATTCGGATAGCATGCCAAGAGTTCGGGTACCAAACCACCCCAGGGAATATCGCAGTGCGCCTGAAACGAGTTGATAACCGGCGCAAAGGCTTCGACTATTTCGCCCGGCGAGTCCGGTATTCCTGAAACCAGTTTCGCATAGTTGACTCCATTTACCTTGACCGGACAGTGACAACTCGTCAGTCCATGCTGAATAAAGAATTCATGCATGCTGCTGGATGCGCTTTTGTGAAAAGACACAAGGAATATTTTTTCCTGCTGCATTTCTAGATTTGCCATTGCCCCAAAAGCTCTTGTGATGAAGCACCCGGATGGAGGATGCTGTATGCGCACCCATTGCTATTTCAACATGGCCTCGAATCGACAGACAAATTTGCTCTCACTCAAGTCTGAAGACGCCGTTTCCATCGCGCGCGCGCGCATTTTGTGAAGCAGCTGTCTGTCCAAATCTAGCTTGTGCATGATTGATTGAAGCTCCAGCTGGTTGTTCAACCCAAATACAAATCCATCAATTCCACTCTCGATGGAGCCGGCACTTCCACACTGGTCTGAAAGGATCGGAAGACATCCATAGGCCATCCCCTCGAGCGGAGCCTGTCCCAGAGGTTCTCTCCGGGCTGGCAAAACGCATACATCATGAGAGCGGTAGAACTCGCCCATATGGGAGAATTGCACATTTTCAAACAGGCGCACTGAGCCTCCGAACGATGATGCCATCTCCTTGAGGTGTTGATAGTATTTCGTGTCTGCCTCACTGGCTCTGGCGGTTGCATCGCCTACAAGAGTCAGGAGTATCTTGCCATCCATCAATTGCGTTCTAATTGCCTCTAGCAGAAAAAACTGGTTTTTGCGGGGTTGCTGCAGCTTTCCAACGCAAAGGACTCTCAAAGGGCCGTCAAGATTTTTGTCCAACCCGGTTGCCGCTTCGCCAACCGGCCACGGCAAGTAAGTTGCAAAAGGGTCCTTGAAGAAAATGCCCTTCGTTCCTCGCACGGGAGTGATTCTCCTGGCTGGTTTTTTTTGCGCAAGTCTTGTCAGAAGATTGAACAAATAGCCTGAATTGTAGAGTGAGTGCAGATCATAGTGTATCCTTATGGTTTTGCTTCTTGACAATAACCTCGCCACAGAATCGGACAGTCCGCCAGATTCCCGAAGAATTGCGACACTAGGCTGAAAATACAGGACTATTTTCCTCAGTTCTTCGAAATCAAATTTTTCCCCAGCAACCGTGGGAACAACCAGGTCATGAAGCTCCAAGGGGCTTTCCTCGCTGCTGATCACTGAAACGCCATGCCCTGCTTTCAACAGCGCTCTGGTTGCAAAGTACAGATTCTGGTGGAATCTAGGGACCACAAAAAGAATCCGATGCGGTTTTGAGCTGCTGTAAATCAACCGAATAAGTTTGCTTTTTGAGTTGACAGATTAAGTCTAGGAAGTTCCGGCACCTTAGTCCACCAGATTGTCATCCCGCCAATGCTCCAATACAAATGGTGCCTGCTTGAGATGGATATGGTGTCTCTTTGCCACGTCGGCCGGTTTGGTTTTTCCGGCAAATGAAACAATCGCTTCTCCAATGTTTGGCAGTCTTGCTCGACCCCAGAAAGCGGACGTAAGTCCAAATTTGCCAATTTTTTCACCAAGGAAATATGTGAAAGCTTTGGCTTCGCAGTCTGACCGGAAGATTACCACCTTGTTTTCTGGAAAGAAATCCAATCTCTTATCGCGAAAACAGTGATCCAACCACTTCTGTTCGCTAAACCTATTCCCGTTCCAGCCTGAAAAGCTCTCCGAGAATTTTTCGGTGCTGGACATCAAGTTGTCCCACACGTGGCTGTGGCTCGAAACTCTTAATCTATACACCGCTCCATGGACCTTGGTTCCGACCTTGTCAATTCGGTGCTTGGCAATGACGAAGTCCTTGTCTTCGTCCTCGCCCAAAAAACTCAAGTCCCCTACTATGACGTTGTCCAGGTCCAGACTGACAACATACTCATCCGGCTTGAGTCCCAGAAAACCCTGAGAAAATGTATAGAGCTTGGGAGCGTTGCCAAACATCGCGGTCCGGGGAATGGGCGCGGTGGCAATTCCCCGGCTTAAACCGTGGCTGTCGTCAGTCAAACAGAAGAATTTATGGGGAATCTTCAAATTCCGGCTGACACTCGAGGCGAGTTTGTTGACATAGTCGACCGAATATAACGGCCCCCATTTGTAACACACAATGTTCAAGAAATCGATCATGGGAGACAGAATACTTGCGATAGGGATATCAAACAAGCCTGCCCTGAAAACCCAGCCCGCGACCTGTCACTCGACCCGTGGCAATTTGGCCGGATCACGCAGGCGGGATTTCCACGGCACTACATGCAGAAGGCACGGCACAATGGATCAGGGTTCGAACTTGTAGCCGCCAAGCACTACTTCCTTCGCATAAAGGCGACCCACTGTCTCTATTTCTCTCGCTGAGTACATCGTACGATAGTCCTTAGGCCGTCGCTCGGCCGTCTTGTATTGGTTCTTGGAGTGGGGCACCCATCCGTCCCAATTTATGCCCAGGTCCTTGAGAATCCCTGCCAAGTCATCTTGAAGCGATTCGTATTTAATAACCTGATCCACGGCCACTTGGTCGTCGATGGTATAGATGCCCCAATTCGAGTGCGGTTCGGGAATGATGCCATTGAGCCGATAGCCATTTTCCAGGGCTGCGACGTACCGGGCGAAGCTCGGCGCGCCCGGCTTCCCCCTTGTGCGCCAGAAATAATCGGACACCGTCTTGTCCCACGGGTTGCGAATGGCGCAAAATTTGTAGTAACTGCTCCACTCTTCTGGAAATGCGGCTTTGACTCTCTCGGCAGTCGCGTGGGTTGCCTTGTGTCCCAATTCTTTCCGGTATCGGTGCTTGCTCCACTTGTTGACATACTCCCAAAAAGACAATTTCAGAACCAGGAAGGATGCTGGAACGATATGTGGATGGGTGAGGGCTCCCCTGATGACCGACTTGGGAGGCCGGACGCCGCTCTTCATCCCGTCGGTGATGCAGCCGATTTGAACGTCGTCATCGCCCAGGAGTTTTGAGAGCGCGACCGTAACGGAACTGCCGGCGGTCTTGCGGCAATGCATGAAAATAAACTTGTGCTGATGGCTGATGAGCATGACTTCGTCCTGGTGGAAGGAGCGCAAAGCGGCGGGACCGCCTTACTTTTTTCGCCTTGGTAGCTTATTAGTTTCACGATGTCCAGTTGACCGCTCCTTCGGTGGGCACGCCTTTTTGGGCGGGATCTGATGCCGTGCCACGGGGTTGTTTGATCTGGCATGAGGGTGTACATATGCCGCCCGGCCAAACCATATAACTCTATCAGGGGATACACCGATGGTGGGAACCTCGCAGCGGATGAAAAAGGCATGTCAACTGGGCAAGAAAGTATAATCAGTCATGATGACCGCGAGCCTCCGAGCATCAAGAACTTTGGCCTGACCTTCGCTGTTGTATTTGGTATCGTTGCCCTGTGGCCTGCAGTTTTTCGAGGCGAACACCCACGTTACTGGGCGCTTGCGCTGGGGCTTGCCTTCGCAGCGGCTGCCTTTTTGGCCCCGGGTTTTCTGAAACCACTGAATCTCCTGTGGTTCAAGTTTGGCATGCTCTTGCACAAGATCGTAAACCCTATCGTGCTCGGCGTAATGTTTCTGATTTTCATTACGCCAATTGCTCTCGTTCTCCGTTTGCTCGGCAAGAGACTTATTCCGCTCACATTCGAACAAGACAAGTCCACCTATTGGATTGAACGAGTTCCCCCTGGCCCTGCTCCTGACAGTCTACGCAAGCAATTTTGAGGTGATATGCCATGTCTTTCCTAAAGGAATTTTTTGAATTCTCCCGGCAGCGCAAGAAACTCTGGCTGTTCCCGCTGATCATCGTCTTCGCAACATTGGGCGCTCTGCTCATCTTGGCGAAGGGCAGCGCCATTGCCCCCTTTGTTTACACGCTTTTCTGAGCAGCCCGGAATTGCGCATTCTTGGCATCTCGGCCTTCTACCATGACAGCGCGGCGGCACTTGTCGTGGACGGCAAGATCGTGGCTGCGGCCCAGGAGGAACGCTTCACGCGCAAGACGCATGACGCGGACTTCCCCAGGGAGGCTATTGCCTATTGCCTGAGGGAAGCCGGTGTTCTGCTGAGCGAACTGGACCATGTGGTTTTCTACGACAAGCCCTTCATCAAGTTCGAACGCCTGATTGAGACCTATCTGACTTTTGCACCGAGAGGATTTGCCTCCTTCAGCAAGGCCATGCCGGTTTGGCTCAGCGAAAAACTCTTCCAGAAGAAACTCCTGACCAGGAAACTGAAGGCGGTTGATGGAGCCTTCGATGAAGGCCGGTTGCTTTTCACCGAACATCACATCAGCCATGCGGCGAGTGCGTTTTATCCTTCGCCCTTCGACAGGGCGCTGGTTCTCACCATGGATGGCGTGGGCGAATGGTGCACGACGTCGGTGGGTTTGGGCAACGGGGCCGGTCTGAACATCATGCGGGAAATCCAATTCCCCCATTCCCTCGGCTTGCTATACTCCGCCTTCACCTACTACACC
>SXGU01383605.1_pt1 | contig 11377 bp, 11 predicted proteins | sample 3174531 | NCBI WGS metagenome assembly SXGU01 (sample SAMN11356863, study PRJNA531348) | freshwater metagenome | isolation source: freshwater sample F1-140 | place: China: Fuxian Lake, Yuxi | collected 2017-12-25
CTGGAAGCACTGTCCTGGCAACGGGATGTGGTCAAGCTGCATGCCATCTTCGGCGGCAAGAACCCCCATCCCAACTTCGTGGTGGGCGGCACTCCGGCGGCAATTTCCGTACAAACTTCAGGCGGTCAGGGACAGGGCCCCATGCATCGCGGTGGTCAGGATGCCACGGCGGTCAACATGGTGGGCTTGCAAACCGTGCAGAACGTCATCAAGCAGATGCGCGATTTCGTCGATCAGGTCTATATCCCAGACCTGCTGGCCATCGCCTCCTTCTACAAGGACTGGGGCGCCATTGGCAGTTCCGGCGGCAACTACCTGTCCTTCGGCGATCTGCCGGAGAAGGATATATGGACCCCGGAGTCCTTCCTGATTCCGCGCGGCGTCATCCTGGGCGGCGACATCAGCAAGGTGCATCCCATCAACCTGGACGACGACAACGAGATCCAGGAATTCGTCAATCACGCCTGGTACAAGTACAAGGACGGCGACGACAAGGGTCTGCACCCCTGGAAGGGCGAGACTGAGTTCAACTACACCGGTCCCAAGCCACCCTACGAATTCCTGGATGTGGAGCAGAAGTACTCCTGGCTCAAGTCGCCGCGCTGGAAAGGCAAGCCCATGGAAGTGGGCCCCCTCTCCCGGGTGTTGCTCATGTATGCCACGGGCAACAAGCAGACCAAGGAACTGGTGGACTACACCCTCAAGACCCTGGACGTTCCGGTCACCGCCCTGTTCTCCACCCTGGGTCGTACCGCCGCCCGTGGCCTGGAGAGCAAGATCCTGGCCGATGCCATGCAGGGCATGTTCGACAAGCTCATGGGCAACATCAAGGCCGGCGACGTCAAGACCTTCAATGACCAGTACTGGGATCCGTCCTCCTGGCCGAAGTCCATGAAGGGCGTTGGCCTCATGGAAGCACCACGTGGCGGCCTGTCCCACTGGATCGTCATCGAGGACGGCAAGATCGACAACTACCAGGCCATCGTGCCCAGCACCTGGAATGCCGGTCCACGTGACACCCAGGGCCAATCCGGTCCCTACGAGGCATCGTTGCAGCACAACCATGTGCTACACGATCCCAAGCAGCCCATCGAGATCCTGCGCACCATTCACAGCTACGATCCCTGCATCGCCTGCGCGGTACATGTGACCGATCCGGAAGGCGAAGAACTGGTCCAGGTGAAAGTGAAGTAAGACGCCCCTTCCTCCCCGGAAGGGGACGTGAAAGGAGGTGTGACATGAGAGTTGAACGAAAAGAAGTTGTACCGAAAGCGTATGGTTGGGGCGGGTGGAAGATGCCCATCTTCCACCTGAGTGATCCCGAGTATTGCGAATACGGGTGCCCGGTTTGCACTCGCGCGAGGAAAGGCATCCCCTGGGCGTTAGCCGTGCAGAAAGCCGAACTGGCGCTCACTCTGGGCGGTTGCCCCTGGGGCCGGGCACGCCGTCGCAAATATGGGGTCGCACCCAACCAACCCCTAGCCCAATCGCAGTCCCTTATAGCCCACTGAATGCCCACTGAAGGGGCGAGAAGAAAAATGGACGATCCGCTCAAACGTTTACTGGAAGCCGAAGCCCGCGCGCAAAGCATCATCGACGCGGCCAGCATTGAACGCCAACGTTTGCTGGATGAAGCGCTGGCCGCCGTGCGTGAGGCCGAGGTCCGTTTCGAAGCCGGTCGCGCCGACTTGCGCGCGCCCTTCCTGAAAGAGGCGGGTGGCCGCGCCGACCAGGCGGTTGCCGAGTTGGCCCGCAAATACGAGGAGCGCCAGCGCAACCTGCGCGACATGGCCTCCCGCCATGAACAGGAGGCGGTCGACGCCGCGCTGAATCTGCTGCTCGACCCGACCCTTTGATGGGGTCATTTATTTAACCGGGTAATGTCGTGTCAGCCTATCTGAACACCCGCGTCAGTCTTTACTCCGGTCGCCTTTGGCAGGCGACGGACTTCGATGCCGTCCTCAAGATTCCCGACGCTGAAATGGGCGATGCCCTGGGCAGTCGTGGTTTGCCGCAACTCGCCGCCGGCTTCGACAGCAAGGATCACCGTTCCCTTGAACAGCGCATCATCGCCGAAGTGCTGGACGAGACTCGGGTGCTGATCCGCCCCCTCACCGGGGCTTCCCGCAATTTCCTCATCTACTGGACCGAACGCTTCGAGGTCACCAACGTCAAGACGCTGCTACGCGGCAAGATGACCGGTGAGCGGCCTGCCGCCCTGATCAACCGGCTCACGCCCATGGGCGCCTTCGGCCGCCTGGACGTCCAGGACTTGGCCCATGCCGAGGACGTGAGCGAATTGCTGCGCCGACTTGAAGCCGGTCCTTACGCTGGCATCGTGCGCCATGCCCGGCGCGCTTTCGAGGAAAGTCACGACCCGTTCATCCTGGATGCCGCCCTGGATCGGGGCTATTACGAAGGTCTGGCCCATCGCGCCCAGCCGCTGGAAAACGAAGCTGGTGCTGCGTTCCGGCGCCTGATGAGCGGGCTCATCGATCGCATCAATCTGGTCTGGATGCTGCGCTACCGTTTCAACTACAACCTGCCGCCAGCCCAGGTCTATTTCCTGCTGGTGTCATCTCATTACAGTCTGCCTTCCACCCGGTTGCGGGAACTGGCCGCTCTGGGCAGTCTGGACGCCATCCTGGCGGCCCTGCCGGAACCCTTGCGTGGAACTCTTCAGGGCGCCGGGACCATCCCGGGTGTATTCGCCCGCATGGAAAACACCGCTTCCGAGACCGCCGCCAAGGTGCTTCATTCCGGCGCGCCCGCCATCGCTCGGGCCTTCGCTTATCTGCTGCTGCGCGAACGGGACCTGCGCTCGGTGCGTGCCATCCTGCGTGGCCGCCACCTTGATCTGCCCCTGGCCGACATCCGTCTGGCCATGTCCCAGTCATCTGACGGCCAGGCCGTTGCGGGAAGCCACTGAAATCATGAACGTCCTGGCTGCCCCCCTCACCCTCAACCCCTTCCCCGGAGTCCGGGAGAGGGGGACGTTGAGCGCCGCCGAGCGGCATTCACAACGAAGGAATGCGTGATGTTCCGCGCCGAACCTCTGGTCCGAATCCGCCTACACATGCTGGCCTCCGAAGCGCCCGATGCGGCCTTGGAATTGGCTCGCTTCGGTATCTTCAGCCCGGCGCCCTATGCGCCCACGGCGTTGAACGAATCGCCTGCCGAGGCCTATCGGGAAGCCTGGCTGGATGCCGAATCCCGGGTGTCAAAACTGGTGGAACGCTGCGGGAATATCGGGGATCTGCTCATCCCCGAAGGCGCCGCCGCCCCCACCCTGGCCGATCTGAACGAACTCAACGTCTGGCTCAAAGGTGTATGGAGTGCGTGCCTGTCCGCCCATGAGGGCGAGTCGCGCATCCTGGAGGAAGTCCGCCACCTGGATGCCCTGGAGGAAACCTTGGGCAAGCTGGAACGCCTGAACGTGGACCTGGCCCAGTTGCTGCGGGCGGACGGCCTGCTGGCTGTGAATATCGGCAGCCTTCCCGCCGCCAGCATCAAGCGGGTCGGCGAGGCCCTCACCATGACTGGTTCCCTGGTCTCCACCTTCGACCAGATCGGCGACCAGGCCTACGCGGTCATTGCCGGTCCGCGCGACCGCCAGGATGAAGTTCGCGGTCTTCTATCCCAGGCGGGTTGGCGCGAATTGCCGGTGCCACCAGAATTGCGTACCCACCCCCAGGCGGCGCGCTCTTGGCTGGCGGAGGAGCGGAAAAGGGTGGAAGAACTCAACGTCCGGGAATGCGCCGCCATGGATACCCTGCGCGGCCAATACCGTTCCGGACTCGAGGAAGCGCGTCTGCGCGTGTCCCTTGGTCGTCCTCTGGCGGAAGCTGCCGTCGCTGGTGTGCGTGGACGCGGTGGATTGGCCGGTTTGTCAGGCTGGATTCCCCGGCGCCGTGTTGATGAATTGAAAGGTGCCCTGGAAGGGCGTTTCCACGGCCGCTACTGGCTGGATATCGAAGAACCGGCGGCGGAAGAGTCCGGCCAGGTCCCCTCCCTGATTCGCTATCCCGGCTGGCTCATGCCTTTCGTGCCTCTGGTCAAGAGTTACGGCGTTCCGCGTTACGGCGAATTCGACCCCACCCTGCCCTTCGCCTTCACCTACTTGCTCCTGTTCGGCGCCATGTTTGGCGACATCGGCCATGGTGGCGTGATCCTGGTTCTCGCCCTGGCGCTGTTCAAGAAGATGGGCAAGGTTGCCTGGATCGGTATCGCGGCGGGCGTGGTTTCCATGTTGTTCGGCCTGCTCTACGGCAGCATCTTCGGCTATGAGGATGTGATCGAGCCGGTCTGGATGTCGCCCCTGCACCACCCCACCCAGATGCTGACCCTGGCCGTGTCCTTCGGTGTCGGCTTCATCGTGTTGACCTTGCTGGTGAATGCCCGCAACAAATACACGGCGGGGCATGTGGAAGAGGCCCTGTTCGACTCCACCGGCCTGGCGGGCCTGCTGTTCTACCTGGGCGCCGTGGGCGGCGTGGTCAGCATGGCCGGCGGCGCCGACCTCGCCACGCCGTCCTGGATGCTGGCCATCATCGGCATCACCATCGTCGCCATCTACAAATGGATCGAAACCCACGCCGGTATCGGCGAGCGCGTGCTGGTGACCTCCATCGAGACCCTGGAGACAGGCATCAACCTGTTCGCCAACACACTCTCCTTTATGCGGGTCGCGGCCTTCAGCCTGAACCATGTGGCTTTGGCCCTGGCGGTTTTTACCCTGGCCAATGGCATGGGTACGGCCGGGCACTGGCTGACCATTGTCCTGGGCAACGTCGTGATCATCGTGCTGGAAGGCGGCATCGTCGCCATCCAGGCCCTGCGTCTCATGTATTACGAAGGCTTCTCCCGCTTCTTCAGCGGGGATGGAACGGAATTCGTGCCTCTGAAACTGGTGGGCGTGAAGTAAATCGTTGAGTTGGATTGTTCGCGTTTTTTAGGAGAAAAAAATGAGCTGGCTGATTGCACTGATGGGATTTTCCGTAGCCGCCACCCTCTTGGCGGGCGTATGGCTGGAGATGAAGCCGAGCCGCCTACCTTCGCCGCGCTGGCTGAAGGGGGGCGTGCTGGGGAATTTCCTGGTGTTTGGCCTGGGCATGGCCGGATTCCTCTACATGGGCGTGCAGGATGTCATGGCCCAGGAAGTGGTGGCCACCGGCGGTAGCGGCATTTCCATGGCCGTCGGCCTGGCGCTCATCGGTATCGGCCTGCCCACGGGCCTGGCCGCCATCGGTGCCGGCATCGCCCTCGGCCCGGTCGGCGCGGCCGCCCTGGCCGTGATCGCCGAGAAACCCGAAATGTTCGGTCGCACCCTGATCTACATGGGTCTGGCCGAAGGTATCGCGATTTACGGTCTGGTCATGTCCATCCTGCTTCTGGGCAAGCTCTGAGGCGTCGAGCGTGAAGGCCGATGCGGATAAACCGCTGGCCAGCGGCCGCCTGGTGGTCCTGGGCAGCGCGGGCCTGACCGAAGGCTTCAGCCTGATCGGCGCCGAGGTGCATCCCGACGCCGACCCGGCCAAGGTCGAGGAAGTGCTCGGCCAGCTGGTCAAGGACGGCAGCGAAGCCCTGGTTTTGCTGGAGTCGCGCCTGGCCCATGCTGGTGGCCATTGGCTGAACCGCCTGCGCAACGAAGGTGGTCGCATCGTGGTGACCGAACTGCCGTCCCTGTCGGCGCCCCACGATTACGCACCGGCCGTCGATGAGGTGGTGCGGGCCGTGCTGGGACCGGAAGCGTTGAAATGAGTCAGCGTCGCGCGAGGGGCGAGAGCCCGGTACCCGACGGGAGATGAACATGGAAGCGGATGTACAAGTCACCCAACTCGAACAGGCGTTGATCCGCCAGGCCGAGACCTTGGCGCGGGAACAGCGCCACAACGCGGAATCGGCCAAGGCCCGCATCCTGAACGAGTCGTCGGAGCGGCTGAAACTTGCCGAGGAACGCGAAGTGCTGGCGGCCAAGGCCGAGGCGGAGCGTCTGGTGCGTCGCCATACCCAGGCGGCGGAAACCCGCCTGGCGGCCGAACTGGATCGGTTGCGCTGGGCGCTCACCGAGGCCTCCCTGGCCGGCGTGAAACTGGCCTTCCAGGAATTGGTGACCGATGACGCGGGCTATCTGGCGGCATTGGAGCGTTGGCTCGCCGTCGCCGTCCAGGCTTTGCCGAGCGGCGACCTGGTCGCGGAAGTCCGGGGTTCGGATCAGCCACGGCTTGCACCGGTCTGGGCTGCAATGGTTGCTCGCGCCGCGCCCGGCCGAAAAGTGGAACTGGCCACCCACGGCCGGATTAGCGAGGGCGGCCTGAGTATCCGCCTGGCCGACAACCGGGCCCAACTGGACCAAACCTTCGAGGCACGCCAGTCACGCATGGCCGACGAACTGGCCCGGGTGGCCATGGAACGTCTGTTCGCCAGCGCACCGGATCTGGGCACGCTGGTGCACGGCTAGTCACAATCGTTTGAAAGCCAAAAATGGGCAAAATTCTTGAAATCAACGGCCCCCTGGTCAAACTGCAACTGGCGGATGCCGTCCTCGGCGAGCAGGTGCGGGTGGGACAAATCGGCCTGGTGGGCGAGGTCATCGGCCGGGACGGCGATACCGCCCTGGCGCAGCTTTACGAAGACACGGCCGGTCTGCGGCCCGGTGAAGTGGCGGAAGGCCTCGGCTGGCCCCTCTCGGTGGAACTCGGCCCGGGCCTGCTCAATGCCATCTTCGACGGCGTGCAACGGCCATTGAACGCGGTCTGGGAACAGAGCGGCGACCGCATCGCCCGGGGTGTCGCTGTACCTTCCCTGCCCCGGGACCAACGCTGGCATTTCATCCCGAATGCCCAAATCCGGGCAGAGACGGCCGTGTCTGGCGGCGATGTCCTCGGCACGGTGCAGGAAACCGAATCCATCCAGCACCGCATCCTGGTGCCGCCCCTACTCCATGGTGAACTCATGGAGTTGGCACCGGAAGGCGATTACACGATCGAGGAAGTGATCGGCCGCGTCAAACTGGCCGATGGCCGCATCGAGAAACTGCATCTGTTCCACCGCTGGCCGGTGCGCACGCCGCGCCCGTTCAAGCGGCGCGACCATGCGGTGAAACCCCTGATCACCGGCCAGCGCATCCTCGATACCTTCTATCCCCTGCTGAAGGGAGGCAAGGCGGCCATCCCCGGCCCCTTTGGCGCCGGCAAGACCATGCTGCAGCAGCAGATCGCCCGCTGGTGCAACGCCGAGATCGTCATCTACGTGGGCTGCGGCGAGCGCGGCAACGAACTCACCGACGTGCTGGAATTCATGCCCGAGTTGAAGGACCCCCACACCGGTCGCCCCCTGATGGAACGCACCCTGTTGGTGGCCAATACCTCCAACATGCCGGTGGTGGCGCGGGAAGCCTCGATCTACGTGGGCATCACCCTGGCCGAGTATTTCCGCGACCAGGGCTATGACGTGGTGATGGTGGCCGATTCCACCAGCCGCTGGGCCGAGGCCCTGCGCGAAGTGGCTGGTCGTCTGGGCCAGATGCCGGTGGAGGAAGGCTATCCCGCCTACCTGGGGTCCCGGCTGGCGGCCTTCTACGAACGTGCCGGCCGCGTCGAAACGCTCAATGGCGGCCATGGTTCCGTCACCCTGATCGGCGCCGTCTCGCCGCCCGGTGGGGACTTCTCCGAGCCGGTCACCAGCCATACCAAGGAAATCATCCAGACCTTCTGGGCACTTTCGAAAGAATTGGCTGACGCCCGCCACTACCCCTCGGTGGATTGGCTGGAAAGTTTCTCCGGCTATGTGCCCTCCGCTGCCAAATGGTGGGCGGAAAACATCGATCCCGGTTGGGAAGTGGCCCGCGGCCAGGCTTTGGACCTTCTCGCCGCGTCTGAAGAGTTGCAGCGCATCGTCAACCTGGTGGGCGTCGAAGCCCTCTCCAGCGAACAGCGCTGGACCCTGGAAGCCGCCGGCCTGATCAAGGAAGGCTTGTTGCAGCAGGCCGCCACCGATGAGATCGACAGCTTCAGTTCGCCGGAAAAACAGTTCGCCCTGCTCTCCGCCATGCTGGAAATCTTCCGCCAGGGCATGAAGCTGGTGAAACTGGGCGCTCCGGCCAGAAGACTGATCCAGATGCCCCTGTTGGCCCAGGCCCGGCGCTGGAAGAGCCAGCACAAATCCGAGGAAATCGCCGTGCTGAAGGAAAAGATCGCCCGGATTCCGGCCGAATTCGAACAGATCGCGCTGGATTACGAACAGCCAGCGAACAGTCCGGCCACGCCGCGTGATGTGTGATGACAAGGTAACGCCATGAAAAACATCGAATTCCGTACCGCGACCTCCGCCCAAGGCGGCCTCATCGTCATGGGCGGTGTGCCCGGCGTTTCCGCGGGGTCCCGCGTGTCCTTGCGCGACCATGCCGGGAATCTGCGCAACGGGCTGGTGATCCGCTCCGCCGACGACGCCGTGCTGGTGGAAGTGTTCGAAGGCACCGACGACCTGGACCTAGAACGCACCTGGGTGCGTTTCCTGGATGAGCCCTTCAAGTTGCCGGTGTCCCGCGACATTCTCGGCCGTGTCTTCAACGGCGCTGGTCTGCCAAGGGACGGACGCCCTCCCATCATCTCCAGCGACCGCCGGGACGTGAACGGCGAGCCCCTCAACCCAGCCGCCCGTGCCTATCCGCGCGAGTTCATTCAGACCGGCATCTCCGCCATTGACGGCATGAACTCCCTGACCCGGGGCCAGAAACTGCCCATCTTCTCCGGCGGCGGCCTGCCCCACAACCGGGTCGCAGCCCAGATCGTGCGCCAGGCCAAGCTCTTGGGCGAGGAATCCTCCGAATTCGTGGTGGTGTTCGCCGCTTTCGGCGCCTCCCACGCCGATGCCCGTTTCTTCCAGGAAAGCTTTGAAGAGTCTGGCGTGCTCAACAAGGTGGTGATGTTCCTCAACCTGGCCGACGAGCCGGTCATCGAACGCCTGCTCACCCCACGCGCGGCCCTCACCGCCGCCGAGTACCTGGCCTACGATCTGGACTACCACGTGCTGGTGGTGATGACCGACATGACCGCCTATGCGGAAGCACTGCGGGAAGTGGCCGTGCTGCGCGGCGACGTGCCGGCGCGGAAAGGCTATCCCGGCTACCTCTATTCCGACCTGGCCGAGATCTACGAGCGGGCGGGGCGGATCAAGAACCGGCGCGGCTCCATCACCATGATCCCGGTGCTGTCCATGCCCTCCGATGACATCACCCATCCGATTCCCGACCTGACCGGCTACATCACCGAAGGCCAGATCGTGCTGGGCCGGGAACTGGCCAACCAGGGCGTGTATCCGCCGGTCACCGTGCTGCCTTCCCTGTCCCGCTTGATGAAGGACGGCGTCGGCAAGAACTTCACGCGGGAGGATCATCCCCACGTGGCCAGCCAGTTGTTCGCCAGTTACGCCAAGGCCCTGGAAGTGCGCGGCCTGGCCGCCATCATCGGCGCCGAGGAGTTGTCCGACGCGGATCGCCGCTACCTGGAATTCGCCAATACCTTCGAGCGTCGCTTCATCGGCCAGGGCGAGGACGAGGACCGCAGCGTCTTCGAAACCCTCAACCTGGCCTGGGACCTGCTCTCCATGCTGCCGCCGGAAGCCCTGATCCGGGTGTCCGAGGAAGAACTGGCCAAGTACCACAAGTGGCAGGCGGTGGCGGAATCAGCATGACAAACATTCGCAAGTCGCGAGTTGTCAGTGGCAAGCGGAAACTTCGCGGGCCACTGGCCGTTAGTCACTCGCCACTCGCCACTCGCCACTCGCCACTCGCCACTCGCCACTCGCCATGAAAAAACGACTATCCGTCCCTCCCACCAAGAGCGCCCTTCTCCAGGTCGGCCGCCAGGTCAAATTTCTGGAACAGGGCCGGCAGATGCTGGAGAAAAAACGGGATCTGCTCACCCGCCTGGTCTACGAGCGCCTGGCCCAGTACCGGGAACTGCGCGCCGAGACCGTGAAGGAACTGGCCGAGGCCTACCATTGGCTGGGCATCGTGCAGATGCGCATGGGCGGCCAGATGCTGCGCCAGGCTTCCGTGGGGCTGAATCCGGCGGTTGCCCTGCGGGTGGTGGCCCGCTCCAGCGTCGGCGTGGAATATCCCAGTGTCAGTGCGGAGCCCTTGCCGCTCCAGCCCGTGGGCCTGATGTGGACCGATGTCAGCTTCGATGAAGTCCGTTTGCGCCTGCGGGAACTGACCGTCACCCTGGCCCGTCTCGGGGAGGCGGAGAATGCCCTGTGGCGTTTGCTGGCTGCCAGCCGCAAGACCCAGAAGCGGGTGAATGCGTTGAAGTACAACATCATTCCCCGTTACCAGGCCACGGTGCATCATATCCGCGCCGCCCTGGAGGAAGATGAGCGCAACACCCTGTTCCAGATCAAGGTGTTGCGGGCTCGGGCGGCTGCGGCAGCTTAGTCTCCCCTCGCCCGGCAGGTTTTCCGGGACAGGTTGCCCTGAGAATCAGGGGTCAACGGGTGGCGCTGGCTGCGGGAAGGAGAAAACCGGTGGGAAGCCTGGCTGGTACTGCGGGTACTGCGGGTACGCGGGATAAGCCGGCATCGTCACAGCGGGCGGCGTGAATACGGGCAAGCCCCACTGCGGCTTGGGAGGTGTGTAGGTTGAGGTGGACGTGTCCGGCGGCGCCAGCTTTTCCTTCAGGTTCCGCTCCAGATCCTTTTCCAGTTGCTTGATCAGGTTGTCCATGTAATGGCCGCCTTCCTTCTTCATCCGGACCAGCAGGATTTCCAGCTTGAAGGACAGGTCGGGAGGCAGGAAGACTTCCTCGCCCTTGAAGGCGGCGATGACGGAGTCGCGCATGTACTGGAAGAGGATGTCCAGTTCCTCCTCGCTGAAATAACTACGCAGGGAACGGCCCAGGTCGGAAAGGGTGGGGGAGGGCGGCGTCGTGGCCTTGGGCGCGCCATTCGCCGGAGCGTTTGAACCGGAAGGCGCCGGTGCGGACGGGCCATTGCCGGCGGATACCGCAGGAGCGGCGCAAGCCACCCCAAGGCTCAGGGCCAGCAGGAGTCTGAGGACGGTGGAGCGAGGTTGTTTCATGGATCTTCTACTCGTAACGCAAGGCTTCGATCGGCGCCATGCGGGATGCTTTACGCGCCGGATACCAACCGAAGAATACGCCTACCACGCTCGCGGAGGCCACAGAAAGCAGGATGGCCTGGCTTTGCAGGGCCACTTCCCAGCCGGCGAAGCGGCCCAGGGCCAGGGTGCCGCCCACGCCGAGAGCGATGCCCACCAGGGCGCCACCCAGGGACAGGATCACCGCCTCGGCCAGGAACTGGGTCAGGATGTCCGTCCTTCTCGCGCCCACCGCCAGGCGGATGCCGATGTCCCGGGTTC
>SXGU01442195.1_pt1 | contig 11375 bp, 12 predicted proteins | sample 3174531 | NCBI WGS metagenome assembly SXGU01 (sample SAMN11356863, study PRJNA531348) | freshwater metagenome | isolation source: freshwater sample F1-140 | place: China: Fuxian Lake, Yuxi | collected 2017-12-25
GACTTCTCGATGTCGGCCTTGATCACGTAGCTGTTCTTGGTGGCGTAGACGGTGCCGGGCGTGATCCCGCTCAGCACCTCGGTCCATTCGGGCCCTTCGCGCCCGAGCTCCAGCATGCGCACTTCGTAGGTCTGGCCGATCTTGGCGAAGACCACGCGGAAGTCCCGGAACTGCTGGATGGCCTCGGTACGCACGGCGAGCGGGACGCTGCGCCGATCGACCGAGACCAGGCCGCGCACCGCCATACCGGGCCGCCAGAAGCCGTCGCGGTTGGGCAGGCTGGCGCGTGCGGTAACCGCCTGGCTGGCCACCTCCGCAACCGGCAGGAAGTCGCGAATGGTCGCTGCCTGCATCCGCTCGCCCTCCAGACCGCGGATCTGCACGGACTGTCCCGGGCGAACGCGCTCGATGTCGCGCGGGAAGATCGGAAACGTCGCGACGGTTCGCGAAGGGTCCGAGATCACGAACATGGGCCGGCTGTCAGCAATTTGACCCACGTTGGTATTGCGCTGGGTGATCACGCCCGCGATCGGCGCAAAGATCGAATAGGTCTGGAGCGAATCACTGCTCTCGACCCGTGCCAAAAGGGTCCCCCGGCCAACGCGGTCGCCGACATTTCGATGTACCGAGACCACCGGGCCCGAATACTTCGCCCCGACGTCGGCGCTGCCGGTCGGGTCGAGCTCGACCCGGCCGATGATCTCGACCGTGTCGCCTACCTGTTGCGAACCGACTGTCTCGGTTTCGATGCCAGCCGCGCGGGCCGCCGTATCGGCTATCGTCACGCGCCCTTCGTAGGACGGGAACGCCCACCGATGGGTCTTGCCTTGCGCGCTGGCCACCACCTCGACGTCGAAGCTGTGCGGTTCGACCAGCATGGAATTGCCGCGCAAGTAATCTTCCTGCGGCTGGAAACTGAAGGTCGTGACCTCGCCGTCGAGCCGGTTGATCCTTACCCGCGCACGTACTTCGCCGGCAGCAACGGGCTTATTGTCGCGATAAGCGTATAGGCGGTACTCGGGAGGAACGCCGTCCTCGAAAACCGTCAACTCGATGGAAAAATCGCCATCGCGAAGCAGCCGACCCTCGTGCGGTCCCCGCTCGTAATCCCCGGCGACTACCTCGCTCGCTTCGGTCTCCGCCACTTTTTCACTGGATTGTCCGCACGCGGCCAGTGGAGCGGCAAGTAAAGCCGCGAGGATGATGTGTGTCTTGCGCATTATCGGTTACCCCCAACAAGGTCGGCGAACTGGCCGGTCAGCCGGTCGAGCTCGACCTTCGCCGCGTGATATTCTGAAAGAGCCTTGACGAAGCGGACGCGCGCATCGTGCAGCGCGGACTGCGCGGTCGAAACGTCGAGAAAGGTGAACCCGCCGCGGTTGTAGCCCGCGCGAACCTCGCGCAGCGTCTGTTCCGCCCCAGGAACGACCTGAGCCTGAATTGCCACGGCCTCATGTCGCGCTTCCTCGACCCGCTCGGCTGCCAGCGCCACCTCGCGCCGCCGCTGGAAGCGTTCGACCGCCAGATCGGCCTCGACCTGGCGTTGCTCGGCGGTGGCGCGAGCGACATTGGCCCGGTTGAGCGCACGACTGGGGAGCGGAAATGAAACCCCAGCGACGACTCCGACATCACCGGTACCGAATACGCGCGGCCCGGCGTAAACCGACGGATCCGTCTTGGCGTAGGCCTCCTGAAGTCGATAGTTGGCTCCCGCCCTCCTTCGCCACGCCTCGAACAGCGCGAGGTCGACCGAGGACAGCTCGCTCGCGGCCACTCGCACCAAAGGCGTTTCAAGGAAACCGGCCGTTACGATGGCAAACGTTGAGGGATCGCCGCCCGTTAGCAGCGACAGACGGGTCTTGGCCGCGGCCAATGCGTGGTCAGCAAGTTCGAGATCGACCTTGGCTTCGGCAAGCTGTGTCCTCGCGCGGGTGCCGGCGAATAGCGGGTCGCGCGCGCTGGTGACGCGGCGCTGCACTTCGACCTGAAGCCGCTCGGCAATCTCGACCCGGCTTTTGGCCAGTTCGAGGACCAGCGTCGCGGCTTGCGTCTCGACGTAAAGCTCTTGCACTGCCTTCGCCAGATCGAGGCGCCGGATTAGCGTTTCGGCCTGGGCAATGCCGATGTCGCCCTCCGCCAACGCAATCCGCGCCAACCGCTTGCCGCCACGTTCGAGACGCAGATTATAGGTCGCATCGACCTGTACGAGGCTGAAGCCGCCCGTGCCGATATTCTCGACCGAGCCATCGATGGTCGCGCTCGGCTTGGTATCGGCGGCGGCGCGCGCTGCCTCGAGAACTTCAATCCGTGCCGCTGCCGCCTCGCCCTGCGGCGAGCTCGAAAGCGAACGGCGAATGGCGTCTTCCAGGCTCAGCGGCTCGGCCGCCAAGGGGCTCGTGACAAGCCCCACAACCCCCGCGAGGAGGGTCGCAACAGTTCCAAATTTCATCGGGGAGGTCTCCTGACGCCCGTATGCAAGTCACGCGGCGAAGGCCGCGCGGCGGATGCAAGGGTGTCAGGCTATCGGAGGATCGAGCGGAGGTGCTGGTACGCCAGAATGGAGACGCGGCGTGTCGGAGGCGTAAACGACCTGCTTGCCGAATTTCAGCACGAGATCGGTCTGAGGAAACTGAGGCGCCGCGCCGGATGGACTGTGATGATGACCCGGTTCGGCGTTCATATCCGCCGACCGATCATCAGTGTCCCGGTCCTCGGTATGGTCATCGTGTCCGTGACCATGGTCGTACATGCCGACAGCCGCATCGGGCGAATGCGCGTTGCCATGCGCCGCGATCGGCCCGGCATGAAGACCGGACAGGACCAGGGCCATAAGGCCAAAAAGGACAATAAATCCGCGCAGGGGATGCTCGTTAGCGCAGGGCGGAAGCCGTGGATAGTCGGTTGTAAAGTCGGTTGCTGACTCGGCCTCTACAGTGAAATACGCATTCCGGTATTTTTGATAGGCAACCGTGCGTCACTCGGATCGCAGCGCAGTTTCTCTCGATTGCGGGCTACCCGCTCTGCTCTGGCAAATCTCGGCCCATCGTTATCAAGTCGGCTTGGGTATCGCTATCCCGCGTAAATTCGGGGCACGTTCAGCCATGCCCCGGTCATTGCCGCTTAGCGTCGACAGTCAGCGATGGCGCTATAAAGTGTGACGTGGTCAAACTATAGCGGACGAATGATCAGAGAAGATGGAGAAGAACCCGGTCCCGCTCGGCTCCGGCCTGCTGGCGCCCTCCTGGGCGTATGGGGTCTTTATCAAATCGCCGCCGGCCTCTATTTCATTCTACTTCGACCAAGCTTTCTGTCGGAAGATTTGCGAGCGTCCGGGGCTAACCTGAACACGGTCCGGATCGCGGCACCCGAAATTGAATCATGGCTGCAATTTGTATTTGCCGTGTTGGGAGGTCAAATGGCCGCGGTCGGGCTTCTTGTCATCAGTGGGGCTATCAGCGTTTGGCGGGGCCGACGCCCTAGTGGAGCGGAGCGGGGTACATATTTCGCAGGCGGGCTTCTGTCGCTCGTTCTGATGAGCGCGATCAATTTCGCCTTGGGCTCGGATTTTCGTTGGCTTCTGGTCGCTCCAGTGCTCGTCTGGCTCGCCGCAATGCTTCTCCTCGAAAGGCGAGCGTGGGCCGAGGGTTGATTATGGCAGACGAAAACGATGAATTCGACGCGGTTCGCTCAGCAATGCACGGGCCAGCTATTGGCCGGTGGGAGAATGAGGGGGGAGCTGGTGCCAATTTGGCTAGCCCGGCGATCGGACCCACCGTTATCGGTGAGATCGGAGATGTGGAAGATGGCAACATCCGCGTCCGTCTCATCGCCTTGGAAAACCTTGTCGTTGCTCTGCTGGCTGTGGCCCCCGACAGCCATTCTGAACTGGTGCGCGAAATGGCACGGTATATATCGCCGCGACCGGGGAACACGCCCCATCGTCTCACCATCGAGGCAGCGCGAAACATGGTGGCCTTGGCCGACCGTGCAGCACACTATCGGACCGTGTAGGAATACCGGCTATCAGGTTCATCCGCCCAAGTAACGAACCGCGTGAGACGGGCGTCTAATGAGGCCCATTCTACGTGGATTGCAGCTGATGAGGCCCGGCACCCTTGGCCGGTCGCCGAGGGAAATGCAGCAGCACGATCGCGCTCAGTACGGCGGCAAAGAAGCACCAGACTGATATAAACCAGGCAGAGTAGAATGCGGCAGCCGTCAAAAAGGACACCAAGGCTGTAAGGCCGAACCATACGACCGTTCGATGGCTGGAAAACAGCGAACTGACACAAGTGCCCAGAACGTAAAGGACCATGACGGCGCCGATATAGAAGTGCGATGAGACATAGTCGATGTGATGGCCCTGAACTCGAGAGACGATTGGCAGGGTCACTAGGAAATAGAGGAGGTAAAGACCCACGACTGCGCCCGCAAATGCAATGCCGGCCAGCACCTTGCGGCGCCATCTCACCGGCTCTAGCAGCATGACTGCGAGTGGCACGTAAATTGGCCATAGCACGTGCGAAAACAGTGAGTAGACATGCGTCAGAACTGCGTTTGCATGGGGTGCTTTGTCCGGAAACGTGAGCCACAAAGCGCCCTCGATCAACTGTTGAACGCCGAACAGCGCGGGAATGAGCGCGAACGGCAGCTCCTCGGTTGTCCGAGCGCGTCGAGCGGTAATCGAGCCAGCCAACAGCAGCGCCGCCCCCGCGGTGAAGCTAGCCGTTGCAGAAAAACACATCGGGAACTCAATTCCTCGAATGAAGCGGGCTAGCGGCGCAATCGACGCTGCGTCACCAGACGTTTACGGCTTGGCAAAAGTTTTCGCCAGTGGCCAGCCGCCCACCGCGAGTCACTGGGCGGGGTCTTACAATGATCCCTCGTTTGCAGAGCAGCCAGTGGTAGTGATCGGCAGAAGACGGAATTACTTAGCTGTCGCTTTGGCCGACCGCGCGCGACCAGTAACGGCCGAGATCGCTGTCCAATTGCAGGGGGCGGAATGGGTCTAGACCGGACCCAGGAAAGAGACACGTCTCGCCGAAGAACATGGCGCCATCGACCTCATAGAAATCGACACGCAAATGATCCTGCCTACCCGCGATCGCCTCAGCTGCTGCAAGCATTGCGGAGAGTGTCTTTGGCGGTGCGATGTCGGCATCGGCGGGGCGGGCTGACAAGCGCTCCCAGTAGCGATTGAACTGAACCCAGCGATGGTCGCCCTTTCTGTCCAAGTGCACCTGGATGCATTCAGCGACGCCGCCAAAAACGTAAACCTTGTAATCGACCGGCAAACCGGTTGAGGTTCCAATGAACGGCTCGACTAGCAGCATCCGGCGAGCGCGGGTGTAATGCCACTCATCCAGCCACCGCCCGTACGGCTCCGTGAGCCAATCAGGCGCCTCGCGCCTGGCGCGCAGCCAGTCCTTCTCATTACGAACCACAACAAACTGATTGCAGCCGTGATTGGCCTTAACGATAAAGGGCATGGGCCACGGCGCCCGGAGAGGCAAAGCCAGACCTTCCCAGAGTGTTGGAATAACGTGGTCCGCTCCAATTCGGTCAGCGGCCAAAGCTTTGGCAAAGCTTTTGTCGGTCAGCATTGCGAGGCTTTGATCGCGATCCTGCAATTTGCGCCACTGAACCCATTCTGTGAATAGTTTCGGACTGCGGAGGTCGGGCCACCGTCTGTGTCTCCAGAGGTACAACAGGGATATGCGAGTACGCGCCCAATAGACAGGACGGTTAGTGGTGGAAAGTGCAGCGTTCAGCAGCAACGCCAGCAAGATGGCCATCTTTTTCGCTATCGTGCCGGCGCCGGTTTCGTTCCTAGATGATCCCGGCCAGCTACATCTCGAGTAGCGACGCTGGATATCGGACGCGTCCTCGCTCTTGGTTGGCAGCTGGGATACTTCGCAAAACTTTCGCGCATCGCGAGGGGACTGATGCGTCATATTTCCTGCGATACGGATAAATGACTTGGCCCCTCGCTTCTATAGTGAACTGAACATAACGGAACTCGCCAGCTATCGTTCAAATTCACCCGCTCATAGCTTGTCTGAGAGGAGACCTGCCATGAGAAAGATCGCCTGTTGCCTACTTGGTTCCGCTATCCTGCTGAGCGTTTCGACCCCAGCGCTCGCCGGTCCTGACCACGGCGGATACCAGTCGAATAATCGGCACGATCGCCAGCACCAGAAGCTGGAGCGCAAGCATGATCGCGGCGATTATGCCCTAGGGCGCCAGCATGCCGAGGCACATGAGTATTACTTGTCGCGCCAGGAACACAGGGGGGTGCACCGCCAACTTCAGCGCCAGCATCAGCGCAACCACAACAGGATCGAATACCGACATGATGAGCAGCATGATCGTGACAATCACGATTGATCTTACGCTTGCTTAGATGCGTCATATGCATGGGCCGGCAAGCTTGCGCTTGTCGGCCCTGTGCTTTCGCCCACGCTGGTGCCCGGGACGCCGCACATAGGAGTAATTTACGAACGAAGTCCGCCGGTTCATCGCGTCGCCACTGGCTTGGCAGTTTGCGAAAAAGCCACCGCGCTCCGGACCGCCTGGAGCACCAGACGATCGGCCAGCGGCTTTATCAGCACCACGTGAAACCCTTCGCCAGCCGCCTTTGCTGGCAGATCGGAGTCCAGCGACGACGTAATCAGTATTGCCGGACCCAACCATCCGCCCGATCGCAATCGGCGCAGCAGGGCGAACCCGTCCATTTCGGGCATGTGCAAATCGGATATCAGACAGGCGCTGGTCCGCGATCCGGGATCCGCCAGCAGCGTCTCGGCGGTGGAATAGGCGCACACCTCGTAATTGCTGGCCCGAAGCAGGAGCTGCAGCCTGCGCCGCAAGACGATGTCGTCGTCGACCAGCGAGATCTGAATCCGTTTGTTCGTTATCGGCACGGCTTGGGCCGGCATGGGCATATCCTCGTTGAAGCGCATCCCGAGGATCGGCCAGTCGGCGGCCCGTGTCGTTAGGTAGTGTTCCCCATCAGGGTCCGCTCAGGTTTTAGTGTCGAGCTGCGCCGCGAAGGCGATCTGCAACACTTCGGAAAGGCTGGCTGCGCCCAGCTTTCGCATCAGATTGCCGCGATGGATCTCTACCGTGCGCGGAGAAATGCCGAGATCGAAACCGATCGTCTTATTGGGGTGACCTTGGATTAATCCCTCAACCACGTCACGCTCGCGGGCTGTCAGCGAGGCCAGTTGAACAGCGGCGTCGGTCGCACTCATTTGCAGACGGTCACCTTGGTGCAACCGTGCGAAGGCCCTTTCCACCGAGGCAAGCAAAGCCGCCTTCTCGAAGGGCTTCTCGAGAAAATCGACCGCTCCGGCCTTCATCGCCCGCACGGCCAGGGTAATATCGCCATGGCCAGTCAGCATGATGACCGGGAGGGCAATGCCGCGATCGATCATTGCTTGCTGCACCTCGAGCCCGTCCCTGCCTGGCATGCGGATATCGAGGAGGACGCAGCCTGGCGCAGCCGATTTGGCCTTCGCCAGAAACTTGTCACCTGACGCATAGGCGACGACCAGAAAGCCCGAAGTCTTCAGAAGGAAGCCAGCTGACCTGCGGATGGCATCCTCGTCGTCGACCAGATGGACTGTCCGCTCAGCCACTGGCGGTCTCAGCGGGCGCGGCCAGCATCAAGGTAAAGTGAAACGCCGTGCCGCCCTCAGGCAGCGAGTCCGCCCAGATGCGACCACCATGCGCTTCCACGATGGTGCGGCAGATCGAGAGGCCTAAGCCCATGCCCTCCTCCCTGTTCGTTTCGAATGCCTGAAACAGCCGGGGAACCATGTCGTCAGCAATGCCCGCACCGGTATCAATGACGCTCACCCGCACCAAACCTTGTTCGTCCGGGGCGCTCGAAATCTGCAGTTCCCGCCGCGGGCTATCCGACATGGCCTGCAGGGCATTATGGATTAAATTCACCAGTACTTGCTGGATCTGAACATTTTCGACCAGCACCTGATCGGTAGCGGGATCGGACGTGATTGTCGCGCGAATCCCCTGTTCATGTGCGCCGACCAGTCCAAGCGCAGCGGCTTCCTCGATCACTTGGCGCAGGCTGGTGGCTTGCCGATCGACATCGCCGCGTGAAACAAAGGCCCGCAAGCGACGCACGATCTGACCTGCGCGCAGCGACTGCCCGGCGGCATCGTCGAGCGCCTCGCGCACCAGCGCCAGCGTCGCCGCGTCGGGCTCAGCTAGCATATCGCGGGTCGCTTCGAGATAGTTGGCTATCGCGGTCAGCGGTTGGTTGAGTTCGTGGGCAAGAGTGGACGCCATGGTTCCCATCGCACTCAGTCTGGAAACGTGGATCAGTTCCGATTGCAGCTCCTGCAGGCGCAGCTCGGTGCGGCGACGATCGGTGAGATCGCGCACGAAGCCAGTGAACAACCGCTGGTCGCCGCTGATCGTCTCGCCGACCGCGAGTTCCATCGGAAAGGTCGTGCCATCGCGCTTGAGGCCGGTCACGAGACGCGCGTGGCCGATCGCGCGTCGCTCGCCGGTGGTCAGATACCGCTTCAGGTAGCCATCATGCTGCCGGCGATCGGGGTCGGGCATCAGCATGCTGACGTTGCGCCCGGTCACGTCCGCCTGGGTAAAGCCAAACAGCCGTTCGGCCGCAGCGCTGAACGAACAGATCGTGCCGTCGTCGGCGATGACGACCATTGCGTCTGGCACTGTGTCGAGGATCGATCGCAGGTGGCTTTCGCGCCGCTCGAGTGCGGCTTCGGCCGCCTTCTGATCGGTAATGTCGCGGACCACCTTGCCAAACCCGCGCAACGCTCCGCTCTGATCGCGCAACGCGGTCATTGTAACGCTAGCGAGGAATTCGGAGCCGTCCTTGCGCAGCCGCCAGCTGTCTTCCTCGAAGCGGCCCGCCGCAGCCGCTCGCTCGAGATCGCGCTGGGGCTTGCCGGCCGCCACCTCATCGGCAGGATAGAAGGTAGCGAAGTCTCGACCGACGATCTCTGCCGCTGTCCAACCCTTGATCCGCTCGGCACCGCGGTTCCAGATGGTCACGCGTCCATCGGGATCGAGCATATAGATCGCATAGTTGGTCGCGCCGTCGATCAGCAGCGCGAGTTCGTCACGCATCCCGGCTACCGATTGAGCCCCGACGGGGGTTTCCGCACCGGCAATGTCATGGGAGTCCAGGAAGCTGGCCATTGGCAAAGGTTATACTAGTCGCGCCCAGGATGACCAGCGCGAGCAGCGAAGAGCCGATCTTGAGCCTCGAGCGCCCGATGAGCGTCAAGGCGTCTGGGACAATGCGTGCGATTATGGCGCTATCCTCATGCAGTGCAGACCCAATCATCTCTGGTCATGGGTTGCCGGGTAATAAGGACATCTACGGATAGGGTGCTCCCCCGCACCGGTTCAGGAAGGCCTCGATGCGTCCGGCGATTGGCCGCACCGCATCGAAAGGACGTGAGATGAACACCGAAAAGTGGAGCCTCGACCTAACGACGCGAAACGGATTTCGCTTCCACGTCCGCCCGGTGGCCAAAGGTGATGAGCCGCTGCTCGCTGAATTCTTCTCGCACGTGACCCCTGACGATTTGCGCTTCCGCTTTCTGACGGGGGTAAATGTCGTTGGCCATGATCGCCTCGTCGCGATGATTGATGTGGACCACCGCCAGAAGGAAAATTTTCTCGCATTCGCGGCGGACGGGATCACGGTCATCGCGACCGCGATGCTGGCGTGCGACGATGCAATGACAAACGGCGAAGTCGCGATAAGCATCCGATCGGATCACAAGGGACGCGGTGTCAGCTGGGAGTTGCTCGAGCATGTCGCGCATTTCGCCGAGGCCAGCGGCGTGCAAACCCTGCAGTCAATCGAAAGCCGCGCCAACCACGCCGCGATCGAGCTGGAACGCGACATGGGGTTCACCGCTCGCAGCTATCCTGGCGACGCCACGTTGATGTTGGTCGAACGCAAGCTGCCGTTGCCCGTCGAAGCCTGACCGGGCGGTCGTGGCGGCAATTTCCGCCGAGGCTTCAGGTCTTGGTGCGCACGGCTCTGACCGTCTGGAACTGGCCACTCGATTTTCATCCCCAACAAGTGCGCTTTTTGTCGCCGATCGCAATGCGCCGTCGGCGGTAGGCCGCGCTGCATAAGGATGATTACGCATATTAGCCGCCGAGGGGACGGCGCATTGTTCGCTGATGCCTCAAGCAGGCTCCGAACCACTGAGGAACGCCGACACCAAGGCCATGGCGCTCACCGGTTTTTCTAAGCAACTGATCCAACTCGTTATAAGGATACCAAGCCATGATCATCCCCCGTCTTTTGTTTCCCCATAATCTTACAGCTCAAGCGGGTGCGGTGTTGGCATTGGCCGTGCTGTCCGGGTGCAACGTCACAACTGACCCAGAAGCAAATGGTGCGGCTGCGGATCAGAGCTCGACGACCTCGGCAGCCGAAGCCGCGGCGCGTAGCGACGACGCTATGGAAGGTGAAGGGCGCATGCATAACGAGATGTCTGGTCAGGCGCAGGGTGGCTCAATGTCTGCGCCCAAGCGTGGAACCGGCGACGACGCCATGGGTGGGCCCAGCATGGCGCCCACGAACGGTAAAGACCCCAGCCCGCCGATGAAGGACGACGCCATGCCAATGGAGGACGAAAGCATGATGAAGGACCACATGTGACCTAGCGTCGCGGACTTCGGGCCCAACTCGGCAAATTTTTTGAGCTCGTGTTGAGACGAATGTCCGCGTGTCGCCCCAACGTCGCGCCCGGTGGTGCTCCATTGCGGGATGTGTCCTTCGGAATTCGAGGTCCCAGCCTAGATCGCAAGGCGAGGATTTCGGACCAGCGCGACGTCAACAGCGCCGCTCTCGGACGAGCTAAAAAAGGAAAACAGCCATGGCTGCTACAATGCAGGCCGCAGTGGTCCAAACTTTCGGCCAGCCTCTGGTTCTTCGCGAATGGGACATGCCCTCGCCTGGCCAGGGTCAGATCGTCGTTAAGACTGAGGCCTGCGGCGTGTGCCACACCGATCGTCATGCCGCGAACGGCGACTGGCCAGTCAAACCCACGATCCCGTTCATTCCGGGTCACGAGGCGATCGGTCTGGTCGTCGCGGTCGGAGCCGGCGTCAGCATCGTCAAGGAAGGCGACCGGGTCGGGGTGCCCTGGCTCTACTCGGCGTGCGGTCGCTGCGAATATTGCCTAAAGGCCTGGGAAACCGTTTGCGCCCAAGCGCAGTTCGGCGGCTACACGAAGAACGGTGGTTTTGCCGAATACATCCTGGCCGACCCTAACTACGTTGCTCACATCCCCGACGGCTTGTCGTCGATCGAGGCGGCGCCGCTCGTGTGCGCCGGCAGCACCACC
>SXGU01105149.1_pt1 | contig 11372 bp, 8 predicted proteins | sample 3174531 | NCBI WGS metagenome assembly SXGU01 (sample SAMN11356863, study PRJNA531348) | freshwater metagenome | isolation source: freshwater sample F1-140 | place: China: Fuxian Lake, Yuxi | collected 2017-12-25
GACACAGATAGAACGGATAATCACTGATTAAAAGCGCAGAATATTCTAAAAAATCCGTGTAAATCCGTCTTATCTGTGTCGCCTAGAGGCGCCTACTTTTGGCATCCGTGTTCCATTTCTTTAGTGTGCTGAGTAGTTACGGCGGATTCAACTTTATGTCGACAGAAACCGCTCCTGCGTCGCCTCGGCAATTAAGTTAAGCCGTATTTCTTGAGCTTATACCAAAGCGTGCGCTCGCTGATTTTCAGCAAACGCGCCGCTTTGGCTTTATTGCCGACGGATTGGCCAAGGGCTTTATTCAATAAGCTCTTTTCCAATTTTGCGACACCGGCTTCCAAGTCCATATCTTCATCGTCAACGGCAGAACTGAACGTTACCGGTAATTCCGTTATCAATATTTCCTGCGGCAAATGCCTGACCCCGACTTCTACATCTTGGCTCAAAACCACCGCCCGTTCCATCATATTTTCCAGTTCGCGCACATTGCCCGGCCATGCGTAGGAGCTTAAGGCCTGAGCGACCTCATTCGACAGCGTAAAGCAGCCGCCACCGAGCGAGCGCCGGTATTTCGTAAGAAAATGGCGAGCCAATAAGGGAATATCTTCTCGCCGCTCCCGCAAGGGCGGCAATTGAATACCTAGGACATTGATGCGATAGTAAAGGTCTTCGCGCAAGCGTCCGGCCTGAACCGCGCCCAGCGGATCGCGATTGGTGGCGGCGATAATGCGGATATCGACTTCAATGCTTTGATTACTGCCCAAGCGGTCAATCCGGCTTTCCTGGAGTACGCGCAACAATTTGGCTTGAAGGGATGGATTCATTTCGGTGATTTCATCCAAAAACAAAGTGCCTTCATGCGCCAGTTCGAATTTACCGATCCTGTCCTTATGCGCGCCGGTGAAAGCCCCGCGCACATAACCGAACAGTTCGCTTTCCAGAATATCCGCCGGAATGGCCGCGCAGTTGATCGGCACGAATAAGCCGCGTCGCCCCGACTGGCTATGCACCGCGCGCGCAACCAGTTCCTTGCCGGTCCCGGTTTCGCCGATAATAAAAATACTGGCCTTACTGGGTCCGGCTTGCCGGATCAACTCATAAATTCTCTGCATCGCCGGGCACTGCCCGATGAATTCGCCCCAATCTTTATTCATTTCATCGCGCAGAAATACGTTTTCCTGATGCACTCGACGCACTTCGAGTGCGCGGCGAATCACTATTTCCACTTGCTCGACATCCAGCGGACGGATAATAAAATCGAAAGCGCCCAGTTTCATCGCCGCAACCGCATTTTCGACGGTCCCGTAAGCGGTCACCACAATCACCGGAAAAGTATGACCGTTGCTGCGCAGAGCGGTTAATAGTTCCAAACCGCTCATGCCCGGCATATTAAGGTCGGTGATCAATAAATCTACCGGCGATTCCCGCACTATATCCAGCGCGGCTTTGCCATCGGCTGCCGAGAATACTTCGCAACCCAGTTTGCGCAATAAAATTTCCAGAATCCGCCGCGCATTGGCTTCGTCGTCGGCTACCAGAACTCGCGATCCGTTCAGCATATTTTTTCTTCCTGATAAAAAGGTAAAAACAAGGTAAAACACGCGCCGCCCAAATCGCTTGAGCCCGCACTCAAATGACCGCCGTGAACGGCGATAATTTGTTGGGTAACGGTTAAGCCAAGGCCGATGCCGCCATCTCGGGTGGTAAAAAAAGGATCGAACAAGCGCGCCCGGTTTTCCGGCGGAATGCCGGGGCCGTCGTCCGCTACGGTTATTGTTACCGATTCGCCGTTTGAACACTCGGTCCGTACCCGTATCCGCCCGCCTGCCGGAACGATTTGAATGGCGTTTAAAATCAGGTTTAGAAAAACCTGAACTAATAATTCCTGGTCGCATTCGATGATGACGGTATTTTTCGGCGCCTGCCAATCAATGTGCAGCGCTTTTTTTTGCGCCTGCGTGGCGAGCAGGTCGATCACGCGCGCAATGATTTTATGCAAGTCTTGCGCTTGCATATTGGGCGGACGCGGACGGGCACAGTCCAATAAGGTCGAAATCAAACGGTTCAGCCGGGCGCTTTCATCAACCATCATATGCGTCATTTCCAGGCCTTCAGAACTTAGTGCGGTTTCCCATTGCAACATTTGCGCGGTAGTTTGCAAAATGCCCAGCGGAGTGCGCACTTCATGAGCCATAATCGCCGCCATTTCGCCGACCACGGCCAATTTGGCGGCATGAACAACCTGTTGGCGCGAACGCTCTAAATCTTCGGCGAGTTGGCCGAAAGCCAAGCTCAATTCGCGCACTTCTTGGGCGCCCGATACTTTGGGACTGATGCAATCCTCGTTTTTTTGGAAGCGCCGGACCCAAGCCGTCAAATCCAGCAGCGGCTTGGCGATGCGTCCCGCCACCCCTTGCGCAACGCCGCCGGCGATTAAACCGATAATGATAAAAACGCTGCAAAACAGCCACCACAACGCCCAAATGGGCTGGAACGCCTGTTGCGTAGACTGGATAACCAACACCGACCAGCCCATATTGGCGTAGCCTTCATAACTTTTGGAAAGCGCATAGCCGACCAATACCGATGAATCGAGCAAGGGCTTGCCGGTATGGACAGCGATGCCGTTCTGTTCGTTGAGTTTCCAGTTAGCGAAGGTATCGGTCAACAGCAACTTTTGCCCACGCGCGGCGGCGGAAGCAGCGATGGTTCTGCCCTCGGCATCCAGCAAAATGACAAAACGCTCGCCGGCGTCCGAATGGCTGGCCTGATCGAACAAGCGGAAAATTTGCCTAAGATCGAACACGCCGTAAAGCTGCCCTATCTCGCCGCCGGCATAGTTATCGGGTACCGGGGCGCGAATAAACAGATCGGCCCGTTCATAAGGGGGCTGTAATTGCAAGGCTTCCAGGAAGACTTCGCCGTGCGGGACATACGCCCGTATCCAGTTCGGCTGCGGCTGAAAAGATTGTTTGATTAAGACCGGATCTCCGGCCGCGATAATCCGGTTTTCTTTGTCCAGGTAAAACAGGCTTCGGTATACGCCGGGATAACCGTGCTCCAACTCCGCCAAGAATTGCGCCAGACGCTTGTCCACATCGCCGATGCGGCCCTCCTGGATAATATCCAGGTGGCTCCATGAATGAACGTTTTGTAGGCGCTCAAAAATCAGCATGTCGATTTGTTCCATCAACATCGCCGCATCGTTTTTAAGGCTGCGCCCGATTTCAGCTTCTAAAGCGACCTGAGAGGCATAAAAGGAAAGCGCGACGATCGGAACCGTCGCTAAAAGAAACAGGGAAAGAAAAGAGATTAATAAAATCCGATGAATACGCATGAAGCATTATAAAGGCCGCCAGTCATCGTACAAAATCAAATGAATTCAAAATCAGCGCTGATCCGCTACGCCGTATTCAAGCACTATCGGACAACATAGGTATCGCGCCGAGTTCCCAATCTCATGAACCCGGCGTAAAACGCGGCTTTAAAACAACGAAGGTTTACAACATGACATCGGTATCGGCTACGCTATGCACACCGGTCAGTTGAATCGTAAACTCCGCGGCGCTATCGGCATCGGTGTTGCCGTATAAAATGTGGCTGGCCGCATTGTAGCGCAATTGCCCGGCACCGGTGAAAGCCCCCGTCACCCAGGTAAAAGCGTCATTGGCCGAAGTCGTAGCGTTAGCATCAATCGCCGTCAGGTCAATCCTGTCGTCTTGAGAAAAATCGGTAATGACGTCTTTCAAATAGTGTTTTTCATTGGAAAACTTGAAAGTATCGGCACCCGCGCCACCTGTTAACGTATCCCGGCCTGAATCGCTGATTACCAAGTCATTACCGTTGCCGGCGCTGAGATTGTCGTTGCCTGCGCCGCCCAAAAGACTGTCATTGCCGTCGCCACCGCTAAGGTTGTCGACGCCTAAGCCGCCTTTAAGGTTATCGTCCCCTAAGCCGCCGCTTAAACTATCGCTGCCTTTGCCGCCATCTACTGAATCGTTGCCGTCACCGCCGTTAAGGTTATCCGTGCCTAAACCACCGCTAAGGTTATCGTCGTCGGTCCCGCCATCCAAGCTATCATTGCCCAGTCCGCCGCTCAACATATCGAGACCTGATCCGCCCGCTAAGTTATCCGTGCCGTCGCCGCCATCCAGATTATCGTTGCCGATGCCGCCATCCAAGCTATCATCGCCTAAGCCGCCTAACAAATAATCGCTACCGTCGCCGCCGTTTCCAGTGTCATTGCCTTCGCCGCCGTCGATTTTGTCATTACCCAAGCCGCCGCTGAGAAGGTCGAGCCCTAAGCCACCCGCTAAGTTATCCGTGCCGTCGCCGCCGTCGAGGTTATCGTCGCCGATACCGCCATCCAAGCTATCATCACCCAGACCACCTAAAAGATTGTCGTCGCCGTCATGACCGTTTTCAGTATCGTTACCTTCGCCGCCATCGATCTGGTCATTACCCAAACCGCCTCCTAAGATATCGAGTCCTAAACCGCCCAATAAATGGTCATCGCCGTCGCCGCCGTCGAGGTCGTCATCGCCGATACCGCCATCCAAGCTATCATCACCCAGACCACCTAAAAGATTATCGTCGCCGTCGTTACCGTTTTCAGTGTCATTGCCTTCGCCGCCATCGACTTGATCATTACCCAAGCCGCCGCTTAAAAGGTCGAACCCTAAACCGCCCGCTAAGTTATCCGTGCCGTCGCCGCCGTCGAGATTATCGTCGCCGATACCACCGTCCAAACCATCATCGCCCAAACCACCTAATAAATGATCATCGCCGTCACCGCCGTTTTCAGTGTCATTGCCTTCGCCGCCGTCGATGTGATCATTGCCTAGGCCGCCGCTTAAAAGGTCGAGCCCCAAACCGCCTAATAGATTGTCATCGCCGTCGCCGTTTCCAGTGTCATTGCTTGAGCCGCCAAGTCCACTATCGTCATCCCCGGACCCATTATGATCGGTGTCAAAATCGTCTTCGACATCAAAATCGCCCCGTTGATTTTCATAACCTTTTGTTTTAACTGACATGATCTTTCCTCTGTTTTTAAATAAAAATAAACTTCATCGTTAATTCTAAATGCCTTTTAAATCGAACTTAAAAAAGGCTTATAAGCACGGGTTTAAACCATTGATACCGCCTCTGCAATTTATAAAAGCACCATCTATGCCAACAATATAAGACTATGATTTTGTTGCATTTAATAAACCGATACACAAAAAGCGAGTCGCTTCTTTTTGCAGTCCCTGCAAATAATGACTGCAATTTTGGTATGAAAAGTTAACGCGAGATAAACCGCTTGCTGTGGATCGCGAGCGGAAGCAGCCCTTTGCCGGGCATTTTCGATTTTTAGGAGTTGATCAAGACCGCAACCATTTTTTCCGTCGCTTTGTAATCCGTACTTGACCAGATCAGTTCTCCATCGGCCGATAAAATAACGAAATAAGGCAAGCCGATTTTTAATTGACGATGTTCCCGGTCGGCACGGAATTTTTCAAACTCCGGTTCTTTATCCACCAGTTTTACCGCGACGGCTTTTTCCTTTAAAACTTGGTTTAATCGGAGGTTATGCGCGACTTCGGCCTTGAATGCGATGCAGTTGGCGCACCAATCGGCATAGAAATCGATGAAAATAGGTTTGCCGCTTTGTTGAGCCATTTTTCGCGCGGCATCGAAACTTCTGTACCACGAAATTCCGGCTTCTTCCTGTATTGCCGGACTCGCTGTGTTTTGGCTTTTTCCCAAGCCGGCATCATTGGCATGAGCGGTCGTGATAATCGGAGTTTGGCCCAAGCCGGCAATGATCAGCCAAATTCCGATGACCAGCGCCATAACACCGCAGTAATGATGCATTTTCCGGTTGGGCTGCGCATCGCCGGGCAATAGCGATAAGACGTTGCACTGCACCACGGCTATCCACACCGCCAGCATGCCGATAGCCAGCGACAAGGTCACCGTCGATTCGACGCCCAGTACGCCCATGCCTTTAGCGAAATAGGTGTAAGCAAAATACAAAATCAACAAGCCGAACGCATATTTGACTTTATTCATCCAATAACCGGATTTAGGCAGTTTTTTGAATTTGACCACGCTGATGACGAAAAAAGGCAAGCCTACGCCCAGACCGAAACCGCTCATCATCATGCTGCCTTGGCCGGCGACGCCTAATTTGTCCCAGAAGGTCAAATCCTGGCCCATTGCGCTTAGGCTGTCGGCTTTATCGGCTATGTGGTCGGCGACTTGCAGCAACAGAGCGAAAACAATGGGCCCGACACAAGGTGAAATAACCAAACCGGCGACCGTACCCATCAGCCAAGTCCCGGTTAAGCCTTTAACGCGCGCGGAATGCCGGTCCAATGCATGGACCTCATTTTGCATGAAGGCCAATTCGTAAAACCCTAATAAGGCGATTGCAAAAAAAGCAAAGAATAAGGCAAAACCGATATTAACCCAGGCGGATTGCATAAAACTGTTAAACGCGCCTCCGGTCATGCCCGCGATTAGGCCTAATGCGGTGTAGGTGCCGACGATGCCGATGACGTAGGCAAAAGCGTGCAGCTTTTCCTTGGCAGCCACCCCATTGGCGCGATTAACAATAAACATCGAAGTAATCGGCAGCATCGGATAAACACAAGGCGTTGCCACGGACAATAGACCGGCAAGGAACATGAGTCCGAATAGGATCCCGGTATGGTCCTGGTTGTTTTTAAAGAGTGCCAACAATTGCTCGGTCATCGTGCCGGGCTGTTCAGGAACCGCGGACTGCGCTGCCGGTGGCGTCGGCAAGATCAAGCTGACCTGCGTCGTTTGCGGGCGAAAACAAACATGCGTGATGTCGTTGCACAGCTGATAGTTGACATCCAGCGCGATCGTCTTGATGGTGACAGGTGCGGAGCCTAAAGGCGCAAGGGATAACAGGAAGTCGCCTTGCTCCCTTAACACCGTGGCTTCCACTTTGTTGTCGTACACGCCCACGGGTCTTTGCAGATTAACGATGACTAATTGGGACGCAGCCAATTTTTGTTCAGGATCGATTTCAACAGGGAGATAGATATTCTGGTCGCCTTTGTCGAGATAAGCATGATGATCTTTAGGCACGACCAAAGAGAGCCGATACTCGGCAGGCCATTGCTCCGAATTTAAAGGGGTAATGCTGAAATCCGCTTTAGGCGCTTCAGCCTGGGCGATAACGATACCGAGCAGCCAAAGCGCTGCTATAGATGCTAGTTTTTTCATGATTTTTTACTCTCATTTAATTATGCTCGTTTTCAAGCTCTAAATTGGAAATCCCGTAGGACATGCCGTGCGCGCCAAAAATAAAATTAAGATTGGCTTATCCCAAGCCCCGAAAAAGGCGCGCACGGCACGCCCTGCGGGGGCAGCTCTAAAATTTCAAATTAAACGAAGCAGTCACCAAACAATAACTAAAGCTATCGAAGTTATTGCGATGGTTGCCGCCTAATTCATAACTCCCTTTATGGTTGTAGTATTCAAAACCGGTTTGCAACTTTAATTGGCTAAAAGGTTTTATTTGGTTGATTTCCTTGCTTAATTTGATACCGCCGGAAATTGCGCCGAAACCGGCTAGGCGATAATCGCTGGAATAAGCCGCGTAATTTGCCGAATCGCCGGAAAAAACCGATTGGTAGAAATCCGCTTGATCTTGCGAGTAATATCTAACTCGAGGAATTATTTGCCACTCATCGACAAGCGGTTGATGCCAACTAGCCTCGAAAGTATGGGCATTGACGCCCCAATCATCGGTGCTGAAGCGGTAATCGAGATGCAGTGCGGCATCGTTAAGCTGACCAAAATGGCGGACATATTGATTCAGCCACGCCCATTGGAACTTTTGCCCCGGCCGTTTATCTTGCTGGAAATCCGAAAAATTGTTGCCGTTATAAAACGCCACCCATTTATAAGGATCGGACAAAAAACCGGACTGATAGCCGAAGCTGATATTGCTCTGCACTAAAGAGTCTTTATCGATCACTTGCGCTACGCCGAGCAAATACTGTTGGCTGGTTTTATGGCTGTTAAAATCGCTGTTCCGGCTGTTCCATATCGAAGGCGACGGGGCTATTTCATCAAAAGCCGCCGAAGCGCCAAAATTCAGCGTGGTCAGTTTTTTATTCAAATCCAGGCTCATCTTGGTATTGAAGTAACGGGAGGTGTAATCCTGTTCCCTGGAGAAGCCTCCTCCGACGTTAATCGCTGCCGAATCGAGAAAATAAGTCAAACCTGAACTGACCGCATCACGTTGTTCGCAGATGGATGAGCCGCAAGAACTGGTCGGCGATGCCCCGCTGATAACCTGGTGAACGTGTCCCTGAGCGTCTTTTTCGTTATAGATCGGCGACGCGCCGGAGATCATGTCGCGGACTAAATTGACCGAAGCGGTCAGCGACTTGCCGATCGGCGCCGACAGCGCGCCTTCAAAAATATCGACTTTCATGCGCTGGTTGCTTTCGGAATAATGTCCATACTGAAAATCGGCGTTGTAAGTGTCTTCGACGCGCCCGGCTGCCGCAGTCTGCATCAGTCCAGGCAGTGCCAAAGCCGCGCAGGTCAACTGCGCAAGCGTATTGTGTTTTTTATTAGCTTTCATCGGAAATCATCGTAAGGTAAGTTGAAAGAGCGTCAGTTGCAGCCGCAACCGCCCCCTCCCCCACCGTAACCGCCGGACGCCGCTTCTTTACTGAAAGCGATGTGCTGACGCAAACCGAATTCCAACGCATCCGGCGTTAAAGCCATTTGCGAAAGCGCCAAACTGCCGCGCTCTCTGGGTAAAACCTCGGTGCAGGCGGTACAACTGAAAATGAATCCCGCCACCATAAAAATATGTCCTAGTTTCATCGGCGTTACCTATTTTTTCGCTAACAATTGAACGATTTTTTGCTCGAGCTCATTAATATCGTCACGGCTAAAACCATGATGAATGTTTTGAATGACGCCTTGCCGGTCAACGATGAATGAGGTCGGCATTGCTTCAACGGCATATTGATCGGCCCATTCGCCTTTGCTGTCGCGTAGCAGCGTAAATCCGACCGGAAAATCTTTTAGAAATTTTTCGGCATTGGCTTTGTTTTCATCGAGATTTATCGCCACGACTTCAAAGCCTTGATCTTTAAGTTTTTGCTGTAATTGATTCAATAAAGGAAAAGAAGTTCGGCACGGGGCGCACCATGAAGCCCAAAAATCGACATAGACCACTTTGCCGCCGAATTGAGTCAGGCCGGTCGGCTGATCTTGCAATAAAGAGGGCAATGTAAACGACGGCGCAGGCTGACCGATTTCCGAGGCATCGACGCTAAAACCACACATATTTAGCAAAATACTGAGGGTGATCGAAAAGATTTTATTGTTCATATTCAAGTACTCATTCATTAAATGACTCAGACAGCTGACGCAATAGCTACAGCTTTACGATTCGCCGGTTCCTAAACTGAAGCTTGGGAACCGGCGAAACCGAAAACTCAGTAACCCGCCGCAACGGCTAAGGCGAGAAAATCGGACAAGGAGCCCCAAGAAACATCTTGATTATTGGAAACAGGACCGCGGTAATACACCCCGCCATTGGACGTGAAAACATAGATTTTGGTGGACGCATAGTAGCGATAATAATAACCGCCTGAGCTGACGGAACCCGCATCGGACGGAGATAAAGGGTTGGCCGGGGCTAACTGATCGGGATAAGCCGCTTCCAAGTAGGCGAATACCCGGTCGGCATCGCTCGGGGCGATGTTGGCATGAGTCGACGACACCGAGTTTATTGTGACCAGGTTGTTTTTCGCCAACGGCTTTTTCAACAAGGCTTTCAGCACCGGGCCGGTCAGGGTTGTGGCAATGGGTAATTGAGTCAAGGCGCCACCGGCATTCTTACGAGGCAAAGCCGCAATCGCATCGACAACCGCCATGCTTTTTTCAAGAACTTGACCGAAAACGGTAGAGCCTCCGTTCTGGTAATCGAGATTGGCCGAATTATCCGCCAAATTAAAAGACCATTGATTGGTCGCGCTATCCGGTTTGCCGCTAGTTTTGACCATGGCAACAGTGCCGCGTAAGTTGGAATGGCTAGGGCTGAATTCGTTCACAATCGGCGCTTTCTTGGCGATCGTTTTTACCGATTTGCTTTTCGCATTCCAAACATAACCGCCGCCTTGAACGCTAAAACCGGGCGTGCTGCGGTGAATCAATGAACTGTTATAAGCTCCGCTGTCGATATAGCTTAAAAAATTGGCCACCGTCAATGGCGCATCCGCATCGAATAAGCGAATATCGATAAGCCCCAAAGACGTTTGCAGGCGCACCATCGTTTGCGCAGGTGGCGGCGTTACGCACACGTTGTTTTGCAGCGCTTGCGGCGCGATACACGTAGGAATCGGCGTCACGCAAACATTATCTTGCAACACTTGCGGAGCGATGCAGGTAGGAGGTGGCGTCACGCAAACATTATTTTGCAGCACTTGCGGTGCGGTACATGTAGGAACCGGGGTTATGCACACATTATTTTGCAACACTTGCGGTGCGCTGCAAGCCGGTGTTTTAGAGGCCAGATAGGCGGCCAGACCCGCTTTCCCTGAGCTGACGCTATTATCATAGTGACAGGTTTGACAGGTCGGAGCCCCGTACTGTTGCATATAAGCCGGTGTTGCCAAAGCATCTGTCGCTGACGCCAGTGTCAACATTAACGCAAAAACGGGCAGGCTGATAAGGTTTTGAAAAAATGGTTTTATAGGCATTCTTATTCCTCAGTTTATTGACGCATGATTAGGGCTTTCCGCTACCGGCTTAAGGCCGAGACAACATGAGCTAAAGCTCTGAGCCTTTTCTACAGAGGGCTTCACCACACTTAAGTCGGGCGATGAATTATTTTAGTCGTCTGCATATTTAATAAAGCACTATTCATACCAAACAATAAGATACTGATTTATATATACTTATAATCACTATAACAGAAAATTAAACGCTTATTTTTGCAGTCCACGCACTGAATGTCTGCAATTTTGGTATGGATTCAAGAGACGCCGGCGCTGACAGCTCCACTTATAAGGTAACTCGCAATAATAAATCCCCCACAGCTATCGTTCCCACGCTCCGGCACTCCCAAGCCTCGGGATGCCGGAAACGCCGGTCCTGCGCTAAAGCGCGGACCGGCTTACTTGTGCCCCGTGGGTATTCCGGCCTACAGCGAGATGTGTATAACGATGAGCGCCGGAGCGTGGGAACTATTCGGTAAGCGCTCAACCAAGCCACCTGTGCTAACGAGTCCAGAACCGTTATTCTCAAAATTTTTGAAGAGGATAATGCATGACCTTAACGACCCATTGGACACAGCACCTGAACAACTGGCAAAACAGCGGTATGACGCA
>SXGU01061453.1_pt1 | contig 11365 bp, 6 predicted proteins | sample 3174531 | NCBI WGS metagenome assembly SXGU01 (sample SAMN11356863, study PRJNA531348) | freshwater metagenome | isolation source: freshwater sample F1-140 | place: China: Fuxian Lake, Yuxi | collected 2017-12-25
AACTGGTGTCAGACACTGATTCGTGGTGGGTCTCGATGACTCGACCCACCCAACGAGTTAATCGCGGCGGCGGAGTTTGTTTTTCGTGGAGTGCCAGAAGGACGCTTTGGGTTCGACTCGGCCACCGGTCGGTGTCAGCGCTGGACCAGCCGGTCGATCGTCCATCGGTTCCGGAGGAACGGACTGGTGTTCGCGTTGTGATTCGACGGGAATCGGCTCGGAAACTCCGTCTCGCTTGTGCCTGAACGGCTTGCCGTATTTATCGACGAGGAGTGTCGGCAGGCCGTCCACGCAGGCGCGGTTCCATGAGACTTGTTCCGTTTGCAGAAACTCTCCCGTGGCTTTTTTCACGTTCCACAGCGCGAGGTTGTAGGTCACTTCGGCGGTCAAGAAGTTGAACTCGTTCGTCGCCAGCCGATTCTGGGCCAACAGCAAATTGTCGAGCATCAAGCTGGCATTGCCGTCCTCGCCAGGGAGTCTCTCGAAGCGTTGCTCCAGGTGCTTCAGTTCGGCGGTGCTGGCTTCCATCGCTCGATGTTGAGAGAGCATCTCGGCGAGTGCCGTCTCGACTTCACGGACGGAGACCTTCACTTCCAGTTGCAGCGTGTTGAGCGTCGTCTGGTACTGATTGCGAAGCTGCCGCAATTCCAGTTCGCGACGCTCGCGGCGCGCTTGCGGCGCGCGATTGCCGATCGGCATCTCGAATTGCAGACCGACCGTATAGCCCGGCGAACCGGTATTGAACGAGTTGTTGAACGCCGCGAAGGGACTGTTTGGCTGTAAGCCGGCGACGTACGCCTCGGTCACAAGATTCAGCATCGGCAGGACTTCGTTTTTCGACATGTTGAGCCGCGTGCAACCGGCTTGAATCTGTCGCAAAGACTGATTGACCTCCGGCCGTGTCGTCACCGCAGTCGTCAAAGCCATCGACATGTTCAACGGAGTTTCGATCACCGTGGGCGGGTCCGTCGGCAGCAACTCGACGGTCTCAAAGTCTCCAAAGGCCGGATCGTTGACGAGAGCTCGAATGCGATCCTCGGCGTTCTTGACCCCCATCTGGGCACGAATCACCTGCGAGCGCCGAGTAGCCACCTCGGCCTTCGCTCGCAGAATCTGGACCGGCACGGCGTCCAACTGTTGCCGTTGCTTCAGCAGAGCCAACGTGTCCGAGGCGCGCTTCAGCGATTGCAACTTCTGGGCGATGTTTGCTCGTTCGAGGTACAGACCCCAGTAGGCTCGCAACACTTCAAGTAAGTGCGATTGCAGTTGGCGGGAGAACTCGTCGCTGGCAATCTCGGTGTCGAGTTGCGCCAGGCAAACGAGGCTTTCGTTGTAGACCTTGCCGCTGCCTCGCAGCAGCGGATGTGTGTAACCGAGCACCAGCCGCGATGCTCCTTGCGGGTTCGGCTCGAAGTACGTCGAATTGGTTTGCTGCCAGCCGAGCTGCTCGCTGAGTTGCACGGTTCCGCCGCTGCGTGTTCGTTTGCGAACGCCCCCTTGGCTCGTGAAGTGCTCGTCCTTGTAGCGGTTGACTCCCGGAGTGCCGATCGTCAACGAACTGCCAACCGGATCGTTCAAGTCTTGCCAGCGCGTGTCGAGAAATGCCGTCCAATCGAAAGCCGCGTCGGCTTCCGTGATCGACGTCTCGCGAATCAACGGCAAGTCGCTGAAGACTCTGACCTGCGACGAATGATGGATCGCGCGGACCAAGATTTCTTCGATCGACAGTGTGACTGACGTGCAGTTTTCGCGGAGCGGCGATGTCACGAAGACAGACCACCACGGCTCGGCGAGGTCTTGCGGCTGCGCCGGATCCTCTTCGGCGAGGTCCTGCGGCGGACGCGGCATTGGCACCGGTTGTCCGAATTGCGCGGGCGGGAATGTGGGGACGAGCGGTGCGGAGATCGTCGGCGCAGAAAACTCAGGAGAGAACGTGTCCGGTGCGATTCGCTGTTGGACGGGCTGCGGGACACTGCTCGGATCATCACCAGCGATGAATCCCAACTGGACCGTCGCGCGTTGATCGAATTTCGGCGAGATGTTCGGCCGTTCGTTCTGCGGTTCTGCCCAAGCCGAATAGGCCAAACACACGGCGGAGAATACGCTGCTCCAGCAAATCAACTTGGCTCGCGGCAGCAGGTGTGCGCAAACCGCAGCATGCTTGATGCGCGGATCCATTTCAGCGATTCCCTTGGGGAGGGTTGCCTGAACCGCGCAGCGTCCACACGCGGCGCGCTCTCCGGCCTATGCGTCTTCGGAGAGAGCTGCCTCGCGTCCACAGCCTGGGAGTACTCGACCGGCCGCCGTTCTCAAAACAGCCCGCCGACAACAGCTAGCTTGAGCAAGTCCGGCATAAGCGGAATCAGAGAACTCAGCGAAATCCCGACACACGTCGCCTGTTGTTTGTTTGACACAATCGGAAGAGTCAATGACTTTGGTCATCTCACCGGGCTGCTGAGCTTGAAGATCGGCAGCAACATGGCGATGGCGATTCCACCAATCGCGCTCCCCAGCACGGTGATGATCAGCGGTTCGAGCAAACTGGTCACCGTCTTCACGGTGTTCGCGACTTCCCGTTCCAGATAGTCGCTGACCTTTTCCAGCACGTTGCCCAATCGACCAGTTTTCTCCCCCGACGCGATCATCTGCACGACCATCTTTGGGAACAGCGTTTGGCCCTGCAGTGCCTCATGGACTTGCCGGCCGGTCGTCACCTGTTCGCTGACGTGGTTCCAACAGCATTCGTAGAAATGGTTGTTCGAGGTTCCCGCGCTGAGTTGTAATGCGTCGAGCATTGGGACTCCCGCGTTCAACGTCGTCGACAGCGTTCGCAGGCTGCGACTGAGCGCGACTTTGCGTGAGAGCACATGGAACGGCGGCAAATGAATCTTCATCCAATCCATAAAAATGCGCCCCGCCGATTGTCGCGAGAACACCACCGACGCCACGATGACGGTCAATGTCACACCGACATACCACGGCCAATAGGCCGTCATCGACGTCGATAGGGTCAATAAGACTTTGGTTGGACCGGGAATGTCTTTCTCTCGTCCCACGAACATCGGCATCAGTTTGGGGAACACAAACGTCAGCAAGAAGATCACGACGCCGATGCACATCGTCACCATCACTCCGGGGTAAATCAGCGCGCCTTTGATTTTCGACCGTGTTTCGGATTCCGTACGGTATTGCACCGCGATGCGCTCCAGCATCGGACCAAGTTGGCCGCTCGCTTCGCTGGCTCGCACCAGATTCACGAACGCCTTGTCGAAATGCTTGGGGTACTTGCCCAACGCGGTCGATAAGTCTTCGCCAGCTTGGACACCCGCTTGCAGCGAAGTCAGCATCGTCCTCATGGACGGGATGTCCGTCTGCGCGACCAGACCCTCCAGTGCGCTCGCGATCGGCACGCCTGCATCGACCATCACCGCCAATTGGCTGGCGAACTCGACGATGTCGCGCCGAGAGATCTTCTTCTCGAACAACGACGGCCCACTCTTGGTGGTGACATTCGCCGCTTCCTCCAGCGACACCACATACAGTCCCTGCTGCCGAAGCTGCATCGTCGCGGTCTCGTAGCTATCGACGTTCAGCTCGCCGGATCGCAGTGAGCCGTGGGAATCTTTGGCTTGATAAATGAATCGCATGATTGGTCCTGGCTCAACTCAATTGGTGAATGGTCATTGGCTGTTGGCTATTGGTGATTTGGATTAGTCAATCACCATTAGCCAATCATCAATCTCATTTTTGTTTCTCACCGTTGTCGTCGTTCTTCACCGGGATCCAGCCGTCGTTGCTGGATCGCAGGACTTCTTCCACCGTGGTGATGCCCTCTTTGACTTTGCGAAGTCCGTCGTACCGCAGAGTGATCATTCCCGACTTTCGAGCGGCATCGCGCAGCACACCGAGCGACGGGTTCGTGGCAATGATCTCCCGCATCGGTTCATCGATGACGAGCAGTTCGTGGCAGGCGATACGGCCAGAGAAGCCGGTGTTGCGGCACTTCTTGCAACCGACCGGACGATAAAATGTCTCGCACTCGATCGCGAATCGCTCCATGACCTGGCGGACATCTTTGGGAGCGTCGTAGGACTTCTTGCATTTCGGGCACAGCCTCCGGCACAGACGCTGCGCCAGCACCATGTTCAACGAAGCCGCCAGCAAGTAGCCCCCGACCCCCATGTCGATGAGTCGCGTCACCGTACCGCAAGCGTCGTTCGTGTGCAGCGTGCTGAAGACGAGATGCCCCGTCAGCGCGGCTTGAATGGCCACGCGAGCCGTGTCTTCATCGCGAATCTCGCCAACCAGAATCGTGTCCGGGTCTTGTCGGAGCAGGCTGCGAAGGACTGATCCAAAGGTCAAGCCGATCTTTTCGTTGGTTTGAAACTGATTGATGCCTTGAAGCTGGAATTCGATCGGGTCTTCCACCGTGCAGACGTTGGACTCCACCGAGTTGACCGTGTTGAGTGCGGAATACAGCGTTGTGCTTTTGCCGCTGCCCGTGGGACCAGTCACCAGCGCGATGCCGTTCGGCTTGTCCATTTGGATTCTGAACTGCTCATAGATGTCGGCGCTGAAGCCGAGCTGTTGCAGCGAGAAATTGATGGTCTGGTTGTCGAGAACGCGGATCACAACTTTCTCGCCGAATTGGCCGGGCAGAGTGCTAATCCGGAGATCGACCGGGTGCTTTTCCATCATCACATGGATGCGTCCGTCTTGCGGAAGGCGGCGTTCGCTGATGTCGAGACTCGCCATGATCTTCACGCGTGACGAGACCGCTGGCGCAAGGTTCATCGGCAGTTCGAGCGATTGATACAACGTGCCGTCCACGCGATATCGGATCCGCAACAGCCGTTCGCCAGGCTCGATGTGGATGTCGCTGGCGCGGTCCTTCACGGCGTTGTAGAGGATGTAATTGACGAGCTTGATGATTGGGCTTTGACCAGCCGCATCGGCGACAACCGCAATGTCTTCGACCGACTCTTCGATCAGCTTGACGGCATCGTCTTTCGCGTCGTCGATGATGTCGTCGATCACGAACACTCGCTCGTTGGGCAGATAAGTCTGCACCATGCGGCGGATGTCTTTCGCGACGGCGATGACGACTTGAATCTCGCACTTGGCGACTTCCGCGAGCTGCTCGACCAGAAACACGTTGGTCGGTTCGCTGATCGCGACGGTCAACGTATTGCGAACGCGGAAGAGTGGTAGGACCGTGTACTTTTCGATGACGTCGCGCGGTAATACATCCACGATCTTGGCATCGAACAAACGGCTGTCGAGTTTGACGTACGGCAGACTCAACTCGACGGCGAGACATTCCAGAACTTGCTCTTCATTGGCCCAGCCGCGATCGACGAGCAACTCGCCCAGCAGTTTCGTCCCACGCGACGACCGCTGCTCGTCGAGCACGGTCTGCAACTGCTCTTCACTCAAGTAGCCGCGCGTGACCAACAGGTCTCCCAGCCGGCGCTTCGGTTCGAGCAGTGAGGTCACAGGGCGAATCATGAGACTTCCGTAGCCACCAGCGGCCCACGGGCGATCCCGCGCGGACTCTCCGCGCGGCGACCAGCAAGCCACTCGTCGCTACGAATCTAGTTCACGAACACCCCCGATTTGGTTCTACGAGTTCGACGCCTTGAGGCAATCTGGAAACGTGTGGCAACGCACCGAGCAATCGGCACGACCCGACTTTGCATGTGAAAATGGGAGGTTTCGGTTGACCGGACTTGGTCGTCGTTGCCCGCAGGATCTCAATAAGCGATCAACCCAGCGTAACCGACAAAGTTCCCCCAATTTACCTGATGCGGTCGATCGGACTTGTCCGATCAAAGGTGTTGAAGGTGCGCGGGCACCGTCATCGACTCTGAAGGAATGCTCATGCCGAGCGATCGCTGGTCGTGTTTGATCGTCGCCTTGTGCGGCATCGGAGGTGCCTTTTTGGGCACGGCGGCTTCGGCGTATCAATTCCCGCCGCTCAGCGACGACATCGACACACGACAAATTCATCAGCCGGATGCGTGGATCGGCGGGGGCTTTCAAACCAGCGGCAGCATCAATCAATCACCGGCGGAATTCGGACCGGCTCCCGGAATGTGGCAGCGATCGTTCGACGGTTACCCGGCGAGTGGCGACAGCTTCCCCGTGATGACAGCAGGGTCCTTGCCCGGCGGACTCAGTCCCGACGGATTCAACGGCAGCGGCATGCGTCCACCGGTCAATCAAGTTCCCTCGATTGCCAACAATCCCCTGTTCGGCGGCAACGGACAATCGCCGTTCGGATCGAATGGCCCGAATGATCCGAACTCGTTCGGTCCGAATGGCTCGATGCAGTCGGGGCCAAATGCAGCAGGACAGAACTCTGCCGCGAGTTGGAATCAATTCGGGAATCCCTTCGGACTGCCGCCGCAGATGACGGGCGCAACTCAGGTCAAGCCGAAGATGTCGTGGGCAGTCGATACAGCCCAGCAACCATTCGTGGGGTTGTTGGGACAGGTCGCTCGGCCCGGAGTTTATGAAATCGAACGACGAGGCATCTTACTGAGTGACTTGCTGCAGAACATTGGCGGATTGGCCAAGGATGCCTCCGGGCAATTCCGAATCATTCGCAATGGTCGCTCAGGGCAGACGACTTCGTACTCCGGTGCCGCTCAATTTGAGTTGATGGCCGGGGACATGATTATCGCCGATGCTCAACCCTCGCAGCTCGGTCAACGTGCCATGAGCGCGAAGCAGGCGTCCGCCGACGCCGTCCAAATCGGCTTTGTGAACTTGGTCGATCGGCCCGTCGTGTTGAAATTGAAAAGCGAACAAGCGACCGTTTTCGAAATCCTGTCGATCATGCGGCAAGACCAGAACTTGGCCGCGCAAATCCAGATCGTCGTTCCCTCGAGTCAACGTGGCCAAAGTCAACCTCGCCTCGACACAACTCTGGCCTCCGAGACGGTACTGATCTTCCCGCCATCTTCCGTGAAGACCGAACGGCTCGCGCTGCTGCCCGAACCCTTCAAACTCAAACGCGAGTCGGACACGAAAGGTCCGACTGGCGATGCAGCGCAGCCGTATGCGCCGCATGGAAACATTTCTCCGGATGCGGCTCAATCACCACAGTCTCGGCCGTCGGTTGGAAACTGGACGGATTCCACGCCACTGCCGCAACATTCCCAACCCATCTCTCGACCGAGATTCGAGCCGTCGCCGGATGCCTCGGAGGTTCCGCCGCCGCCCGCAGAGGACGTCGCCAACTCAACGCGTGCCAGCGGAATCCGCGGAGCACCGCGCCGACCGGCAACCGTTTCGGAACGAACCGGTCGTGATTCCAACATGCGGCACGCGCCACCTGCAGAGGAATCGACGCCGTCACCGCGCGACGTGCCACCGGCGGATGTGACACACGACAACGCTCCGATTCCGGACCTCAACGATTCGACGCCTTTCGACGACGACTACCGCGCGGCCGAACCATCTCTGCTCAACGCCAGGGGCAAAAAGCGTCCGATTCACCTCGCGAAGGAGGATGCCTCGAACAACGCAACGTTGACGGCGAGCGATCTCGACGAAACGGAATCCGCCGCCGACAAAGCCGCCTCAAACTGGTCGATCTGGCCTCCGATCCTGACGGCGGGTGTCGGACTGCTCGCACTGATCGGGTTCAGTCTCTCGCTGCGTCGCCGCACGCAAACGACCGCTCAGATTTCACCGGTCGCAACGACTCAGCCGACAACATCGGCGATCCGCAATTCACAATCTCTTCCGCGACGCGAGTTGCTCGACGAAATCATCGACGACCAACTGCCATTGACTGAGGAGCGAGTCCCGTTCGCGTCACCGATGCAATTTCATGGCCGGCCACAACCTCCGAAGACGATCCGAATGGACCAGAGGCATTCGTTGCCAAGGCCGCATTCGGTGAAAGTTCCGAGTTCCGAGTTCCGAGTTCCGAGTTCAAATTCCAGAAGTCACGAGCCGACTGTCAAGACGCCTCTGCCGTCTGCGCAGTTGCGAACGGCGGCCACGGCGACTCAAAAGTTTCGCATCGACCGAACCGGAGCGGCCGGGACGGAATCCAAGATCGTGTCCACGACGCCGAAAATGTCGTCTCAACAATCGACCGGCGGACCACTCGACCGAGCTTTGTCCGCCGTCCAAAAACAAAGCCTCCAAAAGCGAGAGGAGCGCGGCGCATGAGCGTTGGGTTGGACATTGGTGCTTCTCAGATTCGCTGTTTGAGGCGTCGCGATGCGCGGTTGGTGGGCCGTTCCGCAAAGGCTCAGTTCACCGCGTTGCCCGATGCGTCGGAGTACCGTGCGTTGCTGGCGGCCGGACAGATTCCGTTTGCTGTGTGTGATGACGCGTTGACCATCGTGGGTGACAACGCCGCCGAGTATTCCAACTTGTTTCACGTTCGTCCGCAGTCCCTGTTGCCTCAGGGGCGACTGCTGACGAACGACCCCGTAGCCCGACAATCGTTGGCCGCTTTGGTTGACGCATTGCTCGGCGAGCCGGATCAGCCGGGAGAGATGTGTGGTGTTACTCTTCCGGGAGGCGAATCGTTCCAGTCGCTGGCCACTAGCAGCGAGCTGGAATTTTTCTCTCGGTTGATTCGGCTACGGGGTTTTCTTCCTCAAGTGTTGTCCGCCGGCATGGCAGCGGTGTTGGCCGAGCTGTCTCGGTACTGCTTCACCGGCCTGGGCCTCTCATTCGGAGCAGCCACCAGCGAGTTGGTCGTTGCCCATCGCGGCATCGAGCTATTGATGTGCTCGATCCCCAAGGGAGGCGATTGGCTCGACGAGCAACTCGCTCAAGAGTTCGGCGACATGCACCGCGACGATGCAGGTGAGCCGATTCTGGATCTCGCGAAGTCGGAAGCGCGGCGACGTTCGGCGGAGCGACTGCTCAGCCCGGCGAACGACGACACCGACCGCTTCCTCGCGGGCCTGCATCGAGACCTGATTTACTCCCTGATCCGCAGCGCGACATTCGCTCTGGCAAGCCATCCAAGAGTCATCGAGATTCCACAACCGCTGCCAGTCATCGTTGTCGGAGGCGTTGCACGCATCGCCGGCTTCGAAGATCTGCTGTGGAAGTCCTTCGAATTGGCTCGGTTTCCGCTGGTCATCCGCGAGATTCGATTCTCGACACGGCATGACTTCACCGTCGCGCGCGGCTGCCTGATCAACGCACTACTGGAAGACGAAATCCGCCAGCAGCAACTTACACGCGCCGCGTGAACACACGACGCGCTTCAGGACATTAACGCGAAGCGCCAGCGTGGGCGAACGCTTCACGACACTCCGTATTCACAGCCAGTTGAAGCTTTCGCCCTCGCTGGCGCTTCGGGTTAGTGTTGTTTACGCGAGCGACCAACCGTCGGGCAACACGCCGTCCTTCGGCACGACGATGATGCCGTCGCGGACGAAAACCCCCTTCACGTCGCTGTTCGATTCGAGTCCAGAGTGACTTTGAATTCGCACTTTTCGGCCGATCGCGCAATTCTTGTCAGCGATGACTCCCTCCAGAATGCTGTCGGCACCGACTCCAAGATTCGGTCGCCTGGCGCGAGCGTTCGCGGCCCGCTGTTCCTCGGAGTCGTACAGGTCGGCTCCCATCAGGATCGAGTTGCGGATCGTCACGTTCTGCCCGATGTGGCAACGCAAGCCGATCACACTGTTCTCGATGACCGCCCCTTTGTCGATCACGCAACCGTCGGAGATCAGGCTGTTCGAAACCGTTGCACCTTCGACTCGCGTCGACGGGAGATGGCGTGCTCTCGAATAAACCGGTGCCTCTTCATCCGCAAAGTTGAACGGCGGCGATGACGACGCGATCGCCAAGTTGGCGTCGTAGAAGCTGCGAATCGTCCCGACGTCCTCCCAGTACCCGTCGAACAAATGGCACTGCACTCGGCGAGCACGAATCGACAGCGGGAAGACTTCCTTGCCGAAGTCCTGGTAGTTGTTCTTGGACAGAACTTCGACCAGCCAGTCCCGGTTGAACAGATAAATGCCCATGCTGGCGAGGCACTCGCGACCCTTGCTGGGAATACCCTGAGCGTCGAACCATGCCGGGTCGGTTCGCACGAGTGCCAACTCGTCGTCCGTCTTCGGCTTTTCCAAGAATCCCTCGACCCGCCCGGTGCCGTCGATGCGCATGATGCCGAGCGCTGAAGCCAGCTCGCGATGCACGGGTAACGCGGCGATTGTCGCATCCGCGCGAGAATCAATGTGCGTCCGCAGCATCTGCTGGTAGTTCATCCGGTAGATCTGATCTCCCGACACCACCAGCACATGCTCGATGCCCGGCTGTTCGAGATACCGCAACTGCTTCCGCACCGCGTCCGCTGTCCCCTGATACCACGCCTCCCCATCGTTGGTTTGCTGAGCGGCCAGGATCTCGACGAATCCCCCGCCGAACCGATCGAACGTGTACGTCTGCCGGATGTGCCGATGCAAACTCACCGAGTTGAATTGCGTCAGCAAATAAATCTGATTGACGCCGCTGTTGATGCAGTTCGAGATCGGAATGTCGATCAGCCGAAACTTCCCTCCCAACGGTACAGCCGGCTTCGAGCGGAACTCTGTCAGGGGGAACAGCCGCGTCCCCTTGCCGCCGCCCAGAATGAAGCAGACCATCCTCTTCGTCATGTTGCAGAACCTTCGTCGCCGGAGATGTCTTGAGCACCAGGATCACGTCGCTCTGACGCGACTCCCCGGTTCGGAGCTGAATCGACACGAGGATTCTAAAAGGGAGGCATTTCCCATCGCCACCGACACTGCGAAGTTCACGGAAATCACACCTGCTTGACGAGCGACTCGCTTCCCCGATAATGCCCGCTCACCTTCGCCAGGCGGGGAAGGCGACCTCTGACTGCGGTGAGGCCGTGTGAACCGGGTCAGATCCTAACCGAAGCAGCCCTAAGCAATGTGCTCTCAGGTGCGGAAGGAGGTCGCTTTTCCCGCCTGTCTTCTTTCCGAGCCGCATCATGGAAGCTTCGTCCGCGACGTATACCGTGCTTGCTCGCCGCTATCGCCCACAAGGCTTCGATGAAGTCATTGGGCAAGAACACGCCGCGACCTCGCTTCGCAACGCGATCCTCTCCGGCCGAGTCGGTCATGCGTACCTCTTCACCGGGGCGCGCGGAGTCGGCAAGACCTCGATGGCACGCATCTTCGCCAAGGCTCTGAACTGCCCGAATGCCGTCGATGCGACCCCCTGCAATCACTGCGAAGTCTGCGAAAGCATCGCCGTCGGCAGCGACGTCGATGTGCATGAAATCGACGGAGCGTCGAACAATGGCGTCGATAACGTGCGCGACTTGCGAGCCAACGTCACCGTCACGTCGATGCGATCGAAATACAAAATCTAC